>Ga0302319_10019203_pt1 | contig 12426 bp, 9 predicted proteins | sample Bog_T0_2_FD_203319 | JGI IMG/M metagenome (GOLD analysis project Ga0302319, IMG submission 203319) | Peat permafrost microbial communities from Stordalen Mire near Abisko, Sweden - Bog_T0_2 | ecosystem: Environmental > Terrestrial > Soil > Wetlands > Peat | place: Sweden: Abisko, Stordalen Mire... | reverse complement strand
TGTTCTGTTCGGGGAACACTGTCTTCTGAGAATAGCGCGGCATGGCGGCGAAGAGGAAGCGAAAGATGAGACCCTGGCCGTCAATCTGAAGCCATCCGTAATTCCTGCCTCCAATCCGAATCTAAATCCCCTGACCCCCTCCCGACCGGCGTTATCATCGTCACAGCCCCCAACTCCCTCAAGCACTGATCTTTTCCTCGCAACGATCACGCCGGCCCCGCATCAAACAACAAACCCCTGAACCTCTGCCGGAGCACCCATGCGAGACCATCTGGCCACACTCCTCGACGACTTCCGCAGCTACGGGCGCGAGGTCGCGGTGGTTCGCTATCAGGGTAATCGCCGCAGAGTTACAACTTACGCGGAGTTAGCCCAACTCGCCGCCCGCTTTGCCGCGCTCCTCGCCAAGCGAGGCATCGGGCCCGGCGATCGCGTGCTCATCTGGGCCGAGAACAGCGCGGAGTGGCTCGCAGCTTTTCATGGCTGCCTTTTGCGCGGCGTGCTGGCGGTTCCCCTCGATGCCAACGGCACCGCTGACTTTGCCCAGCGCGTCTCAGACGATGTATCACCCAGCCTCTCAGTCGGCGACGCCCGCTTGCTCACCCAGTTGCCTCCGCAGCTTCCGCAGCTTGCCTTCGAAGGCTGGCTAGCCTTGCTTCCACCTGAGGAAGCCGGCCCGATTGCCGGCCTCACCGCAGACACGCCGCTCCAGATTCTCTTCACCTCCGGCACCACCGGCGATCCCAAAGGCATCGTCCTCACCCACGGCAACGTGCTCGCCAGCTTCGGCCCCATTGACGAGGCAGCGAAGCCCTACCTCCGGTATGAGCGCCTGATTCACCCCCTGCGCATCTTGCATACGCTGCCGCTCAGCCACGTCTTCGGCCAGACCATGGGCCTCTGGATTCCCGCCATCTTCACCGCCCAGGTCCACTTTGAGAGCCGCCTGGTTGCGCCGCGGCTCATTGAAACCATCCGGCGTGAGCGCATCTCCATCCTCGCCGCCGTGCCAAGGGTCATTGCCTTGCTCAAAACTCATCTCGAAGCCACTCTGCCCGGCCTCGCAGACCGCATTCTTTGCCTCGATCGCAAGTTTGGACCGGCAAACCAGAAGCCTGCCCCTGTCGGTTCCCTGGCAAACCTGCGCGCCGTCGCCTCGCGATGGTTTCATTTCCGCGATCTCCACAAGGCCTTCGGCTTCAAGTTCTGGGCCATCATCTCCGGCGGCGGCGCGCTCCAGGGTCCGCTTGAACACTTCTGGAATGCCGTCGGCCTCGTTGTCGTTCAGGGTTACGGCATGACCGAGACCACCGCCATCATCACCCTCAACCACCCCTTCCACGTAGCCGAGGGAACCATCGGCAAACCCTTGCCCGGCCGCGAAGTCAAGCTCGGTCCCGATGGCGAGGTACTGGTGCGGGGCGCTTCCATCTCCGGCGCAACCTGGTCCGGAGGCGCTCTCCATCCCCGCACCAGTGAGTGGCTAGCCACAGGTGACCTGGCCGAGACCCAATCCACAGGCGAGCTGCGCTTCCTGGGCCGCAAAAGCGAGGTCATCGTCACCGCCTCGGGTGTGAACATCCACCCAGAAGACCTTGAAGCCGCCATCGACCAGCAACCCGGCGTGCTCGCCTGCGCGGTGGTCGGTGTGGATACCGCCGCCGGCCCCGAACCTTGCGCCGTGCTTGCCTTCCGAGGCACGCGCACCCAGGCAGCGGCCGCCATCGAACAAGCGAACCGCAAATTGGCGGAGTTTCAGCGCATCCTTCGTTGGGAGTTGTGGCCCGAGCCCGACCTGCCCCGCACCTCCACAGGCAAGGTCAGGCGCAAAGACGTAGCCAGGTGGCTGGCCGGCAAACATGCGGCGGGAATCATGGCCGCCGCCGCATCCGCGAATGGATCGTCGAAACCCGCAACAAAAGACTGGTTGCTGTCGCTCATCGCGCAGATTACCGGGGAAACCCCGCCAGAGAATGCCGACGACCTGCGCTTGACTGAAGATTTGATGCTCGACAGCCTGGGCCGTGCGCAACTCTCCGCCGCCATTGAAGAGCGCCTCGGAACCGCACCCGAAGCCGGCGACGGAACCCTCGATCGCATTCGCACACTCGGCGACTTGCGCCGTCTGCTATCCGAAAATCCAAAGCCGGGCGCCGCATCTTTTCCGCTTTCTCTCACAGAAAGACCGGGTGCCCCAGCTCTCGCTTCTGAGACCTGGGAATCAATAAATGCAAACAGCACTTCTGCGGGCTCCACGAATCAAGAGGGTGCCTCATCCTTTCCGCGCTCTCCAGCGGAAAGGGTGGGAGACGAAGCATTTCAACCAGCGTCCGTTCCCCAACAATCCTCGGGCGCCCCAGGTCTCGCTTCTGAGACCTGGGAATCAACCTACCTTTACCCCCACTGGCCATGGCTGTTCCCCATCCGCTGGCTCCGCATAGCCTTCCTTGAGGTCGTCGTCCGACCGCTCGTCCGCCTGCTGGCCAAGCCGATCGTGTCTCGACTCCGCGAAATCGACCCGCAAGAGCCCATGCTGATCATCGCCAACCACATAACGTCTTTTGACGGACCGCTTCTTGAATACGCGCTGCCCGGGAACATCCGAAGGCGAATGGCGGTTGCCATGTCCGGAGAGATGCTCGAAGACTTTCGTCACTTTCGCAACCCGAAGCCGGCTGCGGGCAAGAGCCGGTTCTTCCTGCCCGGCCCTTTGTACTATCTTCTCGCCACCGCCCTCTTCAACGTCTTCCCTTTGCCTGGCCAGCGCGACTTTCAGCGCAGCTTCGCCCATGCCGGTGAGGCTCTTGACCACGGTATGAATGTGCTTGTCTTCCCTGAGGGAAGGCTGTCCGAAATTGGGAACCTGGCGCGCTTCCGGCCAGGAATCGGCCTTCTCGTAAAACAATCCAGCGCGCCTGTGCTCCCCATGGCCATGCGCGGCCTCGGCGAGTTGAAGGTGCGCGGCAGCGGATGGTTCCGTTCCGGCCTCATCGAGGTGCGCGTAGGTGAGCCCATCCGCTTTTCTCCCTTGGAGACCGAAGCCGCCATCACCGCCCGCCTTCACGCCGAAGTCGAAAAACTCCTCAACGACTGAACAGCCTGCTGAAAAACTCTCCTGTTACGCCATCCCCGCCGGTAGTTCGGCCCTTCAAATCCTTTTGCATAAGATGAGTATCAAGTCAGCTCCGGCAAGCGCCTTGAGGAACCGAAGCACCACTGTCTTGTAACAGGGCAGGACTTCAGTCGTGCCGCAAACGCAGCAAAAGGTGCGCGGGCTCTAGCTCCTGCCGGTGCGTTTCCCCTCTACCCCTGTACTTTCGCCCGCTCAAAGCCGCTCGCGGTGCAAGCTTGATGTTCATTTTGCATAAAATTAGACTTCGATGGCGCGCAATGGTTCTTGGTGGGCAAAAAGGGCGCAATTCACAGGCTTTCGCCTTATGATCGTGTTACTAGAAAATAAACACCCCCACCCCACCCCCCTATTTCCTGCGTGGCCATGGAAAGCCGCCAAAATCACCGCCATGGCTGCTTCTTCCACTTTCCGGGGCGCAGCAAAGTTTCCGCCCTCTCATGCCAAATCGATGGCGTGGATGTCATCGTTTATATTATTCATTCTATTAACTTTAAATCATACAACGATTGAGAATCCCGCACCGCCACGTCAGCCCTTTAGCTCGGCTGCCGTGGCTTGAAGTGGCAAGTGCCTCCGGCCAGAACAGCCGTCCAGATCGAGGCGTCTGCCGGTTGCTCGCTCGATCCCAGGAACAGTATCCCGTCCGGCGCCAACAGGCGATGAATGGCGGCCAGCAGCGTGCGCCGTGTCTCCTGCGAAAAATACAACATCACATTGCGCAGGAAAATCACGTCGAAACGGTCGCCTGCTCGGTTGAAGGGTAGTTGCGGAGCGCAGAGATTCGCTTGGCGGAAGTTGCACAGCTTGCGAACCTCATCCTTCACAACCCAGTCCTCGCCCGCATGGTCGAAGTAACGTACAACAAACCGCGCCGGCAACCCTCGGTTGATCTCGATGCGATGATAGCGAGCGGCCTGCGCGCGATGCACCACCTCGGCGCACAGATCGGTGCCTTCGATGCGAACGTTCCAACTGGCCAGCAACGGAAAATGCTCCAGCATCAGCATCGCCGTGCTGTAGCCTTCCTGGCCGGTCGAGCAGGCCGCGCTCCAGAATCGCAGCGACCGCGTGGTCCGGCGGCTCTCGATCATCTTCGGCAGCAGATCGGTGCGCATCAATTCGAAGGGCCGGCTGTCGCGAAAGAAGCTTGTTTCATTGATCGTCATCGCCTCGGCGATCGAACGCTCAAGCAACGGATCTCTCTTCAGTTTCAAATGCTGCACCAGTTCTTCCAGGTGAAACATTCCCTGGTTGCGCAACACTTTCGTCAGCCGCGTATCGAAGAGGTAGTCGCGTGTCGGGTCGAGTACGTTCTGTGACAACCCAAAGACGAGTTGGCGAAGAAATCCGTAGTCCACAGTTGCAGTTTGCAGCATGACTACACCACCCGTTTCCGAGACTCTCTGGATTCGCTGTTCGTCCGGCTCACGATCCGGAGGATTTCAGGTGCGATGGCATTGAGCGGAAGCACATTGTGCGCCAGCCCGGCATTGGTCACCGCGCCTGGCATGCCCCACACCGTGCTGCTGGCCTGGTCCTGCGCCAGCACACTCCCTCCTTGTTCCCTGATCAATCGGCATCCTGCCATCCCATCGGACCCCATCCCGGTAAGCACAACCGCCAATACGCCTGAGCCGTAAACGCCCGCCAGAGATCGAAACAGCGCATCGACAGCCGGCCGGCAGTGATTCTCCAATGGACCCTGGTTCAGGTGCAGGGTTGTCGTCGGCCTGGCGCGTGAGGCCGCCATCACCTCCATGTGCCAATTGCCCCGCGCAATGTAGATTGTGCCCGCGCACACCGCGTCGCCGTCCGCTGCCTCCCGCACCCGCAGGCCGCAGCGCCCATCCAGCCGTTCGGCAAAAAGTTTGGTAAACAGCTCCGGCATGTGCTGCACAATCACAACCGGCAGGGGAAACGTCGCCGGAAGCGCGGGCAAAAGAATGTCAAGCGCCGCAGGTCCGCCGGTTGAAACACCAATGGCCAGAATCACGGGAAGAGCCGTCACAGGCTGCGCTTTGAATGCCGGCATGTTCGGCGCGAGCAACGACGTGCTTGATGAGCCCTGCACGCCCGCGCTCATTCGACCAGGGAACACCGGGCGCGCCTGCGACTGCGGCTGCCCCTGGGCCGGGTTCACCAGCGCATGAATCTTGGGAATCAGTTCCTGGGCCAGCGCTTGCGTTGCGGCCTCGCGGCCCGATTGCCCCGCTGGCTTGGTCACATAGTCTGAAGCGCCACCGGCCAGTGCTTCAATCGTCACTTTTGCGCCACGCTGCGTCAGGGAGCTGCACATAATCACCGGCATCCTGTTTCCGCGCGATCGCAATTGTTTCAATGTGACCAATCCGTCCATCACCGGCATCTCCACGTCCAGAAGAATCAGGTCCGGGTGAACCGACTCAATGGTTTTCAAAGCAGATTCTCCGTCAACTGCGGTTCCAGCTACCTCGAGCCCAGGGTCGGAACACACCACTGAACGCAAGAGGCTCCGCATCACGGCTGAATCGTCGACAATCACGATCCTGGTTCGGCGGCTTGCCGGCATGGCTCAGGCCTCCACCAGACCAAGCATCGCCAGCTTCTCGCTCAAAGCTGCGTCGTCGAAGGGCTTCATCAGGTACTCGTCCGCGCCGGCATCCAACGCGCGGATGATGAAGTCGTTCTCCGCCTCCGTTGTCACCATCATCACCTTCATCTCGGTGAATCCATCCGCGCGCATCTGCTGCAGCATCTCCAGCCCGTTCATCACCGGCATATTCCAGTCGACCAGCGCGAAGTCGAAGGGCGCACCGGCATGAAGCCGGTCCATGCCGGCCTGGCCGTCGGCTGCCTCCTCGCACTCAATGCCATGCTCCGTCAGAAGGCCGCACAAGAATCCGCGCACAAAGCGGGAATCGTCGACTATCAGCGCGCGCATAGTTGCCTCCTTGCAAAATTCGGTTGGAACCTGACCTAAGCCGCCTTGCCCTGTCCAAGCCGCATCGGATCCAGCCGCTCAGGATCAAGCATCACAAGCAGGCTCTTCTCCAGCTTGTAGGCGCCCGCAAACAAGCCCCTGCGGCGCTCATCGAGAGTGGAAGGATTTGGCTCGTAATCTGCCGAAGAAACCGTCAGCACCTCACCGACTGAATCCACCAGCAGACCAAAGCACCCGCCGGAGCTCTCAAGTACCAGAATGTCCTGCGAGCCCACCCTGGGCGGCAAATCCAAAAGCTGCCGCAAACTCACGGTCGTCAGCACGTCGCCGCGATAATGCACCAGCCCACCAACAAAGCTGGGCGCTAGTGGCACCGGCTGCGGATGCGCCGAGCCGACAATTTCAAGAATGTGTGTGATTGGCACGCCAAACAACGTCTCCCCAAGCCGAACCGAGCACATCTCCGCCAATGTCGCCGCCGACTTGTCCTTACGGCGCAATGCCATCCCCGCTGTACTCATTGGATCGCCTCCGCAAACTCACCCACTACCTCTTGCGCTCCGTCTTCAACCGGCAACGGCGTCACGCTGCCCAGGTCAACCACTCCGGTGACGCGATTCTTCAACAGCGTCACCCCGCCCGTGCGTTGACTGGTTCCAGCTTCAAACAAGTCCCCGCCCGCGGCCACATCCAGCACATGCGAAACCGCAATGCCCACCTGGCGATTGCCCTCGCGGCAAACGACGACAATAATCTTTGCTTCGGGATTGCCTTCCGCCGCCACCAGCACGCCGCCTGAGTCCTCCACCGGAAGCAGTTGCCCTTCGAAGTTCAGCACAGCCCTGTATCCGATGTACTCAACCCGCGATAGCGGGAGCTGTTCGATGCGAAGCACGTCGGCCAACGGCACAGCCGCCTGCCGTCCCGCCGCCTCGACAAGCAGGTATTCAAGACTGCTTGTACCTTCTGCATCGATCTCTGCCTCTGCTGCGCTCGCTGACTCTTCATCGGCGCTCATCATCACTCCTGCCTTCAAAGCGATCGATCCAGGATCGAGAATCAGCGCCAGATCCGCATTGCCCAACACCGTAGCGCCGGAGTACAGGCCAATTTCCTTCAGCACGGCGCTCAGGGGCTTCACCACAATCTCTTCGGGATCGGCAAGCCCATCCACCACAAGCCCAAATTGCCGTCCATCCGCATTGAGAACCGCAATAAAGTTGTCCCGCTCGTTGACGGCCTTTTGTTCCCCTCCCGGCATCAGCAGGCGATCGAGAAACACCAGAGGCAGCAGCTTGCCGCGAAGCCGGTAAAGTGGCGCGCCCTCGATCCACTCAATCGATGCGGCCGCCTGCTCGGGAGGGATATGCACTAACTCGAGCAGCGCGCCCTGCGGCAAAGCAAAGCTCTGCCCTACACTCCTGACGATCAAAGCTGGAATAATAGCCAGCGTCAGCGGAATGCGCATCCGGAGCGTGGTTCCCTTGCCGGCGCGCGAATCAATCTCGACCTTGCCGCCGATTTTTTCAACGTTGGTGCGCACCACATCCATTCCCACGCCGCGCCCGCTTACGTTCGTCACAGCGGCAGCAGTCGAAAAGCCAGGTAAGAAGATCAGTTGCAGCAATTCGCGTTCGGGCAACTGCGCTGCTCGCTCCTGCGTGATCAGCCCGCGTTCAATGGCTTTCTGGCGCACCTTTTCCACGGCCACACCCGCGCCGTCATCTGAGATTTCGATGACCACGTGGCTGCCCTCATGGCTGGCCCGCAGCTTCAGCGTTCCCTCGGGATCTTTTCCGTTGGCCGTCCGCACATCCGGCAACTCGATGCCGTGATCCAACGAGTTCCGCACAGCGTGAGTCAGCGGATCCTTGATGGCCTCGAGCAGACTCTTGTCCAGTTCCGTCTCCTGGCCCTCGACTTGCAGCCGTACCCGCCTGCCCAGAGACTGCGAGAGGTCGCGCACGATGCGAGGCATCTTGGAGAATATGTTCGAAACCGGCTGCATCCGAGCCTTCATCACGCTCTCGCGCAGATCGGCCGTCACCATGTCCAAACGTCGTGAAAGCAGTCTCATGTTTGGATCGGCCGAAGTGGCCTGCAACACTTGGTTGCGCGTCAGCACCAGTTCGCCGACCAGGTTCATCATCCGATTGAGGAGCGCCACATCCACGCGAAGCGTGCTCTCCGCCGCAGTCCCCGCGGCGGGTCCTGTTCCCGGCCCTCGCGGTTTGGCCGAATCATTTTCCGCCTCCGCCTGCGCCTTCTGGATCGTCGCGGCGACTGGCGTCTTCAACTCTTCGACCCGATCAGGCGCATTGGTAGCGGCGGCGCCTGGCAAAGGCGCGGAATGAGGCCGCAAGACTGGCAGAGGCTTCGCCTCAGGCGCTGACGATTCGCCTTCCTGAGTGCGCGAAACAAAGCCGGCAGGCGCCTGCGCTGCTTCTGCGCCGGCCCGCAAGCGGACCGCATGCTTTACTTGTGCCTTTGCCGGGACCTGCAACTCCTCCAGGCATGCGATCAGCGCCGCATCCTCGCCTGCGCCCTCGTTGTCCTGCGCTTCAATGGACTTCAGAATCGAACGCAGGCCGTCCAATAATTGCAGCAACCCGGTGATCGTCGGGCGGTCGGCCGTCAGCTTGCCCTCGCGCAGCAGACCCAAAAGGTTCTCGCCAGAATGGGCAAGCTTCTCTAACCGTTTGAAGCCGAGAAACCCCGTGGTCCCCTTGATCGTATGCACCGATCGGAAGATATCTCCAATCAGTGCCGCATCCTGCGGCCGTTCCTCGAGCTCGGTCAGGCACCGCTCCATCCGGTCAAGCCCTTCCTGGCTCTCGATCAGGAACTCCCTTGTCAATTCATCCATTGCCATCGTGTCCACTCTTTCGCCAAGTCCGAACGAATACCCAGGGCGCGGCGAGCTCTCAATCCCCTTATCGGTAAGAAGAAGCTCAACTTGAGGAATGGAAGATTGCACAGAGCATGAAGGGGCTCTCCGCAGCCCTAATTCTCCGAAGGCGTCTCAACATGATCGACGATAAGCACCCGCACGGGGCCCTTTTGCGGCTCCAGTTTCAGCCCCAGTTGCTCCTGAAGCGCGGTGAAAAGCGACGGACCCGATGGGTCTGTAGCAGCAGAACTGACCTCGGCGTCGCCCAGTCGGGGAGCCGCGCTGTCGTCCGGCATCCACTTGAGGATGAGGTCGTAGCGGCCCTGAACTCCGGTCTGGTCCACAACCACGCGACCGGTAATCTTCGCCAGTTCCTCGGCAAGAAGAGCAACGCTATTCGACCCCTCAACCTCAATCCGGCCCCGGCCCGAATTGACGGTGGTACCGTTCTGCTGAATGGCGCCGAACCGGGGACCGCCTTTCGCAAGGACCAGCGCATACACCGGAAGCTCTCTTGTTTCGGTATGGGTCAAGAGTTTGAAGCGGTTGGCCAGCAGCGCCTGAACCATCCTTTGCTTCCGGGCTTTGCCTTCCGCAGAAGTGAGTGCGCGCATCTGCGCATCAACGGCGCTGTCGGCCTTCGCATCGATATTGAAGCTTGTAGTGTTGATCCAGGCCGGACCGTTGCGGATGCGCGTCTCCGGTATTCCGAACGCGAACTGAACCAGTGACTTAACGGTCACATTTACCGCCCTGAATTGCCCGTCGAAGGGCGAACTCCAGATGGAGTTGTGCTCGTGCGGTTGGGGAATGTGGACGTAAATGGCGGCTACATCGAAGGCCGGCGCAGGGTCTGGCGAAGTCACGGTGGGTGGTTTCAACGAGCTTTGGGCCGCACCAGGCTGGCCATTTGAGGCCGGCAAGCCAAACATCATCCATCCTGAAGCGAGGACAAGATTGACCCAAGGTGTACACCGGAACCGTAAATGCTTTAGCCTCAAGTCTCACTCCGTGTTTGGATGGGAATCCTGATGACCTTGACGAACTCGCCCGACCCAACGCTTGCAGGCCTGCTTGAACAAGCCCGCCAGGCCGCCCTCAACTCCTACTCGCCTTACTCCGGCTTCCGCGTGGGCGCGGCCCTCAAGCTCAACAACGGCGAAGTGGTCAGCGGCACCAATGTCGAAAACGTCAGCTATGGCCTCACCATCTGTGCCGAGCGTTCCGCGCTGGTCCGCGCCATCGCCCAGTTCGGCCCGCAGATTCGAATCGAAGCTGTTGCCGTCGCCAACCTCAACGCCGCCGCCAGTCCACCCTGCGGCGCATGCCGCCAGGTACTTGCCGAGTTCATCCTGCCTGACGCTCCGGTTTCATTCCCTGCAGCCGACGGGATTCGCACCATGCTCTTCGCGGAACTAATGCCGCTGGCCTTCGATATGAAACTAAAATAAGGTTTGGACTTACGTTTCACAAGCTGACCCTATGCAAACAGAACCTACTCACGTCCCCCTCCACGTCATTGACCTGATCCGCAAGAAGCGCGACGGCCTCACCCTCGACGACCGCGAAATCGGCTTTATCGCGCGCGGCGCTGCAGATGGGTCCATCCCCCTCGAACAGCTCTCCGCATGGCTGATGGCCTGCTGGATTCGCGGCCTTTCCCTCAGTGAAACCCGTGCCCTCACTACTGCGATGCGCGACTCGGGGGAGAAATTCTCGCCCGCGCGCCTGGGCAAGACTGCGGTCGACAAGCACTCCACTGGTGGAGTGGGCGACAAAACCAGCTTCCTCATCGCCCCTCTTGCCGCTGCCTGCGGCGTCGCCGTGCCCATGATCAGCGGTCGCGCCCTCGGCCACACGGGCGGAACTCTCGACAAGCTTGAATCCATCCCCGGCTTCCGTACTGCACTCACACTGTCTGAATTTGAGACAGTCATTCTTCGCTGCGGCGCTTCCATCATCAGCCAGACTCCGACTGTGGTTCCAGCCGACCGCGTGCTCTACGCCCTGCGAGATCGCACCGCCACGGTCGAGAATCCCGGCCTCATCTGCGCCTCGATTCTCAGCAAAAAGCTTGCCGCCGGCCTCGACGCACTCGTCCTCGACGTAAAGACCGGCTCCGGCGCGTTTCTGCGCAAGCAGGAAGACTCCGAATATCTAGCCGCTTTGATGGTGGCCACCGCTGAAGCAGCCGGAACCCGCACCGTCGCTCTGCTCACCGACATGGGCCAGCCCCTCGGCCGCACTGCCGGCAACTGGATCGAGCTTGTCGAATCCGTCGATCTCCTGCGCGGTCAGCGCCCCGCCGAAAGCGAAGACCTCCGCGAGCTTTCGCTCATCCTTGCCGGCTGGATGATCAATCTCGGCGGCCAGGCCGCAACGCCAGAAGCCGGTTACGCGCGTGCCGCCGCGGCCCTTGCCGACGGCTCCGCACTGCGCGCCTTCTTCTGCATGATCGAGGCCCAGGGCGGTGACATTTCTGTCTTCGATGATCCCGCAAGCTTTCACAAGCCGGGCGCGACAGCGGTGCTCGCCGCTTGGGAGAGCGGCTTCATCTCTGCCATGGACACTACGAAAATTGGCTGGGCCGTTCAGCGCACGGGCGCAGGCCGCGAAAAGGCCGGCGAACCCGTCGATCCACATGCGGGCATCGAGTTTTATGCGCGGCGCGGCGCACACGTTGAAGAAGGCCAGCCCATCGCCACGCTTTACGCCACCAACGTTGCTCTGCTGCCCGAACCCATCGTCCTGCTTCAAGAGGCCATCACGATTTCCAGCGCCCCGCCCGAGCCGGTTAAGCTCGTCAGCCGCATCTTCACCCGAGAAAATGCTGAAGCCCATCTCCGCGATGCTGTAATGTAGTCGGATAAGGAACAGTTGTCAGCTTTCAGCCTTCAGTTGTCGGGGATCAATGCAGGGCGCTCAATAGCCCGAGACTGATCACTGATAACTGACCACTGACCACTGTTGCTCAAGGAGCAACCACTTGGATAGATACACCGGAGTGTTGGGAATTTTGGCCGTGCTGCTGGCCGCGTGGCTCGGCTCTACCGATCGCAGACACATCCGCTGGCGCACCGTCGCCTGGGGCCTCAGCCTGCAAGTATGCTTCGCCTTCCTGGTGTTGCGCTTCGACTATGGACAGCGCGCCATGACATGGGCGGGAGGCGTAGTCAACAACATGCTCTCGGCCACCTTCGCAGGAACGCGTGTTCTCTTTGGCCAGCTCGGCCTTCCCAACTCAGGAGCCTTCGGCAACCTTCTTCCGCCCAACTCAGGTTCCGTGTTCGCCTTCCAGGTGCTGCCCACCATCATCTTCATCTCTGCATTCTTCGCCGTGCTTTACCACATCGGAGTCATGCAGATCATCATTCGCGCCATGGCGTGGGTGATGCTCAAGACCATGCGCATCAGCGGCGCCGAAAGCATGAACGTAGCAGCGTCCATCTTCATGGGCCAAACGGAGGCGCCGCTCACCATCCG
>Ga0302319_10019202_pt1 | contig 12426 bp, 10 predicted proteins | sample Bog_T0_2_FD_203319 | JGI IMG/M metagenome (GOLD analysis project Ga0302319, IMG submission 203319) | Peat permafrost microbial communities from Stordalen Mire near Abisko, Sweden - Bog_T0_2 | ecosystem: Environmental > Terrestrial > Soil > Wetlands > Peat | place: Sweden: Abisko, Stordalen Mire... | reverse complement strand
GCGCGCAGGATCGTCACCAGGCGGGCGGTGGCGTTCTCAAGCTCCGAGGGGCGCTCGACGAGCCACAGCTCCTGCGGGCGCTCGCCCAGCTTGTCGCCGGTGTACACGTTGACGCTGGCCTCCTGCAGCAGGCGGTAGAGACCCATGCGCATGAGGTCGTTGCTGACGCGGCCGCTTTCGGGGCGGCGGATGACGCTGCCCGAGGGCAGGCGCTTGGCGGCCACCAGCCAGGCCAGCCGGGCGCCCAGGGCCGCCACGCCGAAGGCGGACACGCGCTGGGTGTCGGTGAGGTCCACCGTCAGGCTCTCGCCGTAGGGGACCTCCATCACCTGCGCCAGGGCCTCGCTGAGCAGGCCCGGGTAGTCCATCGACAGCGTCGAGGGGAAGCGGATTTCCTTCATACGCGCTTCGTGTCCCCAGAGTGTGGGAAGTCGGGTTCGGGAGCGGGCGGGCCGTCGTGGGGCATGCGGATGCCCATGAGCAGCCCCCCGCAGGCCAGCGCCAGCACGGCCAGCCCGGCCCAGATCATGAGCGCCTCACGCAGGTCCATGAACGACGCCCCGTACACCAGCAGGCCCAGCGCCAGGGTCAGGGCCGAGAGCACCAGGGCGATGCGCGGCACGGACAGGCCCAGGGACTTCAGGCGCAGCGGCACATGGTCCGGGCTTCCCTTCCACGGGGCGATGCCCTTGCGCGTTCGGATGACGATCATCAGCGCCAGGTCGAACAGCGGCAGGAACAGGATCAGCAGCGGCGAGAACACCGCCAGGTCGTTTTGGTGGGAATAGCGCAGGTTGAGGCTGATCGCGGCCAGGGTGAACCCCAGGAAGTGCGACCCGGCATCGCCCATGTACACGCGGGCCGGGCGCCAGTTGTAGGGCAGGAAGCCCAGGCAGGCGCCGGCCAGGGCCGCCGCCGCCAGGGCGTCGTTCTCGCGGCCGCCGTGGTGGGCGAAGGCCCAGAAGGCCGCCGCGCTCGCGGCGCAGACGCTGGCCGCGAGGCCGTCGAGGATGTCGATGAAGTTCAGGGCGTTGGTCACAGTCACGACCCACACCACCGTCAGCGGGACGCTGAGCCAGGCCTGGGAGACGAAGCGCACCCTCAGGCCGCACAGGACCAGGACCCCGGCGCCGGCCAGCTGCCCGGCGAACTTCACCCCGGGGCTGAGGGCCCGCCGGTCGTCCAGCAGGCCAAGCCCAAGGGCCATCAGGCCGCCCAGGCCGATGGCGTAGACCCCGCGCCCCGCCTCGAGGCCCAGGGGCCAGGGCTCGAAGCCCTGGCTGCGCATGCGGGTGAACTTCAGCGCCAGGACGGCCAGCCCGAAGGCGAAGGCGATGGCGGTCCCGCCCAGATACGCCACGGGCTCCCGCTGGGTCTTCAGGGGGCTGGTCGGGCGGTCCAGGAAGCCGGTGGCCCAGGCGACCCGTATGGCCAGCGGCGTGAACGCCGCGGCCAGCAGCCCGGCGAGGACAAAGGCGGACAGAGAATTCAGCATGCCTTCCAGGCGGCAGGCTCCATGGCGTCAGTGCAGGCGGGCGACCAGCAGCGGCCCCGCCACCAGGCGGTCCTGCGGCGGCAGCGCGCGCAGGGCATCGAGCCAGGCGCCAAAGCGCGCCTGCGCGTCGGCGTCCCCGTCGGGCCAGTAGCGGGGGGCGTTCCCTGCCTGCTGCAGGCGGGCCCACTCCGCCCCATTAAAGTACACGAAATCATACCCTTTCGACCGCGCAATCGCACCCACCTCTTGGGGGCTGGAGGCCTTTGCCACCCACTGCGCCAGGGGGTGCGGCTCGAAGACGCTGGACGCCAGGCTGCGCGGCGGGAGCCAGGCGCTGCGCTCGTCGCCCAGGACCAGCACCCCCGCGTCGGCGCCCCCGTGCTCCCGGATCCAGCGCGCGGCCAGGGCCTGGGGCGCCCCCAGGCGGGCCAGGTAGTCCTCGGGCGCCTCCAGTCCCAGGTCGGCCCTGAGCGGGTCGAAGTCCAGCTCCACGATGGCCGCGGACTCCAGCGCGGCGCTGAACAGGCCCGCCAGCACCAGGGCCCGCCATGCCAGGGTCCAGCCGCGCGAGAAGGCCCAGGTCTCCGCCTCGAGGATCCCATGGGCGGCCAGCAGGCTGGCGGCGGGGAGCAGGCACAGGGCATAGCGCAGGACATGGGGCCCCAGGCACCAGGCCAGCAGGCCGAGGCCCAGGTACAGCAGGGTCCAGCGCAGGGCGCGGTCCATGCGCCAGACCAGGGCCGCCGGGGCCAGGGCCAGCAGCAGGAAGCCGGGATGCCCGTCGCCGCCCAGGCTGGCGGGGTCGAAAAAGGCGGCCCAGGGAAGGCGCGCCCAGGCCCGCCAGCCCGAGCCGCCGAAGGTCCCCAGGTGTTCGAAGTAGGCCGCCGGACCGCCCTGGCCCAGGGTCCAGCCCAGGAACTTCAGCGGAAAGGGATAGAAGGGCTGGCCCAGGCGCAGGGCGCCCTGAAGCAGCCAGGGGGCCAGAGGCAGCAGCAGCAGGCCCGCACCCGCCGCCAGCAGGCCCGGACGGCGCCAGTCGGCCTCGCGCAGGGCAAGGAACGCGACCATGGCCAGCAGGGCGGCCACGTGGATCAGCGCCACCGGCTTGGAGGCCACCGCGGCGCCGGCCAGCAGGGCGGCCAACAGCATCCAGCTGGACTGGGAGCGGCGCACCGGATCGGCCAGGCCCAGCAGGAAGGCGTCCAGCGAGGCGAAGGCGTAGAAGGCAGCCCAGCCGTCCGGGGCAAAGACGCCGAAGCTGAGGATCAGCGCCGGCTGGGTCAGGGCCAGCGCCGGCGCCAGCCAGATGCGGCGGTCGCTGAGCACGCGGGCCGATGCGTCCATGAGCATCAAGCCCAGGGCCCCGCCTACGGCAAGGTTGACCAGGGCCGGCGCCAGCGCGCTGAGCGGCGGCGCCCCATCCATGGCCAGGGCCAGGCTCCACAGGGGCAGGGGCAGCGAGGGCAGCCAGCTGAACAGGTTGCCCGGCATGGGCTCGATGCTGCCGGTGGCCGCGGCGCGCTGGGCCTGGGCCAGGTGGTAGACCAGGGCGTCAAAGAAGCGCGGCGGCGCGAAGGCGAGGGCCAGCGCGGCGAGGCCCGCCAGAAACAGGCACAGCACGGTGACGACCTCGGTGCTGGAGCCTTCCCAGGGATGCTTCACGCGCAGGCTGCGCCAGAACGCCCCTCCGAGGGCCTCCCAGTGCCCCCAGGCCCCGATGCCCGCCAGGGTCACCAGGCCCCAGGCGGTCCAGGGGAACAGCACTCCTAGGGCCCCCAGCGCCGAGCCCAGCAGGCTGAAGGCGGCCAGGCCCAGCGCAAGGCTGAAGCCGGCCTCCTCCACGAGCGAGCCGTGGTACAGGCGGAAGCGGCGCAGCACGGCCCGGCCCAGGGCCATGGAGCAGGCCAGCAGCGCCGCCGCCGCCGCCGCGGACTGCACGCAGGCGGGCAGGCCGTGCAGCGGCACCGGGTAGGTCCACCAGGCGGCGGCCAGCAGGGCCAGGGTCCAGGCGAAGAGGGTCAGGAATTTCAGGCGCCTCACGCAGCGCTTCCTTTCGGTTCGGGCCCGTCCCCGGTTGCGGCGCCGAAGGGCGCGAGGCGCCGCCATTCCAGCGCCGTCCAGCACCACCAGGCCAGGTTCGCGGCGGCGAAGCCGAGGATCAGGGCCGTGCCGGGCTGCGGGGGCGCCCAGGCCGCGGCGCCGGCCAGCACCCCGGGCATGAACAGGGCATAGAAGAGGGCGGCCAGAGGCAGGGCGGCCAGGCTCAGGCGCCAGGCCAGGGCCGGGGACACGGCCAGGGCCAGGGCCGGGGCCCACAGCAGGTACTGGGGCGACAGGCCGGGCGCCAGCAGGACCATGGTCAGGGCCGCGAAGGGCAGGGAGCGGGGCAGGCTCAGGCGGCGCCTGCCCAGCAGGGCGCAGACAAAGGCTGAGGCCAGCAGGGCCAGGGCCAGCGCACGGTAGCAGCGGTCCGCCAGGATCCAGGCGGCCGGGGCGCCCGCCACGAAGAAGGCCGCCTTCAGCGCCGCTGAAAGCCCCAGCGCGTTGGCGCCGCTGTAGGCCAGGTGCGAGGCGACCGCGGCGGCTCCGTCGGTCCAGAGCCAGGGCGCCAGCAGCAGCAGGGGCGCGCCCAGCGCGGCCAGCGCGAAGCGCCAACGGGTGCGCGCCGTCTCCAGGCCTGCGAGGAATACGGGCAGCAGAGCCAGCGGCCAGGTCTTCAGGGCCACGGCGCCGGCGAAGCACAGCGCCGCCCAGCCGGCGGCCCCTTGGCGGCGCGGGGCCTGCAGGCAAAGGGCCGCGCCCAGCAGCAAGGCCAGGGCCAGGCCGTCGAACTGCCCGTGGCCGGCGCTCAGCAGGGCGGCCAGGGGGTTCAGGGCCCAGGCCAGGCCCGCGGCAAGGCCGGCGCGGCGGTTCCAGCCGCCGGCTTCGCCGGCCGCGCCGCGCCCGGCCATGATGCAGGCGAGGACGCTGACCGCCAGGTCCCCGGCGACCGCGGGCAGGCGCAGCCAGAGGCCGGGGTCCCCGCCGCAGGCGCCCCCCAGCGCGGACGCCGCGCGCAGCAGCAGCCACCACAGGGGCAGGTAGGGATAGCGCCCGTCCAGGGCGGGCGACGCGTAGAGCCCGGGCCCGCCGCAGGCCGCGGCCCGGGCGTAGCTTTCCATGTCAAAGGGGGCGCCGTGCAGCAGCAGCAGCAGCGGCAGGCGCAGCAGCAGGGCCAGCGCGGCCAGCAGGGCCAGGTCGCGCGCGTGCCTGCTCACCGCCTGCGGGCCCCCAGAATGTAGCCCTGGACGCTGTCGTCGGCCTTGAACTCATCCTTGAGGGCCCTGAAAAGCCCCTCCTGCATCGGGACATTGGGGTCGAGGCCCTTGCTCATGACCGCGGCCCCGGTCCCGGAGTCCATCAACCCGGTCAGCATCTCGTGGTCGCCTCCGGGCCAGGGCGGCGCCTCGCCGGTAAAGGGGTACGTGAACAGAAAGCGCGTGGCAGGCCGCCTTTGCGCCAGGTAGTACAGCTCGGGATCGTCGCCCCATATGAAGACGGCCTCCCCGGGCGGGCAAATCTGCCGGAGCTTCACGGCCGCCTCGGGCGCGGTGACGAAGGTGGGCACGCGGTAGACGCTGGCGGTGCGGTCCGCGCCGCCGGGGCGCTCCCACAGCACCCCGTCGCACCAGGCGAAGCCGCACAGGGTCAGGGCGGCCAGGACCAGGCGCAGCGCCCGCGGGGCGCGCAGCAGGGTCCAGCCCGGGCCCTGCTGCTGCAGGCCCATCAGCCCGACGGCGGCGAGGACCGCCAGCGGCGCCAGCAGCAGCACCACGTAATGGGGATAGAAGCGGCCCGAGGAGGCCAGCGCCAGCGCCCCGACGGCCAGCCAGGCCCCCAGCCAGCCGCGCCGCGCGCGGTCGCGGCCCAGGGCTCGCCAGCCGAGCCAGGCAAGCCAGGCGGGCGCAGCCAGCACCGGCGCCAGATGCCAGGCCAGCCCGAAGGCGTGGCCAAAGGCCCCCTGCAGGCCCTGCAGCACGTAGCCTTCATTGTAGCCTATGGTGCACTGCAGGAACTCCAGGGCCCCGCCCTGGGCGGCGAAGATCCCGATGCAGAGGGCCCAGGGCAGCAGCCCGCCCAGCAGGGTCCATGCGACGGCGCGGCCGAAGCGGAGCTGGCCGCCTTCGCTGTCCTGCGCGGCCCAGGGCAGGAGCACCACCGCTGAGAAGGCCGTCTGCTTGAAGAGGGCGGCGATGCCGATCAGGATGCCTGCGGCGAAATGGCGGCCAGCGCCGAGGCTGCGCGGCTCGGGCAGGAACAGGAGGGCGAGCGCGCCCAGAAGGGGCAGGGTCTGCCAGGTCTCGGTGTTGGCGGCGAGGCTTTGCGTCCGCAGTTCGGACAGCAGCAGGGCCGCCAGCAGGGCCGCCAGACCGGCTGCCGCGGCGCGCTGCCCGGGCCCGCGCTGCAGGCGCCATCCCATGCGGCCACGCCGCGCCAGCGCGTCGACCAGGACGAAGAGGGCCACGACCGTGGCCAGGACCCAGGCCAGCGACACCACCCGCAGGCCCAGCACCCCGTCGGAGAAGGCCCACTGGGCCAGTGCGTTCATGGCGATGGCCAGCGGCGGCTTCTGCTCGAGCCAGTCGCGGTAGGGCAGGCCGGCGCCGCTGCGCCACAGCCAGGCAAGGGTCGCGTACTCGCCCTCGTCCCGGTCCAGGAAGAGATTCAGGGAGGCGCTGCGCACGAGCAGGGCGGCGGCGCTCGCTGCCAGCGCCCAGGCCCAGGTTCGCCGGCGTTCAGTCATGGATTGCCTCCAGGTCCTTGCCTTCCGGATCCGGCCCCAAGGGCAGGCCCGGCTCGTAGGGCAGAGCAACCTGCCTGCCCCTCGCCGCGTCGGACGCTGCCAGGGCGGCGCGGCGCGCCACGGCGGCGTAATAGCGCTTCAGGTCCTCGGAAGCCGCTGCCGAGCGTCCACGGGCCGCGTCGAGCCGACGCAGGCTCCACAGGGCCGCAGGGGCCCAGGCCGGCGCGGCCGCGCAGGCCTGCAGGTCCCCGCGCGCCTGCGGTTCAAGGCCCAGGTCCGCCTCAAGCCCCGCGCGGGCCATGCGCGCCTCGCCGAAGCCGGGGTTCACCGCCAGCGCCCGCCCATAGTCCGCGAGCGCTTCGCGGCGCAGGCCCCGCTGCTCCAGCAGCTGGCCGAGGTTGAACCAGGCGGATGCATAGCGCGGCGCCAGCGTCAGGGCGCGGCGGTAACCCGCTTCCGCGTCCCTCAACTGCCCGTCATCCTGGAGCAGGCCCGCCTGCAGGTTCCAGGCGCCGGCATAGGCCGGCACCAGCCGCACGGCCGCCGACGCGGCGCGCAGCCCGGGCTGGGTCTGGCCGCATTCCCTCAGGTCCAGGGCCAGGGCGCAGTAGGCGGGGCCAAAACCGGGCGCCTGGCCCACGGCCAGACGTTGGGCGTCGGCAGCGGCCCGATAGCGGCCGAGCGCCGCCCGCGCCAACCCGAGGCGGTACCAGGCCGGCGCCAAGGAGGGCGAACGGCGCGCCAGGCGTTCGAAGGTCGCCAGGGCCGCCGTCAGCTCGCCGCGGCGCAGCTGCAGCGCGCCCAGGGCGTCCAGAAGCCCGGGATCCTCGCCCCGGCTCAGCGCTGCGGACCACAGCGCCTGCGCGCCGGCGGCGTCCCCCAGAGCGGCCCTGGCCCGTCCCGCGGCGAGCGCGGCGGCGGCGAAGGGCGACAGGACGGGGACTTCTGCGGGCGCGGACGCGGATCCGGACGGGGACGGGGGCGCGGACAGGGCCTGGGGGCCCGCCAGGCAGGGCGCCGCTGAGCGCAGGCACAAGGTCAGCGCAAGGACCGACGGGAGGCCCGCCCGGCCCACCGGCCGGGAAGTGGCGTTCAACGCTTCTTGGCCTGGCCGTAGGCCTGGGCCGCCAGCCGGCCAAGCAGGGGCAGATTGGGGTCTTCCTTGTCCAGGCCGGCGGCATGGACGTAGCGGGTCTGCAGGTCGCCCAGCAGGGTGTCGAGGACCTTGGCCTCGCTGTCGTTGAGGCGCCCCTCGGTCTTCTTCTTCAGGCCGGCAAGCATGTTGATGAACTGCCTGGCGCGGGGCAGGTTGAGCTTGCCGCCCGGATTGCCGGCCTTCTTCTCGCCGAGCTCCGAGGCGGCGGTCGACGCCACCAGGGTCACCAGATTGATGAAGTCGAGGTCTTCCGCCGATGGCTCCCCCATGGCACCCCTTTCAACCGGACATATGAGAATGGGCGGCGTTCAGCCGCCCCAACGGATTCCGTACCAGGCGCGCAGGGCCCGCTTCCAGCTGTCCGCCTCGGGCCCCAGGGGCCCGGACCCGCGCCCGTTGGCCCCGGTCTTGCTGACGAAGGCGGCGTTCTCGCGGGCCAGGGACTCGAGCTTGGCCCCCTGGTCCGAGCGCAGGAAAGCCAGCGCGCCGCCCTGGGCGAAGCGCAGGGACAGGCGCAGATGGTCGACGCAGAGGCTGAGGTGGCGGCGCATGAGGTCCTGGGCCTCGGCTTCGCCTGCCGCCTGGGCCAGCAGGTGGGCCCAACCCGATTCGGATTCGTGCTCGCGCAGGCAGCCGGGGCAGGGGGCCGGCTTGCCCGGCGCCAGGGCCGCCCTCAGGCGGTCGAGCTTGCCTTCCCCGGCGCGGACCTGGGCCAGCGCCTGCTCCAGCAGGTGCCCGTAGAAGAGGGCCACGGCCAGCCCATCGGCCTCCGCCTCCAGCTGCACGGCGTGGCGGGAGCACCAGCCCTGGGCCGCCTTCAGGGCGCCCCAGTTGTCCTCGTCGGTGACGCCTTCCTCGAGGTAGCCCTTCAGGTAGCTGTCCATGCCCGCGCGCACGGCGCCGCAGATGGCGCAGCCGCCCTTGGGCAGGCGGTCCAGCAGCTCGAAATAGGCGCGGTGCTTTTCCATCGGACCATGCTACCACAAAAACGAATCGGAGGAGCCCGTGGGCTCCTCCGATCGAGGCCGTTCGCTTGCGGGAGGCAGGCTTACTTGGCGGCCTCCACGTTCACCGCCTGCGGGCCCTTCTGGCCCTGTTCGATGTCGAAGGTCACTTCCTGGCCTTCGGCGAGGGTCCTGAACCCCTGGCCCTTGATCGCCGAGAAATGGACGAAGACGTCCGGGCCGCCGCTCTGCTCGAGGAAGCCGAAGCCCTTCTTCTCGTTGAACCACTTGACCTTGCCTTTGACCGCGCCCATCGTCCCTGCCTCCCTGCCTGACGCCTTGCGTACCGCTTTCGCCGTACCGCCCGTGCTGGTCCCGGACCCGCCGCGTGCCCGGTGAAAAACCGGAATCTATTCTCCCGCCGGGCAAGGTCTTTGGCAAAGCCATTTTTTCGTGAGCGCCGTCACCGCCTCACTTGCGCGTCCGCACAAGCGGCATCAGCAGGTCGATGACCTCCATGACGCAGGCCTCGACCCCTTTGAGGTCCGTGCGCAATACAAGATCCGGCGCGGCGGGGGCCTCATAGGGGCTGCTGACCCCGGTGAAAGCGGCGATCTCCCCCCGGCGCGCCTTGGCATACAGGCCCTTGGGGTCCCGGGATTCGCAGACCTCGAGGGGGGCGTCGACGAAGATTTCGAGGAACGGGACGCCGTGCTCCAGGGCCAGCGCCCGGGCCCGGGCGCGGTCCTCGCGGAAGGGCGAGATCAGGCTGGTGATGACGACCGTGGCGCTGTCGCTGAACAGCAGGGCCACCTCGGCGGCGCGGCGGATGTTCTCCCGGCGGTCCTCCTCGCTGAAGCCCAGGTCCCGGTTCAGGCCGAAGCGCAGGTTGTCCCCGTCCAGCTCGAAGCAGTGGACGCCCGACCGGGTCAGCTCCCGCTCCAGGGCGTTGGCGATGGTGCTCTTGCCGCTGCCGCTGAGGCCGGTGAACCACACCACGGCCCCGCGGTGGCCCTTGAGGGCCTCGCGCTCGGCCACGGTCACGGCCCCGCGGTTGAAGTGGATGTCCGTGCTGACGTGGTCGGCGTAAGCGTGGCCGAAGATGATGCCGCCGCCGGCCATGTCGTAGCCGTCCACGAGCACGAAGCGCCCCGTGGACGAGAAGAGGTCGTGGTTGTCGAAGGCCACCCGGGTCCGGGTGGACAGCACCAGCTCGGCCACCTCGTTGCGCAGCACCGCGGAGCCGCCCGGCCGCGAATCCAGCGAGCTCGAGTCCAGGACCGAACGTATCTCGCGCACCTCGGCGTCGACCTCCTGGGTGGCGAGCTTGAGCTTGTAGCGCCGGCCGGGCTCAAGGGGCTGCTTGCCGAGCCAGAACACGCGGGCCTGCACCTCGTGCGACTGCACCAGGGGCGCCTCGGGGTGGGCCGCCACGTGCCCGCGCTCCACGAAGATCTGCTCGGTGAGGGTGAGCCCCACGCTCTCCCCCGCCACGGCCGTGTCGGTGGCCGGCGCCGACCAGCGTTCGATGCTGGCGACCGTGCTGCGCTTGCCGCCGGGCCAGAAGACCAGGGTGTCGCCGACGCGGACCGTGCCGCTCTCGACCCGGCCGGCCAGAATGCGGCGCTCGTCGAAGCGGTAGATGTCCTGGATCGGAAAGCGAAGGGGGGCCTTCACCGGCGGCACCGGGGCGCTGAAGCGGTCCAGCTGCTGCAGCACCGTCGGCCCCTGGTGCCAGGCCAGCCGGTCTGAGGCCTCGGCCACATTCGCGCCATCGCGGGCGCTCATGGGCAGGAACGCCATGGGCTCCACGCCCAGGCCCTTGAGGAAGGCGCGGTATTCCTTTTCGATGCGGCTGAAGACGGCCTGGTCGTAGCCCACCAGGTCCATCTTGTTGACCAGGACCACGACCTGCTTCAGGCCAAGCAGCGACAGCAGCGTGCCGTGGCGGCGGCTCTGCTCCTGCACGCCCTCGTTGGCGGCGATCAGCAGGAAGGCGGCGTCGGCCTGGGCGGCGCCCGTGACCATGTTCTTGATGAACTCCTTGTGGCCGGGCGCGTCGATGATGACGTACTGGCGCTTGGGCGTCCGGAACCAGATCTGGGCGGTGTCGATGGTGATGTTCTGGTCGCGCTCGCTCTGCAGCGCGTCCATGAGGAAGGCGAACTCGAAGTCCACGCCGCGCTTGCGGCAGCTGGCCTGGATGGCCTCGAGCTTGCCCGTGGGCAGGCTGCCGGTGTCGTGCAGCAGGCGTCCCACGAAGGTGGATTTCCCGTGGTCGACGTGCCCCACGATGACGATGCGCAGCTGCTGCGCCTCGCGCGCGGCCTCTTCGGCCTCGGCCCTTCCCACGGCGGCGTTCACATGTACCCCTGGGCGCGCAGCTGCTCGAAGGCGTGCTCGCTCTCGGCGTCCTGGGCGCGGGTGCTGCGCTCGGCGACCTTGGTGTTGCGCAGCTCCTCGAGGATCTGCGGGATCGTCACCGCATTGCTTTCCACGGGGCTGGTGCAGGGGGCGCAGCCGAGGCTGCGGTAGCGCTTGCCGTCGCGGGCGAAGTACAGGTCCGTGATGGGGATCTTCTCACGCTCGATGTATTCCCAGATGTTGATCTCGGTCCAGTGCAGCAGCGGATGGATGCGGATGTGGGTCCCCGGCTCGAAGTCGGTCTTGAACTGGTCCCACAGCTCGGGAGGCTGGTCCTTGAAGTCCCACTCAAAGTTCTTGTCCCGCGGCGAGAAGTAGCGCTCCTTGGCCCGGGTGCCCTCCTCGTCGCGGCGGATGCCCACGAAGACCGCGGTGTAGCCGTGGGCGTGCAGGGTCTCCTGCAGGGCGTCCTTCTTCAGGCGCCCGCAGCATTCGACTCGGGTGGCCTTTCCGTTGGGGAAGGTGGCCCCGCTCTTGAGGACCTCGGTGTTCTCGCCCACCACCAGCTGCAGGCCCCATTCCTTGGCCAGGCGGTCGCGGAAGGTGATCATCTCGGGGATCTTGTAGTGGGTGTCGACGTGCACGCAGGGGAAGGGCACGTTGCCGAAGAAGGCCTTGCGGGCCAGCCACAGCAGCACGCTGGAATCCTTGCCGATGCTCCACAGCATGGCCAGGTTCTCGAACTTGGCGAAGGCCTCGCGGATCAGGTAGATGGACTGCGATTCAAGCTTGTCGAGATGGTCGGTGCCGGCGGTCTGCGTCACGGTGTCCCTTGGGTGGTGGCGGATGGAAGCGGTGCGGGGCTCTCGGCCGGTTGGGCCGTCAGGCGCGGCCGTACTGCACAGGCAGGGGGCAGGCCTGCGGCGCGCCCAGGGCCCGGGCAGCGTGGGAGGCCCAGTAGGGGTCGCGCAGGAAGGCGCGGGCCAGCAGGACCAGGTCCGCCCTGCCCTCGGCGATGATGGCCTCGGCCTGGGCCGGCTCGCTGATCATGCCCACGGCGCCCGCCAGCAGACCCGTCCCGCGGACGGCCTCGGCAAAGGGCACCTGGTAGCCGGGGCCCACGGGGACCTTTGCCGTGGGCGTCATGCCGCCGCTGCTGCAGTCGACCAGGTCGACGCCCAGGTCCTTGAGGCGGCCGGCGAGGGCCACGCTCTGCTCCAGGTCCCAGCCGCCCGGCTCCCAGTCCGTGCAGCTCAGCCGCACGGCCAGCGGCAGGCTCTGGGGCCAGGCCAGGCGCACGTCCGAGACCACCTCGAGCAGCAGGCGGACGCGGTGGTCAAAGCTGCCGCCGTAGCCGTCCGTGCGGCGGTTGCTCAGGGGCGATAGGAACTGGTGCAGCAGGTAGCCGTGGGCCGAGTGAATCTCGATGGCATCGAATCCTACCCGCAGGGCGCGTTCAGCCGAGCCGACGAAGGCTCGGATCAAGCGGTCGAGATCGGCTTCCGTCAATTCCCGGGGTGCCGGCCAGCCGGTGTCGAACGGCAATGACGAGGGGGCCAGGGTCTCCCAACCTTCGGCTGGTGCTGGACCGCTGCCTTGCCACGGGCGTGCCGAGGCGGCCTTGCGGCCGGCATGGCCCAACTGAACCCCGATCCGGCTGTCGCCAAATCCCTTCAGCGCCCCG
>Ga0302319_10019200_pt1 | contig 12427 bp, 11 predicted proteins | sample Bog_T0_2_FD_203319 | JGI IMG/M metagenome (GOLD analysis project Ga0302319, IMG submission 203319) | Peat permafrost microbial communities from Stordalen Mire near Abisko, Sweden - Bog_T0_2 | ecosystem: Environmental > Terrestrial > Soil > Wetlands > Peat | place: Sweden: Abisko, Stordalen Mire... | reverse complement strand
CGCTTTGGCTCTACTTACGCTCGCGCTGGGGGGCATTGGCGTGATGAACATCATGCTGGTTGCCGTCTCCGAGCGCACCCGAGAGATTGGTGTTCGCAAAGCTCTGGGAGCAACCGCAATCGATATTCGTCGTCAGTTTTTGGTTGAATCAGCCATCATCACTCTTGTAAGCGGCGCCCTTGGCCTGCTCTCGGGCATCGGGATTATCGTTGCGTTGCGTCTGCTGCCGCTGCCGGAATTCCTTCCGCATCCGGTGATATCGGCGACGGCGATCATCTCTTCGCTCGTCACTCTTGCCCTCATCACGGTGACCGCTGGCACCTACCCTGCGATGCGTGCAGCCAAGCTCACACCCATCGAGTGCCTCCGCACAGACTAGCCAAGGAGATCGACCATGAATCTGAGCGAAGCACTCACGGAGTCTGTCGAGTCACTACGTCGCAATCGCTTGCGGTCAGGCCTCACGATGCTGGGTATCGTGTGGGGGCTGGTCACGGTCGTCCTCTTGCTCAGCTATGGCAGAGCCGTGGGAGCAGCGGTGATGGAAGGATTTCTCGGCTTCGGCAACAACGTCATTATGGTCTGGGGAGGACAAACCTCCATGCAGGCCGGAGGGCAGCGCTCCGGACAGAAGATTCACCTGAAAGACGGAGATATGGAAGCGGTCCGCGATTCACTTCCCTTCCTTAGCGCCATCTCGCGCGAAACGGACGATACCTTCAGCGTAAAGTATGGCCCCAAAGTGGTAGCAATTTCCTCCAAAGCCGTCGACCTTCCCTATGGCCGAATGCGTCGCCTGGACATTGAGCAGGGCAGATACTTTGAAGCAGACGATTTCAGTCAGCATCGCCAGGTCATCATCTTCGGAGCTCACGCTGCACAAAAATTGTTCAACGGATATCCTCCCGTCGGCCAGGTTGTACAGGTGGAGGGCCAGCCCTTCACGGTTATCGGCGTTCTTCGCAATAAGATTCAGGATTCGTCCAATAACGGGCCTGATAACGAAAATATCTTCGTGCCCTTCGACACAATGCGGACTCTTCGCCAGCAGCGCGATCCTGACTCCATCGTCTTCCAGCCCTCAACGGCTGCGCTACATCTGCGGGCCTTGCAGGCCGTGCGAACCGTACTCGCTCAACGCCATCATTTCAACCCGTTGGATGAAAAGGCCGTGGGCGCATGGGACACGATTGAAGACGGCAAACAGCTCGTTCAATTCTCTTTTGCCCTGCAGGTTCTGCTCGGAATCATCGGGGCGATGACACTTGCCGTCGGCGGCGTCGGCGTAATGAACATCATGCTCGTCTCAGTCACGGAACGAACCCGCGAGATCGGTCTGATGAAGGCGCTAGGAGCACGACCGCGCGATATCCTCGCGCAATTTCTGCTCGAAAGCTTCGTTCTAACGTTTCTTGCAGGTCTGGCCGGGATCGTCGTGTCCATCATAACAACGTATCTCGTCCCGCCCATGCCTCTGTATTCCGCTATGTACCAGACGGCAAACCACGACGGAGACATCATCCTGCACGCATCGCTCGGTATTATGCTCGCGTCGTTCATCATCTTGGCACTCGTCGGAATCGTCTCCGGTCTCTTGCCTGCAATTCGTGCCGCGAATATGGATCCAGTAGTCGCGCTCCGTCACGAGTAAGCGTGACGGCATATTCTGAGCAGCAATCAGTGTCCCTCGTAAACCTGTTGATACAGCTCACGGTTTCGAACGATGGCCTGCACATATTCCCGCGTCTCGGTATAGGGAATCGACTCGACCCACTCTGCGATGTCCTTGTAGTTGTTCACCGAGATCCACTGGTGTACCGGAGAGTCTCCCGCGTTATAGGCGGCCAAAGCATAGTCAACCTGTCCGCCATAATGATCAATCGATTTACGAAGATCCTGCGTTCCCAACTGCAGATTAATCGTCGGATCCAGCAAATCATTCGTCTTGAAGTGGCGCTGCCCATCTTTCTTCGAAAGCGATTTCCCGACCGAGGGAAGCAGTTGCATCAGACCATACGCGTTTGCTCGGCTCACTGCGCCGGGATTGAACTCTGACTCCTGTCGGATCAGCGCAGCAACTAGATACGGATCAAGGCCGTTAGCGCGCGCATCGTTCTCGAGCGTCGTCCAATACGGGCGAGGCAGCAGGATCTGCCAATACGCCATCGGCACGTCTTTCACCGGAAGTGACAAGAACGGAATCTTGCTGCGTTTCATGGCTTGCAGCGCTCGAGTGCTCTCGCCAAAGCTCTCGTAGATCTCTGCCTCGGCAAAAGCTCCCCACTCGCTCGATGTATCGCTCAGTTGAATTTCCGGTCGGATGTATTCGTTCAGCGCTGCATTCGCCAGCAGTCTCGCCTTAATCAGGTGCGGATCATTCTCGGGCAACACATCGGTAAGCTCTGGATTCTCGACTGGAGGCACGGACGCCAAGGCTGTAGCAGGTGGAACCTCGGGGCGGGGTCCGATCTCCACAATTCGCTGTCGCGCCAGTCCGGCGTAGTAGCTATTTACGTAGCTCTCATTGAGCTTGTTGTAGTAGTTCAGCGCCTGCCCGTAGTTGTGTTCAATATCTTCATAGAGACGAGCACGCCAGTACAGAGCTCCCGGAACCTGGTTGCCAGCGGGGTACTGCATGATCTGTTCATCCATCAGACGAGCAGCGTCCGGGTAGCGCCGCTGACGGTAGCAGAGCCACGCCGCTCGCCAATGCGCGTTTGGCGCATAGATGCTACTCGGGAAATGTTGCACGAGTGCCAGGTAATCGTCGATAGCCTTGGCGTCCCCCTGACGAATCAAGTACATGTTGCCGCCAGAGTAAAGGGCCTCTTCCAGCCAGCGACTGTGCGGATACTGCGCCATCAACTGCTGTACGAAGGCATCGTGCTGGTCCGTATCTCCCATGTTTCGAGCGAGTTCCGACTGCAGGTACATCTTCAGGGCTGCGCTATCATCGCCAGTTACTGGAAGGTGTTCAACCTCCGCGCGGCTGAGTTTTTTGAGGCGCAGATCGCAAACCGCAGCATAGATCTCTAAGGCATCCCGATCCGATTGGCTTAGCTCAGTACTGCCTTTCTCTAGAGCGCGATATTCATCCTCGGCGAGAGCATATTGCTTGGCATTGAACATAGCGTCGGCATGCCGTTTGCGTTCCGCTGCAGAAAGCGGCTCATTCATTGCGACGAGTTGCGCCTTTGCGCTCGCCGCTTCCGGGCTTAGGGGATCTCCAAGGTAGATGCCTCGATATAGGACGGCAGCCTTCTCCTGATTGCCGCTAGCTTGGTACGCCTTGGCAAGTGTGGATCGGAAATCAACCTCGTTCCCCACGGCGCTTCCCAGCAGCGGCTGCAACACCCGGAGCGCACCATTCGCATCATGACCTGTTAGATAGGCATTGGCCAGAAGAACCGGTGCCGAACGATCAAACACGCTCCCCGGATGCTGGTCGGAAAAGTGAGCCAATAGTGGAACAGCATCTTGTGGCCGATTCCCTTGCACCGCCGCCTGCGCCTGCAGGTAGTCCGCATAATCGTCCAACGCGACTCCCCGGATCTTCGCCTGCAAAAAAGCGTTCTCCGCTTCGCCATAGCGACGATCCAGCATGTATGCGTGGCCAATCGCCAGCTCCGCAGCGGCTGCGACCTCACCCTGGTGCGCTGCGGCATAGGCTAGGACACCAGAATACGCAGCCGGGCTTCGGTCAGCCACCAACTGCTGCGCCATCGGTCGCAACTGCGCTGTTGCCATGAACGCGGTATTCAGGCGTCGACTTTCGGCCGTAGGCTGAGGAAGAATCTCCCTTCTCGGAGCTGCGCGCTCCTGGGGGTGTCTCCCGCGGCTGGCCACCCGGGCATCGCCACCTCTGATTCCACGACGAGACGCGAGATGGCTCCCCGACGACCGGCGCGCGCCAATGCTTTTCCCCGCCCCTGAATCCCTGCGGCCGCCCGCTACCTTTCCTTGCTTGCTGGAAGTATGTCTTGCCCCCTTTGCGCTCTTGGAGACGGTCGTCGAGTGCTTGTGGCGCGTAGTCTGTGCGCAAACACTTGTCAGAAACAACGCACCGGTCAACGCCATGACAACGATTCCTATCGAGCCCAACCTCTTCATCTGATAAACCACCCAGGTTAACTCTAAGTTGCTCAAGCCCATCATGCGTCCACACACCCCCGAACAGCGAACCACTGGAGATAACTGTCCCCCCTCTTCGCCAACCGGAAACGTCCTCCTGTAAACTGGTAGATCTATGGAAGTCGAGACCCCTATCATCGGCGGCGATCCGCAGCACCCCTTCGAGCAAATCGTTGCGGCCGACTCGCCCGCAGAGATCCATCCCGATGTTGCGTTAGTGGAGAGGGCAAAGGCGGGCGACTCTGCAGCCTTCGAGCAGCTTATTCGCCAATATGACCGGCAAATCTTCCGAACGGCGCAGCATATCACCCAGAACCGCGAAGATGCGGAAGATATCACTCAGGACGTTTTCTTCAAAGCCTTCCAAAAACTTGATCAGTTTCAGGGTAATTCGAAGTTTTCGACATGGCTTGTACGGATTGCCGTCAATGAAAGCCTGATGCGGTTGCGCAAGCGGAAGACGTCGAAGACCGTTTCGATGGATCAGGATGTCGAGACAGACGAGGGATCGATCCCCCGGGATTTCGCTGAGTGGCGACCAAATCCGGAGCAGAACTACTCGCAATCTGAGCTTGCGGAGATTCTCCGAAAAACAATTGCGGGACTTCCTCCAGGTTTTCGAACCGTTTTCACACTTCGTGACATCGAAAACTTGTCGACGGAAGAGACAGCTGCTGCGCTCGGACTGAGCGTTCCAGCGGTCAAGTCCCGGTTGCTACGTGCGCGCCTGCAGTTGCGCGAACGCCTCAGCCGATACTTTCGGCAAAACAGCGAGGCATCCAAGTGAACTGCACGGAATTTCTCTCCAAACTCACCGACTACTTCGATGGACAGATCGATCCTGCCTTGCTAGCCGAAGTCAAAGCCCATCTCGGGACCTGTCACCATTGCGAAGTGGTCGTCGATACCACACGAAAGACGATCGACGTCTATCGGGGTACGGTGTCCTACGAGTTTCCTGAAGAGCTTTCCACACGTCTCCGTGCGGCCGTAATGGAGCGCTGCCTGACCTCCGGGAAGCTGCCCGATATTGAAGTAAGGGCGTCCGCCAAGTCCTCTGGAAAATAAGCATCTGTTCCATAAGGAACAAGAAAGGGTGGCCTCTGGCCACCCTTTGACTTGCAAGTGGCTAAACCGTTACTTGACGACAACCTGCTGAAACAGTGGCGAGGACAACAGCCCTGCGAACTGGCTATCCGATGATGAATAGGAAACCGTCAAAACGCCGGCATTCGAATCGATGGTCGTCTCGTCGACTGCCGCTTTCTCCTGAGCGGAGCCAGACGACTTCTTCATCAGCGCCACACCCTTCATGATCGTCGCCGCTGTAGCTGCGGTGATCGTGTCCGACATGTCTACGGACATGTTGAAGCGGACCCCATTGCCGAAGTCCATCGTGTAGCTGGCATCCTTCATCCGATTCTTGACCGTATCGTAGTCCGCCAGGCCGGCCGCCGCACCAAGGACGCTCTTCATCATGGTCTGAGTGCCTTTCTGGTCCAGGATGCTCCACACGGCCTGAGAGTCGATCGCAGGCATCTCGCTCATCATCTCGCTGTTCTGGAGGAAGTTGGGCTGGAGCCCGTCACGAGCGTCGAGTGCAGCTCGCACAGCGTCGCGATCGCCAAAGACCATCGTCGTCTGGTTTAGAAAGGCGACACTCATCCCGCCAGACCCCATGGGGTAGATGGCATTATTGCGCAGCATGGTGGGCTTGGTCTTCTCTTTCGCGAATTTGGCCAGAATCGCCTGGGTGTTGAACTGGCCTTGCGCCACTCCCAGAATGCGGGTTCCGGTGCCCTCGCCTCCCGAAGTGCTGGCCCCCGATGTGCGAAAGGCCGCAAACGCGAGCGTATCCGCATCCTGATCCACCTGCAGGCCAGACGTCTTCAATGCCGACTCCAAGTGCTTCAGCTCCGGCGGCAGAACCCGGTCTTTCAGTTGCATGGCTGCCGGCGAGTTCTGCATCTGGCGATAGTCGACAACGATGATCTGTTGCACATCCCGCGGAATCGAGGCTCGCGCGTCGCCGCTCAATTGTGCAGCATGGATCGCGAGAGGTGCGGACGCCATCGTCGCTAACACCGCAATTGCTGTCGTATGTTGCCATTTCCCAAAGATCTTCACGTTGGAACTCCCTGAAAGTTGCGCATTACCGCGCAGTCTTATTTATTCTTCACTGAAATCGGTGCATCTGCAAATGTTCCGGCGCACTAGGGCCAGTTCAACGGACGCCGAAGGCGCCGCTCCAAGACCTTGTCCTCCGGATCGAACTGCAATGTTTGACGAACCCATTCGGCATTCGGCTCATAGGCTAATTCGGGAATGAGCCCAATCACCTCCCCCTCGCCGATCTGAACTCCGTGCCGCGAGGCGATCTCGGTGACTGCAGCGTGCAGCTTGGTCATCGGCGTTTTATGGAAATCCGTGATATTCATACTCACCTGAGCGCGGCCATTGGCCATCACTCCCATGGCCTTGACGCCGAATAAGCCTCCGCCCGAGGCACGAATTTCTTTCGCGATGGAGCGCGCCAGGCTGACAGCTTCTGTATTTCCACCCGAGGAGAGGTAGATATTGTATGCAATCAAGAACTTACGGGCTCCGACCGCGCTTGCGCCCGCCGTGGCATGAAGCTCGGGGCCACCCACATCCGGCTGGCGCCGCGTGTCCTTGACGGCTTCCCGCTGAAGGCCCTCAAACTGCCCGCGACGAACATCTTCGAGGTTCACCCTGTCGGGACGCGACGCTGCCGCTTCGTAGAAATAAATTGGCACGCCAAACCGACGCCATATCGCTAATCCGGCCTGTCTTGCCAGCATGGCGCACTGTACCAACGACACTCCACTGACGGGGACAAACGGAATGACGTCCGCAGCGCCGATCCGAGGGTGCGCTCCGATCTGCTTGGTCAGGTCGATCAGTTCCGCAGCCTTTCCTGCTCCGCGCACCGCCGATTCCACGATCGCCTCCGGAGAGCCGGCCACGGTCACGACAGAGCGATTGTGGTCAGCGTCGAGCGAGTAATCCAATAGGTGTACACCGTCGACACGCATGGCTCGAACAATCTGCTCCACCTTGTCGCGGTCGATTCCCTCAGAAAAGTTCGGGACGCACTCGACGATTCCTTCGGTATTTGGGCTTCCATTCGATGGTTCGATGCTCATCGTCTTACTTCCACCAGGTGTATCCAACCGACATCTGCAAGCTCACATTGACGCCGGGATTCTTATCGCCGAGGCTGGCACTGGAAATATGCACCCCGTTGACGCTAAAGTCCACCGACTGTCGCGGCTTCAGGAAATAATGGGCACCGATTCCGCCTTGCGGCGTGAAGTTCCATACGCTTGTATCGGCTGCCCGGCCGGTCTGGGTGAGGTCGGTAGGATCTAGATCGCCGACTGCCGGATATTTGTGGTTGGTCCATACCACACCGCCTGCAGCCTGAACCCAGGGCATGAACCGCTTACCGTGGGTAAAGTTGTATCGCAGCATGATTGGCGTAATGCTTGCGCCGGTATATGTTCCACCCACCGTGTAAGGCGCGCTGCAGGTAGGATCGGACGTCGTTCCGGGACAACTGATGCGCTGAAAGCGGGGCGTGTATGACTGCCAGAAAGGGAACACCTCTACCGAATACTCGATATTGCCCTTGAACGTCCCTGTTCCAAAGTCCGAGGTAAGAACCTTGCCGAGATGAGCGCCGACCATCAGAAAGTGAAAGTCCGTGCGATCCTGCAGTCCGTTGCCGCCCTGGACCAGAGCACCATATTCCCACGGAGTCGAATTGGCGAGCGCGGCGACAGGTGAGTCGGAGTGCGTGGCGGCATCTGTCATCTGGGCCGCCAGAACACCGCTTGCCGCCATCGACAACACAGCCACCATTGCGCTAAATACCCTCATCCGCTTCATCCGCATCTCCCTCACAGTCGAAAGCCGCCATCGAGTGGCGGCTTTCGCATCTCTCGGTTTGCTATTGTCTTGTTTGGCTAAGCCGGAACGGACTCTTCATCCATGTCGAAGTTGGAGTAGACGGCCTGCGTATCGTCCAGGTCATCGATAGCCTCGAGAAGGCGCATCATCTGGGCGGCCTGTGCCCCTTCGAGCTTCGTGTATGTCGAAGAGATCATCGTGACTTCCGCGTGTTCGGGCTTGATTTTGGCTGCCGTAAGGGCATTCATGACAGCCTCGTAGTCTTTGGGGCTGGTCAGGATCTCCCAGTTTTCGCCTTCATCGGTAAGGTCGTCAGCACCGGCTTCAAGAACGATTTCGGTGAGTTTGTCTTCGTCGGCCGCGGACTTTGCGACGACAATCACGCCCTTCTTCGAGAACAGGTAGCCGACCGAACCGGTTTCGCCAAGGTTTCCGCCGTTTTTCGAGAACGCGAAGCGGATCTCGGAGACGGCGCGATTCCGGTTGTCCGAGAGGGTGTCTACGATAACGGCAACTCCGCCTGGGCCGTAGCCCTCAAAGCGAATCTCCTCATACGCTGCCCCTTCGAGCTCGCCAGTTCCCTTCTGGATCGCGCGCTTGATGTTGTCAGCCGGCATGTTCTCGGCCTTAGCTGCAACGATAGCGCCGCGAAGGCGCGGGTTGCCGTCGGGATCACCACCGCCGCCCTTGGCCGCGATAGTGATTTCCTTGATCAGGCGGGTAAAGATCTTGCCGCGCTTGGCGTCCAGCGCGCCCTTCTTATGCTTAATTGTCGCCCATTTTGAGTGGCCGGACATGTGTGAACCTCTGCTGCTTTCGATAGTCTATATGCGCGAAAACAGGCCTTAAACTGCGCATGTTCCGCATCTTCGTCGAACAAAATTGTAGCACGCAGGGGGGTGGCGCCGGGGGTCCTCGCGCGGTTACAGGACCTCCGAAGCAAGGAGGCCGTCCAGTGTCTCCCGACGGCGGATGAGACGGTGCTTACCGCACTCAATGAGGACCTCCGCGGGGTTGGGGCGGGTGTTGTAGTGGGAGGCGAGCGACATACCGTAGGCGCCGGCGTCGAGCAGCACCGCGAGATCCCCGGCCCGGAGCTCGGGAAGGCTTCGGTCGCGGGCGAAGAAGTCCCCGGTCTCGCAGACCGGACCGACGATGTCGGCGATTTGCGTGGGGCGATCATGCTCCGGAGAAGGAGCTATCACCGGGAGGATCTCATGGTGAGCCTGGTAGAGGGCTGGGCGGATGAGGTCGTTCATGGCGGCGTCGGTGATGACGAAATGCTTGGCGCCGTTCTGCTTGGTATAAAGGACGCGGGTGAGCAGCGCTCCAGCCTGGGCGACCAGGAAACGACCGGGCTCGAGGAGCAGGTGAGCGTCGAGCCCGGCCAGAGCCGATTGGATGGCTTCGGCGTAAGCGGCTACGCTCGTTGCGGGATCGAACACGGCGCTGCCATACTCGACGCCAAAGCCTCCGCCGCCATCGACGTAGCGGATGTTGAGCCCGTCGGAGCGAAGTTCCTCTACTAATCCACGAACGCGCAGCAATGCTTGATGGAACGGCTCGACGGCTCGAATCTGGGAGCCGATGTGGACGCTGACGCCGGCGGGATCGAGGCCAGGAAGCTGGGCAGCGCGGCGATAGACCTCACGGGCACGCTCGATGGCAATTCCAAATTTGTGCTCGCGGAGGCCGGTCGAAATGTAGGGATGCGTCTCGGCGAAAACGTCGGGGTTGACGCGGAGGGCGATCTTCGCGGTTTTGCCTGTGGACATAGCACGCTGGCTGAGGACTTCCAGCTCGGCTTCACTCTCCACATTGAAGAGGAGAATGTCGGCGCTAAGGGCTGCGTCCATCTCCCAAACCTGCTTCCCGACTCCGGAGAACACAACGCGGCTCAGGGCCGAGGGAGCCGCGCGGCGAACGCGTTCCAGCTCGCCTCCGGAGACGATATCGAAGCCGCAACCCTGCTCGCCGAGCAGCTTCAGGATGGCGAGCGAGGAATTTGCCTTGACCGCGTAGCAGAGCGTATTCGGAATCGTCGAGAACTCCGCCTGGAGCATCTCAACGCGCTCGCGAATGGCGTCCGCAGAGTAGACATAGAGTGGCGTGCCGTAGGTTTCGGCAAGTTCGGAGAGATCAACGCCCGAGCAGGTCAGGCGATTATTGGCGTAGACGAACGGGCGGGGAGATGGGGACGTGCTCACCTTTCCATCGTACCTGCTTCAGATCGTTGGCCCATTGCTCGGCGCTGCGGGTGGAGGAGGAGCAGGAGCGTAGGGCTGGGCAAAGGGTTCCGACGGGAAGACGTACTGCTCGTTCGGAATGACGATCCATGCGATGAAGTAGGCGAGGATCGGTGTACCGCAGCCAAAGAAGACGAGAACGACGAGCAGGACCCGAACCAGCGCAACATCCCATCCGAAGTGCTGGGCAAGGCCGGCGCAAACTCCGCCGATCATACGACCGTAGCGCGGGCGAACGATGCGCTGCTGCGGAGCCCATGGCTGTGCGGGGGGAGTATACGGCGGTGCTACCGGCACGGCGGCGCCGCAGTTACTGCAAAATTTCGATCCGAAGCCTAGCTCTTTGCCACATGCGGTGCAGTTCATGTCGCGCCTCCTGCTGGTGCGTGAGAGGTACTACGCAGATCGTACTAGCCTGGTTCCCTTCGTGCGTCGTCGGCGGAAATCCTCTCCCTCCTGGAGTGTTTGGAAGAGGGTCTTAAGGCGAAGAGACAATCGTTAAGGGGAACGTTCGAAATCTAACTGGCCGCTTGAAACTTTCACAGGAAACGCTGGTCGTAGGGAGCACACGTTGAGGTTCTCTGAACCATGGCAGAGGGTCTTTCCGAAATCCAATCCGGAGAACTCTTATGCGTACCCTCGCGCTTTTCCTGGCGTCTATCGTTCCCTGCTCTGTTTCGGTTGCAGCACCTTCCAACACTCCGTCCAAGGCATCTATCGTGGATCATCCCATCCGCGTGGTGCTGGTCAATATGTCCGGTCAACGACGTCAGATCCGTTTGAAGTCTGGCGATCTCGATCTTCCGATTGGGACCTGGGTAGCGATAGATTCTCACGTTGGCGCGACGCTATACATCGTGAGCGACACGAATCGATCTGTCGACGAGCAGCTCGTGATCAAGCGCGGGGATGACGCCTCCATCCTTCGGGTTCGATAACCGGCGCGGTGAGCGCGGCAACCCGGTAGGCGCGACTGCGCAGGTTCAGGATCTCAGCCCCACGCGCGGCTGCTCCTACTTCCCCTGATACGGGCTTTGCAGATACTTGCGGGCGGCTTCAGCCTGCGTCTGATCTCCTTCAGGCTGAAGCACCTGCTGATACATCCGGATCGCATCGGATCGCTGGTGGAGGAGGTCGTACATCTGTCCGGCGCTGAGCGCGGCTCGCTTGCGGAGCCAGTCGCTCGAGTCGGTCTGCGATGCGGCCTGCGAATACCCGTAGGCCGCATCTTTGATCATGTTGTAGCCGCGCTCGGTGTCGGCCATACCGAACCACGCTAGCTGAAAACGCGGAGCGACGAAGTAGCCGGGCTTCTGAGCGTCGTCGAGGACCTGCTTGTAGGCTGCGATGGCCTCGAGGCCGTGGCCTTCGTCCTTGAGCAGATTAGCGACTTCCAGGCAGAAGAGATAGTTGTGAGGGTAGTCCTTCTGGAGTCCACGCTCGACAGCTAGCGCGGCCGGGTATTGACCATCGTGGCGGAGAAAGAGGGAGAGGATGGTGCGGGATTCAATGGGCGTCACAATGCCCTGCTCGGCGGATTTGCGGAGGTCGGCGAGGCCCTCCTGCTTGTTGCCGCCGACACCCAAGAAGCCGACCATGAAGCGGAGCCATTTGGGAAGGCTGGCCACGGCGAAGCGCTGAATACCGACGGCCATCCATGCGTCGGCATACTGGGGATCGATCTTGAGGGCAGCTTCGGAGTCGTTGCGGGCCGAGAGGCCCTGGCGGGCGGCGGCGACATAAGCGTGGTCGACCAGCGTAATGAAGACCGCGTGCATTCCCTTGGCGTAACCGCGGGCGAAGAGGGCGTTCGCGTCATTGGAATTCGACGCTAACTCGGCGTCCGTGAGATGCAGGATCTTCGAGGTAAGGTCTTCGATGCGGTTACGCGCAGCTTGCGGGACGTCAACGGCTCGCTTGGCGGTGAGGAAGCTATTGTGCGCGTAGTAAGTGGTATCGAGCAGATCCTGGTTGTAGAGTTCGCGGAAGATGATGGTGGTGAGCAGGTGATTCAGGGCCATGGGGTCGTTGGGATGCTGCTGGGCGACCTGTTCCTGGATCTTGAGGGCGGCGTCGAAGTTGAGGTTGTAGAAGAGCTGCAGAGACTGGCGGACGGG
>Ga0302319_10019198_pt1 | contig 12428 bp, 9 predicted proteins | sample Bog_T0_2_FD_203319 | JGI IMG/M metagenome (GOLD analysis project Ga0302319, IMG submission 203319) | Peat permafrost microbial communities from Stordalen Mire near Abisko, Sweden - Bog_T0_2 | ecosystem: Environmental > Terrestrial > Soil > Wetlands > Peat | place: Sweden: Abisko, Stordalen Mire... | reverse complement strand
CAAACGAAAACTCCGCAGCCTCGTTCGGCGTCAGAGCCGTGGGGTGTTCAAAGTTGGTGCGATACCGCCCTCGAAAAATGTCAATCCCGATCGGAGCCTCATAGCCATTCATGTTGTACGGCGTGCCGAGTACGCCAGCAAACGGCCCAGTATCGCCGCCGCCTGCTGCCGCACCTCGAGTCATCGCAACATCCGGGTACACATCAATAATCTTGACCACCCAATCAGAATCCGTCCCGGACGTCGACGCCCAAAGATGGGCCACCGGCTCGCCCGCCAGCTTCAGCGGCTCCTTCAGCGGTTCTGAAACATACGTCAGCACGTCCGGCCGCCCTTCCACAAAATGCTGGTCCGTCACCAGCCAGGTCCGCCAGTTCGAACCGTCATAAGGAAGCGGCGAAAACGGAACCGGATCCGCCGGATCCGACACATATTCATCCGGTGCTCCGGCCGCAGGCGCGTCGAACGAAAGCGTCCCCTTGGCGCTCAGGTAGAGCGCCTTCGACGTTTCCGGACAGCCCTTCTCGCAAACTGTCGGCCACACCTTCGGCGTATCCCAATGGTCCGTACCCGCACCCCCGACCGTCTCTCCGCCAGCGTCATAAATCAGAGCCTTGGGCAGCTCAAACTTCGGAGACCCCGGCTTCAGGTACGTGTTGAAGAACGGAACCAAGTAGTCACGACGCCACTGCTCAGCAGTATCCGTCCCCCACTGAAAGGGACCCAGGCCACGGCCACCGCGGTTGATCTGCGAATGGAACCACGGCCCCATCACGATATGGTTCAGAGGATTATTCTTGTGCGCCGCCTCAATCGCGCGGTACGAATGGATCGCGCCCCACATATCTTCCTGGTCCCACTCACCTTGCTCCCAAAGTGTCGGAACAGTGAGCCCCTTGGCGGCTAGCAGGTGGTCCAGCGCCTGCGACTGCCAGAAAGCGTCATACGCCGGATGCGCCTCCACGATCTTCCAGAAGGCCAACTGGTCCTCGCCCATCGCGCGAGCAGCATCGCCAGTACTCCCAAGCCGAAGAAAGTTTGCATACTCATCGCGTCCGCCGCGGCTAACGCTATAGCCTTCACCACGCTTCGTTGTCTGGCCAGTAAAGTAATCGAGGTTCGGCTGACGAAACGCCCCGTAATGGAACCAGTCGTCGCCCATCCAGCCATCCACCATCGGACTCTCAGGCGCGGCCACTTTGAGCGCCGGATGCGGATGCAGCAGTGCCATCACCACCGTGAACCCCTCATACGATGACCCAATCATGCCGACCCGCCCATTCGTCTCGGGCACGTTCTTCACCAGCCAGTCAATCGTGTCGTACGCATCGGTCGTATCGTCGGCACCGGAGTTATTGAAGCCAGACCCGACGGGCGGCGGCGTCATCAGGTACACGCCCTCCGACCCGTACTTCCCGCGCACATCCTGGTACACCCGGATGTACCCGTTCTTCACGAAGTCTTCATCGCTCAGCGGCAGCGCCTCGCTCATCTTCGGAGACTTCGACCGCTCAGCACGACCCGCCGCGTTATAGCAGGTGCGCGTCAGGACAATCGGCGCGCCCTTCGCGCCCTTCGGCACCACGATCACGGTATACAGCTTCACCCCGTCGTGCATCGGGATCATCACCACGCGCTTGTCGTAGTCAGGCGCCACCACCGGAGTGATCGACGGCGGCTTGAAGTTGGGATTCAGCTCGTCCGTGACAGTTCTAGCCGGATCCTGCTCCTGCGCGACAACATACGACGCACAGAAAATGAGCGAAAGGGCAAGCGCGCTTGCGAAACGATTCATGGCAGTCCTGTAGCCCGGTTGGGCTGAGTGAAGTATCAGAATAGCAGCGCCTTCCCGCATCTCAGCGCAATACCACAAAGCCCCGCCAGCGCTCCCTACCGGCTGTAATTCTGCGCGTAGCTGTCACGAGGTATTCCCAAAGAACGAGATCGGCGTTTTAGGGCAAACGCCGCGTCCCGATCCATCACCCCGCCAATCGAAACCAGAAACGGAGCGTGCCCACTCGGCGTAAACACCACCGGCGCCAGGTCGGGATGCTTCCGCTTCAAATCCGAAACCTTCTTCTCCGCCTCTGCCCTTCGGTTGTAGGTGAAGGCGATCACACGCCACCCCGCCCGGGATTCCGCCGCCTGCACACTGGGCACTGTCGCAGCCACAGGCGTGTCCGCCGGTCTGGCAACGCTCTGCTGCGCCGGTCGCACTGCCGGCTGAGAAACGACAGCCGTCCGCGCAGCTTTCTGCCGATGCGCATCCCACGCGTGCACGAGCACCCATCCGCAAAGCAGAAGTACCAGCGCCGCAACCCCTACGCCGATCCAGAGCCTGCGCATGGAGAAACTCTGCTCCTCGCCCGTAAACTCTTTGCGACCAGCTTCGCGCCCAAATCCCGCATGTCTCCCCGCGTCCAGAAGCGGCAGAGGAAGCTGCGCCTCCGGGCGCACAACGGGCTTTGCGGCAGCGCTCGGAGCTTTCGGCTCTCCCACGGCACCCACCGCCGGCACCGCCTTCACCGCAACCTGTTGATTCGCACGAAACTCGCGTCCCAGCGCGGCCCGGATTTCCTCCACTCCCCACGTGCCATCGAGCCCCTTGAGAATGATCTGTCCAAACGGCGCAGGCAGCGCGGAGTCAGAAACGCCCTCGATCGATTCCTTTTGCGTTAGCCCCTGGAGCAGCACCTTTGCGAGATCATGCACGTCGCGCTGCTTCAACGCCCGGCCCTCCTCTCCCTCTGGAGCTTCGCGGATGCAGTCTTCCCGCAGCTTCACCACGCTGTCGATCGCGAAAATATTACGCGGCTCAATGTGCTCATGAACAAAGCCATGCGTGTGCAGTACCTCCAGCGCCGCCACCAGGCTTGACGCCAACTGCGCCACATCCTCGACCGTAAGGCTGCCTTGGTCTAGAACCTCGGCCAGATTCCCATCCACCTTCTCGAAGACGGCATAGACAACCGGCCGCCCATCCAGCTCCGTCTGTCCAAAGCGCTCGAACTTCAAAAAGTTCGGATGGCTCAACGCCTCCACGCACCGCCAGCGAGAAAGAATCTCCTCCTCATCGAAGTGGCATTCAATCAGGCGCACCACGGTTGGCTCGCCATCCACCCCGGAAGTAGAGAAGAAGGCGCTGCGGCCCTCTGGCATCAAAAGCTTTTTCAGGGGGAAGGTGCCATCAATGATAACGCCTTCATAGTCGGTCCATAGTTGCATCGATTTGTCCTGCATCGGGAGTTAGGTCAGGCCAGGGAACGCCCCGAAGGGCGAATCGCAGAAGCAAGCCAGCGAGCCGAGGAGTGCCTGCGCAGCGGCTCTTATTGTTACCCCTCATTATCTCAAAGAACAACACCGGAATTCCCGTGGTAGCATCCCGAAAGCAGGCGAAATATCGCTCTCAAAGATGGGGGGGAACGAACCCCAGATCAAGGATTCCACGCGTCGATTGCAGCAAATAAGGTCCCTCTCTACTCCCTGCCGCAAACGCCCCGACATTTTTCCAGACTTCAGAAACCTTAGGACGCGGTTCTACCCGATGCCGCTCCTTCAAAGTGAAGCTCAATCTCTTCCAGCGTCTTGCCCTTCGTCTCCGGCAAAAAGAATGTCGCCGTAATGAAATAGATCACGGTGAAGCCAGCGAACAGAAAAAACATCGTTGAATAGCCATACTTACTAGCCACAGGCAGAAACACGACCGCCAACGTTGTCGACACCAATTGATTGATCACCAGCGCAATACTCATCCCCACCGAACGTATGCGCGTCGGCATTAACTCCGACAAAGCCAGCCAGACGCACACACCCGGGCCCACCGCAAAGAAAGCAATAAAGGAAAACAGCGCGAGCGCCACCATTGATCCATGTCGCGCACTTGGAACCCGGCCAATGCGTGCTCGCTCAATCCTAAGAGGAGCAGTCCGCGCAGCCTGCAGATCCGCAAACGGATTCTTAAAGAACGCCTCCACCTTGTTCGACGGCACACTTCCCTCGCGCGTAATTCGAATCTGTGTCGCGGCAGCATTGTCGCTGCGCACATACGTGGTCTCTCCCGTAAAGCCGCCGTAGGAATAAATCACCGCAAGCGACGCGTGGTCCGCCAAAGATCCCACACCTTTAAACCCGCTAGCCGAAAGCAGCCGTGCAGCTTCACCCGAGTCGAACCTCAAGGTCAAATCTTGCCCCGGCCCCACCATCGACTGCACCGCCGCGCGACACTCCATGTCAGACTTCTCCGTGTGCCAGAACAGCGTGCCAATCGCGATCAACGACAACATCAGTCCCGTGCTCCCCACGATCAGAAGAAACCTCCTTCCCCGGCGATCCACCAGCATCATGCCGACGATGGTCATCAGAAAATTCACCGTGGTAAACACCACGTATCCCCAATGCGACGCCAGATCGGAAAGCCCGCTCTGCAGCAGGATGCTCGTGTTATACCCAATGATCGAGTTCACGCCCGTCGCCGTATTGCAAAACAGAATCACGCAGGCCAGCACAAAGGGAATCACATACTTTCGCCGCAGCAACGAGTCGCCGCCTTTATCTGTCACCTCGCGATGCTCTGCGACAGCCTGCATCTCAGAAAATTCCATCTCCGCCCCGGCCGCGCCCCGCGAGCGTTGCAACGAGGCCAGCGCCTGCTCCATCCTTCCCTTCCGGTAGAGCCAGCGCGGCGACTCGCCCACAAACCAACTGCCAATCATGAACAGAATGCCCGGCGGAAGTGAAATCCAAAAAATGTGCCTCCACGCCTGATCCTTCACGTGAAACATCGCATCCGCAGTCGCAGTTGCCGCCACAGCCTGCACGCGGTAGCTGTAATACATACCGATCAGCGCTGCCGCCACGATGCCAAACGTCAACAGCCACTGAAAGATCCCAGTCCCCTTGCCACGGCTTCCCGACGTCAGGCACTCCGCAAGATACAGAGGCACCACCACACCAATGAATCCTCCGCTGATCCCCTGCAACAGTCGCCCCAGGAACAACGGCCCATACCCATGCGAAAGCGCGATCAGGGGAATACTGATCACAAAGATCAACGCACTAACCGTCATCATCGGCTTGCGGCCCAACCAGTCCGCCATCAAGCCCGCAAAAATAGTCGAGATCACGCTACCCAACAGCACCGCCGCAACAATCACCGACAACTGCGCCGCGTCCAGACCCGATGTAGCTTCGAGATAAGGCAGTGCCCCACCGATGATCCCGACGTCCACCCCGTACAACAATCCGCCAAGTCCCGCGACGCAAAGCAACAAAGCGTTGTAACCGCGCTGCCCATCCTCAGCCGATCCAACTACGGTGCCACCCGAAATGTCACTCATCATCGCCAACTCCTGAGACGGCTTGCGCCTGACTAGCTGATTGGTTCTTCACTCATCGTAGTAGCACGAACCCCTACAAGCGCATTGACCTCGGCGAGTGTTGGCATGGAAGGTTGTGCACCCACGCGCGTCACAGAGATCGCAGCGACTGCACACGCGAAACGACCTGCCTCGATAGGCGGCAGGCCGTGCGTCAATCCGTACGCAAAGCCGCCGTTGAAGGCGTCGCCAGCCGCCGTAGTGTCGACGGCCTCCACGCGATACGGCGCAATATGTGTCGAGGCAACATCTGTTCCCGAGAGATACACGCCGCGGCTCCCGAGCTTGAGGATCACATTGCGCACACCGGCCGCCAGCAGACGCTCAGACGCTGCGGAAACCGCGTCGTCGGTCGACAAATCATCTATCGGCTGACCCAGATGCCGAAGAATGCTGCTGGTTTCCGTTTCGTTGGGGGTAAGCCATGTCACGTTTCGCAGAATGTTAGCCGACAGCGCCTCAGCCGGAGCAGGGTCAAGGATAAACGCCACGCCGAGCGCCGCTGCAAGCTCTCCAAGATGCTCCACCGTCTCAATTGGAATCTCCAGTTGCGCAAGAATCACGGCGGCATCCTGCAAGGTCTCCTGATGCCGATCAAGGTCGGCCGGCCGAAGTTCATGGTTCGCCCCAGGAATGACAACAATAGAATTTCGCCCCTCGGGTTCGACAAGAATCACCGCAGATCCAGAAGGCTTCGGCACCCTGAGGACAGCTTCCGTGTTGACGCCAGCGCCTTCCAATTCCCGCAGTAGCCGTTTCCCAAAATCGTCCTGCCCGAGTCTGCCGATCATCACCACATTCCCACCAAGCCGCGCCGCCGCCACCGCCTGGTTCGCGCCTTTGCCCCCGGGATAGGTGGCAAAGTCATTCCCAATGATCGTTTCCCCCTCGACCGGCATCCTCGGGACGTAGGCAACGAGATCCAGATTGATGCTTCCAACAACGACAATCTTCTTCGGCCTATCGCTCATGTCCAGCCTCAACCTTATCTACCAACCAGCGGAGCGACGGCAATCGCACCGAGGCCAGCCAGGAAAAATAAGAACATCCATGGAATCAGCCTTCTCGAAGCATGCGGCGCAGACGCAAATTCGCGCCAGATAAAAACTCCCCACACCGCCGAGACCATCGTAGCGCCCTGCCCGATCGCGTAAGAGACAGCTGGCCCAACAAGATTCGCCTTAGCCGCGACGAAGCTGGCCACCGCGCCGGTGCACCAGATAACCCCGCCCATCATTCCCCAGAAGTGCCACGAACCCTTGGCCGCTTTATATTGCGTAAACGTCGTCGCCGTCTCCCCGGTGAGCGAATGTTTCATCAAGAAAGCATTCAAAGGCAGCGAGCACAGCGCCACGCCAATCGCGAAAATGAACCCGACCGCGTAAGGTCCAAGCGAATTTGACCCAAGCGTAGACTTCGTGACAAACGGATAGAACGTTCCCATCAACACGCCACTCACAACACTTAACACCACGCCGCGAGTGCTGGCTGTTCCGCTGCGCTCCCTGCGTTTATAAGCCATCGCGTCGAGCAGGATCGCCACCCCCACCAGCGCAACCCCGCCAAAGATAAAGAGTGGATTTCCAGCCGGATGCAAAATGTAGCTCAGCACCACCCCAACAATCAGTGCCAGGCCAATGCCCACCGGAAACGCAACCGCCATGCCCGCCACATCGATGGCCGCAACGAGCAGCAGGTTCGCAATGTTGAAGATCACTCCGCCAGCGATCGCGTAAAGAACGTGCGCAGTGTCGACAGTCCGCAGGTTCGCTACAAACGAACTTGACCCGCCGTAAATATTCCCGAGCGTAAACCCCCACAGAAGGCTGCCCACCAGGATGCCGACAACGTAGTCCCAATAAAAGAGCGAGAACGGATAGCCCGCAGTAAGCTTCCGCGTATTCGCCCACGATCCCCAGCAAAGCATGCTGACCAGCATGAACATCAGAACAACGACATACAGTTGAGGTTGATACAAAGCGAACTCCCAAAGTACGAAGATACAAGCGCCGCGCTACGCCAATAAGTACTTCAGGAGCGCCATCCGAATATACAGCGCGTTCTTCGCCTGACGAAAGTAAGCTGCACGAGCATTCGCGTCCACCTCGGGCGAAATCTCGTTCACGCGCGGCAGAGCATGCATAATGATCGCCTCCGGCTTCAATCGATCGGCGATCTCCGCATTGATCACGTACACATCTTTCACCGCGTCATACTCTTCCTTCGACGCGAATCGCTCGCTCTGAACTCGCGTGATGTACGCAACATCCGCCTCTTCGATCACGCCCTGTAACTTCTCTCCCTCGTGAAACGCGACGCCCTTCTCCATCAGGTATTCGCGATACGCCAACGGCAGCCGCAACTGCCACGGAGAAATCAGATCGATCGTCACCCCCGGATACAGAGCAAGCAGTGGCAGCAGCGAATGGATCGTCCGTCCATTCAACAGATCGCCCACCAGCGCAAACCGCAACCCGCCCACCCGGCCTAGCTCCTTCTTGATCGTGTACAAATCGGCAAGCGCCTGCGTCGGATGCTCTCCCACGCCATCGCCCGCGTTGATGATCGGCACAGGAGAAATCCTTGCCGCCGCCTCCGCCGTCCCCGGCTCATAATGCCGAATCGCAATCGCGTCCGCGTACCCACTCACCACGCGAATCGTATCGCTGATCGTCTCGCCTTTGGTGGCCGAAGAATTCGCCCGCGCATTCTCCGCCGTCAACACGCCCCCGCCCAACTTCTGCATCGCCGCCTCGAACGAAAATCGTGTCCGCGTACTCGGCTCGAAAAACAGCGTCGCCAAAATCCTTCCACGCAACGGATCCGTCAACGCGCGAAACACATCGTCGCGCTCCATCTGGTGCGCCGACTCAAACAGCCACAACAGAAATTCCGGATCCTTGAATTGTCTTGCGCTGATTACGTGCTTAAGCTTTTCCATCGGGGCGAACACTCCCTCAACTTGCGGGGTAAACCCTGCCTTGCAATACGCTGTACGTCACGCGGCCTGGCATCGTGTACCCCTCAAACGGGGACCAGCCGCACTTAGTCTTCATCTCTTCGCGCCTCACAACATGAGGCGCCTGCGGATTCAAAATCGTGAGTGAGCCAACATACCCCGGCTCAATCGCTCCAAATCCTTTACCGAACTCCTCCGGCAAAAACTCCCTAACAAACTTCCCCGGATTCCACGCACAAACGCGTGCAATATCCTGCGCAGAAAATCCATGCTCCGCCATCAGCCACGTAGCAAACGCCCCATACGTATCCAGGTGCGGCACCCCGCTCACACCCTCCATCTTCTCTTCGATCGTGTGCGGAGCATGATCCGTGGCAATGTAATCCACCAAACCCGTCCGCAGCGCTTCAATCAGCGCCAGCCGATCCGCCGGCCCGCGCAGAGGAGGATTCATCTGCAGCCAAAGCCGATTCTCCTCCGTCAGCATCGAGTCATCAAAAAACAAATGATGCGGCGTAGCTTCCGCCGTCACCTTCACCCCTCGCGCCTTCGCCGCCGCGATCTTCGCCAGCCCACCCTTCGTCGAGTAGTGGCACAGCTTCCCTACCAACTCATAACGCTCAATCAACTGCAGCGCAAACTCCGTAGCCGTAATCTCAGCCCGCGCTGGCCGCCGCTGCTCATGCGTCGCCTCGCCCGTACTCTCACGCAGAATCGCAGGATCTTCGCAGTGAAAGCTAACATTCTTTCCACGATACTTCGCAATCACGCCCTCAAGCTGCTCCTGCGAAGCGAAAAACAAATCACCCACCGAAGGTCCCATGAACGCCTTATACGGCACATGCCTCCGCAGCGGATTCGTCCCCGGCCCAATCCCCGCATACAGCGTCACATGCACGGCCGAAGCTTTCGTCAACCGCTCTTTCGCCGCATAACGTTCATCATCCACCGGAGCTACCGGGTTGTTCGGCATGTCCGCAACATGCGTCACACCGCCATGAATGGACGCCGTCGAAATTGAAGCAAAATCTTCCTTGTAAACTTGCGACTTACTCACATCATCGCGCGCATGAATATGAATATCCCCAAACCCCGGAAAGATAATCTGCCCCTCGAGATTGAGATCGCTCTTCCCCGTCCGTGGCCCCACGTGCTCAATCAAGCCCGTCTCGGTATTGATCTCGATCGCACCCTCGAACACGCGATCATGATTGGCAATCTTCCCCTCAAGACGCAGCATGAGTCGCCTCTCGCGCCGCGTTGATCTCATCCCGAAGATCTCGCGCCGCCCGCGCCGGATCATCGCTAAACAAAATACCCCGAGAGCTACTAATCAGCAATCCCTTGCCCCGCGTGTCCAATCCCGCCGATACCACCGCCGCCACATCGCCGCCCTGCGCACCCACCCCCGGCACCAGGAACGGAAGTTCCGGAGCAATCGCGCGAATCCTCCGCATCTCCTCCGGATACGTCGCGCCGACCACCAGCATGCAATTCCCCGCAGAATTCCAATCCGCACTCACGCGAGCCGCAACCGTCTCCCACAGCGGCCGACCTTCGCACTCCAAATCCTGAAACTCCCCGGCCCCCGGGTTCGACGTCCGGCACAACACGATGCTCACCTTATCCTCACGATCAAGAAACGGCTCCAGCGCCTCCCGTCCCAAGTAAGGATGCAGCGTCACCGAATCAAAACCCATCGCATCGAAAATCGACGCCACATACCCGCGATTCGTATTTCCAATATCTCCGCGCTTCGCATCGCAAATCGTAAAGACATCCGGATGCTCGCCGCGTAAAAACTCCATCGTCAACTCAAGCTCCCGCAGCCCCTGAGTTCCCCTCGCCTCATAGAACGCCATGTTCGGCTTGTACGCGACCGCATACGAATGCGTCTGTTCAATGATCCAGCGGTTGAACGCAAACACCGGCCACTCCTCGCGCTTGAAGCGCTCAGGGATCCGCTCCATCTGCGGATCCAATCCCACGCAAACCAGCGACCCCACCGCATCCGCTCTCCGCTCGAATTTGTCCCTCGCAGCGCTCATAGTCGTCTATTCAAACCCATGCCGCTTCGCCCACGAGCGCGGCTCCTTCAGCCAATCCCGCACCACCGCCGCTCCTGCCTCATCAATCATTCCCTGCTCCAGCGCGCACTCCAACACAACAGGAAACGTAGTCGTCGCGTGCAGCTTCACGCCCGACTTCGCAAACAATTCCACGGCCTCTGGAAAGTCGTAGCTGATGATCGCCAGGCAATCGCCGACCGCCGCCCCCTCAGCCCGCAAAGCCTCGATCGCCGCGATACTGCTTCCGCCAGTCGTCACCAAATCCTCAACCAGCACCACGCGTTTACCCGTAACATCGCCACCCTCAACGCGTTTCTTCGTGCCATGCTCTTTCGCCTCTTTGCGAATAAACACGGAAGGCGTCCGCATAGAAAACCCCAGTGCCGCGCTATGCGGAATCCCCGCAGCCTCCACGCCCCCCACAACATCCACCGCAATCCCGCGCTCCGCAATCAATCCCTCAAACCCGCGAATCACCTTCGCCCACTGCTCCGGCCAAAACGGAAACCGCCGATTGTCGCAGTACACCGGCGACTTGATTCCTGACTTGAACGTGATCGGCGCCGCCGGCCGAAAGCCCACGCCCTCAATCGCAATCAACGCCTCCGCAATCTCGCGGCTCCGGCTTTCATAGCTGGTCTGCCCGGCTTCATAACTCATGCGCCCGCTCCTTGATCTCCTGCGCAAGTTCGGGATGCCACATAGCCGCCGTAGCCGACATCACCACATCCGCACCAGCCCGACGATATTCATCGAACGCCTCCGGCGTCCCCGCTCCGCCCACGCCCACGATCGCAAACGTCTGCCCCAACTCGCCGCGAATCCGCGCCAGTTTTGCCGCCATCGCCACGCCCGCCCACTTCACCGAACTCCCACACACGCCGCTCCGCAAACGTCCTTCGCCCGGCAACGCCTGCTGCCCATCCTCATCCACAATCTCCGCCGAAATCGTGTTGATCGCAGCAATCCCGTCCACCGTCTTCCCCACTTCGCGCAAAAACTCTTCCAGCTTCTTCTCGTCCTTGTAGAACGCCATCTTGATCACCAGCGGCACGCTACCAATCTCGTCCTTGATCGCCTCCACCACCTGCCGCGAGCGCGCAATATCGAAGCACAACAAGTTCGCCGTCCCCTCATTCGGACAGCTCAAGTTCACCTCGATCACCGGCACGCCCGTCTCCTTCACCAGCCGCGCGCCCAGCACAAAGTCCTGTATGTAATCCGCCACGCGCCCATTCTCCGGGAGCGTCCCTTGAAAGCTCCCCACCACCACCTGCCCGGGCTGAGCATACGCCGCGACCTCCGCCATATCCCTCTGCCAAAACTCCGGGTCATACGACGGCACACCAAACGAATTCGTAATCGACAGCGGCTCGCTGTAGTCCTCGTTCGCCACCAGCGTGCGATCCGGAGCCAGGTCACCCGTGACCTTCACCGCCAGCACGTTCGGCCAAGGGTGGCACGCATACTTCTTTGTCCGCACCGTCTTGTACACCGGAATATCGAACCCCATATCCAGTGCAGCCTTCACATACTTCCCATTGATCAGCGGTCCCGCAGGAATGCCGAACGGCGCATACACCGGGTACCCTAAAAATGTATGTTTTGGCTGTGTGGTTTGGGAAATAGGAGAGGTGTTCGCGAAGAGGCCAAACGGGCCGCGCTCAAAATTGTCCAGATAAGACTTCGCCGGGTCGTAAAACGGCTCAGAGGGCATGCACCAAATCACCTTTGCCTACAAGTATAGCCCACGAATTCTATGACTATTTCGGCTCGTTCTGGGTCTCAATCGCATACCGGACAAGCTGCGACCGGCTCCTCACCCCAGCCCGCTCAAACAGCTTCTGCAGTACCGCCTTCACGGAGCTTTCCGTCAACTCCAACTGCGCCCCAATCTCCTTGTTGCTCTGCCCCTCGAGCACACCCCGAAGCACTTCAGACTCTCGCCCACTCAACCGATCCGCCACCGGACGCTCCCCCGTCAATCCACCCGACGCGATCAGCGCCAGCGACGCACGCGACGAT
>Ga0302319_10019197_pt1 | contig 12428 bp, 7 predicted proteins | sample Bog_T0_2_FD_203319 | JGI IMG/M metagenome (GOLD analysis project Ga0302319, IMG submission 203319) | Peat permafrost microbial communities from Stordalen Mire near Abisko, Sweden - Bog_T0_2 | ecosystem: Environmental > Terrestrial > Soil > Wetlands > Peat | place: Sweden: Abisko, Stordalen Mire... | reverse complement strand
ACTCGGATTCCGTTGTGTTGTTCTGCCGCCCGTGCAGCCAGACATAAAGCCGCGTCGGCTTCGCGGGGTCGTAATCGGCCGGAAACGATAAATGATAAGGCTGCACGGAACCATCGAGTTCGGAGTTATAAGCGTGGATCTGGCTCTTGCCCGTGGTCCAGTTGGCCTGCCCGCTTTGCAATGCTTTCCCGCGCTCGATCCCCTGATCCAGCACGGCTGTGGAATGGTCGATCTGCGGCTGAGTGATCATCAGTTCGGGATACTCCAGCAGAAAGCGTCCGGCTTTGGCATAAACCTCCACATCGCCCACCAGCGCCGCATCGGCATGCCTCGCTCGCAGATCCCTTACGATGGCCTCGATCTGTTCGCTCTTATCCTTAATCCGGGCGAGATCCTCGGGCTTCGGCTGCACCGGCGCGGGACCACGGCCTCTTCCGCCTCCACGGCCAGGAGTCGCAGGCGGCGTCTGAGCAGGGGGCTGCTGGCCGGCACTCAAACCCAGCGGAATAATGAGGAGGGCAAGAAAGGCAATTCGCTTCATGGCGAGGATTCTATACCCTCCCCATCTCAGAATTCGGTAATACCCCTCGGATAAACGCATATACCCATGACTAAAGTTCTCCGCTTAGGCCGTCGATAGACGACTTGAAAGGTGGGCTGCACCACGCATCGGCGGATTGCCAGTTCGATCGTTTTGGGCGTCGTTGCCGTGGCACTCGCCGCGACACTCGCCCCGGCGCAAGCTGTGCGCAGCAGCCTGCCGCAGCCCGCAACATCATGGCGTTATTGGGATTCCGGGGATGGATTCGTTGAATCATACACCAGCGGCGTGGCGCTGGGGCAAGACGGAGGGGTATGGGTAAAGCACGGCTCGCTGGGGCCTATCGATCGGCTGGATGGTTATTTCGCGCCGCATTTCCCGGATCCGCGATCCGGGGGCGAACTGGCGTACTCGCCCGGCGGGGCGGTCTGGATGTGGGCGGGCAGCGAGCTCAAGAGGCTGTTTCCCGGCAACGCCCCTTCTCCGGCATCCGGTTGGGATGGCTGGAAGGTAGACGCGGTCTCCGAGTTCGGTGAACAGCGGGGGAATCCGCGCACCAGCTGGGACATCGTCTCCAGAGCGTCTCCCGAGTTGCGCGGAACCATTGCGGTCGTCGGCCGCGACAACAGCCACGCCCTCATTCTGCTGCCCGACCGAGTGCTGGAGTTCGACGCCGAGCGTCGCACCACAACGCCGGTCCTGACGATGGGCGAAACCGGTCTCACGCGATTCAACGCCATGGTACGCGGCGCGGATGGCGGCGTGATCATTGCCGGTCAGGGGGGCTGGGGCAGACTGAATCGGACTCACGACGGCGCGTGGGTCTGGAAACTTCTGCCCGAGCCTCCCCCCGAATATGTCGATTTCGACCACCCTGTGGAACTTCCTGGAGAAAAGCTTTTCCTTACCGGCAGAACGCGCAATCGGGAGTCCGAAGCGCTCAGTTTCGACGGAACACGGTGGCATGAGTGGTACAGGGGTGAAAGCGGAACGGTTCAAGCCTGGCCAGGAGTAGACGGAGCCGTCTGGGTCCGCGACGGGAACCGGCTGCTCGAACTCGCGGGCGGGCAATGGCGTCTGGCCGAAAAATCGGGAAGCCTCTCCGGCGTGATTCAGAACGTAATTCCGGAGGCCGCCGGACGCTTCTGGGTGGCCGCGTCCCAGGGACTGGCTCACGCCTCTCCACCGCTTTGGCAGACTCCGCCCGAGTCCCCCCCGGTCGCCGACGTTGTGAATTCGATAGCCGAGGATACCGCCGGAAATGTCTGGTTCCTGGCGGCCAATTCACTCCTGCGGTATGGAAATTCGAAATGGACCACGTGGCCCCTGCCGAAAGGCGAGACCGCATGGGCGATTTTCGCCGATGGACTTCAACCCCTGCCCGATGGACGAATCGTCATCCGGGTAACAGCGAACCACCTGCTGGTGTTCGACCCCCTTTCGTCGAGGTTTAAGGCCGTTTCTTATCCCGGTTCGAGGACGGTTCGGATGATCTCACCTGGGCCCGGCGGCAGCGTGATCGCTGAAACCGTCGAGTCGGGTTCTGTCGACCCTTCTCTCGATCTGTTCGACGGCGACCGTTTCCGGCCCCTGGCAACCCACGAAAAAATGGGCGATGTGGCCGACATTCGGTCCGTAAGGATTGCGCCCAACGGCGATATCTATACCGGCGGACTGTCGGGCCTGGGGGTCTGGCATAACGGGAAATTTCGCCGATTCTCCGCTGCCGACGGTTTCACCGATCCCGGCGCCTTTGCCGTCTACGTCGGTTCCGGCGGGCGTATTCTGGCGGGCGGGCGCGACGGTCTGTTCGAGCTCCACGGCGGCAAATGGCAGCGGCTGCAGAATGGCCTCGACCGTGTCCGCAGAATCATCATCGCGCGCGACGGCACGGTGTGGGCAGCCGCCGGAACCGGCATTTATCGATGCCGCGCCGGCAACTGCTTTTCTAACACCGACGATGAGGGGCTCCCTTCAGGCGTCGCCTATAGTGTTTTTGAGGACAGCCGAGGCCGAATATGGGCAGGCACCGCCCTCGGTCTCAGTCTGTTCAATCCGTCGGCCGATAGCGACCCGCCGATCGCGCGGTTCGACGAAGATCAGAACTCCCGCGAGGTGCCCCCTGGAGGCAGAGCGTTGCTGGTGTTCGGCGGCATCGATAAATGGAAGCTCACGCCGTCGTCTCGACTGCTGTTTTCGTGGCGCATGGATGGTGGCGCGTGGAGCGCCTTCACACCGCGCAATACCGCGTCGTTCGAGCGCCTCGGCGCCGGCCCGCATCGCTTCGAAGTGCGCGCCATGGATCGTAACGGCAACATCGGCGCGGCGTCGGCACCCCATGCCTTTTCAGTACTCGTCCCCTGGTATGCCATGCGGGGATTCAGGGTTATTTCCGCGGTATCTGTGCTCCTGATCGGTTTCTTCTTCACCGCGGCCGTGCTGAATTACCGCCACCGCGGCCGGCTGATTCACGTGCTCAACGAACGAAACAAACTGGAGCGCGACCGGCAAAAGATCCTGCAGATGACCGCCAGCCGCGCTCCTCTGCCGCTGATCCTCAACGCGATCGCAGAAGCTGTGGCACAGAACTGCCCGGGAGGCGTCTGCCTCCTCATCAACGATCACGAACGAAACCGCGAGGTCCACTGCGAACCGCCTTTGGCCCGGGGTTTCGCAGAAGCCTTCGCGGAAGAGATTCGCTCGGCGCCGGTGGACCCCCGCAGCCTCCCCGAATGGCGCAGCCTGATCGGCCGTGCCACTGGCAGCCGGTTCGCAGCGGATTATCCGCTTCGGCCCATCTCGCCCGCGGGACCCGACGTTTCCGGTGTCGGAGCGCTTCTCACCGAAGGAGGTGCCCACATCTCCGAATCGGCCGAATGGGTGCTCGAAACCTTTACCGATCTGGCCGCGGGAGCCATCGAAAACAACCTTCTCTACCGGCAACTGGCATATCAGGCAAGACACGACGCTCTTACCGATCTTCCCAATCGGGCCTACTTTGAAGAAGAGCTCGGATCGCTGGTGAAACCCGGTTCCGAATTCGCGATCCTTTACGTGGATCTCGACCGCTTCAAACAGATCAACGACACTCTGGGCCACCGGGTGGGAGATGTCTTTCTGCAGCAGGTCGCGCTCCGATTCAAGTCGGCCATAGAGCCGGCGGGCATGCTTTTCCGCATCGGCGGAGACGAGTTCGTTGTCCTTGCCGCGTCGGATGAGCGGAGCGCTATCGAGCGGCTCGCCGCAAAAATGCTGGGAGCGCTCGGCAACCCGGTCGAGGCTGTCGGGAATCGCCTCTTCGCCAGCGCCAGCATCGGAATCAGCCTCTTTCCCTCCGATGGCGACGACTCCGCGGATTTGCTGAAGAATGCGGACATAGCCATGTACCGCTCGAAGGCGAAAGGCCGCAACCGCTTCGAGTGCTTCACGCCGGAAATGATTTCCGATTCGGAAGCCGCGCTGGGAATGGAGCAGTCTTTGCGGTCGGCTCTCGAAAACGGCGGCTTCCGCCTTGTCTATCAGCCCTGGTTCACACCCTCCGGGAGCACCGCCGGGTTTGAAGCTCTTCTTCGCCTGTCTCACCCCGACCGCGGCCTGCTCGACGCGTCCGAGTTCATCAAAACCGCGGAGGAATCCGAACTCATCGTGCCTATCGGCGAGTGGGTGCTCCGCGAAGCCTGCCGTCAGCTGGGCGAATGGCGCTCAGAGGGCCTCGAACAGACTCTGATTTCGGTCAACGTCTCTCCCCAGGAGATCTCGCGGGCCAATTACGCGGACGACATAGCGGAAATTCTCCTCGATACCGGGATCCCCCCGAGCATGATCCAGCTGGAACTCACAGAATCCGGCCTGATCGCGAATCTCCAGGAATGCTCGCAGCAAATGAAGCTTTTGAGAGAGCTCGGCGTTCGTCTGGCCATCGACGATTTCGGCACCGGCTACTCGTCCTTCAACTGCCTGCAAAACCTTCCCGTGGATGTTTTGAAAATCGACCGCTCCTTCCTGTGCGGCGCCGTGGGACCCGACAACCGCCTGCCGCTCATTCAGGCGATCGTCGCACTCGGCCGCAACATGGGGCTCACGCTTGTCGCCGCCGGCGTCGAGACTGAGGACCAGCTCAGCCTGATCCACTCGCTGCTCAACGAGGACGGCGACTTTGTGCAGGGCAATCTTCTCAGCCGCCCCCTGGCGGCGGAAGGGGCTCGGGAATTTCTCGCACAGCAGGTTGCGAAGCTCGGCTATGTCTTCGGGCGCGCGGTCTCGCCCAATATCGACTCCAGCGTATCCATGGCCGCTGAGCATTGCGCTGAAGTCACGTCATAGTGGGTCACGGCCCGCATCAGGCGGTCGTTTACGCCGTTCATCAGCACGCCCCGCTCTTTGAGCGCCGTGCTGATCTCCTTCGACTTCCTTCCGGTGGCGAAGATATCGAAGATCACGATATTCGTCTCGACGGGAAACACAGTAATCGCCGTCATCGCCGCGAGGCGTGCGGCAATCGCCCGAGCATTCGCATGATCCGCCGCCAGCCCCGCCGGGCTTTCTTCCAAAGCAATTAAAGCGGGCGCCGCAAGGACCCCCGCCTGGCGCATGCCGCCGCCCAGCCTCTTGCGCAGCAACCGGGCTTTATCGATCATTCCTTGCGGCCCGGCCAGCATCGACCCAACCGGTGCCCCCAGCGCTTTCGACAAACAAAACATCACCGTGTCAACCTTTGCCACAATCCGGCTCACGGGCATCCCAGATGCCGCCGACGCGTTGAAGACCCTCGCGCCGTCCATATGCACCGGCACACCCAGGGCATGCGCCTCATCGCAAATCTCGTCAATCGTGTCCTGCGGATACACCAGGCCCCCGGCCATGTTATGCGTGTTCTCGAGCTCAATCGCTCCTGTCGGCGCCCAGTGCGGACCCACCGGCTTCACCAGCGGACGAATCTGTTCCCACGTCAGAATCCCATGCTCCGTGGGCACGGCGCGGATCAGACAGCCAGAAAACCACGCCAGCATGGAAAGCTCCCAGTCCAGGATATGCGCCCGCGAATCCGCGATTACCTCCTGGCCATGCTCGGTCAGAAGCTTCAGGGCAATCGTATTCCCCATGGTGCCGGTGGGAACGAAAATCGCCGCTTCCTTACCGGCAATTTCGGCAGCGCGCGATTCCAGCCGGTTGACGGTAGGATCTTCGGCGTAAACGTCGTCGCCCACTTCAGCTTCGGCCATCGCGCGACGCATCGCGGGCGTCGGTTTGGTTACGGTATCGCTGCGCAGATCGATCATATGAATTCCTGAAATATCTCGTTCGAAACCATGATTCCACGCGGGGTCAATCGCAGCCGTTCCCCCGCGCGCTCCAGCATACCTTCGGATAAAAACCGCTCGAAGACACCGCCAAACCGCGCCCAATCCGCCTCGCCCGCCGCCACACCCTCGGTCATCCGCAGACCTACAAAGAACTTCTCTTCCACCGCATCGGCTTCCACGGAATCTATGCGCGAAGCCCCGAGCTCTGCGTAATCCGCCGCGCTCTCCGGATTCTGCCACCGCGCCTGGCCATCGAAGGAATGAGCATCCGATCCGAACCCGACATACGCCTCCCGCCGCCAGTACTTCAGGTTATGCAGCGATTCCGCGCCCTTCATCGCGAAGTTCGAAATCTCATAACGATGAATCCCGTGCCGTGACAATTCCTCTGCGGCGAACTCGTAAAACCCGGCCATCGCATCGTCGGAAGGAACGTCCATCGCGCCATACTTCTGCCCGCCCAGCAGGATCTCCGAACCCAGCCGGCTATCGTCATCCACCTCCAGCATGTAAACCGACACATGGGGAACGGCCAATGCGATCGCCGCCGCAACCGAGCCACGCCAGCTCTCTTCGGTCTGCCCCGGCAGCCCGGCGATCAAATCGATATTGATATTCGAAATCCCCGCCGCGCGCAGCATTGCCACATCGCTTTCTACAACCGCCGCATCGTGGCGCCGTCCCGTCCGCGCCAACTCGCGCTTATCGAACGACTGCACTCCCAGACTCACGCGATTGATCCTGGCCCGAACCCATGCATCCACCTTTGCCCTATCGAACGACCCCGGCGCCGCTTCAACCGTTGCCTCGCGCCAGGGACGCCCCGGCACGCCCGCAATCACCGCCGCAAACGCATCGGCCTCAATGCCCGAGGGAGTTCCACCGCCGATATATAAGGTCTCCGGATCCCACTGCCACTGGTGCCACGCGATCTCCTCCGCCAGAGCCTCGGCGTAGCGAGCCTCCAGGCCGCGCGGCTGCACGCCAGAAGCGAAATTACAGTAAGTGCACTTCTGCGCGCAAAACGGCCATGAGATGTAAACGCCCGGCAGTCAGCGCCTCATCCGGCCGCGGATGCGTTTGGTGATCTTGTCAATATCGTCCAGCTTCTTCAGCAGCGCCAGCGACAACACATTGGCATCGCTCTTCTCCAGATCGAGCTCGAAGGACTTGGTCAGGTCGATCAGGTCGCGCGCGTCTTTGAGATTCGATTTATAGTCCGCCTGCAGGATCTCGTCGCGCTGCAGCTTACCATTAGGCAACCGAACTTGATCGCTGGAATCGTCGGGATGCTGCATGGGACTCGGGTGCCCGGCCGCCTGCGCGGCCTGGAGCGAACGGCCTGCAAGAGCCGCCGGAATCAGCCTGAGAAATGCTCGCCTGACGCGTGAAGGCAGCGCGCTGTCGCCCATACAGATATCATAACGTCTTAAAGATGAAAGACGTTCACGTTGGCGTGATCGGTCTGGGCAATGTGGGGTCGGGAACGCTTGCGATCCTTGCCGCCAATGCCGACCAGATCGCTCTCAAGCTAGGCTTCCGGCTGCACGTCGCTGCCGTCTGCAGCCGCTCCCTGAATACCAAGCCGATTGCCGGCGTACCGGGTACGGCCCTGCGCACCACGGATTGGCGGGAAGTGGTCGCGCACCCGCAGGTCGATGTCGTTGCCGAACTGGTCGGCGGGACTACAGTGGCCGCCGATATCATCGACGGCGCCATCGCTCACGGCAAATCCGTCGTCACGGCTAACAAAGAGCTCATGGCGCTGTGCGGCGCCGACATCTGGGACCGCGCTATCAAAGCCAGCATCAATCTTGCGATGGAAGCCAGCGTCGCGGGCGGCATCCCCATCCATGCCGTTCTCCGCGAAGGGATCTCGGGCGACCGCATCGTCGCGCTCGCCGGCATTCTGAACGGCACCAGCAATTTCATCCTCACCGAGATGGAGCGGCGCGGCGAATCGTTCGATAAGATCCTGGCCGAAGCCCAGGCGTTAGGGTACGCCGAGGCCGACCCGTCGGCCGACGTCGATGGTTATGACGCGCGTTCGAAACTTGCGCTGCTGGCCGCGTTGGCTTTTGGGGAACGCATCACTCCGAGCGACATTTTCGTCGAAGGGATTCGCCGGATCACGGCGCAGGATTTCGATTACGCGCATCAGCTCGGCCACACCATCCGCCTGGTCTGCGGCGCGAGCCAGACGGAACGCGGCCTGATTCTCTCCGTTCGCCCCGCGCTCATTCCTCAATCGACCATCCTCGCGGGAGTCAAAGGCGCTTACAACGCGGTCTGGGTGAAGGGCCAGTTCGGCGCCGATACCTTCTATTACGGCCGGGGCGCGGGACCCAATCCCACCGGTGTCGCGGTGGTCAGCGATCTGATGCGCGTCGCCCGCGAAATCCGCAGCGGAAGCCCTGAGCGCGTGTCGCCCTTCGCGCATGAACGCCTCGGCGAATATCAGCCGGTATCGATTACCCTGCAGCACCGGCCTTATTATCTGCGTTTCCGGGTTGACGACCGTCCAGGCATCATCGCTGAACTGGCCGGAATTCTCGCATCAAAGCACATCGGTCTCGAAGCCGTGCTGCAACTCCCTTCGGACACAAAGCACGACCTGCCCTTCGTGATCACTGTCGAACCAACATCTGAACTGGCAATCAGGGAAGCGGTGGAGAAGATGGCGAAGCTGGACTTCCTGAAGGAGCCGCCGCTGGCGCTGCCGATGGAACCGCCGCTGTAAGGCAGGACAGGCGTTTCCGCAATTCGAAGCCAATCGACCGGTGACGCGGGTTTTCAGGGGTTTACAATTCGAACCCAATATTCGGGCCTGGCGGTTACAGTTCGAAGCCAAATCGGGCAGGGATGGACGGTGATTAACGCGGATATGCAATTCGAAGCCAATTCCGGGATTTGCAAGACGAAGCCAATCGGGGTGAAGAGATCGCTGACGTTACGAGGGGCGATGGATGCGGGATGGAGTTGGGGAGACATTTTGGGGAGAGGACGAAAAGCCTGAGGAGCGCCGGGGGTGGCGCGTCCTCAGGCTGTCGGAGAGCGCGGCGGAGCGGTTGCCCAGACCGTTGCGCCTTCGGTTCGCCCACCACGGCGACCCGGCTGTTGTGGGGGGAAGTCCCCCATGGGTTCGCCCCCCGGACGGGACAGAAAAGCCAGAGCCTTGTCGAGGTCACCACGACCGCGACGCGCTGCGAAATATCTCTCGGCAGTTTGGATTGCCGTGAGCTTTTCAGCCGCCGCCGTCACCAGGAACTGGTTCATACTGGTGCCGTCCGCTTCAGCAAGCTTCTCGATTGCAGCCTTCAGCGAAACGAGTAAGCGAAGTGAAAAGGTGGATACTGTGGTTGTCATTTTCTTAACTCTCTTAGTAAACCGGTGATCCGCCAGCATGCAGATGGCCTCATACTCAAGCGCCATCGCGACACTTAACAGCCAAACTCCCTCGCCCTTCAGAAGGAGGCCAGGCAAGGCCGATGGAAGTCAGGAATCGCTTGCCCTCGGGAAGTCAGGTTAGGCGTGAATTTTGTCTTTTCGGAAATAGCTGTCAACGGAGTCGGACGGGGCGACGGTACAGGCTGGGCTCGAAGATCTACCTCAGGCGGGCGAGAGCCTCAGCGTCCGCGAGCATCTTGTCAAGGGCCGGCCGGGGAAAAAGCTGGCCGCCGACCATGACTCCCGCGATCTTCCGCGTATTCCCAATATTCTCCAGCGGACTGGCGTCCAGCATCACCAGATCCGCCGTTTTTCCCTTCTCGACCGTTCCGTAGGAGTCGAGCGTTCCGAGATAGACTGCCGCGTTTCGCGTTGCGGTCTGAAGTGCTTCCATCGGGCTGAGGCCCGCCTCCACCAACAGCGCCAGCTCGTCGTGGAGGCTGAAGCCGGGGAAACATTGCGGATTCGGCGTGTCGGTACCGGCCAACAGAGGAACTCCGGAACGGCGCATATATCCGACGATAGTCAAATACAGCCCGTAAGCATTCCTGGCCTCGAGGAAGTCATCCGCCGTTCGCTGTGTCGGCCGGTTCCACCCCTCTCGTATCGAAGGCGGCATGTACTTCAGGCGCACGTCGCTCGTGAAGCCTGGATCATCCAGGTTCGCAAGGGCTCGCAACACCGTTAGCGTCGGCGTCTGCCAGGTATGGTTGCGCGCCAGACGTGCGCAGATCGCCGCCACTTTGGCAGGATCGAATGTGTCCCGCAGCTCCTTCGAGAATGTTCCCTCAATATTTGTCTGAAGCATCGCGGGGACTGCGACGCGGCTTCCATGAACCGCTGCCGGATCTGCTCCTCCCGGCTCGACGCAGCCAGGAGGAACCCGGTGAGATGTTCAACGCTGTGCTGCCCCTGCGTCGGAAGCTTCAGTCAGGCTTATGGCGATGGGGACGTGGCCAGCAAACGGAACTGCCTCCTTCCGCGACTCGTCGGCAATCGCGAAATAAGCTTCCCGCGAGAGCATCGAGTAAATCCTGATGAAGTCGGCGCCACCCCTTCGACTCTTACGAACTGCCTCCCGAGCCTCCGAAGCGCTTCCCACAGCGACAAACCCTTTAAAGACCGGGTTTGCGCCGTCAATAATCGGGCTGGCGATCGACAGCCGCGGGCCGACCAGCGCACCGTCCTTCATCCGCTTCCGCCACTGCTGGTGCTCGTCATAGCCCCACATCAGGCGGATTCCGGTCACACCGTTCGCGGTGAAGAGCGGCAGGTAGCGCTCGTCATTCCAGTGAGCACGCATGTCCCAAAGACCGGGGATCAGAAACTTACCCCGTCCGTCGACTACGCGTGCCCCGTTGGGAACCCGCCCTTTGCTGTATCGCTCGATCCCGGCGATCTTAGTTTCGGCGATGGTGACCATCATGTGCGGCTGCGCAGGACCACCTGTCGCATCGATCACCGCGATGTCCGCAAACACAGTCTGGTGCCCCGCCGGAGCCGCACATCCTATCAAGAGGGCACGCCGATTGCCGATACAAACACCCGTTGTCCTCCAAAGGTTCGAAACCTATCCGGACTGGGGAGCCCAATTGCATCTCAATTAATTCCATTGGGCCGTCGGTCGAGCGGAAGTGGCCAGAGCCTTTTACATTCAGGTCCGATTGCTCGCTGGGTCGAAACGGTGGACGACCGCCGTCGCCGCGATGGCTATCCTGAAAATGAAGCCCTCCAGCCGACCGAATTCATAACCCGCCGAGGAACGCACTTCCGCCTGGAATCTCCGGGCCGCAGCCGACCATCGCCTAAGGTAGCGCCAAAGCCACCAACTCCGCCGGAACCCCGGCGGCGCCCACCGCAACCACGATGTACTGCTGGCCGTTAACCATATAGGTCATCGGAATCCCGGTCGCCATCGATGGCAACTGGATCTCGGACAGCACCGCGCCGGTCTTCTTGTCCAGCGCACGGAAGCCATTGCCACCACCGCCCGCCACACCGTTAAAGAGATTCGAACCATCGGCAGTAAACAGCAGCGTTTTCGTTACCATCAAAGGCGCGCGTGAAGGCTTGCCCGCATCGCCGATATTAATACCTTTAAGCAACGGATGATTCTTAATGTAATCCGGAGTATCGCCGTTCGGCACGGTCCACGCAATATCGCCCTTGTTGAGATCAATCGCCACAACAGTCCCCCATGGTGGTTTCACTAATGGCAATCCTTCGGGACCGATGTTGACCCTGGGCGCGGGCCGCCCTTCGGGATCTCCCGGCACACGACCGGCGCCGCCTGGAGCCGGACCGAGAGCGCTGCCGCGTCCTCCGGCCATCGTGCCGATATAACCCATGTCGGAACGAGTGGGCTCGACCTTCAGGATCGCCAGAGCATCCGGATTATTCACCGACGACACATAGAGCACGCCGGTTTCGGGATCGAACGCGCCGCCCTCCCAGTTTGAGCCGCCCACATGCGAGGGCGAAAGCAGGGTGCCCTTCTTTCCGTTCGCGTCGGACATAATCGGCGGCGTGAACAGAGGCCCCAGCTTAAAGGTCGACATGATCTTCTGCGCCTGCTCTTTAATCTCCGGGGTGAAATCGATAGCATCGTCCAGCGAAGTCCCCTGGTGTTCGAAAGCCGGAGGCTTAGTCGGGAACGGCTGCGTTGCCGCGGTTTTCTCGCCCGGCACGTCCGACTGCGGTACCGGCTTCTCGACAATCGGCCAGACCGGCTCGCCCGTCACGCGATCGAACACATAAGTAAAGCCCTGCTTCGAAACCGATGCGATGGCCTTGATCTTTTTCCCATTAACCGTGATGTCGGTAACGATAGGTGGGGCCGCAATATCCATGTCCCAGATATCGTGATGGACTACCTGGTAATACCAGATGCGCTTGCCGGTCTTTGCGTCGAGACACACCAGGCTGTCCGAGAACAGGTTGTTCCCCGGCCGCAGCCCGCCATAGAAATCGCCCGTCGGCATCTCAACCGGAACGTAAACGTAGCCCAGTTCCTCGTCGGCCGCTAAAGGCGCCCACGCACCTGTGTTGCCGGAATACTTCCACGAATCGTTCTCCCAGGTATCGGTTCCAAACTCGCCTTCCTGCGGAACCGTGTGGAACGTCCACGTGAGCTTACC
>Ga0302319_10019194_pt1 | contig 12429 bp, 5 predicted proteins | sample Bog_T0_2_FD_203319 | JGI IMG/M metagenome (GOLD analysis project Ga0302319, IMG submission 203319) | Peat permafrost microbial communities from Stordalen Mire near Abisko, Sweden - Bog_T0_2 | ecosystem: Environmental > Terrestrial > Soil > Wetlands > Peat | place: Sweden: Abisko, Stordalen Mire... | reverse complement strand
GGCTGCATCGAGGCGGCGGTCATCTCAGCGCGCATGGCTTCAAGGGCGATTTGCGGCAAGCCGGATCATATATATGGTGCGTTCGGCGGCATTACGCCTATTGCGGGCACCATCTGAAGTGATTCGGCTTGGACCGTTTGTGCTACTCGAAGGCTTGATTTATGACCGTTTCCTGCACTTCCGTTTGCATTCGCCGCGCCAATTCGCTATGATTCGAAGATGTGTCCAGGGGAAATCCTTGGACCGTCATAAGCACCACGGCATTTGGACTCTGGCTCAAGAGGTGCGGCATCGGAAACGTTGCCACTCCCCGGCAAGGAGTTCCCTGCAAAGCGGGGCTGGCACATGCGGTGGGAGACGAGGGAAACGTGGCTAGAAAATTCAGCAAAAATATTGTGAAGGCGCGCGCGGCTGTGACCAAGCCGGCCTATCCGCTGCCTGAAGCTGTTGGCCTGCTCAAACAGGTAAAGTACGCCAAATTTGATGAAACCGTCGATTTGACCATGCGCCTGGGTGTGGATACGCGCCACGCCGACCAGATGGTTCGTGGAACCGTGGTGCTGCCCCATGGACTGGGCAAGACCAAGATTGTAGCCGTAATCGCCTCCGGTGACCGCCAGAAGGACGCGACCGCAGCCGGCGCCGACTTCGTGGGCGGCGAGGAGATGGTGGAGAAAATCCAGAAAGAAAACTGGACCGCCTTCGACGCGCTAATTGCCACGCCGGACATGATGAAAGTGGTTGGCCGCCTGGGTAAAGTATTGGGCCCCAAGGGTTTGATGCCGAACCCGAAGACCGGCACCGTCACTCTTGATGTGGCGGCGGCAGTCAAGGAAATCAAGGCCGGCAAGGTTGAGTTTCGCGCCGACAAGACCAGCCTGGTGCACGTTCCGGTGGGCAAGCTGAGCTTTGACCCGCAGAAGCTGGTGGACAACGTGACCACGGTGATCGGGTCGATTGTCCGCGCCAAGCCTTCAGCAGCCAAGGGCAAATACATCAAGAGCGTCACGTTGAGCTCGACGATGGGCCCCGGAGTTTCGCTGGATACCGCAGTAGCAGACGCGGCCGGCAAGCACTAAATGCAGCGGGCAGTAAACAGTGGTCAGTGAACAGTGACCGCGGCTTCAGCCCGAGATTCGGTTTCAGGACTTCAGAAAGACTTGAAGGCGGGAATATTGATCAAGGACAGTTAGAGCTGTCCACTGTTCACTGATCACTGTTCACGATGCGGAGCATTCCATGGCAATTTCGAAGGCGAAGAAGACAGAAAAGGTTCAGCTGCTGGCAAAAGAGCTTGAGACCTCGACCACCGCGATCATCGGCACGTTTGCCAAGCTGACCGTAGCCAAGGATTTTGAGCTGCGCAAGGTCATCCGCGAAGCGGGCGGCAAGTATCGCGTGGTTAAGAACAAGCTGGCCGCCATTTCCGGCGAAAAGAGCAAGGTGGGTGAGGCGCTGAAAGGCCTGAAGGGCGTCAATTCAGTGGCCTTCACCGCAGGCGACCCGGTTGCGCTGGCCAAGGTTTTTGCCAAGTGGGCTGGCGAAAACGCCGAGTTTCAGTTCAAGCTGGGCATCATTGACGGAAAGCTCTTGAGCGTGGAAGAAGTCAAAGCGTTGGCGACCATGCCGGGCAAGGAAGAGCTCTTCTCGAAGCTCCTGTTCCTGATCAATGCTCCCGCGCAGCGGCTTGCCATCGTGATCAACGCCACCGGTCGCGATCTGGCCGTGGTTTTGGGCCAGGGCGTCGAAAAAGAGAAGTTTGCAGGAGCGGCATAGAAGTCGCCGGTCGCGAACTTCTATAGCTATTAGCCCAGGTTCATGCGGACGCCGAAACTCTTCGGGCGCAGCGCGGAAAAGCTAAGAGCTGGCGGCTAGGAGTTCAAGGCTGGTTTTAAACACATTTGGCTGACTGAACATTCGGGAAGGGCGCTGGTCTGGGCGCAACGGAAACTTCCAGTCTGGGAAACAGCCGGGGAACATCAAATTCAAACGGTTCTGAATGGAGAAGAAAAATGGCGGATCTCGCACAGTTGGAAGAACAAATCGTAGCCCTGAGCCTGCTTGAAGCAGCGGCTCTGGTAAAGAAGCTGGAAGAGCGGCTCGGCGTTTCAGCAGCGGCAGCGGCACCAGTGGCAGCGGTTGCCGGCGGCGGCGCGGCAGCTCCGGTGGTTGAGGAAAAGACCGAGTTCGCAGTCATCCTCAAGGACTTCGGCGCCAACAAGATCAACACCATCAAGGCCGTTCGCGAAGTCACTTCGCTCGGCTTGAAGGAAGCCAAAGACCTGGTTGACGGCGCGCCCAAGGCCATCAAGGAAAGCGCGACCAAGGACGAGGCCGAGGCCATCAGGAAAAAGTTCGAAGGCATCGCAACCATCGAAATCAAGTAACGAGACTTGCAATCTACGCCGGGACGCGCTACGATGAGCGTTGCGCGTCTTTTTCGGCTCATTCCGGTTTTAACTGAAATGAATCGAATTCGGGTGGCGCGTTCTTGAAATCATTGGATTGGCACGCAAGCGTCCGCGAGTCGGGGAAGTATCAAGCCCTCTGGCCGCGGGCATGCTGTGTAGGTAAGTGCCTTAAGGTCAATCAGTTGTCCGATTCAGGCGGGGCAGGTATTTGACGGTTGGCGAGTCGCGGCAGAAGCGAGTTTTGGGATCGGCGGGAATAAGGTTGAGAATCCGGATGGGGGCACAGGCAGTTGGCCGCGCTCGTGAGGCATTGCGTCCTTACGAGCTATTTGTGTCTCCCGGCAGCAGAATGTAATTTTTTTGAAATCTTCTGCTAAGTGCGCAAACGGTACCCTGTTGGGGTTCACCCAATGCGTTTGTTTCTCTCAATTGTGCGCAGTCTAGCGCACTTACCGGCAGCACGCAATGCCCATGATGCGTTATTTACGCGGCTCTCATTTTGTCCGCTCGACGAAGTTAGATGCGGTTGACCTGTGATCGGCCACAAATCTGGCCAGCGGCACTTGAGCAGGGACTGGAATTTCTAGATAGGCTCCAGTCTTGTTTTGGATTTTCTTACCGTAGGAAGCCAGCGCCGAGAGACTCGGGCGCTGGTCCGGATCCTCCCGGAACCGGAATGACGAGCCTCAGGAGTGAACATGCCTAACGAGAAGCGCGCGATCCGCAGCCGGCTCGATTTTTCAAAGATTCCCACCGCAACCCAGATTCCAAACCTGATCGAAGTACAGCGCCGTTCCTACGAGCGTTTTCTGCAAATGGATAAGCTGCCCAACGAGCGCGACGACTCGGGGCTGCAGTCTGTGTTTGTTTCCGTTTTCCCGATTACCGACTTCCGCGGCATCTCGCAGTTGGACTTCGTAGATTTCTCCATCGGCAACTGGGAGTGCAAGTGCGGCCACTTGAAAGGCCTGCATCACCTGCGCACCGCTTGCATCCATTGCGGAGCGATGGTGATCACCGACCCATTCCTTCCCGGCGATGTGCTCTGCCAGAAGTGCGGAACCTACAACAAGAACACGCCTGACTTCTGCAACAAGTGCGGCGACCCGGTCAGCCTGCAGTTGAAGTATGACCAGCAGGAGTGCGAAGAGCGCGGCATGACGTTCTCAGCACCGCTCAAGGTCACCGTCCGCCTCACTATATATGAGAAGGACGCGGAAACCGGCAATAAGACCATTCGCGACATCAAGGAGCAGGAAGTCTTCTTCGGCGACATTCCGCTGATGACTCCCAACGGCACCTTCATCGTGAACGGCACAGAGCGCGTGATTGTTTCGCAGCTGCACCGCTCGCCTGGCGTCTTCTTTGAGACCGCGAACAACCGCACCTACTTCCTGGGCAAGATCATTCCCTACCGCGGGTCGTGGGTGGAATTCGAGTACGACCAGAAAAACACCCTCTACGTCCGCATCGACCGCAAGCGCAAGTTCCTGGGCACCATCTTCCTGCGCGCGTTGGGTCTGCGTTCCGACGAAGAGATTCTCAAGACTTTCTATACCGTCGACCGCATCAGCATCGCCGACGGAAAGCTGTTCTGGGCAGTCTCGCAGGACACCAAAACGGGAACGCACCTGGTTGGCTCCAAGCCCGCCCACGCGGTGCTGCATCATGGCGAAGAGATTGCACACTCTGGCCGCAAGATCACGGCGAATACGATGAAAGCAATTCGCGCCGCCGCGATCGAGAAGATCGAAATTGAATCGGCTGAACTTGACGGTGCTCTGACTGCCTCCGACGTGGTTGATCTCGCTACCGGCGAAGTGATTGTTGAAGCCAACGTCGAGCTAACCGCAGACCGCCTGCACAAGGTCATGTCGAGCGGAGCTTCCACATTTGAGGTCTTCTTCCCTGAGCGCGACGACGTGGGCAACATCATTACCAACACGCTGAAGCGCGATTCCGTTCGCAAGCCGGAAGAAGCGCTGATCGAAATCTACCGCAAGCTTCGGCCAGGCGATCCGCCGACCCTCGACACCGCGACTGCCCTGTTCGAAGGTATGTTCTTCGACGCGCGTAAGTACGACTTCTCGCGCGTGGGCCGTTTGAAGTTCAACATCAAGCTCTATGAGAATCAGGACGCCACCGGCCTCGATCACCGCACGCTGACGCCGGAAGACTTCTACGCGACCATTCGCTACCTGCTCAAGCTGCGCAAGAACATCGGCATGGTGGACGACATCGATCACCTCGGCAACCGCCGTGTCCGCGCCGTGGGCGAATTGATGGAGAACCAGTTCCGCATCGGCCTGGTCCGCATGGAGCGCGCCATCAAGGAAAAGATGAGCGTCTATCAGGAGCTTTCGACGGCCATGCCGCACGACCTGATCAACGCCAAGCCGGTCATGGCGGCCATCCGCGAGTTCTTCGGTTCTTCGCAGCTCTCGCAGTTCATGGATCAGACCAACCCGTTGTCGGAAATCACGCACAAGAGGCGCCTTTCGGCACTTGGACCGGGCGGCTTGTCCCGTGAGCGCGCCGGCTTTGAAGTCCGCGACGTGCACCCGACCCACTACGGCCGTATCTGCCCGATTGAGACCCCTGAAGGTCCGAACATCGGCCTGATCAGCTCGCTCAGCTGCTTTGCGCGCATCAACGAATATGGGTTCATCGAGTCGCCTTACCGAAAGGTGAAAGACTCGCACATTCTCGACTTCGTCGAGATCGTAAACGCCGGCGAAAGCGGACTGCGCGTTGGCGATCACATTGAGAAAGAAGAGGCCGGAAAGCTGAATGCAAGCCTGAAGAAGGCCGGCAAGCGGCAGATCGACCACATTCCGTTCAGCTTCTATCTTTCCGCATGGGAAGAGGACAAGCACACCATCGCGCAGGCGAACATCGAGTTCAATGACAAGGGCGAGATCACGGAAGACCTGGTCAATGCCCGCCGTCAAGGCAACTTCGTGCTCGTCAACCGCGCCGAGGTCGACTACATCGACGTCTCGCCAAAGCAGCTTGTCTCAGTGGCCGCATCGCTTGTGCCGTTCCTCGAGCATGACGACGCCAACCGCGCTTTGATGGGCGCCAATATGCAGCGCCAGTCTGTTCCGCTGCTCGTCGCCGAGGCTCCGCTCGTGGGCACCGGCATGGAAGGCGTCACGGCTCGCGACTCAGGCGCCGTGATTCTCGCCAAGCGCAACGGAATTGTTGACTCTGTCGATTCAGAACGCATCATCGTGCGTGTCGAGGGTGAACATCATCCGACGCAGCTATCGCGCGAAGTTGGTTCAGACATCTACCAGCTCATCAAGTTCAAGCGCTCGAACCAGAACACCTGCATCAACCAGAAGCCCGTCGTTCGCGAGGGTGACCGGGTGGTCAAGGGTCAGGTTATCGCCGACGGTCCGTGCACCGAGCAGGGTGAATTGGCTCTCGGACGAAATGTTCTTGTCGCCTTCATGCCTTGGCGCGGTTACAACTTCGAAGATGCGATCCTCATTAGCGAAAAGCTGGTGCGCGAGGATTACTACACCTCGGTCCACATCGAGGAGTTCGAAATCGAGGCCCGCGACACCAAGCTAGGACCCGAGGAAATTACGCGCGATATTCCCAACGTCAGCGAGCACGCGCTGCGCGACCTGGACGAGAGCGGCGTAATCCGCATCGGCGCCCAGATCAAGCATGGCGACATCCTGGTCGGCAAGGTAACGCCGAAGGGCGAAACCCAGTTGACCCCGGAAGAAAAGCTGCTGCGCGCCATCTTCGGTGAAAAGGCCGGCGATGTCCGCGACGCTTCTCTCACCTGCCCTCCGGGCATCGAGGGTACGGTAGTTGACGTCCGCATCTTCAGCCGCAAGGGCCAGGAGAAGGACGAGCGCGCCAAGCTGATTGAAGCCGAATATGTTTCCAAGCTCGAAAAGAACCTGGGCGACGAAATCCGCATTCTTACCGATGAGCGCCTGAAGCGTCTCGACGGCATCCTCGGCAATAAAGAAGTGCTTGCCGACCTGCACGACGAGCGCACCAACAAGCGCCTGCTCACCAAGGGTGCAATGCTCGATCGGGAAACCATCGAGCGCATCTCGACGAAGAACCTCAAGCGCATCCGCTACAACGACAAGGATCCCCGCGTCAACGAGCAGATCGATGAGATCGAAGAGATGACCTCGCGCCAGATTGAAGTGCTGCGCAAGATCACCAATGAGAAGATCCTCAAGCTGCAAAAGGGCGACGAGCTTCCTCCCGGCGTGATCAAGCTGGTCAAGGTCTATGTGGCCATGAAGCGCAAGCTATCAGTTGGCGACAAGATGGCAGGCCGTCACGGCAACAAGGGCGTGATCGCGCGCATTCTTCCCGAGGAAGACATGCCGTATCTGCCCGATGGCACTCCAGTCGAAATCGTGCTCAACCCGCTCGGCGTTCCTTCCCGTATGAACGTGGGTCAGATTCTTGAAACCCACTTGGGATGGGCGGCTCATGCGCTCGGCAAGCGGATCGCCGCCATGGTCAAGGCAAATAACGATGCGGCGTTTACGCGCGAGCTCATGAAGAAGGAGTTCGCGGGTACCGCAACGCTTCGCCAGTTGCTGGAGCTGGACGACGAGATGCTGCTGCGGGTTGCCGCAGGCATGGAACGCGGCATCTGGTTTGGCACCGCGGTGTTTGATGGCGCGCAGGAAAGCGAGATCAAGGCTTTGCTGGCTTCGGCTGGTCTGCCTTCCTCCGGCAAGACGGCGCTCTACGACGGCATGACGGGCGAGCAGTTTGAGCAGCCGGTAACGGTTGGCTACATTTACATGCTCAAGCTGTCGCACCTGGTGGACGACAAGATTCACGCCAGGTCCATCGGACCGTACTCGCTCATCACGCAGCAGCCCCTCGGCGGCAAGGCGCAGTTCGGCGGACAGCGTTTCGGCGAAATGGAAGTGTGGGCGCTTGAAGCGTATGGCGCCGCATACATCCTGCAGGAGCTTTTGACCGCGAAGTCCGACGACGTGTACGGCCGAACCAAGATTTACGAGGCCATCGTCAAGGGTGAGGCGGCCATCGAGCCGGGCGTGCCGGAGTCGTTCAACGTGCTGATTCGCGAATTGCAATCACTGTGCCTGGACGTGGAATTAATCAAGCGTGCGGATCTGATCAAAAAGCTTCCAACGCCTGAAGTAGCAGCAGTCGCCGACTAGCTCCGGGTGCCCCATGCCCCGAATTTGGGACATGGGGTACCTGAGACTCCAGTCGGACGTAACAGTGTTTTTTGGGTCCTTTTTGAAAGCGGCAAACACCGCTTCCCGGGAAGGAAGGACCCTTAGAGAATCCCGGGAATACCTGAGGCGGGCATCAAAAGGCCTGCCAGGGAGGGTCGCCTTGTTCCGTTCGAACCCGTTTGAACTTACCAGCCCTATTACCGACTTTGACGCTATCCGCATCATGCTCGCTAGCCCTGAAAAGATCCGGAGCTGGTCGCATGGTGAGGTCACCAAGCCGGAGACCATCAACTACCGTACCTTCAAGCCGGAGCGCGACGGACTGTTCTGCGCCCGCATCTTTGGACCGGTGACCGACTGGGAGTGCCTCTGCGGCAAGTACAAGCGCATGAAGCATCGCGGCGTCATCTGCGACAAGTGCGGCGTTGAAGTTACCGTCAGCAAAGTGCGCCGCGAGCGCATGGGCCACATCGAGCTGGCCTCTCCTTGTTCTCATGTCTGGTTCTTCAAGGGCCTGCCTTCGCGCATCGGCCATTTGCTCGACATCTCGCTGCGCGATCTCGAAAGCATTCTCTACTTCGAATCCTATGTCGTGGTCGATCCCGGCGATGCGCCGGTGAAAGAACGCGAGATCATCAAGGACGAAGGCAAGTTCCGCGAACTCGACCAGCAGTTCCGCCCCTCTGGCTTCAAGGCAATGATGGGTGCGGAAGCCATCAAGGAACTTCTGAAGCGCGTGCAGATCGAGGAACTCGGCATCGAGCTCCGCGAGCGCATGAAGACCGAGACCTCGGCGCAGAAGAAGATCAAGTTCGCCAAGCGCCTCAAGGTTGTTGAAGCCTTCCGTAAGAGCTCCAACAAGCCGCAGTGGATGATTCTCGATGTGCTGCCGGTCATTCCTCCCGAGTTGCGCCCCCTGGTGCCGCTGGATGGCGGCCGCTTTGCCACCTCGGACCTTAACGATCTCTACCGCCGCGTGATCAACCGCAACAACCGGTTGAAGAAGCTGATGGACCTGCACGCGCCTGAAGTGATCGTGCGCAATGAGAAGCGCATGTTGCAGGAGGCCGTCGACGCCTTGTTTGACAACGGTCGCCGTGGCCGCGTGCTTCGTGGCGCCAACAATCGCCCGCTCAAGTCGCTCTCTGACACCCTCAAAGGCAAGCAGGGCCGCTTCCGTCAGAACCTCCTCGGCAAGCGCGTTGATTACTCAGGCCGTTCGGTCATCGTGGTCGGTCCGGAACTGAAGCTCCACCAGTGCGGTTTGCCCAAGAAGATGGCCCTCGAGCTGTTCAAGCCCTTCATCTATCACCGCCTTGAGCAGACTGGCCATTGCACCACCATCAAGCAGGCCAAGGAAATGGTTGAAATGCAGGAGCCGGTGGTGTGGGACATCCTTGAGGAAGTCATCAAGGATCATCCCGTGCTGCTGAACCGCGCTCCTACCCTTCACCGCCTCGGCATTCAGGCATTTGAGCCGGTCCTCGTTGAAGGCAAGGCCATCAAGATTCACCCGCTGGTCTGCACCGCCTTCAACGCCGACTTTGACGGCGACCAGATGGCCGTGCACATTCCGCTGTCGCCTGAAGCGCAGATTGAAGCCAGCGTCCTGATGCTTGCTTCGCACAACATTCTGTCGCCGGCGTCGGGCCAGCCCATCACCGTGCCTACACAGGACATGGTGCTCGGCCTCTATTACCTGACCAAGGCCAAGAAGGGCGGCAAGGGCGAAGGCCGCGTGTTCGCCAACACCGAAGAGATCCTGATGGCGCTCGAAGCCAAGGAAGTGGAGACACTTTCGCCGATTCGGCTGCGCTACACCGGCAAGGTGCTCGACATGACCACCGCCTATGACGATCAGGATCTGACCCACACCGAAGCCGTCGACTTCAACAAAGAGTACATCTCCACCACCGTCGGCCGTGTGATCCTGAACGATTCGCTTCCTCCCGGCATGCCCTTCGTCAACGGCCTGCTCAAGAAGAAGGGCATCGGCCAGCTGGTGAACTATTGCAACCAGAACCTCGGCCTTGAAGTCACGGTCGGCATGCTGGACCGCATCAAGTCGCTTGGATTCACCTACGCCACCAAGTCCGGCCTTTCCGTTGGCTTGGATGACATGGTCATTCCAGACAGCAAATACACCACCGTCGACGCCGCCGACAAGAAGGTGATTGAAGTCCAGAAGCAGTACATGGACGGCGCCATCACCAACGGCGAGCGTTCCAACAAAGTCATCCAGATGTGGTCCGCCGTCACCGACCAGGTTGCCGACGAAATGTTCGGCAACATGAAGCGCGCAGACGACGAAGGCGCCATGAACCCGATCTACATCATGGCGGACTCCGGCGCTCGTGGTTCCAAGCAGCAGATTCGTCAGCTCAGCGGTATGCGCGGACTGATGGCCAAGCCTTCCGGCGAAGTCATTGAGACGCCCATCACGGCGAACTTCCGTGAAGGCCTCACGGTGCTTGAGTACTTCATCTCGACCCACGGCGCTCGCAAGGGCCTGGCGGATACGGCGCTCAAGACTGCCGATTCCGGCTACCTCACCCGCCGCCTTGTCGACGTGGCCCAGGACGTCATCGTTACCGAGTACGACTGCGGAACGGTGGAAGGCATCTACGTGGGCGCCATCGTTGAATCGGGCGAGATCATCGAGCCGCTTCGCGACCGCATCATCGGCCGCGTTACGCTGGAACGCATCAAGGACTACGACGGCAACATCGTCGTCGATGTGAACCAGGGCATCGATGAAGACAGCGCATCGGCCATTCAGGGCGCGGGCGTTGAGAAGGTGAAGATCCGCTCCGTGCTCACCTGCGAATCACGTCGCGGCGTTTGCGCTCTCTGCTACGGCCGCAACCTCGGCTCCGGCCGCATGGTTGAGCTCGGCGAAACCTGCGGCGTCATCGCTGCACAGTCCATCGGCGAGCCGGGAACGCAGTTGACCATGCGTACCTTCCACGTCGGCGGAACGGCCAGCCGCGTCTCTGACAAATCGCGCCTCGACGCCAAGAACAACGGCTTCGTGCGCTTCATCAACCTCAACACCGTCGAAGCCAAGGACGGCCTGCTCGTCGCCATGAACCGGTCGGGTTCGATTGCAGTGGTCGACGATCGTGGCCGTGAAAAGGAGCGCTACCAGGTTGTTTATGGCGCCCGCCTCAAGATCAAGGACGGCGAGCACGTAAAGCTGGGCCAGTTGCTGGCTGAGTGGGATCCGTACACCTACTCCATCCTCACGGAAATCGGCGGCACGGTGCAGTTCAAGGACCTGCAGGAAGGCATCACGCTCAACGAGGAAGTCGACGAAGTTACCGGCCTCTCGCGTTGGGTGGTTGCCGACTCGCCCGATGAAAAGCGGCAGCCCGCGTTTGTGGTCAAGAACGCCAAGGCCAACAAGCGTTACCTGCTGCCTCGCGGCGCTCACCTCATGATCCAGGACGGCGAAGATGTCGGTCCGGGCGACGTGCTAGCCAAGATTCCCAAGGAAAGCACGCGCACCAAGGACATCACCGGCGGTCTGCCTCGCGTCGTCGAACTGTTTGAAGCCCGCAAGCCGCGTGAAACCGCCATCATCAGCGAGATCGATGGTGTGGTTCGCTTCGGTGAAGTGGCCAAGGGTCAGCGCAAGATCTACGTCACAGCCGACAACGGCGACGAGAAGGAATACTCGGTCCAGCGCGGTATTCACGTCAACGTCCAGGAAGGCGAGCGTCTGCGCGCAGGCGATCCGCTGATGGACGGTCCTCTCAACCCGCACGACATTCTCGACGTGCTGGGCGAAAAGGAACTTCAGTCGTACCTGGTGAACGAAATCCAGGAAGTCTACCGTCTGCAGGGCGTGGCCATCAGCGACAAGCACATCGAAGTGATCGTCCGGCAGATGCTCCGCTGGGTCAGGATCGACGATGTGGGCGACACCAACTTCCTGCTCGAACAGCAGGTCGACCGCTTCCGCTTCCGCGAAGAGAACGATCGCGTGGTGGCACTGGGTGGCCGACCCTGCACCGGACGTCCGCTGCTTCTCGGCATCACCAAGGCGTCGCTTTCGACAGACAGCTTCATCTCCGCAGCCAGCTTCCAGGAGACGACGCGCGTCCTCACCGAAGCCAGCATCAACGGCGCCATCGACAACCTGCGCGGCTTGAAGGAGAACGTGATCGTCGGTCGCCTCATCCCCGCCGGCACGGGCCTGGAGTACTACCGCAACGTTCAGCTCTCACCGGAGCTCGAAGAAGCGGCAGCCCGCGTACAGCAGGAAGTCACCGCCGAGATCGAAGCCGCCGAGCGCGAACTGGAGCTTATGCGCCAGGAAGGCGAAGCGGAAGAGATGGCAGCCGAGTAGCACCTGCGGTGCGGCAGACGCGCTAACGCGCCAGACCGGCTTGGCCGTCTGCCCACCGAATAATTTTCCCACCGTCACAACTTTCGTTTGAAAATGCCCGGCGCAAGCCGGGCTTTTTCAGTCATAAAAGCATTAAAAATCCTTGCGGCCAAGACTCTCGAAGGGTTCGTAACCGGGCATGACTTCAGTCACGCCGCAAGCATATAGCATCAGCGTGGGAGTTATGGCACTCCCCTCATTACAATGCTCTGCCATCCTGAACGCTGTGAAGGATCTGCGTGTGTTCTTGGCATCCCGAAATCTACGAACATCCTCGAGTCAAACTCCATGATGATCTACTACCGGCTCGGCAAGGCTTGGCACTATCGCAGCGAAGAGCTCCGCTGGGTTGCACTCAACGAGAAAAGCAGCAGGCGCGCAAGACCGAGATCGTCAACGGCACGTTCGCTGAGTCGATGCAGCTCTA
>Ga0302319_10019193_pt1 | contig 12429 bp, 8 predicted proteins | sample Bog_T0_2_FD_203319 | JGI IMG/M metagenome (GOLD analysis project Ga0302319, IMG submission 203319) | Peat permafrost microbial communities from Stordalen Mire near Abisko, Sweden - Bog_T0_2 | ecosystem: Environmental > Terrestrial > Soil > Wetlands > Peat | place: Sweden: Abisko, Stordalen Mire... | reverse complement strand
ATGCCGGCATCAGTTCGTTGTATCCCGTGATGCGCGCCAAACGCAACTTGTCTTCTTCGGTGGCAGTTAGCGAGAGGGCTTGAACAACCGCCGTCGCCACCTTGCATCGAAGTGAAACGGTCGTCTTTCCGCCGCGGGGATGAACGGCATTCGTCAGGAGAATAATGTAACTGTCGGTAACTGGATCAATCCATATTGAAGTACCAGTGAAACCAGTGTGGCCGAAGGAGCCCACAGGCAGAAGTTCGCCACGATTGACGGAATAAGGCGAATCGAGGTCCCATCCCAACCCGCGCAACACTGTGCCGTTGGGTGGTTGTTGAGGCGACGACATCTTATCAATCGCTGACCGGCTCAGCACCTTGAAGCCACTTAGAAAATCCTCCGCGAAAAGGGCTAGATCGTCGGCAGTCGAGAACAATCCAGCATGGCCGGCGACGCCTCCCATTCTCCGCGCGGTAGGATCGTGCACGGTCCCGCGCAGCATTCGACCCTGTTCATCGTATTGCGTGGGAGCGATTCGCGAGTCCCACTCCTTCGGAGGTAGAAAACGCGTGTCCTTCATTCCGAGCGGTCCGAAGATGTTCGCGCTTGCATACTCATTGAGTGGACGGCCGGTCATTTTTTCCACAAGAAAACCAAGCGTTTCAAAATTTATATCGCTATAAATGAATTGAGAACCGGGCGGATTTATCGGCTTTTCGCGCATTGCCATTTGATACGCCGCTTCCCTTCCAGACCAGGATGATTTTAGATCGAGGTCAGGGGGCAAGCCGGAGTAATGCGTCATGAGATCGCGAATGGTGATGTCCTTCTTCCCATTTTGCGCGAAGTCCGGCAGATAAGTGGCCACAGAATCGCCGAGGCGAATACGGCCATCTTCTACGAGTTTCATCACCGAGGTTGCAGTAGCGATGCACTTGGTGAGCGAAGCCAGGTCGAAGATAGTGTCAACCGTCATAGCTTCGCGCGCAGGTTCAATGGACCTCGATCCGAATGCCTTGCGATGAATGACCTTGCCATTGTGCCCAACGAGAAGCACCGCACCGGGAATGTTCCCTTCCGCAACTGCTTTCTCGACAATCGCGTCTACGGTCTTGAATCTTCCATCGTTCTCAGGGACCGGTAACTGCGCGAATGCGGGTGCACAAAGAAGACTTCCCAAGAGAGCAGCGAGAAGCGGGACTTCGCGTACATTTCGGAGAATGGATGTGATGGTCATATCCCTGCGAGCGACCTTCTGAATGGCCATGATGCTATCCGCCTTAGACCGATTGAAAGAAACGCCGTGACACAACTTTCCGAGGCATCAGCAAGCTAGCGCCGTAGCCAACTAGAAAAGTAACCATGCTCCCCATGACAACGTACCAAGTAAACGCGACTGCGGTAAACAGCCATAGATATAGATTGAAGATGAATCCGAATACCATCCCCAGCATTGCCCCTCGCTCTGAGGCACGCTTAGTCAGCACGCCAAGAAGGAAGACGCCGAGCATGGAGCCGTAGGCTACTGATGCAATCGACAAACCCATCTCCAGAACTTTACCTCCATTGCGCGCTAACAACGCCAGTCCAAATAAGAGGACTCCCCAACTGATTGTCGCGATGCGCGAAAGCTTTACACGACGGTCTTCGGTGGATGCGGGCGATATACGCGCGTAGAAATCTACAATAGTCGTTGAGGAAAGAGAGTTCAACGCAGCACTTAGATTTGACATGGCAGCCGCCAGGATTGCTGAAATCAATAACCCGCCCACGCCGTGCGGCAATCCCGAGACAATATATGTGGGAAATATCATATCGGTTCGCGAAAAGGATGCAGCAGGCGGAAACATTTTATAGAAGACGAATAACATGACACCAATCAGGAGAAACATCGAGAACATAAACAATACTGTTACTCCGCTCGAAATCAATGCCATCTTTGCTTGCCGCGCGTTCCGCGCAGAGAGCAATCGCTGAACAATCAGCTGATCGGTGCCGTGACTCGCGGTCGTAAGGAATGCGCCGCCAATGACGCCCGCCCACAAAGTATAAGTTGCAGAGAGATTCCAACTTGTATCGAAAACGCGGAATTTGTCTGCATGAGCGGCGATGGCGTGGACTGTTCCCCACCCTCCTGGTACCGCGGACAGAATTGAATATGCCGCCACCAGGGTCCCCGTCAAATAGATAGTAAGTTGGATAACATCGGTCCAGATGACCGCAGCCATGCCTCCTTCAAAGGTGTATACCAGCGTCAAGGCAGTCACAATCGCCACCGCCGTGAAGTCGCGTCCGAAGTCACTCAAGCCTGATAGCGCACCACCGAGAGCGACTCGAATTACAATCGCGACGGCAAATACGCGCACCCCTTCGGCGGCTGCGCGAGTTACAAGAAACAACCCAGCGGTAAGCGAGCGTAGCTTTCCTCCAAACCGTTTCTCAATCAATTGGTAGGCGGTAACAAGCTGGCCGCGGAAATATTGTGGAACCAAAACAAAGCTAACAACGATGCGCCCAACTATGTAACCAATGATCAATTGGAGGAAGCGGAAATCTTTCTCGTATGCCAGACCCGGAACGCTGATTATTGTAAGCGTGCTCGTCTCCGCGGCCACGATCGACAAGGAAATAGCCCACCACGGAATCGTATTATCTGCCAGAAAGTAATTCTTAAGGGTTCGCTGCTTGCCACGAAAGCGCAGTCCGAACAGTGTAACCCCGGTGAGGTATGCGACGATCACGATCAGGTCCAGCGAATTTAATCCCATGCACCGATCCCCTCTCGCTACCGACGGTCCGGCCTGCTTGATCTGTGCCGCCGACCTCTCGCGCTTCTAACTTCAATCTAACATTATCTCGACTTAAGACGCGGGTTGCGCGCAGTGCCATCTGCAAGAGAGAATCCAGAAGGAGATGCGCTTGAGAGTCTTGCAGGGATGCAGAATGGCCGGCTTGCTTTTTCTTGGGATGGCTAGTTGGAGCATGCCCCTGTTCACGCAGACACCTGCTGAACAGGCTGCTTTCTTACTGGAGCAGCAGGGCAAGTCAGGGGACGCCGAGCAAGCCTGGAAAGCACTGACAAGAGCTCAACCATCGAATCCAGTGCCGTTTGCCCACCTTGGACTTTTGGAAGCCCGGCAGGAGCACTACCCGCAGGCTATTGCATTTTACCGCCGAGCCATGGCGCTGAGCCCAACCATGCCCGGCCTGCGCTTGAATATGGGTCTCGCTCTCTTCAAAGATGGCCAATACCAGCAGGCCATACAAGACCTTACACCGCTCCTAAGTGAAGCAGCGTCAAATGTCGAGGAAACGCAGCGTCTCACAGTCCTGATTGGAATGGCCCACTACGGACTTGGGGAAAATGCAGCGGCGGTTCCATTCCTTAAAGATGCGAGCGCTCGCGATCCACAAAACCTTCCCTTGCTCTCAACTCTTGCGCACAGTTGTCTGTTGTCGCAGCAATATGAATGCGTGCTCGACAGCTATCACGAGATGGTCGCGCTGAATGCGGATTCTGCCGAGGCCGACATGCTGGTAGGCGAAGCGCTGGATGAAATGAAGGACTCTGCCGGGGCTATTCGTGAGTTTCGCGCCGCTATTGCAGCGAATCCGAAGGAGCCCAATGCGCACTTTGGTCTCGGTTATCTTTTGTGGACTCAGAAGCAGTATGAGGAAGCGGCACAGGAGTTTCAGTCTGAACTCGACAACACTCCGGATTACACCCAGGCATTGTTGTACCTGGCAGATTCCGAAATTCAGATGAACAAGATAGATGACGCCGGAGTCATACTTCAGAAGTTAGCCAGGAGTAATCCGAAACTCTTCATGGCTCGCCTCGATCTAGGCATCGTCTATTCCGAGAATGGACGCAATGAGGATGCATTGCGAGAACTGAAAGCAGCCGAGTGGCTCAAACCGAGTGACTTGAATGTCCACTGGCGACTTGGCCGTCTCTACCGCACCATGGGCAAGGTGGCGGAGTCTAAGGCTGAAATCGATAAAGCCCAAAGCCTGAATAAAGCTGCTGATGATGCTCTGCTCGATGTAATTAACGAGGAACCAGCCAAGAGCAACACGGGTAAACCAAGTCCGATGATTAAGTGAATCTACAAGGCCGGAGCTTTCGCCCCGGCCTTGTCTTCATAACTTACCGAATTGTTAGAAGTAAAACTTGCCACTGAATTGCATGATGCGCGGGTCATGAGTTCCGGTAATCTGCCCAAACGTGCCGTCTGTAAGGCCGGCGTCTACGCCAGTCCCTCCCACGCCGTTCATTCCACCAAGGTTTGTATGGTTGAAGATGTTGAAGGCTTCAGCGCGCAACTGCAGGCTTGTGGCTTCTGTGATTCTGAAGTTCTTCATCAGGCCAAGGTCCACTTTTTCAAGACCTGGGCTCAGCATGTTTCCCACTCCGCTGCTGCCGAAGTGGCCCTGAGCCGGTGCGAAGGAACTCGTAGTGAACCACTGCGTCCGTGTTTTGGTCATGCGAATCGGAGCTACCTGATCGGGACGCGCCAGAATGTCATAGTCCGGACCATTGATGCCGAGACCGCCAGGGTAGGTGCCTGCGACACATCCGTTGGCGGTGGATGCGTCAGCCACGCATCCATATGGATCACTGGTCTGATAGACGTTGAACGACACTCCGGACTCGAATGATGTGATGCCGGAGAGTTCCCAGCCGCCCAGCGTGTGCCCGGCCAATCCATGCTGCTCGCGGAAGAAAGGCTCCTTGTAGACAAAGTTTGCAATGAAGATTTGGGGCTCATTCAACTGGGATGGGCCGTAGTCCAGCTTGGGGTCCCAGCTATAGGTGTTCGAGGTACCGCGGTCCTCATACTGATCCGTCAGGTTCTTCGACCATGTGTACGAGATACCGACGGACAGGTCACGTGTCGTGCGGTGGTTCAGTGAAACCTGCATCGAGTTGTAATTCGCAGTGAACATCGGCACACGGGCATGGAAGTCTGTATAGCCAAGGTAATTGCGGATGTTGTTGAGCGGTGAGTTTGGATTGTCTACGCGTGTGGAGAGTGTAGGCATATTCAAATCCAATTCGCCCAGCATGTGGCGGGAGACGGAGCCAACATACGCCAATTCGAACGTGGTCGACGGATCAAGCTGTTGCTGCAAGGAAAGGTTGAAATCCGCGTAGGAAGGCACCTTGAATATTGGATTTCCGGTTGTTGTGAGCTGATTTGGTCCCAGGTTTGGAGGTGCGGCAGAACCCGCTCCCACTGGATTGTCGAATGAGGTATTGACGATGGTGGTTGTCTGGACCAGCGGCGGGTCGCCAAACGCATTCTGCTCCCAGATGCCGTCGAGGGTTCGATCGTAGAAGATGCCGAAACCGCCTCGCAGGACAGTCTTGCCATCCGAATAGGGAGTCCATGCAAAGCCTACGCGGGGACCGAAATTCCAGTTGTAGTTCGGATTAACAGTCGCGCCATAGGGGGAGCAGGTTACCTGCGAAGAGATGGCCTGGGCCTGCGCGCATGCGGTGCCCTTGGGAAATATCAAGCCATTCGCGTAAGTAGCAGGGGTGAAGGCCTGGCCGGGAACGAAGTTGCCGCTGCTATCCAACGCGGGAGCATTGCTTGGGTTATAGACCAAAGGGTCGAAGTTATTCAGAGTATTTTTCGCGTCCGAAGGGGATGGGAATCGAGTCCAGCGCAGGCCGAGAGACACGTTCAGTTTGCGATTGATTTTCCAGTCATCCTGCACAAACGCTTCCGTATTCCAGAACTGCAGGTCGGGAATGATATCGCGGCTGGCCTGGGAGTATTGAGAAGCATTACCGAGCAGAAAATCTCCCCAAGTGTTGAAGTTGAAACTTGGATTGCCTTCCGAGGCATCCTCGGTCTTGAGCATCTGTTGCGCGGTGATACCGGCACGGAGGGTGTGGTTGCGCAGAGTGATGGAGAAGTTATCGAAGATATTCCGGTCAAGGTTACGCTCAAAATAGGGCGCGCTTCCTTGGGAAACGACAGTCACGGAGCCGTCAGTGATCGATGCGCTGGGAATGCGTCCATAGGGGTCGGGGTTGGCCAGCTTGTTCGTCAGCGAGGAGAGCAAACTTGGATCGTTGGCCTGGCCGGAGAGTGCGCCGGCGATTGTTCCCTGTGAATAAGCGAATTCTACTTCGTTCACCATTCTCGGCGAGATGGCCCAAGTCAAGTTGCCGACCACGTTCCGGCCGGGTGCGTTGATGGCGACATTTACCACGCCGGGATAATTCGAACCGCCCCACAGGCCCGTAGGCAGATTGCTGGGGGCACTATCCTGCATGCCGCGGGCATAGAAGTGGAGTTTGTCGTTGAAGTAATGATCTACGCGAACAAGGTCCTGCCGGAAATTATTCAGCGTGGAATACGATGCGATGTTGTCGCCGTATGTAAACCCGTTGGTAACGGCGGTGTAGTTGGAGGGGAACTTGCTGATGATCTGACTCAAGTAGACCTGCGCATTGGCGCTGAAGCAGGTTGGGGTGGCAGTCGAATACCCATTGGTTGCTGTCAGCGGGACATACGGACCTACGCAGCCGGGCCCAACAGCTGCGAGTGTCGAGGCATAGCTGCCGGGTGTGGTCGCGAAGGTTCCGCCGAGTTCGGCTGGGGTCGCGGCGGCAACATTGTTCGATGAAGGGCCGGTGATTTTGCGCCACTCTTCCGAATAGAAGAAGAAGGTCTTTTTCCTGTCGCGGTTGTACACATGGGGGATGAAAATGGGTCCACCCACTGTGAAACCGAAGTTGTTGTAGTGGTCGGGTGGACGGGGTAGCCCGGTCAGGTTGTTCTCGTACGAGTTTGCGTTTGTATTTGCCGTGCGCGCAAATTCATAAGCGCCGCCGTGGAAGGCGCTGGTACCCGATCGCGTTGCAACTACCACCTGGCCGCCGCCGGAGCGCCCAAAGCTGGCATCGTAAGAGCTGCGCTCCAGGGTGAACTCCTGAATTGCATCGACGCTGGGAATGTTCAGCAGCGTAGCATTCGAGCCGCTGTCGTTGATGTCCGCGCCATCCACTGACCAGTTATTGGCGGTTGTACGCGCGCCATTTACCGAGATAGAAGATACGCTGTCGATGCCTCCGAAACCAGGCTCATCGCCAAGCAGGTTAACTACTCCAGGCTGCAGGGTAACCAATTGTTGGAAGTTGCGATTGACGAGTTCCAACTCGCGCAGTTGTGTTCCGGAGATGGTGCCTGCCTGAGCACTGCTATCGGTGTCGATCGCCACTGGGTTATCCTGCACCACCACAGTCTGGCTCTCGGCGCCGGCCTTCAATTGCGCATTTACGGCACGCTTTTGCGCCACGTTCAAGACGACGTTTTTGTCTGAATATGCCTCAAAGTTCGCAGCCTTCACATCGACCGTATAAGTACCGGCAGGCAGGTTGGTCGCGGTAAAGTTTCCCTGCCCATCCGTCTCCACCACGCGCGATGCACCGCCAACTCCGTTCAGGGTGATGGTCACGGTGGCATGTGGAATCACTGCACCCGTGGTGTCCGTAACAGTGCCGGTGAAGGTACCTTCCAATTCCTGCCCCCACGCCGGCATCCCACCGCATGCGAACAGAATCGTCAGAATCAGTAGAAGGCACAATTGTCCTGCGCTGGAACTTGCCTTTTGCGCACGGCCATACAGAACATGGTTCTCGCGCCTCGACGAACAAGAGCGCTCGGAAATTCGATTGATCTCAATCATTTTCTTCACCTCACTGTGAAACTCAGTTTGTGCCACTACGCTTACGCGCAGGTGCAGGAGGGATTTCTGGAATCGTGCAAGAGGAAGATTGCTGGATTTTTGTGGAAGGGGTTGTTGCGGAAGGATAAAGACGCGAGGCACGCCGGTTCGCACGCGATGGCCATCTACAGAGCGAAGATTCCCTGCTGCCGGAATTCCGGGATGGACCCGCCTGTGGCTGCATCACTCTCCTTTAAAAGTGTTTCAAGGGGGCTTGACTGGTCCCAGGGGCTTGATTCAAGGCCAGTCTCCGTTTTGGTTTTGGACAACTACGGACGATCCGAAATCTACAACTCGGCCGGCGCGCGTCGTGCTCTAAAACAAACCGTCGTGAACACACAATAGGACCATTTACGTGTGGAATGCAATGAGTAAATGAAAAAAAACGACTGAAACGCTCACCATTTTGAGAGAAATGGCAAATTCTTTCGTTCGAGAAAGCGGTTAAGGGGGAGTTAATCTGTCATTTTTCAGCAGGTTGGAGACGATCCTCGGCGATTCTGGATTTCTGAGCAACTCAGGCTTGGATAACCCGAATACCCTGGCGTTCAAAAGGGGCGAGCGCCTCTTTGGTTGCACCGTGATCGGTAATCAAAATATGGATTTCATTGGCGGGGCAAATGAATGCAGGACTGACCTTGCCCAGTTTGCTCGAGTCGGCAGTTACAATCACCTGCTTGGATTGCTTGAGCATTTTGCGGATAACCAGCGCCTCATCTGTCTCAAGCGTCGTGGCGCCGCGCTCCGGGTCAAGCCCTGTGACGCTAAGAAAAACCTTATCCATATATACGTCGTCCAGAAAGTTCAGCGCCGCACTGCCAGTGAGGGAAAACGACCATGCCCATGGCACCACTCCTCCGGTGAGATAGGTGCGGATTCCGGGCTGATTACAGAGTTCCATACCAATATTGATTGCGTTGGTAACTACCTGAATCTTATCGCGATGGCGGAGGCTGCGGCCTATGTGCGTAGTGGTTGTACCGGCTGTCAGACCCACGGTTTCGTTGGCCTGAATCAGCTCAGCGGCCGCTAGCCCGATGCGCCGCTTTTCCTCTGCGAACCGTTGCTCACGTGCCAGGAAAGAGCTATCGTACCTGAAGGGCTCGTAAAGCAGGGGTTCAACGAGAGTTGCGCCACCATGGGTACGCCGGATGAGGCCCCGGTTTTCCAGCCGCGCCAGGTCGCGACGGATACTGGGAGCTGAGGATCCTGCCACGGCGAGAATCTCCTCAATAGATGCAGTTCCGGTTCGGAGCAGAAACTTGATGATCAGCTCGGAACGACGATTAATTGAGTCGGACATACCGCACCGATTCTAACCCCTGTGGAGTGGAGGCTTGCAACTCATTTTTCGCATTTTATGAAACTTTTCCCGATATTTTATTGAAGTCGATCAATACATTGATCAAATACTCGCTGTATGATCGAGAAGTAAACACTCCTCTCGTGAGGAGATGACTTCGGAACGGTAAACATGCCTACCTTCGATCATGAGATGTTGCGCGAAATCTACGAGCAGCCCCAGGCGCTTAGCCACACACTTGAGCTTTATCTTGCCGATCATGCTTTGATGCCGGACGTTGCGGCCATGCTGGCAGGCTGGTCGATTCCCGAGGGCGAAATTTTGATTGCCGCCTCAGGGTCGAGCCGTCACAGCGGGCTCGCCGCAGAGATCGTGCTTGAAGACCTCTGCGGCTTGGCGGTCGATGTCGAATATGCGAGCGAATATAGTTGCCGCGGAAGTAACGCAACTGACGATGTACGTCATCCCAGCGTTCTGGTGCTGTCGCAATCCGGTGAGACTTCTGACACCCTGGCGGCCCTGCGAGAAGCTCATCTGCGTGGACAAAAGACCCTTGCCATCACCAACGCCGCAGCCTCCACCATGGCCAGTGAAGCGGACGTTTCCATGCCTCTCGCTGCCGGCATTGAAAAAGCAATCCCGGCGACCAAGAGCTTTACCTGCCAGTTGGCCGTTCTTTATCTGCTAGCCCTTTATGAGGGCGCGCGCCTGCGCCGATTCGATGCTGCGACTTTGGCTTCGCGCATCAGTGAAATTCAGGCGCTGCCAGCCAGCATTGAAGCGCAACTCGACGGCTGGCGCGACCGAATGTCCGCCCTCGCAAGCAAGTACAAGTCCGCCAACACCTTTCTGTATCTGGGTCGGGGTATCCATTACGCTATCGCTCGCGAAGGCGCATTGAAACTAAAAGAAGCGTCCTACGTCCATGCCGAGGGGTATCCAACGGGCGAGTTGAAGCACGGGCCCAATGCGCTGGTCAGCGACACGGTGCCGCTGGTGGTCATGGCCACTGTCGATCGCACTCTTGACGCCTCTGTTGTTCGCTATGAAAAGACGCTCCAGCTACTGCGGGATATGCAGGCTCAGGGCGCGAGGGTCATTGCCATTGCCAACTCCGGCGATGAAGAAGTCGGAGGTTTGGTGAGCGATTGCGTCTCCGTCGAACCCACCTCAGAGTATCTGCTCCCCATTGCCGAAGTAGTGCCTCTGCAACTTTTCTCGTACTTCATGGCTTTGGCCCACGGCGTAGACGTAGACCGTCCTCGAAACTTATCGAAGGCAGTTGTAGAAATTGCTAGCGCATAGCGATTTTCGCTCCACTGGCGATGAATGATTATTTTGACAAGTGGACAAATTACAGAGTAATTCCGGCAACTTTTAACAATTGCTTAGGAAAACGGGTGCATTTAAAAAGAATCGAGTGCACTCCACCTCCTGCCGCTTGCGGAAGATCGATGTATACGATTACATTGCTTTGGGGGTACTAAAGCCATGTTCTTCGTCATTCTCCGCCACACTCGCTTGATCTGCACCCAGATTGCCGCCGGCCTGCTCGCCCTGGCTGTCCTTTGTACCTCTAATGCCGCGGAAGCGCCGAAGCTTGTGCAGAAGGACGGCCGCTACGCACTCATGGTTGATGGACGGCCCTACCTGGTGCTCGGGGGCCAGATCCACAATTCCAGTTCGTGGCCCAGTGAACTGTCGCAGGTGTGGGAGTCGATGGCAGCCCTGAACGCCAATACGGTCGAGGCGCCGGTCTACTGGGAGCAGTTCGAGCCCCAGCCGGGACATTTCGACTACACCAACATCGACGCGCTTGTGGAGGGCGCCCGTGCCCACAACCTCCGGGTGGTGCTGCTTTGGTTTGGAACATGGAAGAACGGAAATATGCATTACGCCGCGGACTGGGTGAAGACCGACCCGCAGCGCTTTCCACGTACCATCCGGCCTGACGGTGAGCCCATTGATGTGCTCTCTCCCATGTCGCGTAACACCCTGGAGGCGGACAAGGCCGCATTCGTGGCTTTGATGCGGCACCTGAAGCAGATTGACGGGGACGAACACACCGTGATCATGATCCAGGTGGAGAACGAGTCAGGCAACATCGGCAGCATCCGCGACAACTCGCCGGACTCCAACCGCGAGTTTGCCGGCCAGGTTCCAGCTGACCTGCTTGCTGCCGCACACAAGCAGGCAGGGACATGGAACGGGGTATTTGGATCAGATGCGGATGAAATATTCCAGGCCTATCACCAGGCCAAATACATCAACGAGATTGCAGCAGCGGGCAAGGCCGAGTTTGCAATCCCGCTTTACATTAATGTATGGATCGACTACCCGGCTGCCGAATTGCCGCAGCGACAGTTGGACACACCGGGTATCGGATACCCAAGCGGCGGCGCGGTACAAAAGCTGGTTGGCCTGTGGCGAACTCTTGCGCCTTCGCTGGACATGATTGGCCCCGACATTTACACCAACGACTCGCAGTTCTATCGCGAGACCATGAAGGCCTATCATCGCGTCGATAATCCACTTTGGATTCCGGAAACTGGGCGCGACGATAGTTTCGCCAAGTTCTTTTATTACGCACTGGGCGATGGTGTTCTAGGATTCTCTCCCTTCGGTGTGGACCAGACAGGATGGAACATCCTTGGCGATCAGCCCTGGAAGGCGCATTCCAACAACTTCGCGCTGTTCCGGCCAATGGATCGGGAGATTGCCCAACTGGAGTTTGAGGGCAAAGTCAAGACGGCCGTCGAAGAACCGGGACAGGCCACAGAAGAGATCGACTTTGGTAAGTGGCAGGTCGCGGTCGCCTATGGATTTCCGCAGTCTGACGGTCGCCGCGCTCCGGGCACGAAGGACGCACATGGCTCGGCGATGGTGGCTCAGATTGGGCCAGACGAGTTTCTGGTCACCGGACTCGATGCCAGCATCAGCTTCCACCTGCCGGGCAAGCTTCCGTGGATTCGCAGCCAGATCGTCTCCGCCGAACAGGGAAGCTACGACAACGGAGTCTGGAAGCCATTGCGACGCTGGAACGGCGACGAGACGGACCGCGGGCTGTGCTTCTACCAGAAGCCGGAAGTGGTGCGGGTGAAAGTCGGCCAATTCTAGAGCAGCACTGAACGGATCGGCTGAGTCGCAGCGGATACCAGGAGCCTGCATGGCTTGTGCCTGCAGGCTGCTTGTGCGTTCGCTTACAATCGTGTTGCCGTTTCGGCTCGTCACATTCTATTCGGCTGTCGACGGTAAGAATTTGGCATTCGATGGACCCGAACGGAGCGATGCTGGGCGCGTATGGGATGGAACGGATTTCACACAACCCTGGCGCTTGTGTACCTGGCCAGCCTGCTGACGGTCGGTATCCTGTCCGGGCGCAAAAAGCGCGACTC
>Ga0302319_10019192_pt1 | contig 12430 bp, 9 predicted proteins | sample Bog_T0_2_FD_203319 | JGI IMG/M metagenome (GOLD analysis project Ga0302319, IMG submission 203319) | Peat permafrost microbial communities from Stordalen Mire near Abisko, Sweden - Bog_T0_2 | ecosystem: Environmental > Terrestrial > Soil > Wetlands > Peat | place: Sweden: Abisko, Stordalen Mire... | reverse complement strand
AGAAGACAAAACATACGCTTTTGCTCAAGAAAATAATTTTGTATGCAACAATGAAAGTTTTATACCGCAAACTCCCTCAACAAAAATCATTCAGGCATTGGAGGACTGCGAGATCTTGCAGATATCTTATGAAGACTTAAAGATATTCTATAAATCTATCAGACAAGGAGAACGGTTTGGCAGGCTTGTCATCGAACAGGTTTTTATACAGACATTACAAGACCTTAGCTCTTTCTACACGGATACGCCTGAAAACCGGTATTGGCAATTCATAAAAAAGCACCCTGACCTGCAGCAAAGAATTTCCCAGTATCATATCGCATCTTATGTGGGCGTGAAACCGCAATCACTTAGCCGTATCCGCAAAAGAATTTCAACTCAATTTTGATTTATTAACCCAGGTGCATAAATTTTGAGGTTAGGCAGAAGAATTTTGTGTCATTATTTAAAAATCAAAACTAAAGATCATGACAACAAAAATTTCTTATGCAATTGCATTTTTAACCGGACTCGGAATGGTTTTTCTCGGAGCCCGCTTTTTTTTATCTCCTGAAGTGGCAACTGCCGGATACGGCATTCATTTTAACGCAGATGGAGATTATTCCTTTCACTATATAAAAGGTATCAGGGATATATTTTCCGGGCTGCTTTTGTGCACTTTTGTTCTTATGAATGAAAGGCGGGCCTTGGGAGTGACCTTATTGGCGGGGACGATGATCCCGGTTACCGATATGCTTATTGTTCTTGGCAAAAGCTATAACGGTGTTCTTCAAGCTATGCCACACATCACTGCTATCGTCATTTGCTCTGTATTCGGGATCATTTTATTGGCAACCAAACCTCAAAAAAAAGCGCTATGAAAACACGGGGATTCATTAAGCTGATTAGTTCGGCAGACAAAAGTAAAAACAGTAAAATGGAATTGAATATTCTTCCGGGAGAAAAAACTCCCTGGCATTACCATACTTTGTTTTCAGAAACATTTGAGATATTAAAAGGTACACTGGAAGTAGGGAAAGGCAAAGACATCCATCATTTAAAGCAGGGAGATATTGCGACCATAGAACCCAATGAAAAACATTATTACCACAATGTTTCTGAAGAGGAATGTATTATAACTGCAACTCTTAATCCAGGGAATAAAAACTTTGAGGCTGCACTTTTTATTTTAAAAGGGCTTGCGAACGATGGCTTGGTAAGTGCATCGGGAATACCTGAAAAATTATCTGACCTTGCATTGTTCATTTATCTGAACAATTCACGAATGGTTGGGCTTCAAAAAATTGCAAAACCTTTTTTTAGTTACGTTGCAAAGAGAGCAATTAAAAAAGGACGTTTGAAAGAATTAGAACGTAAATATTGTATAGAATAGAACTGACGCTAGGAGTAGCCTTGGCTTTATCGGGAGTGGAGAAGTTCCGGGCATCAGTAATTTTTTTATCTTAGTTCATGGGCTGGGCGGAAGAAGATTTCCCGGAAATGACAAGACCTGAAGTTGCAGGCAACCTGACAAAAACCTCACTAATGATAAAATTCATTACGACATGTCTGGCTATAATATGTCTTAGTATTTACTCTTCGTTTGGACAATCCAAAGAAATTAAATTACTTCTCGACACAACGATCGCAATTATGAAAAGCAATGCTGTTAATCGCGACAAAGTGAACTGGGAAAAAATTCAAAATAATATTTATGCAGAGGCGGCCAACAAAAATGCTTACCAACTTGGACCTGTTTTTAAAACACTTTTTCAATCGCTTAATGACTTTCACGGATATTTTCAGTGTGGGGACAGCATTTATAGATGGCATCGACCCGAACCGACAGGCATTGACCCACTGATAAATGAATGGAAAAAAGGCGTCCATATACAAACACGAATTCTCGGCGACAACATCGGATACTTAAGAGTGCCGTCTATGTCATTCGCAGAAAGAAACGAATTAGACAAAAAAGCGCAAAGATTAAATGACAGCCTGTGTTCTATACTAGACAAGAATGTACGTGGAATAATCCTTGACTTAAGACTAGATAATGGCGGCGCAATGTATCCAATGATACTCGGACTTGAGCAAATTCTCTACAGTGGAAAATTAGGATCATTTGAATCGAAAAATGCGACAAACTGGATACTTAAAGATAATGGCTTTTACCTGGACACATTGCTTTTAAATGAGATAACTCCTAAATGTAAGTTTACAAATAAAAATATCCCTGTTGTGGTTTTGATTGGCAATGGCACTGGCAGTTCCGGGGAATTTCTTACAATGGCTTTTAAGAAAAGAGAAAACACAATTTTCATAGGGACAAACACTGCAGGCTATATAACAACAACACAAGGATTTCAAATAAATGATGCTTCGTTTTTACTTTTATCAACTGGCTATGGACGAGACCGGGCAGGCCAGACTTATAAAGCTTCGATTAAGCCTGACATCTATAATAAAGCTCCTGACAACTTTAACAATATTAGCAACGACAAAAAAGTGTTGGAAGCCATAAAATGGCTTAGGTCAAGAAATTAAACGACACTGGCTGCAACATGAAGCGGTTTGCCTCTATGCTGGCAGATGTGAGAGCAATCAGCATTTGAATATCTTTCAGCTAATATCTGGCTGCCAAAATTCTTTTCAACATTTGGTGTTAACTTCATTATCATCATTTTTTTACTGCATACCGATATGCTATGAGTCATGTTAGCTTTTATGCTGATACTTTAATTAATTAATGAAATAGTAAATGGCAGACAATACAGGTGAGGAACACTTGAATAATCCGGCAGATGCCCAGCCGGAAAGCCTTCCAAAAGAAATTGTTCCTGCTCAAGACACCGAAACGATTAACCCAAGACAACAAACAAAAAATATTGAAGTACACCATCATCCGGATCTGCACCATGAAAAAAAGAATTTCAGGGAATATTTATTAGAATTTTTAATGATATTTCTTGCTGTAACGATGGGGTTTTTTTGCAGAAAGCCTTATAAATTGTCTGGCAAGCGATACTTCTCAATTAAAATTGATGATCAATTTCAATAAACTTCTTGCACAGAACCTGGACAGTTTTCTTCTTTTGAAGAATGCTGATTTAACAGCAAAAGAAAATAAGAAGAATTTTTATGAACACGGCACCACCGGCTTCCTTCAGAATTGGTATTTCAGAACAAATGATGCTGCGAGTTACAATTGAAATCCTCAGGCATGTTGGGCTTGATACATAACCAGAAGATTGCGGATGCTATTTTTGGGCATGAATTGAAAAACAAGATTACTACTGAATGAGAATCTGACTGTTATTTCGGTTTCAAAGAATCCTTCACGGACTTTAAAAAGTGACGGACATCACCAATCTTCAGGATAGCAGCGTAGTGAGCATGAATACAAATACAACTTCTGATTTTATTTCTTTCGCCTATAAAAATATTAATAGTGTTTCAATCAGCAACGATAAAGAAAAATTAAAAACAGTTTTCAACAATGGTTCTCAAATGTCAATAAGTTTAAAAGTATATGTACAGCTTATGCAAGAATAATTTGACTATGCCAATAATTTACTTGCTTTGCTCAATAAAGAATACCATTTAGGAAAAAGCGGGTAAGGCTATCCGGGCTTTCTTGTCAGAGAGAGTTGAAGTTATTGGCAAATTTCGCAGACAGTTTTAAAATAAAAACAAAGCTGTTGTGCATCAAAAAAACGTATGTTTGTGATTAAGGGCTTCTCATTTATAAGGACTGTGCGCTTGCAAAACTGTAAAGGCTAAAATGCATGAATGAGTTAAATTCTCCCGGTAAATTATACCTTCATCCCTTGCAATGCAGCCAGCCAAAAATGTCTGGGTTTTAATTAAACCTCTTTTCCAATATTTTTTTATCTGTAAAGACGATTGTATGACCCACTCCGCCGGAGTTGTAAAAAGCAAACAAGCAACTCTCCTGTTGATATTTGTTACTTGCATTATTATGTGCTTCTCTGCATGCAGCAATAATAGTGATCAGGAGGAACCTGCGCCGCCGAGGCCTGCGGTTATTGATCCCAATCCTTCCCCTGCATACCTTACTCCGGAGGAGAGCATGAAAACAATGAAGCTGCCTCCCGGCTACCACCTGCAACTGGTGGCAAGCGAACCGCTGGTTCAGGAACCTGTGGCTATTTGCTGGGATGGCGATGGCAGGATGTATGTTGCTGAAATGCGCAGTTATATGCAGGACCTGAACGGCACTGGTGAAAGGTTGCCTATCTGCCGCATCACCCGGTTGGAAGATACCAGTGGCGATGGCATCATGGACAAGAGCACTGTGTTTATTGACAGCCTGGTGCTGCCCCGCATGATCATGGCGCTTGGCAACAGGCTGGTGGTTAATGAAACCTACAGTTATAACCTTTACGCATACAGTGATACCAATAATGATGGCAGGGCTGATAAAAGAGAACTGCTTTATCATAACGATACACCCGATGTTGCAAATCTTGAACACCAGAAAAGCGGTCTTATTTGGGACATTGACAACTGGATATATGTAACGTCAAATCCCGTTCGGTACAGATACAATAACGGCATGCTTGAAGCCGATACCATGGCCACTTCGCCGGGAGGGCAATGGGGCCTTACCCATGACGACTATGGCAGGCTTTATTTTTCTTCTGCCGGTGGCGAAACTCCCGCGCTCAATTTTCAACAGAATCCTGTCTATGGCCGGATTGATTTTGATAACCAACGTTATGGTGACTTCGATTCGGTGTGGCCAATCATCGCCACGCCGGATGTGCAGGGAGGGCAGGAAAGACTGCGCCCGGATAGCGTTTATCGTGGCGACCGGTTGCCTGCAACAATGGAAGGCGATCTGTTTATTTGTGAACCGGTAGGCCGTTTGATTCGGCGTGCTAAAGTGACAGATAGTCTCGGTGAAACCATACTAAAGAATGCTTATGATAAAAGGGAATTTCTGGCATCCACAGACATGAATTTCCGGCCGGTAAATACAGCAACAGGCCCCGACGGATGTTTTTATGTTGTTGATATGTACCATGGCATTATACAGGAAAGTGCCTGGACCAAACCGGATAGTTATATAAATCCCCAGATACGGCGCAAGGGTTTGGATAAAAATATTAACCGTGGCCGCATTTACCGGCTGGTGCATGATGGCTATACCCCGGGACCACAGCCGCATTTATTAAGTGCTTCCGGTGATGAGCTTGTGGCTGCGCTTGCTCACCCCAATGGATGGTGGCGCGATAATGCACAAGAATTGCTGGTGTTGCATGCAGACCTTTCGGTAGTGCCTGCCTTGAAGAAGATGGCACTTGATGAAAGATCTTTTTTACAGAAGCTTGCCTTCTGGAACAAGCCTGCACCGGCTGTTGCGAGAGTACATGCATTGTGGACACTGGATGGCCTTAAGGCCATTGACAAAGAAACCCTGCAGGCTGCATACAAAGACGATGACCCGCAAGTGCGCAAAGCTGCTATGCGAATCAGCGAACATTATTTGCTTACGGGAGATAAACAAATATTGACTTTGCTGGAAGAATTTAAAACAGACCCCAGTCCGATAGTAAGGATACAGTTGGCTTTATCACTTCGCTACATTAAAGATGCCGATGCACGTCGTTGCCTTACGCAACTGCTGGCAGACAACAGTGCCAACCAGCTTATTGTAAGAGCAGCTACCAAAAGCCTGCACGAGGGTGATGACAGCCAGGCTGAGCTTCGTTCGCTTACTGCCCATATGGATGAAGATGACCAGCGCCTGATATTTTTAGGGGCAAATAATTTCAGCCAGCTTTGCGCTACCTGCCACGGAACGGACGGAAAAGGAGTAGCCTCTAATCTGGCACCGCCGCTGTCTGGCGCATCGCTTGTGCGGGGAGATAAAAACCTGCTTATCCGCGTGCTGCTCCATGGCCTGAAAGGGCCAGTTGATAATAATAAATATCCAGATATTATGCAGCCGCAAGCTGCGCATACTAATGAATATATAGCATCTGTACTAAGCTTTATACGGGTGGGCCTGGGCAACAAAGGTGGCCATGATGGGCTTGTTTTTCCTGAAGACGTGAAAGCAATCCGCGATGCAACTGGCGACCGCAAAGAACCATGGAAAATGGAAGAGCTTGATTCGATAAGCAAAGCCACGGCTGTTAAAAAATAACCGCAAATGAGAGAATGAAATGATTCAATATGAAGCAGGTGCTACAAAGCGTTGAATTTTGCCCCGTTATCTATGCCCGAAATAATGAACGCCTTATCTATTCTTACATCCGTCTTTAAGATTTATAATCTGTAAAAATCACGAATGACAATCCGGGAGAAGAGGAATAGTAAATTGCGGAAAGGGAGTGAATGATATAACAGGGGACATCGTGTTCCACAGGTTTCATTAGCTTATAGCAAACGGACCGGATTCAAAACACGGATCCATTTTTATAAATACTGGTATTTTACAAAACTGGAAAACATGAAATATTATACATCCATTCAATTTTCTAAAATGAAACAGAAATTCTTTTTGACAGCAACGATTGCTTTTAGCTTTATGGGTTTATATGGACAAAATGCAAAGCCGGAGGATACTGAATATTATACTCCGGTTCCCAAAGTAGTTACTCCGGGAAAATCTTTGGGAGATGCTCCTTCTGATGCCATTATTTTGTTCAATGGCAAAAACCTTGACGAATGGGTGCTTGCTGATGACAGCAATGCCACTGCGAAATGGGACCTGAAGGATAATGTGATGACTGTAAATAAAGAAAGGGGAGACCTTCAAACAAAAAGGAAGTTCCTGGATTTTCAATTGCACGTTGAATACAGGATTCCTTCTGATATCACGGGTTCAGGTCAGGCTCGTGGTAATAGTGGAATCTTTCTGGCAGCATTTCCCTGGGGCGCCGGCGGATATGAATTGCAGGTACTCGATAATTACAATAACAGCACATATGTAAACGGGCAGGCCGGCAGTATTTATAAACAATCCCCTCCGCTGGTGAATGCATGCCGCAAACCAGGTGAATGGCAGGCTTACGATGTGGTATGGACTGCACCCCGGTTTAATGAAGACGGGTCTTTAAAATCAGCGGCACGTGTAACTGTTTTTCATAATGGCGTACTGGTGCAAAATAATTTTGAATTAAGAGGAGACACTCCGTATATCGGTCAGCCTGCGTATAAAAAACACGGTGCGGCACCGATTAAATTGCAGGCACATGGCGATAAGAGCGAGCCAATCAGTTATCGAAATATCTGGTTGCGGGAATTGACAAAATGATATACAGCGTATTTTCGGAGAAGTGGTTGGATTAAACTTAGCTGCTGCGGTGAATTCAACTTCTGTAATTCTATTGTGTGCTGATCGCTTGCAATATGCGGAATATTTAATAGTTGCTGCGTTTCATTTTTTATCTCGGTTGCATTTCTGTTTTTCATCGGTTCGCGGTGATTGCAAATTTTTTTTCAAATACCTTTATTGCAATATCTTTTACCAAAAATATTTCTTCCACCGCATGCAATCATCAACTGATAAATCATGAAGCAGATTATTCTTCTATCTCTTTTTTTCTTCTCTGGCATATTTGTGAAAAGCATCGCCCTAACCGGCGTCTCGCATAAGCCAAACCACCGTCATAACAGTAACGACACATCCGTGATCAAAGCAGGCGCGGCAAGCAGGATGCTTACGCCCGATCCATTGCTGCCTGTGTCCGGTGGCATCGGCATGCCAAAGCCATCGCACGAAAAAAAGGGTGATCTTTTTGCCAGGGCACTTGTATTGGAAAAAGGGAACACGCGTATAGCCATTGTGAGCGTTGACAACCTGGGATGGACTTCCATACTTGGCGATCGTTCGCGCAAACTGATTAAAGGCATACCTCCGGAGAATATACTCATCGGCGCCACGCACACGCACAGCGCGCCCGATGCATACGCCTTTCCTGATGAAAACGGAAAGACCGGAGCCGACCTGAAATACCTTGATTGGTGCACTCGCCAGATTGCCGATGCAGTGAATGAGGCTATTGCAAAACTGCAGCCTGCTGTCATCAAAACGGCAGTGGGGGAGGCCAAAGGAAAGATTGCTTATAATTATTATGCGCCCGATCTGTATGACCCGCGTTGCGGCGTGATCCAGGCCATTGCCACGGGAGGAGCCAATAAAGGAAAACCCATCGCCACGCTGGTAAACTATGCCATTCACCCGGAAGTGATTGGGCCTGACCGGGGCATCCTGAGCCCGGATCTTTGCGGGCCTCTCTGCGACCGCATTGAGTCAAAAGCAGGCGGCATGGCATTGTTCATGAACAGCGCACAGGGTGGCATGGTGACTGCCGACAACCGCCTGCCCGACGGAAAGGAAGCCAACGACTATAAAGAGTGTGCCCGCATCGGCAACCTGCTGGCGGATGAAGCTTTGCGCATCATTGCAGATGCGCCCGAGCAGCATAATGCATCGCTGTTTTGTGCTTACAAATTCATCAGCTTCCCCATTGCCTCGCCGGTGATGAAATTTATTCTCATCCACACGCCATTGAAAAGCCCTTATGTGAATACCGCTGGCGATTCCATACAGACAAGGCTGAACCTCCTGAATATCGGCACAGCCCAGGTGCTTACCATTCCAGGCGAAGCGCTCCCAAATATTGGTTATTATGTAAAGCGGCACATGCGCAGCAGCCAGCCATTTCTCTTCGGCCTCACCAATGACGCATTTGGCTACATGCTGACCAAGGTTGATTTTACAAGCTTCAAAAGATATGAGTACGTGAGCCGCACAAGTCTCGGGGAACAGACCGGAGAAATTTATATAGAGCAAGCGTTAAGCCTCATAGGTGAATGCCCGCCGGCGGATTATTAGTATATGTATCATGGGAAAATCGTTTGTGCATTTCCTGATAGCGGTCAGATAGTTGTTCTTTTTAGCTTTGATAATGCAGCGATATCTCATCATTGAGCCAAAAATGCAACCCGAAAGCAATGTACATCCCGTTTTCGGGAGCTAGCATTGATTGAGCTATGTGCACTATGGTGAACAGCGGCGGTTCTCTGATGGTTTCCTGAACGGCAACATGCTTTATTAAACAGCACATGACTGTATTTTTGATATATTCACTGATCATTTGAAACCCGACATGAACCCCTTAATAAAAAACCGAATAGGATCTATTGATTTATTGAAAGGTCTGGTAATGGTGATCATGGCACTTGACCACACAAGGGATTATTTTCATGCTTCTGCATATATTTTTGACCCGGCAGATCCGACCCGATCATCGTTGGCTATTTTTTTTACCCGATGGATCACTCATTTCTGCGCGCCGACATTTAGTTTTCTGGCAGGCGTTTCAGCTTTCATGGCAGGCAAGCGAAAAACACGGGGCGAGCTGTCTGCTTTTTTATTGAAGCGGGGCCTGTGGTTGATTTTTATTGAGCTGACCATTGTGAATTTTGCATGGTATTTCGATATTCATTTCAGGACGGTGGGATTGCTTGTCATCTGGTCATTAGGCATCAGCATGATTGTGTTAGCGGGGTTGGTTCATCTTCCACGAAAGTTCATTTTGCTTTTTAGCTGCCTGCTGATCTTTGGTCACAACCTGCTTGATCATGTTCAGTTGGATGGAAATTTCCTGTGGTCACTCATACACCAGAATTCTATTTCTTTTTATAAGATTTCAGACAGCTCCACATTGTGGGTGGCCTATCCAATTGTTCCGTGGATTGCGGTGATGTCGCTTGGATATTATTTCGGTTCGTTCTATGACAAGAATTACGATAGTGCCAAACGAAAAAAGATTTTCAATATCATCGGGGTTTCAGCACTTGTGCTATTTGTTGTATTAAGGCTGACCAACGTCTATGGCAACCCTGCAAAATTTATTCCTTACGATACTTTATCAAAAGACCTGATCTCATTTTTAAATCCCAATAAATATCCGCCATCACTATCCTATCTGTTGATGACATTGGGTGGCGCGTTTCTGTTTTTGGCGAACTCAGAAAACCTGAAAGGAAGGATCGTGAATTTCTTTTCTACTTTCGGCAGGGTACCTTTTTTCTTTTATATCCTTCATTTGTATGTGATCCATATTGCAGCTATGATCGCCGCCCGGCTTTCGGGTTTTGGCTGGCATAAACTGATTTTGTCTACCTGGATAAATTTTGATCCCGGTATCAAAGGATATGGCTATCCGCTTTGGGCAGTTTATGTGGTGTGGATTGGCGTAATTGCATTCCTGTATCCGCTATGCAAAAAGTTTGACAACTATAAGCTCAAACACAAAGAGAAATGGTGGCTGAGCTATTTGTAATAGTATTGGGAAGAATAATAGCGAATGCTGCACGGCAGGCATCCAGTATGAATTGGTTGGCATGCATCATCTCGTGAGACGCTGAAGCGGGATTCGAAATGACGGGCCGTAGGGAGCTGGGAGATTTCTCATCCCGCGCATCATGCGTGATCTCGTGAGACGCTGAAGCGGGATTCGAAATGACGGCGACGTCGGGAGCTGGGAGATTTCTCATCCCGCGCATCATGCATCATCTCGTGAGACGCTGAAGCGGGATTCGAAATGACGGGCCGTCGGGAGCTGGGAGATTTCTCATCCCGCGCATCATGCATGATCTCGTAAGACGCTGAAGCGGGATTCGAAATGACGGCGACGTCGGGAGCTGGGGGATTTCTCATCCCGCGGATCATGCGTGATCTCGTGAGACGCTGAAGCGGGATTCGAAATGACGGCGACGTCGGGAGCTGGGGGATTTCTCATCCCGCGCATCATGCATGATCTCGTGAGACGCTGAAGCGGGGTTCGCAATGACGGCGACGTCGGGAGCTGGGGGATTTCTCATCCCGCGCATCATGCGTGATCTCGTGAGACGCTGAAGCGGGATTCGAAATGACGGCGACGTCGGGAGCTGGGGGATTTCTCATCCCGCGCATCATGCATGATCTCGTGAGACGCTGAAGCGGGATTCGAAATGACGGCGACGTCGGGAGCTGGGAGATTTCTCATCCCGCATTTTATGCATTCTTTGGTGAGAGCCTCAAGCGGGATTCGAAATGACGAACGTGGTAGATTCGGGTCGAGCTTATACTATCTAATTTTATTAAATAATTCTGAAATCAACCCATAAAATATGACCCCGATTCCCGGCAAAGAAAATCTCAAACGAGAGATCGGAGTGATGGCGCTCACACTAAATATCCTGAACATCACGGTGGGTACCGGAATATTTGTCATACCCGCTATTATTGCAGAAGATCTGGGTGCCACTGCTATACTTGCTTACTTTGTATGTGGCATCCTTATATTTTTAATTGCGTTGTGCTTTGCCGAAGTGGGCAGCAAGACTACTACCAGTGGTGGAGTGTACACTTATATCGAAACAGCATTCGGCCCTTATGCCGGATTTTTAGCTAACAATATATATTGGGTTGGCGGATGTGTATTTTCAGATGCTGCTGTTGCAAACGCACTGGCAGACACATTGAAATTTATTTTTCCTTCACTTAGCACTGAAGTTTTCAGGATAGTATTTTTTCTTTTCATTTTCGGAGGCCTCGCGCTGCTTAATATCAGGAGCGTAAAAAACGTTGTGCGGTTTATAGAACTTGCCACACTGGGTAAATTGATCCCGTTGATTTTATTGGTGATCATCGGGGCACGCTTTGTATCAACAGAAAACCTGAAATGGGTCTCCACGCCAACTTTCAGCAATATCGGTTCGGCGTCGCTTCTTCTATTCTTAGCGTTCCTTGGGTTTGAAGGCCCGTTGAGCAATGGAGGGGAAATAAAAAATGCAAAACGCGCAGTGCCATTAGCCGTTTTTTTTGGGATATCCCTTGTGCTGGTTTTATACATGTCCATTCAGTTGGTAACGCAGGGTGTTTTAGGTGGAACGATGCCAATGCATAAAGATGCTCCGTTGGCTGCAGTTGCAGGAATTGCTTTTGGTAAAGCAGGGGCTATTTTGATAATTATAGCTACCATCCTTTCCATGTTGGGTAATATAGGCGGGGAAATTCTCTCCATACCCAGGATACTGTTTGCAGGAGCAAGGGACGGGCTGATGCCAAAGTCATTCGCTAAAGTGCATTCGCGTTTTTTTACGCCTTATGTTGCTGTTATATTTTATGCAGCGCTTGATTTTATTTTTTCCGTTACAGGGGAATTCAAAGTACTTGCCACGCTTGCCAGTGCATCTGTTCTGATCATATATCTTGGGGTGTCACTGGCCACGTTAAAACTCAGGAAAAAAAGAGACACCGATACAGAAAAAACTTTTCGTGTTGCCGGCGGAGTTATTGTACCCGTGTTAGCAAGCTGTGGCATCATCTGGCTGCTATCCAATTTATCCAAACAGGAACTGACTGGCATTGCAATTTTCATTTTCGTTTTTTCGGTAGTTTATTTATTCATAAAAATGCTGAAAG
>Ga0302319_10019191_pt1 | contig 12430 bp, 12 predicted proteins | sample Bog_T0_2_FD_203319 | JGI IMG/M metagenome (GOLD analysis project Ga0302319, IMG submission 203319) | Peat permafrost microbial communities from Stordalen Mire near Abisko, Sweden - Bog_T0_2 | ecosystem: Environmental > Terrestrial > Soil > Wetlands > Peat | place: Sweden: Abisko, Stordalen Mire... | reverse complement strand
AACATCGCCGAATACGTTGACATGGTTGACAACCAGGTGCAGCAAATCGAGACGCTCGACAACCAGTTGAGCGAGTTCAAAAACTATGAGTCACTGTTCGGTAATCCGTCCCAAGTGGTGCTTTCGATGGTGCCCAACCTCGACTCGGACTTGCAGAGCCTTGAACCGATCCAGAACCTCGGAAGTTTGGTCGCCAATGCCAGCGGTAATACGGCGCTGACCTTCAACGATTCGGGCATCTACGCCACGGTGGGTGTCAGTTTTCAGACGCCCCGAGGCCAGACCATCCAACGGCCCGCCAACCAATACGAACCGTTTGCGGCCATCATCAACACGGCCAGCAATTATGTCAGCGTGGCTGACAATGCGGCGCAACGGCGCGCAACCATCAAGGATGAAATCGCGCAGACCACCCAGCAGCTACAAAACGCCACAACCGATGCCGAGGTTCAAAAACTGCACGGCGTCCTTACGAGTCTGAACGGCGACCTTGCCAGCACGGATGACGAGGTGAATCAGGCCGCGTCCGCAGCGATGGTGCAGGACATCCAGAATCGAAACGACCAGCAGAAACAAATCGTGGCGTTGACCGAGCAGCAGAACGCCGAGTTCGAGGAATCTGTCAGCAATTACTCGGCGAAGTTCCAGTTGCTTGACGCGCCGACCGTGTTCCCAACGCCGTAACCACCACCCCATAACCTTCAATCCCTTCATTCATCATGGCCACGTTCGACAGCATCTTCCCCACGTTTCTCGCCAAATGTGGCGAACTCCACACGTTGCTGTTGAGCGTGGCCTTCGCTCTTTTCATCGTCGGCGTCATCGTCACCGTGCAGCAGCGTTCCTCGCACAAATCCATTCTGAATTTGCTGCTGCGTTTGTTGTTGCTCACGTCGCTCCTCGTGTTCCTGCCTGCCTGGGGCAATACCCTGCAAAATTTGCTGCAAACTTCAATCCTCTCCGGCTTGGGAGTTGACCCGGCCAACGTCTATCAGCAGTTCAATCAACTGCTCATCATCAAACGTGATCCGGCCACGACCTCTTCCTGGTGGAACGTCATGTCGCAGCTCCACAATTTTACCACCGACTTGATCATTTCCGCCGTTCTCTGGCTCGTCGGCCAGTTCGCTTCGCTGATGATGTTCTGGGCTTACATTTTTCAGACAATCATCTTGAATCTCGGCTACGCCCTCTCGCCCTTGCTAATCGGCTTCATGGCGATACCGGCGTTGAAGCATACCGGCAACCGCTACCTCATGAATCTTGTCGGCATTTTGCTGTGGCCGTTGGGCTGGGCGCTCGCTGCGCTCGTCACCCAAGGCATCCTCGATTTCATGACCGACCCAAGTTTTGAATACATTGACCCCACTTCCACGCTGCCCGATTTGCAAAAAACCATTGGCGTCGCCGTCGTCGCCTTCTGGATTATTTTCAGCACCGTCGCTGCGCCCGTCATCATTCAAAATGTAATCGCCCACGGCATCCAGCCCGGAGGCGCGTTGCTCGCGGGCGGTATTAGCAGTGCGCTCCAGACCGCCGCCACGACTGCGGGCGCTGCCGCGACCGCTTCCAGCACCGGCATTCCTGCCGTCACCGCTGGCGCGGCGGGCGTGGCGGCGCTGTTAAGCACCATGTCGTCCGCCGCCAACATGGGCAGTGCGGGCGCCATCATCATCGCCGGGTCCGGCCTGCCGCCGCGCTCCGCACGCGGTCGGCCCGGTGACGACATCACCGGCAACAAGGCCGTCCGCGAACTCATCGCCAAATCCAAACCTAATTATTACTGACCTATGGACACCCCCACATTGCGAACCACCGAAACCAAAAGCGCCGATGCCACCAAGACGCCGCCGCGCCGCTTCGATCTGACCCGTCTTTTGACCCAGCGTGACCGGCTGCCATGGTTCTGGTTCTTCTTCACCGTCGCCGTGTTGCTGCTGTCGGCGATGGACCGTTACCACATCGTCTCACAATTCAAACAGCGCGAGCGCGTCGTCATCATTGACCCCGCCGGCACTTACTACTTGAGTCCGTTGCTCCAATTTTCAGAAGCCAAAGACTTGCACGTCCAACAGGCCGAACTCGCAACGATGGCTTTCCTCGAACGCAATCCCAAGGACTTCGACAATCCCGATTTGCTCAAATTGATGTTCCTCAAACCCGCTTTGGCGAAGGCGCAGGATGAGCGCGTCAAAGAGATGGCCGAATTTCGCGCCAAGCAGTTGCACCAGAAAGCTGAGATTGCCCGCATTGACATTCTGGCGACGCGCGACAACGAGGTGCTGGCCGCTGTCACCGGCCAGATCATTCGCAGCGGCATCTTTGAAGACAAGGCGTTCACCGAGGCGTTTCCGTTCACGCTCCGGCTGCGCCTGGTTCGCAACCCCAACATGGCCTTGAACGGACGCTTCCCCACCGCCGTGGGCGACTTCAAATATGAAATCAATCACTAATATATTATTGCTCACCGTCACGGTGCTCGCTGCCAATGTTGCATTGGCGCAACCGGCCAGGGAAATCGTAAAAGATTTTCTGGATGAAAACGTATTGATTGTTGTGCCGGTTGCGACCAACCGCGTCACCACGATCAGTTTCCCCAGCGCCATCACCGCCATTGACGGTGCAGGCATCACGGTGGACGGAAAAACGCCGGGCCTGTTTCAACTGGCCCATACCAAAGGTTCGGCGTTTCTTTCCGTGCGCGCCCTGTTCCCAAAGGCATCGGCGAATCTCAACATCCGCTGGAACGACCATACCTACGTTTTTGAACTGACCGAAAGCGGCCAGCCGGTGTTGTCGCTCAACCTGGCAGCCATGCCGACGCCGGAGGAGGAAGGCGTCGGCCATGCGCCCGAAGTCAGCCCCATTAAACTTCTGGCGTTGCTCGACAAGGCCAAGGCGTTTCCGTTGCTCAAAGCGCAGCAGCCCGAAAGTGTGGCCGACGTGGACTTCACCACCTACGACGGCAAGCCGCTGGTCAGCGATTTCAACGACTACGAAATCCAGATCGAAGAAACATTCCGTTTCAATGCCGAGGACACGTTGGTCTTTCGCCTCGCCATCACCAACAAGATTGACGCGCCCCTGATTTATCAGCCGGACAGTTTCGCGCTTCGTGCCGGCAACCGGCTTTATCCGCAGTCCATCAGTGACGCCGACGGCACGGTGCCGCCCAAAGGCCGGAGCATTGTTTATTTCGCCGTCAGCGGCACGCCGGACGGCGGGCGCAACGAATTGTCTTTGCGAAATGCCTTCACGGTTTTGTTGACGCGACTTTCCCCACTGCCGCCCGTCGTCACTATCACCAATGCTCCGAGCGCCCATCCCATCCGTCCACCCAAAGGCTGATATGAAACCACGCGATTTTCTTAATTTTTTCAAAACCAAGACCGGCAAGCTCGTTGCCTTTATCGCGCTGTTCGCCGCCGCACTGGTCATTTTCAGTGTCGTGCGCAAACACCGCCAATCCCCCGATGATGCCGTCAGCGTCACGGCTCTGGCCACCAACGCAACCGACAAGCCCCAGGTGGTGCAGTCCGTCACGAGGCCAATGCAGGTTTATTATCCGCCGCCGCCCAAGTCAGAGCCGACGAATTTCCCGTCATCGTCGTCACCGGGTTTTCCGAAGCCATCGCCGCTGCCGGTGGTTCCCGCGAACCAAGTTCCAACACTCTCGCCCATCAGTTTGTTTGCCGACAGTTCAGCGGGAATTCCGCCAGCCAAAAAGTTGAGCGCGGTATTTGCACCGTTCGGACGGCTGATTCCCTGTGAGACGGTCATCACGGTGGATTCGGCTTCCATCCAGACACCCATCGTCGGCCTCATCACCGAGAACATATATTATGGTGGCAAGTTGGTTATCCCGGCGGGCACGGAGATACATGGGACGGCCCAAACCGACCATCAACGTGAACGCATCGCCAGCGGCAATAGTTGGACGCTGATCTGGCAGAACGGGATGGAAATGCAAATCAAGGCCATCGCCCTTGACCGCGAGTTTGACGATGAAACCAATCAATCCGGCTGGGCCATCACCGACGGCAGCGCTGGTCTGCGCGGCGAGGTCATCAAGTCCGACAACCTGGCCGACATCAAACTGTTTGCCGCCACGTTCCTGTCCGGCGCGGCGGGCGCGTTGACGGAGAAACAACAAACCGTCTTCGGTCCCATCAACAGTCCCACGCTCAACAACGCGCCCTTTGCGGGCGCACAGGCCGTGCTGCAAACCTACGCCCAACAAATCTTCGATTCGATTCAAAAGGACGGGTTCTACGTCCGCGTTCCGAGCGGAAAACAATTTTATCTCTACGTCCTGCAAACCATTGACGCTGCCGACGCTTCGCTGGGCGGCACCGCCATTCCCGTCACCCAGGAAAACGACGAACAACCCCCAACCAAATCAAAACCATGAAAATGTTTTATCTCATTCCCTTGTTGTTTCTCACCGCGTGTTCCACTACGCCCAAGCTGGCGTTGCGACCGCAACAATCGCCGACGATGGACGACTCGGCCGTTCGTTATCCCGAAGTCCTCCACGCCTACCACATCGGACGCTACGCCGATCCGAATGACGATTCAATAATGCACGAGCAGCACGTCGTCTATCGCGTCGAGGAAAACACGCGTTGGAATTTTCATCCCGGCCCGGCGGACGGCAATCTTCTCGCGTTGCCGCCGCGCGACGCGGAGTTCGCCCCGGCTCCGGTCAACGATGCAATTCTTGCGGAAGTCAATTCGCAGCGGCTCGCCACCACCGAAATCATGATGCAGGCCCGAACCCTGTCTGCGGCTTTGTCACAATTTCAAATCGCGTTGCAACAGACCAAAACTAATTTTCAAGAAACCGCGCGGTTGCGCGTCACCGTGAACGATATGAAACAGCGCCTCGACGCCCTTGAATCCGCGCCAGGGCAACTGCCGCCACCGCCAATTTCCACGACCAACGAACCGCCTGATCCGTTGAGTCCATGAAACACTTTGTCGGCGCATTGAAGCCGGCAATTCAAAACAACCAACAACCAAACTCATTATGAGCACAAAACCAAAAACATCGCCAAATGGCGCGAACGGCGCGAGTGCGCCGACTGAACCACCCACCTACCGGATCAATCCCGAGGTGGAGGCAAAAATAGATGCCCACATCAAAGAAAATCCAAAGTATTGGACTTTCATTCAAACGATGCCCCGCGAGCGGCTCGAACGCACCGCCGTCCTCAACGAAGTGCGCGAACTCGACCGCCAGCAGCGCATTCGTGAAGGCGTCCTGAAACAAATCAATCAGAATCCCGAATTGAAGCGGGCTTATGATCTGCTGGTGAAAAACGTCCCGGAGGAGGAGAAAGAAGGTGTCATCGCCCAAATTGGGCGGACCGCGCGGCGCGCGGTTGCCCGCGTGCAAGGCCAGCACCAACAACAGAAGCCGGAAGGTGTTGGCGTCTGAAGCCGCTCCCACCGCTGGCCATCGTCACAACCAGACACGGAAGCCTGTCCTCGCGATGGGCTTCCGTTTTTCCTTGAATTGCGCTAAATCATGCCACCCTTCGTTGCGGCTCTTCTATTGCTAAAAAACCGTTAAAAAACAGTTGAAAAGCTCATAATGAGTGTTTAATATGTCTTTGTGAAGCAAATGGATCAAAGCGCGCTCGATCAAGCGATGAGTCTTTTGGGCAATCTCATGGTTGCTCGAAAGCGTGATCCCATTCATTTGGTGGTCTGCGGCGGTTCGGCACTCATCGCCTTGAACTTGGTGACGCGCACGACCAAGGATGTCGATGTTCTGGCCACAATGACTGATGGCCAACTGAATTGCGCCCGACCGTTGCCGGACTGGTTGCGGGAAGATGCCAACGCGGTGCGGACAGAACTCAATCTTCCCGACAACTGGCTCAACGATGGGCCGGCGGACGAAAACCTTTTTCGCCTCGGCCTGCCCGCCGGTGTGGCCGGGCGGCTGGTTCAACGGGAATTTGGCCCGGCTCTCAAAGTCAGCTTCATAAGCCGATACGACCAGATTTACTTCAAGCTTTATGCCGCAGCGGATCAGGGCGGGCGTCATTTCACGGATTTGAAAAAACTCTCCCCCACGGCGGACGAACTGCTGGCGGCGGCGCGCTGGACTTTCACCCAGGACGTATCCGCAGGTTTCCGTCTGATCGTCGGCGAAGTTCTCCAGGCTCTTGGTTATGGAAACCTCATTGAACAACTTTAGAGAACGCTTTCGCGAACTCGCCCTGAATTTTTTGTGGCGCGAATGGTCCGCCTTGGGCGTGGCCGGAAACGCGCGCACGAGTGACCGGTGGATCATTGACCCGGAAGCGCTCCTGCTGGTCACCACCACTTTCGGCCGCTACGAACCCCGGCTCTTTGATGAAGTGCTCGACTGGCTGAACACCAACGGCCAGACCGTCAACCTGCAACGCCTGCAAAATCTCGCCCAGCACTTCGGCCAGCGTTCCGTGCTGAACGGGCTGGCGGCGCATCTCGCAAAACGAACGGCCAATTTCAAATGGCGCACGTTGCTGCGCGAATCCCAGCCCGCCACCACCACCGAACTGCTCTTCCCCGATCTGCCCGTGTTGGGTGAACCGGATGAACTGTTTGCCCGGCACGGCTGGCGGCGCGGCCCGGTAAAACTGCGCCAGTTAAGCCAGCCCCCCGATCCGCATCAGGCGGCGAATCTGCTCTTCAAGCTGCGCGCCCTGTTCGGGTTGCAAGCTCGCGCCGAAGTCATGGCCTATCTGCTCGCTTTCGAGTCCGGGCATCCGGGCGAGATGGCCGAGCGGCTGGCCTATTTTTCCCGCACCATCCAAACCACGCTCAATGATATGGAGCGCTCCGGCCATGTCCTGACCCGGCGCGATGGCCGAGAAAAACGCTTCTGGCTCCGGCGTGAGGATTGGCGCTTTCTCATCACCTGGCCGGCTGGCGGAAGTGATGTCGGGCCGGAATTTCCCCGCTGGGTGGATTGGGCACCGCGGTTCGCCGCGCTGGAGGCCGTCTGGCAATTCTTGAACCGCCCCGGCTTGAATGAGGCGACGGCGGCGGTGCAGGCCATCGAGCTGCGCGCCTGCCTCGATAAACTGTCTCCCACTTTCCTGCGGGAGCATATCCAGACGCCGCCCGGAGAAAACGGTGCGGCCTTCGTTACCTCGGTGTTGAACGATTTCTGCAAGCTGCTGCAATAATTTGATGAGCCGGTGGGCGTCCACCCACGACAAACTTGTGTCGGAAATGATTTACTTAATGCACGCACTTGTTTTCAGATGTGTTCATTATGTAATAATTGCTGCATGGCAAAGAACCATCAGGAAAAGGTGCTGAAGCTCACGCGCAAGCTGGGAGTGCTGCGCCCCCGTGACCTGAAAGCCAGCGGCGTTCCGCGAACTTATCTCAAACAACTGGTTGAGCGCGGCGATCTGCTGAAGACCGGACGGGGACTTTACATTCAAACCGGTGCCCCGATGACAGAAAATCACTCACTGGCGGAGGCGGCAAAACGGTCGCCGAAAGGAGTGATCTGCCTAGTGTCCGCCCTGCGTTTTCACGGTCTCACCACGGAGAATCCAGCCGAGGTCTGGATGGCGATTCCGCGCGGAACGCGACCACCAAAATCCTCCACCCCGGTGCTGCGCGTGGTGACGCTTTCAGGGGAAATGATGACCGAGGGAATCAAACGGCACGTCATCCAAGGCGTGTCCGTGTCGGTCTATTGTGTCGCAAAAACCGTGGCCGATTGTTTCCGTTTTCGCAACCGCATCGGCGTCAACATCGCGGTCGAGGCGCTGCGCGATGCGTGGCGGGGAAAGAAAGCCACCTCCGGGGAACTCTGGCATTACGCCAAGGGTTGCCGGGTGCTCAATGTCATGCGCCCCTATTTCGACAGCCTCGCATAAAAATTCTTGCCGCTTCAGTCCATGCCCGCCTGGTAAAAGTAAAACGCTGCAAAAGCACTGCGTTGACGATCTATGCGGGATTTCCCAGCCGACTATCAACCGACAATTTTGTGTTCGAGCAGAATATCCACCTTGATTTTATCCGCAAATGCCAGCGTCGGTGGATGGTCGGGAAGTCCCTTCATGTCGAACTGGCTGATGACAAATGAAGGGCGGCTGACCCAATCAGGAAACCGGGTTCGCACAATCCGATTCCAAATCAAGGTTTCCCAACCGCCCATCCCAAAACACGCAAGCAGGCCGCAGCCGTAAACGGGGATGGACGGGGTGCGGAGAAAAAAGCCGATGGCAAATTCAGAATCTTCCGGGGTCTTTATGCTGTGAGATTCACGGTGTGCCCGGTAAGACTTCAATCGCGCATTCTTGTGCTGATAGAATTTCAAGTCGAATCTCTCAAAATTTGCCCCCACCGCTGGTGTAAGTTGCACATGGGAACGGGCACAAATGGAGAGATATTTCTGAAATTCAGCGAAAACTTGTTCCTCTAAATGGGTCGAACTTTCATTCACACGCTTTTTGTCGCCATGATTCTGGTCATCGAGTGGCGGCCTGGTGGTCAGAACAATCAAATCATCCGGTTTGATGAAACTGAAATGTTCGTGGCCCAACTTCTTGTCTTTCTTGGGATCAAAGGGTGAATTGAAGAGGATGGTCCCGTATTCGTATCCAAGTTTTCCCAAAGGCGCGGTGATTTCAGAAAAAGCCCCTCCGTCGCGGATTTTCGATGGCTTTGCAATGTCGCCAGGGCGAACCGGCGTCGAATACGCAAAGCGATGAAACAGTTTGGATGTTTTCACATGTGTTACGGGAAAGTTACACCATGCGAAGGAAAATTAAAAGGGAACTAAATTCAGAATCAGTAGAAAATTCAATTTTGAATCAAAGTTAATTTTTTTGGGAATTTACATTCACTTTGAAAAGTCGGGGTTCCTTTTTTTATTTATTCTCGCGGCACAATCCATGAACGGCCATCTCATACACCTGTTGGCGGCGATTTCAGGCCGTCTCAAGCTCTGCTTCTCGGCACCCGCTTTGGATTGGCGGATGACCGACACCAATTGGACGGGAATCATTCCTCAAGCTGGAAGAACACCCCGCCAACTTTTTGATCGCCAGGATTTCAATTTGAACTCGTGTATGAGCTACACAACCACGGCAATAAAAAATCGTATGAAGGACACAAAACATTATGCGAAACGATTCAAATCTCTTCAACAGGCAGGTTGCTCCATTGCGTCCCGGCAAAAAATGTTCGCCGGGCACGCCCTTGGAAAAACAAAACGATTCAAATCTCGTCGGCAAAGCGAAAGCCAAGCCGCGTTCCAAACCAGAGCGGTCACCGGAATCGGTCGAGGCAAAACCAGTTTATTCAAATCTCATTGGCAGGAAGATTGCGAAATTACGTTACACCCGGGGCTGGACGCAGGACACGCTCGTGGCAAAACTTCAGGTGCTCCAGTGCAACATCACACGGCACATTCTCGCGAACATCGAAACCAAACGCTCCGTGGCCACATCGGTTCACTGCTTTTTTCTGGCCAAGGTTTTTGGTGTCAGCATCGACGAGCTTTTCCGGCCATGAGCCAAAAGGCGAAATCTTTTTCGCAAAATCATCATGGCCTTCCGGCGCAACCAAGTAGATTTAGACCAGCAGTTGGACCTTTTCTCAACGCGTAGGCCGACCCATGACAACACTGACACAATACGGCCGGATGGCCGAGAAACACTGGCGCGAACACCGTCCGAAAATGGTGCGCGAACTGGAACGGAAGGGGCTGCTGCACCGGATGCTCCTGGAGGCCGAGGAAAAGACGAAGGACGAAATGGTCACGCTGCGCATGGAATTGATGAAGCAGGGAAAAACGGCGCAGCAGGCGCAGACGCAGGCGTGGGAAATGGTGCGGGAGAAATACATCCTGCTCCCGCCCGAAGAATAGCCAGACGCCATCAGGAAGAACCGCCGAAGAATTTCAACAGCTACCGCATCACCGAGGCTGACCGCCTGGGCGACGGCGGGCCAAAATTAAAGTTCCAAAAAAACATCGCCGCAATTGAAACGTTGCGGCAACTCGATGCCGAGGAACGACCGGCGACCCCGGAGGAAAAAGCCACGCTTGTAAAATACGTCGGCTGGGGCGCAATGCCCCAGGTGTTCGACGTGGACAACACCGACTGGCGCAAGGAGCAGTTCCGGCTCTCGGAAATTCTTTCGGACGATGAACATCGTTCAGCTAGGGCAACCACGCTCAACGCCCATTACACCGCGCCGACCGTCATCGGCGCGATGTATCGTGCCGCCGGGCGGTTCGGCTTCAAAGGCGGGCGCGTGCTTGAACCCGCCTGCGGCATCGGCCACTTCGTTGGCCTCATGCCCGAAGAAATGCTGCGCCGCTCGACCGTCACCAGCATTGAAATTGATCCGTTGACCGCGCGCATCGCCAAGGCACTTTATCCCGACGCGGACATTCGCGCGCAACCGTTTGAGCAAACCAAACTCGCCGACGGATTTTACGACCTCGCAGTCTCCAATGTCCCATTTGGCGATTACACCGTTCATGATCCGCGTTTCAATAATTACAAATTTTCCATTCATGATTATTTTTTTGCGGCGGCGCTGGAAAAGGTGCGGCCCGGCGGTTTGCTGATGTTCATCACGTCGCGGGGCACGATGGACAAACTCGATTCCACGCTGCGTGAACTGCTCTCCACGCGCACGGAATTGTTGGGCGCAATCCGTCTGCCGAATGACGCTTTCAAAAAGAACGCCGGCACGGAAGTCACGACCGACATCGTGATGCTTCGCAGACTGCACCCAGGTGAAACGCCCACTGGCCCGCCATGGAAAGAAACCGCCGAACATACCAACGATGGCGGCGAGGCATTTACCATCAACGAATACTTCGCCACACGACCGGAAATGATGCTCGGTCAAATGCGCCTCACCGGTGGAATGTATGGCGGCAACGAACCGACACTCGAACCGGATGGTCGCGCACTCGCGGATGCACTCGCCCAGGCCGTCGAGAAATTGCCGCAGGGAATTTACAAGGCACAGGCACACAAGGTCGCCGAGCCGACGCTCGAAGAGTCCATTCCCGCGCCGGATTTCGTAAAGCCAAATGCCTACTGTCTGCACGACGGCATGGTCTGCATCCGTGAGGAAAATGTTTTGCGCCCGCTCACCGACATGCCAAGCGATATGCGCTCGCGCATCCGTCATTTGATTCCGGTGCGAGATGCGGTGCGGGATTGTCTGCGGTCGCAGATGGACGGCAGCAACGAGGAACGTGTCCTCGAAACGCGGCAACAACTCAATCTGGCTTATGACCGTTTTGTCGGGCGTTTTGGTCCGGTGAATGTTCGCGCCAACCAGCGCGCCTTCGACGGCGACCCCGATTTGCCGTTGCTGCTTTCGCTGGAGAACTACAACGACGAGACGAAGCGCGCGACCAAGGCCACCATTTTCACCGAACGCACGATTCATCACCGGCAGCCGGTTGAATCGGTCGGCACGCCGAAGGAGGCGTTGCTCGTCACCTTGAACGAGCATGGTTGCGTTGACCTCGACCACATGGCCGACCTGCTCAACAAACCGGTGCAGGAATTTTTGCCGGACTTGAAAGGCATCGTTTTTCTGAATCCCCAAACGAACCAATGGGAGACCGACGACCAGTATCTATCCGGCAACGTGCGGGAGAAGTTGTCCGTCGCGGATGCAGCATCAGTGACCGACCCGCGTTTCGCCGAGAATGTCGAGGCATTGAAATCCGTTCAACCGGCAGACCTCGCGGCCACGGAAATTGACGTGCGGCTCGGCGCTGCCTGGCTGCCACCGGAAGACGTGCAGCAGTTCACCAACGGACTGCTCAACATTCCGTCTGGTGTCGAAATCGGACACATCCACGCCCTCGGTGCGTGGCACATCAACGCGAATTGGGAGGCGAAAGGTGCGACTGCGAACACGACGGATTGGGGCACTGACCGTTACACGGCGCTGGAATTGATTGAAGACGCGCTGAATCTCAAAACTCCTACGGTTTATGACACGGTGGATAAAAAGCCCGTCGTCAACGCGCAGTCCACCGAGGCCGCGCGTGAAAAACAGGAACGCATCAAAGAGCGTTTCAAAGAGTGGGTCTGGTCGGATGATTCACGGCGGGAACGGCTTTGCCGCCTCTACAACGACACGTTCAATCACACGCGCGTCCGCACGTTCAACGGCGATCATTTGACGTTGCCCGGCGCGAGCGGGGCGATTCAACTTCATGCCCACCAAAAGGCCGGTGTCTGGCGCATTTTGCAGACACCGAACACGCTGCTGGCCCATGTCGTTGGCGCGGGCAAAACTTACACGATGGTAGCCGCCGCGATGGAGTCGAGGCGGCTCGGTTTGTCCGGCAAGCCGATGTTTGTCGTCCCCAATCACATGCTCGGCCAGTTCTCCACCGAGTTGCTGACGTTGTATCCGGGCGCAAACA
>Ga0302319_10019189_pt1 | contig 12431 bp, 7 predicted proteins | sample Bog_T0_2_FD_203319 | JGI IMG/M metagenome (GOLD analysis project Ga0302319, IMG submission 203319) | Peat permafrost microbial communities from Stordalen Mire near Abisko, Sweden - Bog_T0_2 | ecosystem: Environmental > Terrestrial > Soil > Wetlands > Peat | place: Sweden: Abisko, Stordalen Mire... | reverse complement strand
GATGCCCAATCAATTTATAGCAGGCTCGCCGCACCCGTGCATTTTGCGGATGGCAACACGGCGCTGTATGGTTTTGGCCTCAGCCGGCATCCGGTGTGCGGCCGCGCCGCGACCGGGCATGGCGGCGCGCTGCGCGGCTGGCGCAGCCAGCGGTTCTACCTGCCCGGGGAGCGGCTTTCCGTGGTGGTGATGTTCAACCACATGGCGGATGCCGCCGCCGCCGCGCGAAAACTGGCCGCCGCGGCGCTCGACGAACCGGCGCCGCCGGCGGCCAAGGATTTGCCCGACCCAGCCTGGCTCGGCGACTATCTGGTGCCGGAAACCGGCCTGCTGGCGCGCATCAGCCGCGCGGCGGAGGATCAGGTGGCGCTGGCCTACAGCTACCCCCCGGAACTGCTGCCCCTGCACGAAGACGGCACGGCCGGCGAAGATCTGTCGCGCCTGCGGCCCGGCCCTGGTGGCCTATGGCTGGACCGTCCAAGCGAAAATTTTTCCGGCGTTCTGCTGCCGCTTGACCACGGCGAAACGCGCGACATCGCCGGCCGATACCACTGCGTGGAACTCGACGCCGCCCTGACGATCACCGATTCCGGCGGCGCGCTGTACGGCGCCTTCTCCGGTTTTCTGGGCCAGGGCCGCATGGAGCAGCTGCACCCGGTCGGCGGCGACATCTGGACCCTGCCCTGCCCCCGCGCGCTGGACCACAGCCCGCCCGGAGACTGGACGCTCGCGCTGCAGCCGGACGGCGCGCTGGTCGTGGGCTGCTGGCTGGCGCGGGGTCTGCGCTATGAGCGGGTCAGCAAGCGGTCGCTTTTTTGAAAAAAAGCTCCGCAAAAAACTTTTGATTCGTCCGGCTGTTGAGGGGCCACGGTTTGGCCGCTCAACAGCCCGGGGGGCGCCGTCAAAACGCCTTCTCCCCAAAAAACCCAAAAAACAGCGTCTTGATCAATATCACAAGGTCCAGCCAGATCGACCAGTTCTCGATATAATAGATATCGTGCTCAACTTGGCGCTGAATCTGCTCCAGCGCATTCGCCGGTCCGCGCGAGCCGTTTACCTGCGCCCATCCCGTAATCCCCGGCTTCACCCGATGCCGGGCCAGATAATCGTCCACTTCCTCAAAAAACATCTCGTCCTGCAGTTTCTGCCCCACCATGTGCGGCCGCGGGCCCACCAGGGACATGTCGCCCAGCAGCACATTGATCAGCTGCGGCAATTCGTCGATGTTCGACTTGCGCAGCCACCGGCCCAGCCGGAACACACGCGCATCGCCCTTCACCGTCGGTGTGTAGCTGCCGGTAAACTCATGGTGCATCGTGCGGAATTTGAAATTCCGGAATTCCCGCCCGTTATACCCGACGCGGCTCTGGCGCAGAAATACCGGGCCCGGACTGCTCAAGGCGATGGCGATGGCGATGACCAGAAAAACCGGCGCCAGCATTGTCAGCGCCACCGTCGCCGCGCAGCGGTCGATGACTTCCTTGACCAGCAGGCCGGACCGCGAAATCGGCCGGTTCGCCACCGTGATCAGCTGCACGCCGGGCAATTCGCGCCGCGAAAGCCGGATCGACGGCGTTTGCGCCAACGCGATTTCACCGGGCACGATCCGGATGTTCAACGGAAGCTGCCGCAGGCGCCGGATCACGTCCTTCAGGTTGCCGGCTTCGTCCACCGGCATCGTCAAAACCACCAGGTCCGGGTTGTTGAGCCTGGTGAACGCCAGCAGTTCCTCGACGCCGCCCAGAATCGGCAATCCGCGCATGATCCCCCGCGGCGGCCCGGCCGGCCCGCCGAGTGCGGCGTCAAACACCCCCGCCACGCGGATCCCCGCCTGGCCGCCCTCAAACCGCGCGACGAGTTTTTCGGTCAGCTCGTTGACGCCGGCGACGACGATGGATTTGAAGATATTCCCGCCGCGCACCCATTTGCGCAGCAGCACGGCGCAGGCGCAGCGCTCCGCGACCAGCAAGGCGCCCCCGATGACGAAAAAACCGCCGAACCAGAGCCGCGAGAGCAGAAAAGGCTGGCGCGCCAGCGAGGCCGCGGCCGCCAGCACCGCGAAAATCAGCGTCCAGCGCAAAATCGTCGATTTGCAGTTCCGCGCCTCGTCCAGCAAGTGGTCGATGTCGTAGAGATGACCGGCGAAAAAGCTCAAAAAACTGGCCACCGCCACCAGCAGAACCGGAAGCGCGTCATCGACGCTGTACAGGCTCGGATGCGTCGCCCCAAGCTGGAAGGAACCCATGCCCGCCGCGAAGATGATCAGCAGATCGAAAAGTTCGACCGCCATGACGATCTGCCATCTGGATATGGCGCTCAGACCGCGCCCGGGCGTGGGCGACGTTTGACCAGGCAGGTCCAGCGCTGCTTTCGCCAATTCCATACCACGCCCCCCACTACCGTACGGGTGTGGACCCATAACTCCGGCGTCCACAATTGGTGCATAGCACAATTCTCCCGGAAGAAATATCATTTGGCCGTCGGCTACTAAGTTAACAAATGTTTAATGTCTCGCGCGCGTCCTTCCCACCTCCGTCAAACCCCCTCGGCGCATCACCAAATTTCACTATGAATTCCCGTTGAACGCGATATAGACGGCATACGGCTTCGGCGTCTTGGGAAGAAACTTGCAGGACATTGCACGTGAAACAGTTCAGCGGGCGATCGACGCGCCCCGATAGGCGCGGCATTCCTAGCCGGCGGTCCGCTCCGGCAAAACGCCGGTCCGGGAGCGGCCGATGACCACGCTGACGCTCGGCAACGGCCAAATCCTCAATAATCCCGTCATCACGTCCGGCGACACCGATCTGCAGGGCAATGGCATCGTCGTGACTTTGCAGGGCACGCTGGATGATGCCGGCACCTACGCCATGGCCTCGACCGGCAACAATACCGATCTGATCCTCGACACCGCCACCGTCAGCTTTGCCGGCGGCGGCGTCATCGAGATGTCGGACGCCACGACCAACCGCATCTATGGCGACGGCGCGTCCGTCCTGATCAACAGCGACACCATAGCGGGCGCCGGCCAGCTTGGCATCGGCCTGCCGCAATTCGGACTGGCGCTGACCAATGCGGCCGCCGGCATCATCGACGCCACCGGTACCGACGCCCTGATCGTGCAGCCTGGGGTCGCGACCATCGCGAATGACGGCCTGATGGAGGCAACCGGAAGCGGCGGCCTGGTCATCACCGGGACCGTCACGCTCGACCAGACCGGCGGCACCCTGCTGGCCGCCGGCGCCGGCGACAACATCTATCTCGAAGACGACACCGGCATCGCCGGCGGCCTGCTGCAAGGCACCGGCGGCGGCCTGATCGTGGTGATGGATGCCAGCCTGGACGGCCTGAGCAACGGCGTTTTGACGATCGCCGGCGGCTCGACCGTACAGGTCTCCAACAGCCGGACGCTCGACCTGCTCGGCACCATCGCCAACCATGGCACCATCGACCTGGACGCCACGGCCAGCGCCACGGACCTCGTCATCAGCAGCCCCACCGTCAGCCTGCTCGGCGGCGGCGTCATCCTGCTCGCCGGCAACGGCGATAGCCAGATTTTTGGTGCGGGCACCGCTGACGTCACGCTGATCAACGTCAACAACACCATTTTGGGCGCCGGTCAGCTCGGCACCGGCGGCGGCAACCCGCTCGCCTTCACCAACGGCGCGCAAGGCGTCATCGACGCCGACGCCAGCGCGCCCATCGTGATCCAGCCGGGCGGCACGTCGGCGCCGGATGTCAATGACGGGCTGATCGAAGCCACCGGCACCGGCGGTCTGGAGATCACCGATGGTGCCACCATCATCCAGCACGGCGGCACGCTGCTGGCCAAAGGCACCGGCGCCAATATTTATCTGCTAGGCGGCGCGGACATCGCCGGCGGCCTGCTGCTGACAAAGTCGCACGGGCAAATCAGGATCAACGGCGACGTAACGCTGGACGGCGCCGCCGCCGGCGCGCTGACCATCGGCGCGTCCAGCACGGTGACGCTGCTGAATAGCTCGCATCTCGACGTGCTCGGCAAACTGGACATTGCCGGCACCCTGTCGATGGCGTCCATCAGGGATGCGACCGATCTGATCCTGGCCGGCGACGTCCGCCTAACCGGCGGCGGCGTCCTGGACATGTCGGACAGCAGCGAAAACCAGATTTTTGGCAGTAGCACCGCGTTGGACGTGCTGGTCAACGTCGATGACACGATCGCCGGTTCCGGCCGGCTCGGCGATGGCTCCGGCGCCACGCCGCTGGCGCTGACCAACGGCGCCGCCGGCGTGATCGACGCCGACGGCGCCACCATCGTGCTGGAGATCGATACCGGGGGCCCGGCGCTGGTCAATGACGGGCTGCTCGAGGCGAGCAACACCGCCGGCCTGGTGCTCGCCGCCGGCAGCGTGGTCGAACAGCGCGGCGGCGGTGAGATGCTGGCGAACGGCGCCGGCGATGACGTGTATCTGCAAGGCGCCACAAACGCGCTGACGGCGATCGAGGGCGGCCTGCTGCAGGGCAATGCCGGCGGCAGCTTCGTGGTCAGCGGAGCGGTGAAATTTGACGGCGCCGCCGGCGCGGTGACCATCGGCACGGCCACCACGGTGCTGGTGGGCGACGGTGCCGCCCTTGGTCTGGCGGGCACGATCGACAATTTGGGCACGCTTTCGGTGGTCGCCACCGGTGATGCAACCGGCCTCGCCATCGACGGCGCGAACGTGACGCTGACCGGCGGCGGGGTGGTACTGCTCTCCGGCACCGGCGGCGCCGGGATTTTTGCCGGCACTGCGGGCAGCAGCCACACCCTCGTGAACGTCAACGACACAATTGCGGGCGCCGGATCGCTCGGCGGCGCCCTGACGCCCTTGACGCTGACCAACCAGGCGCACGGCGTGATCGAGGCCATTGGCGGCACGCTGGACGCGGCGGGCGGTATTGGCGGCTCCGGCAAGATCGTGATCGAGGCCGGCGCCGCGTTCGAACTGGGCGAAAGTTCCAAAAATGCGGTCGTGTTCGCGCCGCCCGCCGTGCTCGGCGGCTCGCTCTCCGGCGCCCTGCTGATCCTGGACGAAGCCTCGGCCTATACCGGCGTGCTCACCAGCCTGGCGGCGGGCGATACCATCGACCTCGCCAACACGCTGGCGTCATCCGCCACCATCACCCACGGCGAGCTTGTCGTGACGCTCACCGCCGGCGGCACGCTGAGCTACAATCTGGCCGGCACCGCTCCGCACCTCGAGGCGGCGGCGAGTTCCGACGACCAGGGCGGCAGCGACATCACGTTTTTTGTCCCGACGGCGGCCAGCCCCGCAATGTCATTCCTGCCGCCCTCCCCCGAAACATCCGCCGCGGCCACATTCCAAACCGGCCCGGCCGCCGCCGAGGCGGCCCGGTACCAGAACGCGCCGGCCGCCCGGACAAGCGGCACCGCGCTCACCGTCACGACCCACGGCGTCATTACACCCTACCTGCTGCCCGAACCGGACCGCCCAGCCCTGCTCTACACAACGATCAGCATCCCGTAAGTACAAGCAAGCACTTCGTTTTTAAAAAATAGCAGCAAAAAACTTTTGCAAATCCGGGCCACAGGCGGTGAAAGAAGCGCGATCTAAATAAATCAAAAGTTTTTTGCGCGCTTTTTTTTAAAAAAGCGCTACTTTCTTACTTCACACAACACCCGCCAGCCGCGTTGCGCAACCGAAACGCCGCCCTTCCTCAGTCACTGCTTTGCACCATCAGGTTGGTGATGTACCCGTTGATGAACGGCGGGGCCTGATAATTCGCGTTTTTCTCCACCGTCGCGTTGGCGATCTGCAGGCACTGCGCGATGATGGCGCTGCGGGACGGCTCACTCTGCAGCCCCGCCGTGCTCTGGGCCATCAGCAGGGCCAGCACATTGGCCTTGACGATCGGCTCAAGCGCCGTGAACGCATCGACGGCCTTCTGATCATGCGTGGCGAACTGGATCCCGATATCGACATAGGCATCCGCCGGCTCGCCGGCCGCCGGCGGCATGCTGACGGTGATATCGTCGAGCGGCGCGAAATAGATCGGCGCGGCCTTTTGCGGCGGCGTCTCGGCATGCGCGCTCGCCACCGTGCCGCCCAGAAAGTGCATCGCACCCAAAGCCCCACCCATGCCGACACCGAGGGCCACAACCGCGATGCCGGCCGTCTTCAGCATTGCTCCCATTTTGGCCACGTCAAAAAACTCCTTCGCCTAAATTTTCGGTAACCTAAGCGATCAATATAGAATTTCTTGACAATTTAAAAGAGAAATTTAGTCAGTATCCGTCCAGTTGTTCGCGGTCAGAGCGATAAATTTGAAACGCCGCCGCGCGCAGCAACTCGCCGGGGTTGAGCGCACATTGGCTGGTGAGCTGTTGAAAGCCGTTTTGCCCCACCATCGCCGGTTCGATCGCGGGGTGGCCGGCCGCCTCGGTGTTCAAATCCAGCTGCTGCCACTGGTTTGTAACCATGCTGAGGATGGCGTTGGACTCAATCCCCGGCGCGTTGGCGATCATCGCCGTCGCCTTCGCGCAGGTCATGAGATCATTGCCATACGCAAAGGCCGGTTGCGCCGCGACGAGGCTGAGCAGCAAGACTCCGGGGAATTTCAGGTTCATGCGGTGCGTCCTTTCGAAGATTTAGTCAGAAAGCAGTTACTTTTTTGAAAAAAAGTAACCAAAAAACTTTTGATTTTCATGGCCTTTGAGCGGCCACGGTTTGGCCGCTCATAGGCCGGAGACAAAAAAGCGGCGTCTTTATCCGCTTCAGTGCAAATCCACAGATAGACCATCCCGCCCTACCAAAACGTGAAAACGCTGACCGCTCGACGGGTTGGTCATCAGTATAGAATCGCCGGCATGACCGGTCTGATCCGCGATCGCGTCGATCGTCAGCGTCAAGCCGCCGCTATAAACCGTGACGCTGGCCGATTGCCCGGCCTGCACGATCACCTTCTGGCTGATGCCGCTGGAGGTGAGAATCGTACCGGGGGACAGGCCCATGACGGCGACGGCGCCGATCAAATCCGCCGTATTGTAATAGACCTGCCGCCCGGCGAACAAGGAAACCGGCTCCTGCACGATTTTTATGTCGCCGGGTTCGATTTGCGCCCCGGCCGCGATCGGCCGCGCCGCCACCGCCACCCCTTGATCTTCGGCGACGGTCACCGCCACGTACAACGTCCAGTCCGGCTGCGCACAGTGGACATTCGCCTCCTCATACGGCGCGGCCCCGGAAACCGTGACCGCCAGCGGCGCGCCGCAGGCCTGCATATACGCCGCCCCGGCGACGGGGCCCAAAGTGATGGTCGAATCCGCGGCGGTGGTCGCGGCGACCGATTGCTTGACCGCGGCGGCGACCGCGCTGGGATCTTCCCGGTCCGGCCCGGCCATCGCCTTCGACCCGATCGCCAGCGAAAGCAGAATGCCGAGCCCAAAGACCGGCGTTTGCCGCATCACTCCGCGGCGCACGCGACAACTCCGGCGCCGAAATCGCCAGACCAGGCCGGCGGCTCTTCCTCGATCGACGGCAAGGCGAGTGCCGCGTTCCGGGCCTTTTGGCCCTGCGAAATAGTTTCCGGCAAGTCGCCAAGCGCCTTCTGGAGCGCGCGCTGCCACGCCGCAATCCGGCTCGGCAGCGCGGTCGAGCAAAGACCTTTGGGCATGTCCAGCCGCTCGTCCTGCAGAATCTGGCACCCCGCTGCCGCCGCCATCAGGGCCACATAGCAATCGGCAAAAGTCTCGGTATCCGCCGGTCGCACCAGAACATGCGGCGCCAGGGCGGCCAGTTCGCGCGCCCAGCTCTGCTCGTCCTCCGGGCGTTTCAGCCGCGCGATGGCGCCGGCATAGGTGGTGCCGGGACGCTCGACGACGATCCAGGACGCGGAAGGCAGCGTTTGGTTGATGATCTCGGCGAACCATGGCGGCGCGATGCCCTCGTCGATCCACAAAATCCGCGGCTTGCTGTTGATCGCCGTCGTGGCCGCGAGGGTCTGCCAGATCGGCCGCGACAAAGCCGGCCGCCAGAGTGTGACCCGCCGCCCCGGCGGCAGCATTTTTTGTACGCTTTGCTGAAGCTCCGGCGACGTCGCGAACAGCCGCGGCGTCGCCTTCAGCACCGCCTTGGCCGCCGGCTCCGGCGGCCGGGTATAGATGGCGACCGCCTCCATGCTCCCCGCCGCGGCTTCCCGCTCCGGGTTGATGCGGACCCAGGCGGACGGCGCGCGCCGGCCGATTTCGGCGGGCAACAGCACATCGGGCGCCCATCCGGCCTCCAAAAACCCGGTCCCGCGCAGCGCTCGCGCGGCATTGATGACGGCCACACCGGCATCGGCCGGGCCGGTCAGCAGCAGGCTGTGATGGTCCATGGGGCCGCTGCGCACGATGCCCAGTTTCTGCTCGGGCGCCAGCAGATCGCCCCGCAGCGACAAGGCCGGGTGATGGTACGGATCTTCCCAGGAGCCGACGGCGTGAAACGAAACGCCCGAAATGTCCGGCCGGATCGCCTCCGCGATGCTGACGAAGGAGACGTCCGGCGTCCAGACGACGGCATGCCCGGCGGTGCGCAATTGCGCGCACAAATCGACCCAAAGCGCGTCGCCGGGCAGGTCGGCGATCGTGCAGGCGGCCAGCGCCTCCCGGCGGAACAGCACCGCGGACGGCGCCACCGCCGAGGCTTCCTGTTCCACCGCCAGCCAGCCGCCCGGTCCGGGGTCGTCGGAAAGGTGCCCGGCGCCGAGGCGCGTGTCGGCGCCGATGATGATGGGGCCTTGCACGATATATTTGGACTGATCGCCGCTGAGCTGCAGCAAGGTGCGCGCGCCCGCGGCCGCCACGCGCGGGTCGGCCAGGCAGCCGCGCAAATGGTCGATCCAGTTTGCCGTCAGCGGCGCGGAACGGCCATCCAGGATCACGACATGTTCAGTCGTCACCATGCCCATCGCCTGCTGCAGCGCCGCCGCGCGCGAAAGCCCGGCCTGCGGCGGCACGGCGCGCACCTTGTCACCCAGCCGCGCGCCACCCCCCGTCGGTACCGCCACCTGCGCGGCGACCGCCGACAAGTATGCCGCCACCGGCTCCGCCAGTGCGGCGCCCGCCAGAATCACAGGCCCGGTCAGCAGCGTGGCGCCAAGCAGATTGTTCATCCAGCGATCCAGCGTCGTCAGGTCCAGGCCGTCGCACAGCATGATGATCGAGGTGGCGGGGTCCGCGACCTGGCGGACATGGCGGAACAGCCCGAGATGCTCGCGCGGCTGGACCTCGCCGGCAATCCCCATCCGGCGTAGATGATCGGCGACGGCATCGACGGCCCGCGGCCCGAAATCGGTGGAAGGGATGTTATCGCGGCGGCTATGTTTGGCCCGCGTGAAAACGGCCTCGGGCAGGCGCGAGACACGCGGAAAAATCTCCGCCAGGCGCAGCTGGAAATCATATTCCTCAACACCGGCGCGCAGCGGATTGAACCCGCCGAGCCGCAACAGCATCGCCGCGCGATACCACACCCAGTCGCCGATGAAGGCCGCCTGGCGGAGCCTGGTGACATCCCAGCCCGGCTTGTAGCGGATCCAGGCGCCCTTATCATGCGGCACGATTTCGTCGGAATAGATCATGTCCGCCTGGCTGCCGGCCGCCTCCAACGAAAACCGCAGGCAAGCATCTGGAGCAATCGTATCGCCGGCGTTGATGATCGCGACATAATCGGCATGCGCCGCCGCCGCGTTAAGTTCCCGGCAAAGGATTTTTGTCACCTCCCCCGCCTGCGCCGTCGCGGGGACGATTCTCCGCCCGGGGATTTCGAGCGGATCGGCCGAGACGATCACGACATCGCCCGGCTTATGCCACTGCTCGTTGATCGATGCCAATGTGTCATGGATCGCGTGCGCGCGGTTCGGCGGCACGGCGATCACGATGGTGAGCGACGGCATCGCCGCCGCCTCTTTCAGTTTCAGCAGGCGCTGCTTGGCACCTTCATCAACCCGCTCGGCCGGACGCAGCCCGGCCTTGTCGCTCTGGCCGGCGACCTGATGCACCACTGCGGCGCCAAAGCCTGGAATCACGACGCCCTTGCTCTGGCTCATCTCCGACAAAAAGCCGACCATATTGGCGCAGGAAGCGGAAAAACCGTCCCATGTCGCCGGCGAGGAATCCCTCGACTGCACCGCGTCCCAGACTTTTGCGGTCAAATCCTGCAGCGGGCCGAACAGTTTTTCGTCGGAAACCGGCGCGCTGCGGTTGAGCTCCTTGGTGAGAAATTGTCTTGCGTCGGGCAGGTGTTTGGCAACCGAGAGGTCAAGGCCAAGTTCGGTGGTGATGCGGGTGAGTTCGGCGGCGGGGTTCGCGAGCAGATCCTGGTAGGTCACCCAGGCGCGCGGCAGATGCCGGGCGTGCCGCTCGGCCGAAATGAGATAAGACAACCAAAGCAAGACCGCGTGTGCGCGAGAGAGTCCGTTTTTTTTGTGCTGGCTGGCGGCCACCGTCCAGGGCGAGCGGCACATATGGATGACATGCGGTTTATGCCCGGCCGCCAACGCGGCGCGCTCATACAGCGGGAACAGCCGGCAGATATGCGGATGCTTAAAACCCCAGATTTTGTCCTGACCGAAGCGGCGCCGCAAAATCTCGTCGAGACGCGAGAGCGGCCGGGCCAGATCCGCGCGGTCCCACCAGCCCTCCGGCAGGCCGCGCACGTCGGTCCATTCGACGCCGAGCTGCGCAAAGAGATCGACGTCGAATTCAATGAGTTCCGGAATTTCATAGAACCCGAGAGGGTTATGCTCGTTCGCTTCGGCGTCATTATGAAAGCCCACGCCGACGCGATGCAGCGCGCCGGCCAGAGCTGAGGTACCGCTGCGATAATAGCCGGCGATGAATATGGCGTCGGACACGGCTGGCTCCCTAGATATAATTGAAAAGGCTGAGGCTCTGGATGTCGGAAAACGCCTTCATCGCCGCCTGCACGGAGGTGAGGGTGTTATCCAGCTGCGTGATGGCGGACGGCATGTTCACGCCGATCGCGCTCTGCACGGCGCCCTGCAACGCGGTCGATTGCGCGGTGTTGGAGGCGGAAGCGTTCGAGACCGCCTGCAGCGTCACCCCGTTCTGTGCCGAGGCGGTGACCACCGCCTGCTGATACTGCGCGAGGCTGGAAAGGTCCTCGTTAAGCTGCTGGTTGGTCTGCGCCGCCTGCGCCGGATTGGAGGAGGCCGCCGACAGCGTGGCGGCGATGTTCTGCAGGAGCGAAAACGCCGATTGCGGACGGCTGGGCGAGACCGTGAAACTATCGCCGGCGGCCGGCGTGCCGTTGAGCTGATAGTCCAGCCCCGCCACCTGCAGGCTCATGCCGGCGGAAACGTTGCCGGTCCCCACCGAGACACCGTTTTGCGTCTCGGTATAGGTGAGTCCGCTGGCACCCTGCGCGAAGCTGATCGTGACCGGCGACGATCCGGCCTGAAACGCGGAAGCCGCGGCCGGATTGTTCACCCCTTGCGAGACCAGCGTCGCGTCACCCGTGTTGGACGCCGCCGCGGTTGCGGTCCCGAAACCATTGCCGCTGAGGCCGGTCATGAAAACCTCGCCGTTGGCCAGGCTCGACGCCAGCACACCCGGCGCGATGCTGGCCTGAGATTGCCCGCCATCCCCCATATACGCGACGCCGCCGTCCTGGTTCGTCTGAAACGGCTGCACCGAGCCCCGCGACCCGCCAAAAACGAATTGGCCGTTGGCGCCAGTGGTGTTGGCGAGACCGAGCAGCTGACCCCCGGCAGCCGTGACCTGGGACGCCAGCGATGCCATGTTGGCGGAGCTTGTCGTCCCGTTAAGCGCTTGCTCCAGCAGAGACTGGACGTTGTCGAACAGGCTGCTAACCGACGAATAGGTGTCGCTCACGATGCCGAGCTGGTCCTGAATGTTGGTCTGCGCCGTCGTGTCGCTGTTCAGGGCGCTGATCTGGTCATCGCCTAGCGTCGCGGTTTCGTAAGCGGCCGGCCCCTGGCTCGGCGAACTCACGGCGACGCCGGTCGAAACCTGCTCCTGCAGCGTGTTCAACTGGCTTTCCTGCGCCGTCAGATTCGCCGCAAAGTTTGTGTAGAACGCGAGATCCATATCAAACCCTTGTTCGTTTAACCGCTAACATCGTTACTTAGTCAGAAGAAAGCAGTTACTTTTTTTGAAAAAAAGTAACCAAAAAACTTTTGATTCCTGTCGGCTTTGGCGAAGGAGTCTCCAACACAAGCTGTAAAAAAAAGTCTTTTTGCTTCTTTTTCTTCAGAAAAAGAAGTCCTTGCTTGCTTTTCTGATTCAACCTGCCCCATCGCTACAAGCCCGCCAGCGCCGGACGCCATGGCTGCAGCCGCTCCAGTTTTTGCTCGGCCAGGCGGGCCGCCTGCAGATCTGTGCGGCGCTTGCCGTTACTCAGGCTCTCTCGGCGCCGCCTGATCTCCGT
>Ga0302319_10019185_pt1 | contig 12433 bp, 13 predicted proteins | sample Bog_T0_2_FD_203319 | JGI IMG/M metagenome (GOLD analysis project Ga0302319, IMG submission 203319) | Peat permafrost microbial communities from Stordalen Mire near Abisko, Sweden - Bog_T0_2 | ecosystem: Environmental > Terrestrial > Soil > Wetlands > Peat | place: Sweden: Abisko, Stordalen Mire... | reverse complement strand
TCCTCTTATCGGGTGGCTCGGCTAATATTGGTTGGCTTCGCGAGCTCCTACAGCACGATTTTGCCGAAGATCTGGCTCAGGCGGACTTCTTAGATCTCAAAGACTATCAAGAAGTTGTCGCTAAGGGCTTGGCGGTTGAGTCGGTCCGGCGGTTTTGCCAGCCCGAGGGTGATTTCGCCTCGACAACTTACAACAGGCTCTGTTTGATACTGGACCCTGACGAATCCGGCCTTCGGTTAAAGCAGTTCCACCCCAAAACCGTCGGGCTGGCAAGCAGCAATATCGCGGGCGTTCTACTGCCGTCATCGAGCGCCATTGGCAAATTTATCGATCAGCCGATGAAATGGAAGGTGAGATTAGATAAACAGCCAGACCAAACGCTTGACTATTACTTCCTCCGATCAAGTTTTAACCCGAGCGAGATCAACAGCCTCCAAAATGTCGAGCAACACACGGTCGTCACTCCGAAAGAATGTCGAAAATTCGACCAGCAACTTCAGGTGGAGCTCACCGTTGGTCAGGATGGAACAGCCTCCCCGCGCTTTATCTACAAGACTGGCCGAGATGAAACTGAGACGATTGACTCGCTGGGACGACCGTTTTACCTTGATATGACCTTTGGCAAGGCCGAAAGTTTGCCACAGGCCTACATTGGACTCGACTTCGGCACGAGCAATACTTCGGTGTCATTCGTTAGTCGCGCGTCGATTGAAATCTACACGAAACGCGCGCAAGAGAAATCCTGGAACGACCTCAGCGGACTTGTGTCGACGCTCCCGTACCCATTAGCCGTGCCGTTGGCGCGTTATCTCCGGAGTGATCCGGGAAGATTGGTGAGTGCCGCCCGTGAGTTCGGCGAAGGTGCCCTAGCTCTTGCTGCCTACGTCGCCTTCTTAGAGTACTGCTCGCGCAGAGGAACTGGCACGTCGCGTTTGTTTAAGAATTTTGTTCAAAGCAAGCGCTCCGCCGGGCCACTGTGGGCCCTCGCGAAGGCCAGCATGCAGGGCCTTGGCAAGACAGCAGCCATCTGTGCGCCACTGAAGGAGTTGACAGAAGGAGCGCTGTTTCAGCCAATTGATCAGTTTGTCAACAATATCGCTCAGGAAAAGCATGACAAAATTGATGCCCGCGAAGTGGACACTGTGCGGCCGGTTCAGATACTGGCAAACATTCTTCAAAAGGTTTTCGCGTCTGGAAAATTCGGCTTTTTCCAGGGAGTTCGCAAAGAGCGGTTCGGCACTCGTGGTTTTCGCGGCGTATTTAGGCATGCTGTGGGGGCGAACTCCTCTTTCGTAATGGTGTCTGACTATACCGGTTCTGAATCTTTTTCCGACGAGGAACCGTTCATAGTTCAGGGCACCCATGCACTATCACTTCAGCCCCTTATTTTCTGGCACCCTTGCCCTCGACATCCGGATCTTGACAGCGGGCACTGCTATTTTTTTGACTCAGCCCAAGCGCCGGGTCGGTTCTCATATAAGGCGGCTGGCTACAGCTGTACGTGCATCGTGGCCGTTGACACTGACTTCGCGCCTTTAGCTGAACAGCTATCAAAGGCCATGCTCGAAGATCCGTCGACTGGCCTTGTAGAGGTAGGCAGCTTGCGGGACGGCGAATCGGGTCGGGCATTTTATGCGTGATCGGAGGAAGGCCTGTGCTGTCCTGCGTCAGATAAGGGGCTTCGCAGTCGATTGACTTATCCCATGACAAGCGGCGTCGCCGGAGGTACCTCCAGATCGCTCCCGCAGAATTCGCGTCTCTTCAAATTGGCCGCATAACGCGGAAACCGCCGAGTTAAGGCACCGTTGTCCATATGTCGGGATCTGGGAAGCGTGAGACTCAGCCGGGCGACACCTCCCAGAACTCCGTTCGGTATGTATTCCGACGTATTCCGAGTTCTCCAGGTCTCGTGCTCGACGGCAAAATCCTCACCGTTCCAGACTCAGGCTCCGCTCTCGATATCTGGCCTTCGAGTAGTCGAGGTCATATACCGCCTCGCGGAGCTTCTCGTAATATCTCCCGAGCCACCCGCCCCAACGCTCATCTTCGGAAAGATTCACGCCGTGCTCAACCAGCCGCTTGGCCTGAGACCGGAAGTGACCTCGATTCTCGAAGAGCGCCTCGGCGTTTCCGAGATTCGCGACAACGATCCGACGGCGGCGATCCTCATCCACGGTCTTGTTGATCACCACGAACGAGTTCGTGGCGAGATCGCCGCGGCTGCGGGCCTCGTCCAACTCAGGGGTGTACCGGAGATAGTAAACTCGGCCGACGGTTCCTTCGAGCATGAGGTAGCGCCTGCCATCTTCCTCTTCTCCGTGCGAAAGTATCCGGCCCTCCAGAGACGTAACATCGCGCCAGTTCGGCGCGCTGAGTTGCAGGCGCGGATCGGATAGAAGAGCGCCGTGGGCGGCGAGGGTTTTCTGATTATCCGCCACTCGCTTCATGGCCTTCAACGCTGTCTCCAGATCGGGCCGAATTTGCCACCGATGGGGTCCGTCCGGTCGTGCGAGCCCCATCGTTTGAAGAGTCATCAATCGGGCCGCCAACGATTGCTCGCGGACTGCCGCGAACCGCCCGAGGCCAGGACCCGTTGGATCGGCCGTGACGCGGAGGTCGCCGGAGATTCCGTCCAACGGCTGAGTTCGGGTCACGATCAGCCGGTCCAGCGGCGTGAAGCGCTGCAGTGGAACCTGCCGGCGGAAGGCGACAGTGGCGTCCTGTTCCGTTCGGTAACCAAGTTGCACCGTGGAGAAATGCTGCGCCACGGCTCGGAGGCCATTGCGGACGTAATCCCGATCCAGTTTGAACGCCTCGCCGTTGGCATCGACGCCTCTGAGCGCAACGTGGACGTGCGGATGTTCTGTGTTGAAGTGCGCCACGGCCACCCATTCGAGCGATGTGTGGAGGTCGGATGCCATGCGTCTCATCACGTCCCGCGTCAGTCGCTGGAGGTCGAGGCGCTCACCGAACTCAGGGGAGATGATCAGCTTCCACAGCCGTGGGTCGGAGCCATCCTGCCAATCACGAAGTCTGGAGGCAATATCGACACCATTCGCTTCCGCGCCGAACCCGGACTTCTCCGGTTCGAGCGAGGCACTCTCCCGTGCGACGTATCGGCCGTGTGCGTACCATTGGCCTGCAACCCGATTGCTCGAATAGCTTACCCGGACCGCGCAGTGCTGAAAGTGGGGCGGTCTCGCTCGTGCCGCTTGCTGTCGCCGTCCAGCCCGCGAGCTTCGGGCGTATTTCATTACCGCCCTGAAGGCAACGGACACGGCGGGAGACGATCGCCTCTCTCTCGGAATCGGAGGCTTCCCCGGCCGGAGCCGAAACTCCGGATTGTCGTTGTCAATCTTCCGTGGCACGATTCACCAGTTCTGTGAGCGCCACCTGAGCGTCGCCCACCATATTCGCTCCAACACTCTTCAGGAACCGGGAGTAGCGGAGCTTTCCTCGCGCGGCTCCGGCTTTCCTCGTATCCTCGTCGGTATCGGGCAGCGTAGTGAGAATCACTTTGGCTAGTGCATCAACGTAGGCGAACAGAGCCTGCTGTCCCGTACTCACCCGCCGAACCTCCTTTGAATACCTTTCCAGAGACGCGTTGACGCGCTGTTCGGATTCATCGAGTGTCGCGTCGGCGCCGCGCAACTCTTTTTCGACAGCCGCGCGCATGAACGCGCTCGGACTCGCGTAGTCGCGGGCCTTCGTGGCCTGTACAACGGCCTTGTAGGTGGCCTCGCTCATCCGCATTCCCCGCATTTTGGTGCTTTTTTTCTTCATCGACAAGCGCTCTCCGGACGCTAAACACATGCTAAACGCAAAACCCGATTTGCGCAACACCCTAAATCACTGAAGATGCGACGCATAGGTCTGAAAAACAATCCACCTGCTAAACAACTCTTTATGTTCCACTACCGGTGTTTTTTGCTTCGATGTTGGCTGGATTCGACCTCTTCGGCGCCGTGAAATCGCCCCACATTGTTATATTGTGTGAGATTTTGTTATCTCTTGTTGGCTTCTGTTATCCTTTGGAGTCAAAACCGGCCTGGGACCGTTGTACTCTGTTATCTCTTGTTGCCTTCTGAAGTTTTTTCGTATTGAGTGCCAAAAAAACCGATTCTGAGCCGTTATCTGTATGGAGAACGCTGCTCCGTCGGATGAACGCCCAATCTCACCGGTCGAAACGCTCGCGCGGGAGAAACCAGCGACTCTGATGTCTCAACTTCTGGCCTTCTGGCCCCAGGTGGAGGAAGCTCTGAAGGCCGGACATAAACTCCGGCTGATCCATAACCGTCTGAACATGGCCGGTATTCAGATCAGCTATCAATGCCTGGTCGTTTACCGCGGCCGCATTAAGCGGGGAAAAAAGGCACCTGCCGTTTCAGTGTCGCCAAATACGCTCTTACCAGCGAGCCCCCAAGACCACACGCCGCCGGGCTTCGATCCCCTGGCTAATCTGCACGCCCAGGAGCGGAAGAGGCGTACGGCGTGGCAATACCCGTCAGGTCTTCCCGATATAAACAAGCTCGCTAAATGAACAGGAGATTCAATTCAGCTATGCCGAATACCTTGATGAACGACAAACCGATCAGCACCCACGGCACTCCGGCGGTGCATCTATCCCTCCAGGGGAAAGGAGGGGTGGGTAAGAGTTTGATCGCGAGTTTCCTCGCGCAATATTACAAAGATCGCGGCGTCAACGCCGTGTGCGTGGACACCGATCCGGTGAACCACTCGTTTGCCCAGTATACGGCGCTCGGCGCGAAACACCTCCCGCTCATGGAGGGAAACCAAATCGACCGGCGGAGATTCGATTCCCTGATTGACAGTATCGTCGAAAGCGGCGAGTCTTTCATCATCGACAACGGTGCATCGACGTTCATTCCGCTCTGGCATTACATGGTCGAAAGCGGCGTCATGTCGGTATTGCGTGAGGCCAACCGGAGACTCGTCATCCATACCGTGATCACGGGCGGGCAGGCTCTCGCAGACACACTGGCTGGGTTCGAGTCGCTGGCCGGGAGCTGCGAGTCCCGCAGCCTCATCGTCTGGGTTAACGAATTTTTCGGGCCGGTCGAATACGAAGGAACGAAGTTCAGCCAGATGCCAGTGTTTATCGAACACAAAGACAAGGTAGCCGGCATTGTTCTCATACCCCGGTTCAGTCCGGACACGTTTGGGCGCGATCTGGAGGACATGATCGCGCGGAAGCTGACCTTCGGCGAAATCGCCTGGGCCAGCGGATTCACACTGATGAGCAAACAGCGGCTTCGGATGATTCAGCGAGAACTGTTCGAGCAACTGGACACGCTAAACCTGCTGGAGGCGAAGACGAATGTCGATTAACGTTCAAAAACTGGTTGGTGAGATCGCGACTCGAAATAATTGCCGGGTTGAGGCCGGCGACCCTATATTCGCCGTGACTACCATAACCCAGCTGATGCTCGACGAGGTCGTTGAGGGCCTGTTGGTGCGCATTCGGGTTGCCATCACCGAGTTCGAATCCTCGGCGCGGGCGGTGGAAGCCCATGCCGGCAAAGTGCTGGGTGAGCAGTTCCGTGCCTTTACTTCGGAATGGAAGGCCGAGATCGCACAGGAACGTAACATTTCGAATGCCCGAGGTTACGAAATGGTCGACAGAATTCATCGGGCTCATTCGAAACCGGCTATGCAACGGTTGGGCGCAATCGCTCTCGTCGCAGGTTTCGGTCTGGTAGTTTGCGGTTATTTACTTGGAAATTTTGTCCCCGTTTTCCGATAGAATAAAAGACAAGGAATTGAAATTCTATGACTCGCCTCATGTTCCTGATTGCGTGGCTCCGGGGTCCCGGAACCTTTCGCCGTTTTGCCCTCTTCTATGTGGTTGGGATGCTGTTCCTGTTCTACTGCCTGATTGGCGGGTTGCCACGGGTTCCGGCATCGCCGGCGCATGCCGTAAAGAGTCCCTATCCTGAGATGCCGAAGCCCAATCCGATTCCGCCGAACACCGCCGAGGTACTGCGCAAGAGAGTGAACAGCGGACCTCGCATGGCGAATTAGCGCTCCCGAGATTGAGATTGCTGGAGGGCCAGCGCCTTACGAACGGTGCGCTCGACGTACTCTTCCTGCCTTCGTTCAGAGCCTTTGTGCGATAAATCACGGCTTCGAATTGCCGCGCCGACTTCCTCCGGGCTGACACCACGAGCAAGCGCGTACAGAGCATACGCCAAATCGATTCGGGTTCCATCACCACCGTACGCTGGATTCTGCCGGAAAATCTCAATGGGTTTTTCGGCTCCCCTGTGCATCGGCACCGACACGAGGGCGGAGTCACGCTTCCTCCTCGCAAGTTGCTCGCGTTCGAGCTGTTCGCGAACTCCCGCAACAAACTTCCCGGCCTCTTGATAAACGACACCAGTCGATTCGATCAGGCGGACGAAGGGAAACAGCCCGTTCGGTTGGCGGTGCTTGTCTTTCTGGTTGGTGAAACCGGCGAGACGCCCGAAATGTCGCCAGTCCGCCGCGTTCGTGTCACCCTCGAATCGACTGGCAAGCGCACGAGCAACTGCCGTGCCAACCTCTCTGCTCAGGCGCTCACCGTGGTTGAGCCATGCCTGAAAGTTGCGTGGAGACGTTTCGACGATCGCCGCGGGCTGGAATCCCTCAGTTTTCATCCGGTCGATTGCCGATTTCGAGAGATCGTCGACCAAACTCAGGTGGTGTTCGCCCTGCGGCCGGATGTAGATGTTGCGGCCACGCATGTTTTCCAGGCGCAGCCAGGCGATGGACCGGAGCAGCGTATCCGAGTCCCACGCGCGGGGCAGCATCTCGGCGTCACGCCGGTCCCCCGAGCTTGCCACCCTGAACAGGCCAAGCTCGAATACGTCCGACTTCATGCCCTCGACTTGCCTCCTGACTAGCTCGCTCGTTTGTACCATTACCCTCGCCCTACATATAAGGGCCGAGCAACGGATTTTTTGGCAAATAATTTTGGATACGTTCGAAGAAGCTGCGATCCGCAAAACACTGCGTCTGCACTTCAACATGCCTTCCTATCGTGGTTTTCGTCCCGCTGGCCAGATCGGCGATGGGACGGGCTGTTCTCGACAGGAAATGGCTCGGGCCTCGTCTCAGCCCTGTTTCCGAGTGGCGCGTTCGGCCGAAGTGCCGTCCAACGCTTCCCAGATCACGACTTAACGTCCACGCGACGCGGATGAAGTCAAGCGCAAATGATGGCCCGACCGTGCCGGAGTGATAAAAGGGACAATGTCAGGTATGACGCAAATCATCTACGCCAGTGCGGCAACGAAGGTATTCGCTCGTTCAGACCTGGTGGAGTTGTTAAAGTTGGCGCGGTCAAGAAACACAGCTGCCGACATCAGTGGCATGTTGCTCTATCACGGTGGATCATTCCTGCAGGTCCTGGAAGGGCCGGAAGAGAGCGTGGAGTCTCTCTATGTCAAAATCGCTAAGGACCCGCGTCACGAGCGGTGTCTATTATTGTTGCGCGAAACCATCCGGCAGAAGCAATTCGAAAACTGGTCGATGGGTTTCGTCGATACTACAAAAGTTGCCGAACGAATCGAAGGGTTTGTTGATTATGCCACGCAACTTAAGACCATGACCCTTGACAAAACAGGGGCGCGCACAATCCTGAGACGATTTCAGGAGGGCGAATGGCGTCGCTCGGAAAGCGGGTGCTTTTGATCGGATCAGTCAGGCGTCTTCCTGCACGGCTGTTTGGACAGCGTCACGCTGAATGCCCGCGAGCATACCCCTGAAGACGACGCCATGAAGCGGCAACACAGCATACCAGTACATTAATCCGAACAAGCCCCGCGGCTCAAAGAGTGCGGTCTGCCGCAGCGTGCAATCCTGGTCGCCGTTCGCTACAATCCTGAAATCGAGCAGTGCCTGGCCGGGCAGACGCATTTCCGCCCGCAAGGAAAGGGAGCGATCCTGGTCCAAACCGACTACTCGCCAGAAATCAAGAGCGTCCCCGTACCTGAGCGTGTCGGGATCCCGCCGGCCGCGGCGAAGGCCTGGTCCTCCTGCCAGTCGATCCAGTCCGCCGCGAATCTTCCAAAGCCAGTCCGCGTACCATCCATGCTGGCCGCCCAGGCGACATACGGCACGAAACGCGGCTCTGGCGGGGGCGGCGATAGCCACTTCGCGCTCGTCGCGAAAAACAGTGCCGCCTGACCAGTCCGGATCGCCTGGCATGGAACCGGCCATCGTCCAGTTCGTTTCCACCAGGTGTGACTCCACCTGGCTGAGAGCGGCATGGATCGCCTCGCGCACATTCAGCAATTTCTGCGGAATGATCCGCGTGATCCGATCTTCGCGACAGACTACTTCGTTTTTCAATCCCTCGGCCAGCGGCCTGGCGATTTTGTTGCTCAGCGGGGTGACAAGATGAATCCAATACGAACTCAGACGAGGAGTGAGGACAGGCACCGCGATGATCCGGCGGCGCGGAAGTCCGAGTTCCTCGGCCATGATGCGCATGATGTCGCGGTAACAAAGCGTTTCACTCCCGCCGATGTCAAAAACACCGCCGATCGTTTCCGGCGCCGACAAGACACCGGCCAGGTATGCGAGCACATTCTCGACGGCGATGGGCTGGCAGCGGGTAGTGACCCATTTTGGCGTGATCATGACCGGTAAGCGCTGGACCAGATAGCGAAGAATCTCGAAAGACGCCGAACCCGACCCAATGATCATAGCCGCGCGCAGGACAGTAACCGGCACTCCGGCAGATCCGAGCGCCGACTCCACGTCCCGGCGCGAAGAAAGATGTTCACTGAGACCGGGACCCGTTTCGCCCAGGCCACCGAGATAAACGATGCGGCGCACACCCGCGCCGAACGCGGCCTTCGCGAATGCGAAAGCAAGGTCGAGGTCGCGCTGCGCATACTCGCGATCTGCCGACATCATCGAGTGCACCAGATAGAACGCCGCGTCACACCCGCGGAGTTCATCCGTGAGCGATAGTGCGTCGGCGAGATCGGATTTCCGGATCTCCACCCGCGAGTCTGAGGTCCACTCCCGACCCTCTAATTTGCGCGGGGATCGCGCCAGGCAGCGGAGCGCGTAGCCAGCACCCAGAAGGCGCGGCGCCAGCCGGCCCCCAATATAGCCGGTGGCCCCTGCGATGGCGATGCGCTGCATTTGACACTCCTTGGGACGGCGAGCGCGGCCCGTTTTGAGTGTATCGCGTTGAAAAAACACAGGTGTACAATGATCGAGCATTGCACCTCATGCGCTCAGAAGGCTACCGATATTTGTTAACGCTCGCTTCGAACGATTCGTTCTGCGGTCGATGACCAACGGCGCGGTGATCCCAATCCAGCACCGCCCCGGGAGTGACCGGGGTACGCTTCCCACATCGGGACTTCGCGGGCGCGTCACCCAAATCCGGGCTTTGTACGAGTGGCGCGTGATACGACCAGAGCCCAGCGTCGCAGGGCCGGACGCATGGTCAGGACCGTGTCGCGGCGCAATATCGGATGCGAACGACAACATACTTTATCGTCTGGTAACGAGAGAATAGAAGGGGAGACGGGTCAGCCGTGTAGTGGGTTGTCTATCGAGTCAGCATAACTTCCGCAATGCCCGTCTTACGGGCGCTATCAGCGATTCTCTGCCGGAAGAATCTCCGGGATGCGATCAACGGTCCGGCAGCTTCGTAAACGCTGCGCAGTTTTCGGCGATCTGCGTGCAGCCACCCGAAAAACTGTTGGGCACTGACGTTTGGGACGATTCGACGTCTTGCCAGATCTACTTCTCCACTTCCTTATCATCGACTACCGCGTGAGTTGTCGACGCGATCCGCGGGGTTCGCGATTATAGGGCTGCGCTTCCCACACCCGGAAAAAGAACTGGAAATCGTGTAAACCCCGGCCACGAAATCTCGTCTACATCGGCGGAGACACAATCACTCATGAAACGTTCGCTATTGCCGGTTCTCGCCGCTGGTGCAATCGTTGCCATCGCTGTGTGGGCGCAATCTTCCTCAACCGCGCAACCCACCCCGCCAACCATTGCGCAGCAGGTTGCTCAGCGGGTAGCTCAGTTGACCACTTTGCTCGACCTGACCGCGGGTCAACAGACGACCGCCACTACGGTCTTCACCACGGAGCTGACAGAGCTCTCGGAACTGAGTTCGAGCGAGCAGACCGCGCAGACGGCGCTGCAAACGGCCATCACAACCGATAGCGCCACAGGTATCACAGCTGCAGCCACCACCATCGGCAGTCTCGCCACACAGCAAGCTGAGGCGGAGGGGACGGGAGAAGCCGCGTTTTACGTCATTCTTACCTCAGCCCAGCAAGCCAAGTACGACGTCCTGGGCGCCAATGGCGGACCGGGCGCGCCCGGTGGGCAAGGCGGACCTCCCGGTCCGCCGCCAGGCGGACACCCTGGACCTCCCGGGGCCTCAGGCGCGACGGGCAGTTCCGGCGGGTCCCACTGACGCCGCCTCTGGCGCATCCCGGGCAGCTACGGTCCCCCGCCCGAACGGTTGAACGTAATCGCCGGGATGCCCCTCGGTGATTGGAATAGATAGTGCCTAGAATGATCTGATGGCCACATGGAACATATTGCCGCCCCCACAATGACCGTTGTCGTACGAGAGGCGACTGCGCTGACGGCGGATTTCGACGCTGTCGTCGGCAATTTCCGGCCAGCAGTGTTTCGCCTGGCTCTCGCCTGGTTGCGGGATCGCGATGCCGCCGAAACCGTTGCGCAGGATTGTTTCATAAGGGCCTGGAACAGCCGTGAAGTTTTCCGGGGCGAATGCGGCGTCAAGACGTGGCTGATGCAGATCGCGGTAAACCTGATCCGGGATCACATCCGGAACCGGAAGCTTCAGTTTTGGCGGCGGGCGAAGCTGGAGCCGGTTGACCGCATGAGTCAGGTGCCCGACGCCGGCCAGCAATCGCCCGAGTCTGCACTTCTTCGCAGGGAACAGGTGTCTGTTCTTTGGGCGGCGGTCGACCGGCTGCCGGAAAAACAACGCTGTGTCTTTCTGTTGCGATTCGTGGAGGACATGGACATTCTGGAGATCGCGATGGCTACGGGAATGAAGGAAGGCACCGTGAAGACTCACTTATTCCGGTCGTTGGGAACAGTCAGAAAGAGGATGGAATCAGGCATATGAATGAACATCTGACGTCGCAGCAAATCTCCGAATTCGTGGCGGGTTTGGCCGGACCGGCGATCGGCGAACACGTAAGTCAGTGCCAGGTCTGCCGTTCCGAGGCGGAGCGTCTGAGCGATACCCTCGGCCTTTTTCGGCAATCCGTCAGGCAGTGGAGCACGGAACAGGAACAACGGGATCTGGTGACTTTGCATTCGGCTGGTTTGCATTCGGCAGAAAAACACGCGCACCGCAAGGTGACGCTTCAGCGTCTCGGATGGACGGCGGCACTTGCGGCGTGTCTGATTGCAGGGCTGGCGCTGCCACACGACAAAGGCGTCAAACCGGCTCCGGCGCAGCCAGCAATCTCGGATGCCGAGTTGTTGGTTCAGGTAGATAGAGAACTCTCGGAAGCAGTTCCGCCGTCCATGGCGCCTATCGAGTTGCATGAGGTTCAAAAATGACGAAGACGGCTGTATCGAGAACTGGTGGTTTGCTGCTGATCCTGGCGGCCGGATTGGCCGCTCAGCCTACCGCGCCTCCCACGCCACCACCGGGGGGACAGCGCGGAGGCCCGGGTGGTCCAGGCAGTCGTGGACCGGGGCCAATGTCCAGGCCATCCACATCGACATCGGTCGAGCGAGCGTTGCAGGGAGGTCCGTCCGGAACCTGGTGGCGAGACGCCGCGCTCGCCCAGAAAATCGGCCTCACACCCGACCAGCAAAAGAAGATTGAAGATGCCTTCCAGCAAAGCCGTCTTCACCTGATCGATCTCACAGCGACGCTCGAGAAAGAGCAAGTGATCATGGAGCCGCTGCTTGCCGCGGATCATCCCGATGAACCAAAGATACTGGTGCAGATCGATCGCATCGCGCAGGCGAGGGCCGAACTGGAGAAATCCAACGCCCGAATGCTCCTTGGGTTTCGCAATGTGCTGACCCAGGACCAGTGGGTCAAGCTGAAAGCCGAGACACCCGCACCGGCTGCGCCGCCTCAACACACCGGGCCGCCGCCTTCCGGACGCCGAGGGCCAGGCCCGCCTCCCGGCGGCGGCCGCTAACAGGAGGCTGTAGCGATGAGAATGAAAATGCGTGCGGCAGAGCTTTGCCTTTTTCTGGCCATCGCGTTTATTCGGTCAGCCTCGGGACAAACCCAACCCGCCGGAGGTGGCAACCCCCAGAATTCGACCGGCATATATACCGCCGCCTATACGCTGAGCGGCGGAACCGCAACCCAGACTGGCCAGACTTACGCGGCCAGCAGCGATTATGAGTTCGGTGTCTATGTGGCTAATGCCGGGACGCTGGGGGT
>Ga0302319_10019184_pt1 | contig 12433 bp, 10 predicted proteins | sample Bog_T0_2_FD_203319 | JGI IMG/M metagenome (GOLD analysis project Ga0302319, IMG submission 203319) | Peat permafrost microbial communities from Stordalen Mire near Abisko, Sweden - Bog_T0_2 | ecosystem: Environmental > Terrestrial > Soil > Wetlands > Peat | place: Sweden: Abisko, Stordalen Mire... | reverse complement strand
AGAATGTCGACCATCACCGCTGAGAAGAAGAAGGAACTGATCGGAAAGTTCGGGGGCAAGCCCTCCAACACCGGTTCCACGGAGGTTCAGATCTCGCTCTTGACCGAGCGGATCACCAACCTGACCGAACACGCCAAAGTCCATCCCAACGACGTCCACAACCGTCGGGGGTTGTTGATGCTCGTCTCCAAGCGCCGGCGCCTGCTGGACTACCTGACGAAGACGGACCTGGAAGGGTACCGCGCGCTCATCAAGACCCTCCAAATCCGCCGCTAAACACAAGGAGCTCGGACCATGGGTCTACTCAATGAAACCAAGAGGGAGGTCTCGATCGAGATCGCCCCGGGAAAAACCGTCACCATCCAGGTCGGCAAGCTCGCCAAGCAGGCACACGGCTCCGCCGTGGTCAGCATGGGCGACACCTCCGTGCTGGTCACCGCCTGCGAAGGCAAGCCGGCCGCGTTCGACTTCTTCCCGCTGACGGTGGAATACCGCGAAGCGGCCTGGTCGGCCGGACGGATTCCGGGCGGATACTTCAAGCGCGAGGGCAAGCCCTCCGAGAAGGAAGTCCTCACCTGCCGCGTCATCGACCGCCCCTTGCGCCCCTCCTTCGCGGACGGGTACATGAACGAAGTCCAGGTGATCGGAACGGTGATCTCCGCCGACGACAAGCACGATCCCGACGTCCTCGCCCTGGTGGGCGGAGCCGCCGCCATCTGGCTTTCGCCCCGCTTCCCCGTCGCCGAGCCCCTCGCGGGCGTTCGCGTCATCCTGCTGGACGGCGAGTACATCGTGAACCCCACCTACCAGGAATCCGAAAACGCCGAGATGGAACTCGTCATGGCGGCTTCGGAGAAGTCCATCTCCATGGTCGAGGGCGGCGCCTTCGAAGTACCGGAAGAGAAGCTGATCGAAGCCATGGAAGTGGGCCACGCCGCCATCCGCAAGATCATCGCGGGCATCAGGAAGCTGCAGGCCGAGCTCGGCATCGTCAAGAACCCCTGGACGGCTCCGGTCAAGGACGACGCCCTTTGGGCGCGCGTCACCGGCCTGGTGCAGGCCAAGTTCCTGGCCACCTTCCGCGGGAAGCTGCCCAAGTCGCAGCTCTACCCCGCCCTGGACGCGATCAAGGCCGAAGCCAAGCTGGCGCTGGCGGACATCGAAGACGCCGCGGTCCTCAAGACCGCCATGAAGTACCTGGACGACGTCAAGCGCGACGCCATGCGCGAAGTCATCCTGACCGACGGAATCCGTCCCGACGGCCGCGCTCCCGCGGACACCCGCCAGGCGGAAGTGGAAGTCTCCGTGCTTCCGCGCACCCACGGTTCGGCCTTCTTCCAGCGCGGCGAGACCCTGAGCATGGTCACCGCCACGCTCGGGACCCGCACCGACGAGCAGCGCATCGACAGCCTGCGCGGCGAAACCTTCAAGAACTACATGCTGCACTACAACTTCCCCCCCTACTCGGTGGGTGAAGTCAAGCGCGTGGGCTCCACGGGCCGCCGCGAGATCGGACACGGACACCTGGCCGAGCGCTCGCTGGCTCCGGTGCTGCCCACGCCCGACAGCTTCCCGTACACGCTGCGCATCGTCTCCGAGATCCTCGAGTCCAACGGCTCCTCCAGCATGGCTTCGGTCTGCGGCGGATCGCTGGCCCTCATGGACGCGGGCGTCCCCATCAAGGAGCCCGTGGCCGGCATCGCCATGGGCCTGATCGCCGAAGGCAGCCGCGTGGCCATCCTGTCGGACATCACCGGCACCGAAGACCACCTGGGCGACATGGATTTCAAGATCTGCGGGACCAGCCAGGGCATCACCGGCTTCCAGATGGACATCAAGCTGGACGACGGCCTGCCCAAGGAGATCCTGCGCAAGGCTCTGGACCAAGCCCGCGCCGGTCGCGCCAACTTCCTGGCCGTGATGAACGCGACGCTGCCCGAGAGCCGCAAGGAAATCTCGCAGTACGCCCCGGCCATCCTGTCGCTCAAGATCCCGGAAGACAAGATCCGCGAACTGATCGGCCCGGGCGGCAAGGTCATCCGCGGCATCCAGGACGAGTCGGGCGCGGTGGTCAACGTGGACGACGGCGGCAACGTCACCATTTCCGCCGTGGTGCGAAAGGCCGGCCAGAAGGCCTTCCGCATGATCCAGGAGATGATGATGGAAGCCGAGGTGGGCAAGACCTACCCCAACGCCAAGGTCAAGTCCATCACCTCCTTCGGAGCCTTCGTGGAGTTCCTCCCGGGCAAGGAAGGACTGGTCCACATCTCGGAACTCGAGAACCGTCGCGTGGAGAAGGTGGAAGACGTCGTGGCCCTGGGCGACCAGATCCCGGTGAAGTGCATTGGGATCGACGGCCAGGGCAAGGTCCGGCTCTCGCGCAAAGCGACCTTCGCCGGGGCCTGATTCGGCTGCGGCGGGCGATACTCGCTCACTGAACCGTCACCGTCCCCTCGCGGACGGTTTCGGGTCCAGGTCGCTTCGTCTCATCCCGCCTCGCACGAATCAGGGTTTTTAACGGGTGAATCGAATCAGGGGAGATGGGCAACCATCTCCCTTTTTCGTTGATCCCTACTTCCCTGCCATCTGCCTCGCGTAGATGGCGGTGATCAGCGCCGGGATGCGGTCCAGGGGAACCACGTGGTCCACGCCGCCCAGCTTGATGGCTTCCTTGGGCATCCCGAAAACCACGCAACTCTCCTCGTCCTGGGCGTAGGTGACCGCTCCGGTCTCGTGCATCTCGCGCAGTCCGTGCGCGCCGTCGTCGCCCATGCCGGTCATGATGATCCCGATGGCGTTGGGGCCCGCGGCCTTCGCGGTGGATCGGAAGAGCACGTCCACGGAGGGTTTGTGGCGGCTGACCAGGGGTCCGTCCTTGACCTCCACGCGGTACTGCGCTCCACTGCGCACCACCAGGAGATGCTTCCCGCCGGGGGCGATCAAGGCGCGACCCGGCAAGATGCGGTCATTGTTCTCGGCTTCCTTGACCTCGATCTGCGACAACTTGTCCAACCGCAGCGCGAACCCCTTCGTGAACTGTTCGGGCATGTGCTGGACCACGACGATTCCCGGACAGGTCCGGGGCAGCGCCGTGAGCACCAGTTCCAAGGCCTGCGTTCCTCCGGTGGAGCATCCGATGGCCGCGATCTTCTCCGTCATCGGGACGTTCATCGAAGTGGCCGGAGCGGAGAGCATCTCGTCGGCGGTCAGCTTGGGACGAACGGAATCCGTCGCATCCGGGGCGCGCACGCGCATCCGGTCCATCCGGGCCCCGGCCGCCGACCGGACCACGGACACCAGGTGCTCGGACTCGTCCCTCAGGAAATCGCGCAGGCCGATCTTCGGCTTCTCCACGATGGCGAAGGCTCCTGCCGACAACGCCTTCAGCGTGACCTCTCCCCCTTCGCCCACCAGGGAAGAGCAGATCACCACCGGAGTGGGACGCGTCGCCATGATCTTCTGGAGGAAGGTGACGCCGTCCATCCGCGGCATCTCCACGTCCAGCACGATCACATCGGGCCACTGCACCTTCATCTTCTCCCAGGCGTACAACGGATCCGGGGCCACGGCGATGACCTCGATGCCGCTTTCCTTGGACAACTCTTCGGCGAGCACCTGGCGGACCACGGCGGAGTCGTCCACGATCATCACGGAGATCGGCATTTGCGGTTCCTCAGATCCTGCGGAAGACGGAAGGTTTGACCTGGTTCAGGGGCAGATCCATCCCCGTGAGCGATTCGGAATGCCCCAGAAGGAGCCAGCCTCCTGGACGGATCCTTCGGGCGACTTCCGTCAGGACATGGAACTTGGTGGGGGCGTCGAAGTAGATGATCACGTTGCGCAGGAACACCACGTCGAACCCGGTCATTTCCGGCGGAATCTCCAGGAGGTTCAACTGCCGGAATTCGACCCGATCGCGCAGCGTGCGGTCGATCAGCAACTTGCCCAGGAACCGATCCTTGCCTTTCAGGCAGTAGGCCTTCAGGTAATGCGGCGGGATCTCGCTCGCCCGCTCCATCGGGTAGAGCCCCGCTGCGGCTTGCGCGATCACGTCGTTGCTCACGTCCGAGGCCACGAGTTCCCATCCGCCGGGTCCCAGCCGCTGGTGCAGGCACATGGCAATGGTCCACGGCTCCTCGCCCGTGGAACAGGCGGCGCTCCAGACGCGCAGGTCCTCGCCGGGGGCTTTCGCGCCGCAGATGGTGCCCTGGAGCAGGTCGAAGTGGTGGGATTCGCGGAAGAAATGGGTTTCGTGGGTGGTGATGAGGCCGACGGCCGTCTCCAGTTCGCCCGGATCCGATCCGTTCCTCAGACGCTCGAAGTAGGCGCGGAAGCTGCGGAGTCCCAACTCGCGCAGACGCTTGCCGAACCGTCCCACCAGAAGCTGCTTCTTGTGGTCGGCGAGATGCAGACCGATCCGGTCCTGGAAGAACTCCTGGAATTGGTGGAACTCGGCGTCGGAGAGGACGATCCCCTCCAGGGTGCTGGCGTCCGTCGGCATCCGCGTGCGCTCAGAACCTGGCGAAGGATTCTTCGTCGACATCCTCCGCGGCCCGGACCGGGGCGGGCTTGCGCCCGTTGACGCCCCGTCGGGCGCCCTTGCCGACCTGGCGGATCGCACGACCCTGCCCGTTCGCCGCTCCGGTCTTGAAGTACCCGATGGCCTGCTGCAACCGGATCGCCTGGGCGCTCATCTCTTCCGACGTGGAGGACAACTCCTCCGAGGCCGAGGCCGTGCTCTGGGTGGTCTGCGAAAGCTGGAAGATGGAGGTGTTGATCTGGTTCAATCCGCTGGTCTGTTCCCTCGAGGCGGACGAGATCTCCTGGACGAGGTCCGCCGTCTTGCGGATGGAGGGCACCAACTCGTCCAGCACCTTGCCCGCCTGTTCGGCGAGCTTCACGCTGCTGCCGGCCACGGCTCCGATCTCCTGCGCCGCGACCTGCGAACGCTCCGCCAATTTCCGGACTTCCGCGGCGACCACCGCGAAGCCCTTGCCGTGTTCTCCGGCCCGGGCCGCCTCGATCGCGGCGTTCAGGGCCAACAGGTTCGTCTGGTAGGCGATGTCGTCGATGATCCCGATCTTGTCGGCGATCTGGCGCATGGCGTCCACCGTGTGGCTCACGGATTCCCCACCTTCCTTGGCGTTCTTGGCGGCCTTGCTGGCGATGTCGTCGGTGATCTTCGCGTTCTCCGCGTTCTGTGCCACCGTGCTGGAGATCTCCTCCACCGAGGCGGAGGTTTCTTCCACGCTGGCCGCCTGCTCCGTCGCGCTTTGGGACAGCGACTGGGAGGAGGCAGAAATCTCCTCCGAGGCCGAGGCCAGGGCATCGGAGGAATCGCGGATCTCCTGCACGACCTCGCGGAGCTTCTCGGTCATCTGCTTCATGGAGGCCAAGAGGCTCGTGGAGTCGCCGGCATGCGTCCTGACCTCCACCATCAGGTCGCCCTCGGCCACCTGCCGTACCACGGCGGCGGCGTAGTCCGGCTCGCCACCGAGTTGCGCCATGAGTCGTCGCGCGATCACCAGCCCGATGGCGACGAGGATGACGATGGTGACCAACGAGAGGAGAATGGAAAGGAGGATGGCGCTTTTCTGTACCTGCGTCGCTTCCACGGCGGCTTGGCTGCCGAGTTGGGCGCTATATTCCGAATGCTGGGTGAAGGCGTCCCAAACGGCATTCGCGATCTTGGCGCTTGAGAGCCATTCCGCCACGCCGTCCGCCGCCCTCCCCGACCGGACCGCACCGATGCATCGGCCTCGCAAGGCGGCGTAGTCCACGATCGCCTTCTTGTCGGCCTCCAGGAGTTCACGATCCTTGGCATCGGAGACGATGGATTGGTAGTGCACGAGGGACAAGTCGATCTTGGCGGAATCGTCCTGGATCTTGCCTTCCAGCGCCGTCCTCGATTCGGCATCGGTCAGGAGGAAGTACTTGAAGGTCAACGCCCGCATGTCGGCCAGCGAACGGAAGGCGGAATCCAGGGTGAGCAGGCTCGGGACGGTGCTCACGTTGGCGTAGTCCGCAGACTTGAAGGTCCTTCCGATCTGGACGATTCCCAGACCGGCAACCAGGGAAAGCCCCAGGGCGGCGGACGCGACGAGCATGGTGAGTCTTTGTTTGACAGTCATGGTTGGTGCCTCTGTTCTCGGGTGTGGTGATTCGGATGTCGAAGTTCGGTGGATGGGTGGAACGGGTTCAGGCCGGATCTTCGGGCCTTCCGGACGAGGATGCTCCCACCAGGGCCGCCATCTCCTCTACGGACAGGACCTTGTCGATGTCCAGCGTGACGATGAAACGGTCCTCGAGGTTCAGGATCCCCTCGACGAAATCCGACCGGATTCCCGATCCGAAGCTCGGTTTGGCTTCCAGTCTCGATCGGTCCAGGGTGAGGACCTCGCTCACGGAGTCGACCAGTACTCCAAGCATGTGCGGGGACTCCTGGACCAGGACCTCAACGATGACGACGCACGTCCGCTTGGCGATGTTGGTTTCCCCGCGTCCGAACCTCGCCTGGACATCCACCACCGGCACCACGGCGCCTCGGAGGTTGATGACTCCGCGCAGGAAGGGTGGCATCATCGGGATGGTGGTGATCCCACCGAATTCGATGATCTCGCGCACGTGCTCGATGGGGATGGCGAACGATTCTCCCCCCAGCGAAAACGTCAGGTACTGGCACAGCGGATCCCTCTCGACACCGCCGGACGAGGAGACGCTCCCACCCTTGGAAATCTCCCGCGCCATGGTCGCCGTGGTCATTTCTCCGACCCCGGCGATACGGCCCTGTAGGGTTTCAGTTGCATGATGGAACCTCCTGCTTTTTCGAGAAGAAGATGGTCCGCCCGAGGTCCCGTTCCGCGGAGGTCTCCACGGCGATCTGGGCCAGGCGCGGAATGTCCAGGATGAGGGCCACGGAGCCGTTGCCGAGGATCGTGGTGCCGCCCACTGCGCGGAGGTTCCGGAACATCGGTCCCAGCGGCTTGATGACCGCCTGCAGTTCCCCCGCGAGTTGGTCGACGACCAGTCCCACGCGCTGCGAACCGTGCTGGGCGACCACCAGGCTCCGGCGCCGGGAAGGAGGCTCGTCCACGGAAAAGAGCTTGCGCAGCTGGATGACCGGCAGAGGCTCGCCCCTGAACCGCACGATTCCACCGTGCAGATCGGATTCCACCAGGTCGGCGCACTCCTTGACCATGTCCAGCGGCACCACGTAGGAGGACTTCCCCACCAGGAAGTGGAACCCGTCGATGATCGCCAACGTCAACGGCAGCCGGAGCCGGGTGGTGGTTCCTTGGCCCTCGACGCTCTGCAATTCGATTTCCCCGCGCAACGCTTCCACGTTGCGGCGCACGACGTCCATGCCCACACCGCGACCGGAGAGGTCGCTGACGGAATCGGCGGTGGAGAACCCGGCTTCGAACACCAGGTTCAATATCTCCCGGTCGGTCAATTCCTGGCCCGCCTGCGCGATTCCCCGTTCGATCGCCTTGGCCAGGACCTTGTCGCGGCGGATCCCCGCGCCGTCGTCGGAGACCTCGATCACGATGCTTCCCGTCTCGTGGTAGGCGTTGAAGGAGATCGTCCCCTGCGCGGGCTTGCCCGCCGCGATCCGGACGGCTTCCGTCTCCAGGCCGTGGTCCAGGGAATTGCGCACGATGTGCGTGAGGGGATCGGCGATGCGGTCGACCATCGACTTGTCGAGTTCCGCCTCCGCGCCGGAGATCACGAGTTCCACGCTCTTTCCCAGGTCTCGGGAAATGTCCCTCACCATGCGCGGGAACCGCTGGAAGACTTCGCCGATGGGAACCATCCGCAGGCCCAGGGCCGAGTCGCGGATCTCCTCCACCAGCGTGGCGAGGGTCCCGACGGCTTCGGCGCTGGCCTTGGCACCTTCACCGAGCGCCGCTACCCGCGCGGCGGCGCTCGCGATCACCAGCTCCCCCACCAGGTCGATGAGGATGTCGAGCTTCTCGGCCTCCACCTTCACCACGCGGATGTCCCGGCTCGAAGCCTTTGTGACCGCCTGCTTCCGCAAGGCCGTCTCGACCACCACGGGAGGCACGATCCGCTCCTCCACGAAGATCTTCCCGATGGGCTTTTCCCCCGATTCCCTCTGGAACGCGAGGACCTTCTCCAATTCGTTGGGCGTGAGGGCTCCGCAGGCGACCAGGATCTCTCCCAGGCGCCTGTCCGACTCCGGCATCGTGCGCAGGAATTCCAGATATTCCTCGATCCGGGCGTGGGGTGGTAGGATCCGGATCAGGGATCCTTCGGACACGAATTCGAACGCGGCCTCGATCTGCTGTCGGGTGGCTTCGGAGGAGAAGCGCACCTCGATTCCCAGGTGGAGAATCTCCGGGTCCAGTTCGGAAAGCGGAGGAAGGTCGTCTTCCAGCAGTTCAACCGCGAGAACCTCGCCCAATCCCGACAGATAGTTGAGGAAGGACATGGGGTCCATGCCGCTCTTCAGGACGTCCCGCGCGAGCCTCAGCGAGATGTGCCAGGCGTCGTTGAGCACCGCGCGGGGGCTTGCGATCTCCTCGGCACGGGTCTCGATCACCCTCTCCGTCAAAGCGCGCGATCCGGAGTCCGCGACGGGGGGAGACAACCTGTCCAGCAACGCTCCTGCCCGTTCGGAATCCGGATCGCGGTCCAGGATCCCCTGCTCCACCGCATCGATCAAGGACGAGAGGTGGTCGCCGCAATCCACCATGAGCGCCAGGAGTTCGGCGCTCATTTCCGCTCGTCCCGCCCGGACGCCGTCGAGAACACTCTCCATCGAATGCGTGAAACGGACCACGTGCTCGAGGCCGAAAAGCCCGGCCGATCCCTTGATGGTGTGGGCGGCGCGGAACACCGCGTGGACCCCCTCCTCGCTCGTTCCATTCCGTTCCATCTCCAGCAGGGCGTTCTCCATCTCGGAGAGGAGTTCCCTGGATTCCTGCACCAAGGTGGCGCGCGCGGCGGCCATGTCCATTTTCGTCCCTTTCAATTCGCGTGGACGGATTCGTCGAAGAAATCGGCTCGTCCCAGCAGCGTGAACGCCCGCAGCACCTCCGGGGAGGGCCTTAGGAACCGGCAGTCGACCTTGTCCGCCCGGGCCTGGCGGCGGGTGGACAGGAGCAGCTGGACCCCGGCGGTATCGATTTCTGCGAGGCCGGAGAGATCGAAGTCGATCTGCGACCCCTTGCGCAACGCCTTGGAGAGCTGCTCCTTCGCCTCCAGGACGGAGGAGATGTCCAGGGCTTCCCCGAGATGGGCACGCACCTTCCCGCCGGCTTTCGAGATGTTCATCCGCATGGAAATCCCTTTCAGGGGAGGACGAGCTTGGACACGGCATCCAGGAGGACCGGCGGTTGGAATGGCTTCACCACCCAGGCCCGCACGCCGGCAGCCTTGCCCTCGGCCTTCTTGTCGTCTCCGGAGACGGTGGTCAGCATCACGACGGGCGTGAACTTGTAGGCGGGGATCTCCTTGGCGGCCTTGACGAACCCGATCCCGTCCAGGTTGGGCATGTTCACGTCGGATACGATCAGGTGGAACTTGCGTCCGTCCAGTTTTGCCAGGGCGTCGCGCCCGTCGCAGGCCTCCACGACCTCGTAGCCTGCTCCCTGGAGGGACATCGCCACCACCTGGCGGAAGCTCGTGGAATCGTCGACGACGAGGATGGTCTTGGGCATCGGTAACTCCTCTCAGAAGAATGTGACGGACGAGGATGCCCCGGGAACGGCCGCCGCGCCCCCGGCGTGGGCCTGTTCCTGTTCGCAGGTCGTGTAACCCGCCTCGAGTCTGGTGAGCCAGGCGGACGCGTCGGGCACTTCGTCCTGGTCGATCGCCGTGGCGAATCGCCGGGTGTCGGTCTCGACATTGGACAATATCTGACTCACCCGATCCTGGAATTGGAGATCCACCAGGACCTGCTCGATCGCTTGGGCGACTTCGGCCCCGCTGTTTCGCAATCCCGCGATGCGGAGTTCCGCTTCCTGGGCGCGGCGCTCGAACTCCTCCAGGGTTCCGGACACCGTGCGTTCCGCCTGTCCAAGCAGGGTCTGTTCCTTGTGTGAAAGCTCTCCTGCGGTCTTCACCGCGTTTCCGACGGCGCCAACGATCCCGTCCACCTTCTCACGGATTTCCGCTCCTGTCTGCGCCGAGAGCTTGGACAGCTCGCGCACCTCGCCGGCAACGACAGCGAAACCCCGTCCGGCTTCACCGCATCGGGCGGCTTCGATGGCTGCGTTCAGCGCGAGGAGGTTCGTCTGCGCCGCCAACTTCTTCACCCCTTCGGCCAACGAGTGCAACTCCCCCATCGAGGTCCCCAGCGATTCGATTTGGGACAGGAACAGTTCGCGCGAAGCCTTGGATTCGTCCAGGGACTTCAATGCGTTGGGCAGGTTCACAAGACTTTCACGAAGGTGTTCCAGCACCAACCGGTCGGACGATCCCGGCAACAGATTGGCGGCCGAACGCAGGCTTCCCAGCATGACCGAGAAGCGATCCGCCAAGTTCGTGATGGCCGTTTCCGTCTCCGAGCGCACGAGCTCCATGTGCCGGGTCCAGACGGGGAAGATTCCCCCGATCAGACCCGAGAGCCGCGCATGGCGGTCGTCCTGCGCAAGGGCAACGGGCTCCACGGTGACTGCGGGCGGAGAGGGGTCGGTCGGCGCGGGTTGCGCAGAATTCCAGGTTAGCATGGCGATCGCCGCGATGGCCACCAGGAGACCCTGCCACCACGGAGCCGCGATCCACAGGGAGAGCGCCGTCATCGCGAGGGCGGATAGGAGCAGCCGTGAGGAAAAATGCATATACGGACCGTGATCTCCTTTTATTAGGTGGAGTGCAAGAACATTTTCTCCTTCTTTGTGGTCGATGTCAAGGAAGGCGGGCGATCTACCCGTTTTGCTCCCCCCCTCCGTATCCAACCGGCTTCGGGCTGAAGCCCTCGCATGGTCCCGCCGCCGTTCCTGCGTTGACCGGTTGGATGGCGGCAAGGAGCTGCAGAACACCAGTTTGGCCGCTCAAGGAATCTGCGAGTGGCTTCAGCCCGAGTCATGGAGGGAGGGGTGAGGCGGTCGAGGGGATGAGACAAGTCGATGCTTCCGAGGGAGATGGGAAACCATCTCCCTTTTTCGTTTCCTCTAGCGGCGGCGGGTCTCGGCGGAAGCCGGAACCAGACCCAGCCGTCGGAGCACCGGCGTGATGGTCAATCCTTGGACCACGATGGAGAAGGCCACCACGGCGAAGGCGAGGGTGATGATCTCGGAGCGCATGGGGACGGATTCCGGCAACCCCAGCGCCAGGGCCAAGGCCAGGGCACCGCGCAGGCCGCCCCAGACCAGGATGTGCTGGTAGGCGAAGGAGATTCTGGAGGTTCCTCGGGAGAACAGGAGCGAAATGGGATAGATGGCCAGGGCCCGGCTGGTCAAAACCAGCGCTACGGCGGCGACGGCCGGGACCACTAGGGGAAGGAAGTCCTGCTTGGCTTCCTGCATCCCGATCAGGAGGAAGATCAGCGAATTGGCCACGAAGGCGGCGAATTCCCAGAACGCGTCGACGTTTTCCTTTCCCTTGCTCGAGATGGATCCCAAATGGCCCCGGTTCCCGATGATCAATCCCGTGGTCAGGGTCGCGAGGACTCCCGACATGTGGAAGTGTTCGGCAAGGAGGAACGAGCCGTAGGCGGCCACGGTGGAGAAGGCGAGCTCCACTAGGTGGTCCGCGGTCTTTCCAGCGAGATACAGGATCGCCAGAGCCACCAGGGCTCCGCAACCGATGCCGCCTCCGATGATCCGCACCGCGTTGGCCGCGACCCCGAGGACCGTGGGTGAAGGGCCTCCTCCCGCGAAGGCGAGCAGCAATCCGAAGACCACGGCCGCGGTCCCGTCGTTGAAGAGGCTCTCCGATTCCACCAGGATGCGCAACCGCCCCGAGACTCCCGCCTCCTTGAAGGTCGCGATCACGGAAACAGGGTCGGTGGCGGCGATCAGGACGCCGAAGATTCCGGCGGCGAGTGGCGGCCAACCGAAGAGGAAGTGCATGCCGATTCCCGTCAAAACGGCGGAAAGGAGCAGCCCCGCGGTGGCGAAGGCAAGCACCATTCCCAGCACCTTGCGAAGTTCCACCCACGGGAGGGTGAGGGCGGCTTCGAAGATCAACGGCGGGAGAAGCAGCGAGAAGATCAGTTCCTTGGTGAGGGCGATGACGGGCGCGAGCGGAATCAATGCGAGCGCCGCGCCGGAGAACACCAGCCCGACCGTGTAGGGAAACCGGAATCGCCGCGCCAGCATGGCCACCAGGGCGGCCACGAGGAGGAGAAGTTCGATCTTTTCCAGCGGCGCGTCCGTCATGGACGGACCGATTCAGGCTCGGGCATCACCGCCAATGAAATAGCTCTTTGGCGCCTTCCGGGATTGGCGCTTCGGGCCGATGTCCC
>Ga0302319_10019183_pt1 | contig 12434 bp, 9 predicted proteins | sample Bog_T0_2_FD_203319 | JGI IMG/M metagenome (GOLD analysis project Ga0302319, IMG submission 203319) | Peat permafrost microbial communities from Stordalen Mire near Abisko, Sweden - Bog_T0_2 | ecosystem: Environmental > Terrestrial > Soil > Wetlands > Peat | place: Sweden: Abisko, Stordalen Mire... | reverse complement strand
ATTCCAAACGCCCGTCCAACGTTCGTCGGCTTGATTGTTCTCCATCGCTATCCGCAACGCGGAAACGGCCGAGGCGTCCAGGCGCGCCCCCTCGTGCTCTTGCCGGTACTCCACCTCCCGTCGATAGGCGGCATCAATGGAATTCTGCAGAACCGAAGGCATCGCGAGATTCGCCGCCAGCAGGAATACATTCTTAACCAGCACGCTAGGACGCCAACCGATCGGATTGGCGTCCACCTGCCAGTCGCCCATCAACACCGCTAGCCGGCGCGCCAAAGTGAGACGAAGCCGCTCCGCCTCCGGCGCAGGCTCCAGCGCCCATAGGATCCACTGAAACTCCTCGCTATCGCCCGCGTAGCCGGGTAAATCACCCTGTAACCAGGCGCAGAGCGGCTTGAGATCATCGGTATTCCGGTTCAACCAGTCCGCAATAATGCGCCTCGATGCTGCGAACGGATCCAGGTCTGCGGCGTCCCCTGCGCTCAGCCATCGCTGGATTTCCGGGTCGTTCTCAAAAGCGGGCCGAAGCAGTTCCGGAGCGCTGAACCGTTCTGCTTGGTCGAGCAGCGTACCGTACGACTCGATCGATATTTTCAACCAGCAGCCCAGCCGCGCCGCGATCTTCCGGAGCGTTTCAATGTTCCAACGTCCGTACTCCTTGTCCTCATAGAGCGACACGCGGCCTTGATTGCTTTCAATCATTTCACCGAGCTGGCTCTGGTTCAGGTTCCGTCCTTTCCGGTTCAGCTTGATCTGAGCCGTAATGTACTCATTGGCGAAGTGTTCCGCGTAGCTTTCGCGGTACTCTTCACTTTCGGCGAACTCCTTCGCCAACTGACGTTTAAAATCGCTCATGCGGTATGCGCCATCCATGTCCAGACTGTTTGATTTGGAAACGGTTCTGCTCTGCTTGGGCCGGCGCTCCGGTAGGTTCGTAGCCGCCGTCTTTTTCAAAGGCGCCGCACAGCAGAGTCATTTCGCTGGTGTTGTCGACCGGGCCCCGGCAAAGCATGGGACGCAGCATCCTTCCGGCATGAACGACCAGCTTGTAGATGTGCTTTTGATGCAATACGGGACCGTCGAGAAAATCAAGTTCGTGTGCAACTTCAAAGCCCAGACGTTCCAGCATGTCCAGCTTTTGGTTGAGCTGCCCCCGCTCCCGAGGCGTCAAGCGTGACTTATTGGCCCACTTGGCGATTTCACGGCGCTCGGGTGGATGGAAGAAATCCCAGAGTTTCATCTGTCGAACTTCCCCCAAACACTGATCATACCGTTTCTCCAAATATATTGCAAGCAATATTTTTAGCCATTTGCCGGATCCATCCACGTAGATACCGGGGCCTGTCCGAACTCGTGACAGAGGTCGGACCAATGCCCGGAGCGGTCACTAGCCAATTCTCCGGCCGCGCCCACTGCGAAAGCCGTCTCGATGACCGGTAACCCGGAGGCGACCCATTCGTGTTCCGTCCACTGGATCGGTGGATGAATGAACTCCCGTAGAGCCTTGGTTGGGTTTGTATTCATATTCCCGCTTCGTCCTTGGACGATGCGGCCGCCATGCCCAGCGGAGGCACACGGCGGCGACGGAAAATGCCGCCCGAAGTAGCCTGCCTCCAATTGCGTGGGACGAATTAAAGGATTCCCTAAATCCGCCGGATATTTGAGAATGGCCAGGAAGTTAGGCGGTGTCAGCTTACAAAGACCGGTCGCGCTGGCCCAGGATTCGGCGCGCATACGGTTCACCCGATCGAACCATTTACTCCAGAGAGCTGCCCAGATCGGTCCGTGAGGCTCTCGCTTTTCCAAATAGCCGCGGTAGGCAGAGAAAAATGCCCGCATGAGAGGCAGCTGTTCTTCGATGCTCCTGCGTGCGAGCAGCTTATCCAAGACCGGCCGCAAGGAATCCACTCCGTTCGAGTCCCAGTCGCCCAGCAAACCGGCCGAGTCTTGGTCCTTCAGGTCGCGCCAAATAGCTATCGACCTTGGGCCCGTTAGATCCAATACATGGACAAGCGTATCGCCGGGTCCGGGAAGATCGGCGTCACTTGGATGAAGAATGTTATTGCGGTTCAACACGCGATGACGATACGTCTCAAACGGGCGTGCCGCTACCGAGTCGCCGTAAACATTTAAAGCGGTCTTCAGCGAATCGCTCAGCGGCCCCGCCATCAGATCGGCCCAATGAATGCCCCTCTCATCCGATACTCTGTGCTCATGCTTTAAATTCCAAGCCACGGCTCGAGCGTTGGCGTCGTAGGTCGGACCACCCAACAAGTCGTCACAGCGCCGCATAACCCGATTGGGCAACATCTCGTAATAGTATTTCTCTAACTGTTATGAGTCAAGAAGAATTCGCTTAAAAGTCGCTTTAGGAAACTCGATAAATAGCAAGCCAAAATCGAATAAGCGGGAGCTACAGGCATTCCTGCGAAGCTGTTAAACTCGGTGGTCCAGGTCTCGTAAAGTCGCTCGGGTAGCCAGACCGAACTTATCCGCGATTTCAGCCAGTTCGTTCTCCGTGGCATTGTAAGGCGGCGCCAGGATGACCGTGTCCCCGCAAATGCCATCTACGTTCCCTCCGGATGGATAGCAGATAAGGCCGTGCTCGAAGGCCTGCTGGCGCACGCGTTGGTACAGCTTCAAGCCGGCGGCGAAAGGTTCTTTCGTAACGCGATCGGCAACCAGTTCGATACCCACGAAGAAGCCTCGTCCGCGGATATCGCCCACGGCTTCTAGATCGCCTACAGCGTCTCGAATCATCGACAGAAAGCGTGGGCCAGTATCCCGGACCCGTTCGATCAACCGCTCGCGGCTGATAATGGTCTGCACGGCAACTCCAGCGGCGCAAGCCGTGGTATGGCCTGAAAATGTGTGGCCAGTGGCTGGTCCCGTGGTGAGCGTGGCGGCGATATTGGCGCCGTAGATGGTTGCGCCGAGCGGGATGTAGCCGCCTGCGAGGCCCTTAGCGATGGTCATGATATCGGGAACAACGCCATCAGGTTCGAGTGCGCGAAAGGTGCCGCAGCGGCCGGAGCCGCACATCACTTCATCGGCGATCATCAGAACTCCGTAGCGATCGCAGATTTGGCGGACGAGTGCGGCATAGCCGGGAGGCGCGGGCACCACTCCGCCCGCGGCGCCCACGACAGGCTCGAAGATAAAGGCCGCAACATTCTCTGATCCGAGGCGCAGGATTTCCCGTTCCAGTTCCTGCGCGCAGAAGGCGCCTACTTGGTCCCGCGTGACGCCAGCGGGAGGCCGGTAGGTATTTGCTGGCGAGAGCAGGGATCCTTCGATGAGCGCTCCCTCGTACGGCGCGCGGCGTTCTTCGAAGCCTGAGATGGAAAGCGCACCGAGCGTGCTGCCATGCCAGGAACGCCGGCGCGAGATGAATCTGCGGCGCGTGCTTTCGCCACGTGCCGTGTGATATTGCAAAGCGATCTTCAGAGCAGCCTCCACCGCCTCAGATCCGCCGGAGACGAAGAGCACGGAAGTCAGCGTTAGTCCGCAGCGCTCGGCGAGCAGCGCGGTGAGTTCCTCGAGCGGATCGCTGGTCCAAGTTGCGCGATAGCCGTGCATTACTTTCTGTAGCTGGCGGGTAATGGCTTCATTCACTTCCTCATTGCCATACCCGAGACAGAAAACCGCCGGACCGCCCGATCCATCGATGTACTGCTTGCCGGCGTTGTCGTAGACGTACACTCCCCGGCCCCACCCAACTTTGGGCAATGCCATATCTGTGCCTATGCTAACTTGTCCAGTATTGCCGAATCTTTCTCGATCGCTGCGGCGTTGGGACGTAGTGGCGGTCGTGCTCAACGGCGTGATCGGCGCGGGGATTTTCGGCTTGCCTTCGAAGATCTTCAGTTTGTCGGGCGATTATAGCCTGGCGGCGTTCGCGGTCTGCGCCGTTTGCGTGATGGCCATTGTGTTCGGGTTTGCGAAAGTCGCCCGGCGATACTCCGGCACGGGCGGTCCTTATCTCTACGCGCGCGATGCGTACGGTCCCGCTACCGGGTTCACTGTGGGCTGGCTGGTCTGGATCGCCCGCGTCACTTCGTTTTCAGCGAATTGCACGCTGTTGCCGGAGTATCTGGATTATTTCTTTCCAGGAGCCGCCACCGGGTGGCCGCGAGCCTCAATCATTCTCATAACGGTGGGTTTGCTGGCGGCCATTAATCTAAGAGGCGTGCGCGTGATGGCGGATGCCGGCAATGCTTTCGCTTTCGGCAAACTGCTCCCCCTGGCGATCTTTGTGCTGGCTGGCCTGTTCTTTCTGAAGGGATCGAATTTTTCTTTCGCCCATGCTCCGCATTACCACGCGTTCTCGCAGTCCGTGTTGCTGCTGATCTATGCGTTCACGGGTTTTGAAATGGCGGTGATTCCCGCGGGCGAGATTCGCGATCCGGAATTGACGTTGCCGAAGGCCCTGCTGATGGGGATGACCATTGTGGTTGTGTTCTACGTATTGATTCAGGTAGTTTGCATTGGGACGCTGCCGAATTTAGCGGCTTCGCACCGGCCCCTGGCGGATGCGGCGGTTCGCTTCCTGGGGACGGGCGGGGCAGTCATGATCACGGCCGGCATCGTCATTTCGCTCGCAGGCAATTTGAATGTGCTGATTCTGGCCGCGTCGCGGGTTGTATTTGCGATGGGCGAGAATGGCGAGCTGCCGCGAAGCTTCTCTTATGTCGAACCGAAGCGGCACGTGCCGGTGGTGGCTGTTCTAAGCACCATCGCGGTGATGCTGGCAGTGACCTTGTCGGGCACTTTCATTTACCTGGTGACTCTGAGCACGATTTCGCGTTTAGTCACTTACCTGGTCACTTGCGGGGTAGCTCGGAGTTGGATCGGCGTCGCAGTTTGCCTGTGGCTGCTGAGCGGCATCGGGTGGCAGGAAGCTCGCGATATCGGCATCGCCGTATTGGTTGGATTGGCGATCCATTCGCTTAGGCCTCGCCGATCCACTCCACCGTCAGTGTAGCCAAGCGGTCCAATGCCGTCACAGCTAGCTCCAGGTGTTCCTCGCGAGTGTCTTCGATCTTGTTGTGGCTGATGCCGCGCAAGGATTGGACGAACATCATCACTGTCGGGATGCCCGCGCGGGCTACTTCCGCGGCATCGTGGAGCGGGCCGGAGGGTAAGCGATGAACCGCCCCGGTGGTCTCCTCCACCGCCTTCGCGCAAAGCTCGACCAGCGTGGGATGGAAAGCGATGGGCTCGATACTCCAGATTCGCGACCATTCCACCGTGCATTTCTCTTCTTCAGCGAATCGCTCGCTGGCTTCGCGGGCGGCCTGGTACATTCCGGCTAAGACATCGGCGTCGAGATCGCGCTGATCGAGCGTGGCTTCGCAACGTCCGACTACGGCGGTAACGATGCCCGGATAAGTCTTAACGCTGCCCATGGTGCAGACTGCGTCCGTGTGGGCTCGGGCGATGGTGCGAATCTCCAGCGCGAGTTTGGCGGCTGCGGCCAAGGCGTCGCGGCGGGCATGCATGGGTGTGGATCCGGAATGCGCTTCCTGCCCATAGAAGGTGATCGCGTGCCGTTCCACGCCTTTGGTGCCGAGGACCACGCCAAGCGGCAGGCCCAACGATTCGAGCACCGGGCCTTGTTCAATGTGCAGTTCCAGGTAGGCTGCCGCGTGGCGCTGCTCCCGCATCGCTTCGGGAAAGCGATCGATCTCCACGCCGCATTGCCAGAGCGCGTCTTCCAAGCGGATTCCGTTTTTGTCGATACGCCCGCGATCCGCTTCTATCGAGTGCGTCCCGGCGAAGGCCGACGATCCCAGCAGGCTGCGGCCGAAGCGCGCACCTTCTTCGTCGGCCCAATCGACCAGCCTGATGGTGACTGGCGGAAGGCCATTGTAGTCGGTCGCGAACCGGCGAAGAACTTCGAAGCCTGCCAGGAAATCCAGGCAGCCGTCCAGCCATCCGCCGTTCGGCACCGAATCGAGATGGCCGCCCATCAGCAGCGCCTTCTCGGATTGGCCAGGCAGCGTAATCCAGTGATTTCCGGCTGCGTCGTAGTGATGGTCCAGCGGCAGGCCGGTGAGCTTGCCTTCGAACCAGGCGCGCGCCTTGAGCCAGACATCGGTCCAGGCGACACGTTGCGCTCCGTCTTCGTTCGACGTCAGCGCGCGCAGTTCCTTCAATTCAGCTACGGTTCGTTTGGGATCGAGACTCATGCGGGATCCCGTTTCAAAAGTCGACCGCGGCCGCGCTCGCCGACGAATTCGCCGTCCTTCACTTGGACTTTTCCTCGCACGGTGACGCAGACGGGTCGCCCATCGATGGGCATGCCTTCAAAGCCGCTGTAGTCGTTATTGACGTGCTGCGTCTTTACCGAGACGACGCCTTGGTAGGCGGGATCGTAGACCACCAGGTCGGCGTCGGACCCTACCGCGATGGTTCCTTTACGCGGGAAGAGCCCGAACAGCTTGGCAGGCGTGGTGCTGGCCGCGTCGACAAAGCGATGGATGTCGAGATTGCCTCGCTTGACGCCGAACGTGTAGAGCAGATTGACGCGGTCTTCGATGCCCGGGATGCCGTTGGGAATCTGCGTGAAGGCATCTTTGCCCAGCAGCTTTTGATCAGTGTCGAACGGGCAGTGATCGGTACCCACGGTATCAATTAGGCCGATATTCAGGGCGTCCCACAAAACTCCCTGGTTGCGTTTGTCGCGCAAGGGCGGTGACATGACGTGCTTCATGCCTTCCACGCCGGGACGCTCGGCATAAGTCTTGTCGAGGAGGAAATGCGGGATCACCGATTCTACCGAGAGTTTCACTCCGCGTCGCTTGGCTCGTATGGCAGCGTCGAGCGCAGGCTCGCAGGATAGATGAACCACATAGCCAGTAGCGCCGGTGTTCTCGAGAAAGGTGGCGAAACGGTTCGTGCCTTCAGCTTCCACCGATTCAGGACGGCTCGGCTCATGCCATTCCGGACCGCGCTTGCCTTGGGCCAGCAGGTCGTCCTGAAGACGGCCGATCAGCTCGGCGTTTTCACAATGGGCGGTCACAATCACGCCAAGCTGACGGGCTAACACTAGAGTCTGGTAGAGTTCGCCATCATCCACGCCGAAGAAATCCTTGTAAGCGAGGAAGACCTTGAACGAAGTGATTCCGTCGCGAACGATTGCCTTCAGTTGGTCCGTGGTTTTGTCCCCGAATTTCGTCACAGACATGTGGAAGGTGTAGTCGCAGGCACTGTGACCTTCCGCTTTCGACTTCCACAGGTGATAGCCTTCGAGCGCATCGTCGTGGCGCGATGGACAGCACATCTCTATGTATGTAGTGGTGCCCCCGATTAAGGCGGCGATGCTGGCGGTTTCGTGAGTGTCCTTGGCGAACGTCGCCATGAAGGGCAGATAGATGTGAACGTGCGGATCGATGAATCCGGGGAATACAAGCTTACCAGTCGCGTCGATCACCTCGGCGGTGGGCGGCGCTTCGAGATTGTTGCCGATGCGCGTAATGGTTTCATCCTCGACATAGATGTCGGCATTATAGCGCGCATCGGCGGTGACGATCTCGCCGTTTTTGATTAAAAGTGGCATTAGTGAATGTGGATGCCGGCGCGGGCGCGATACTCTTCCATGGCGTCCCAGTCTTGAGTTACGTCTGGCTCAGCTTTCGATAACTCGCCCCAAGTGACCGATGGGAGCTCAGGCGGAAGCTCTACCATTTGGATGCAGTTCTCTACTGGACAGACGTTGAAACAGAGGCGGCAGCCGACGCAATCCTCTTCACGCACTTTCGGCGCCGACCTGTGACCGTTAAGGAGCGGTACACGGTCGATACATTGATGCGCGGTATCGTTGCAAGCCACGTAGCAGAGATTGCATTGAATACAACGCTCTGGATCGATGCGGGCCACCGCGCGGAATGACAAATCGAACTGGTTGAAATCCGAGATCCGCGAGAGACTCTGCCCGCGAAAATCTTCGATGGTAAGGAAGCCTTTCGAATCCATCCAGTTCGACAAGCCGTCGCAAAGATCTTCGATCAGCCGGAAGCCATAGTGCATCACCGCGGTGCACACCTGCAAGCTACCCGCCCCCAGCAGCAGAAACTCGGCGCCATCCTTCCAGGTATAAATACCGCCCATCCCTGAGATGGGCTTGCGTGCGCGGCCAACCACTTCATCGGTCCCAAGCGCCGCCAGCATATTCAAGGCGATGGGTTTGACGGCAGGACCGGCATAGCCCCCGTGTCCGCCCTTGCCGCCGATGTTCGGCGTGATCTCAAGAGTATCCAGATCGACGCCGACAATCGAGTTTATGGTGTTGATCAACGAAAGACCGTCCGCCTGGGCAGCGACCGCGGCGCGTGCGGGCAAAACGATGTTCGTTATATTCGGCGTCAGCTTTACAATCACGGGAATGCGTGCGGCCTGCTTCACCCATCCGGTGATCCGCTCGCAGTATTCCGGAACTTGGCCGACGGCGCTGCCCATGCCGCGTTCGCTCATGCCATGCGGACAGCCGTAGTTCAACTCGATGCCGTCAGCGCCGGTGTCTTCGATGCGATGAACGATCTCGCTCCAGGCTTCCGGTTTCGATTCCACCATGGCCGAAACGATCAGTGCGCGGTCCGGCCAGTTGCGCTTTACTTCGGCAATCTCACGGAGATTGACGGCGAGGGGACGATCCGAGATCAGCTCGACGTTATTGATCGCAAGCATTTTGTGCTCGCCATAATGCCACGCGCCGTAACGATTGGAGACGTTCAAAACCGGAGGCCCAATCGTTTTCCAGACCGCTCCGCCCCAGCCGGCCTCGAAGGCTTTCTGTACCTGAAAGCCTGAATTGGACGGAGGCGCCGACGCCAGCCAAAATGGATTCGGCGATCGGATGCCGGCAAACGTGATGTTGAGGTCAGCCATGAAAAGCTCCCGAGATGGCGCGCGCCGCCAGTTTTCCGTCTTGAACGGCCATCACGGTGGACGCCGCGCCCTTCACGCGAATGCAGTCGCCGCCTGCGTAAATACCCGGAACGCTTGTTTCGTAGTTGGTGTTGACGTCGATGAGACCGGCCTTGGTATGGAGGCCTAGCAGAGCCGCTATCGACGGCCGGTGCTGGCCGATCGCCTTGACGATCTGATCCGCGGGAATCACAAACTCCGAGCCGGGCAGAAGTTCCGGAAAACGAACCACGCGTGCGCACTCGAGACCGGTAGGCGCGCCGTTTTGAGCGACCACCCGGACCGGTTGTGCGAGAAACTCGAACGCCACGCCTTCGCGCTTAACGAAATCATACTCGTGATCGTAAGCAGTCATTTCTTGTTCGGTGCGCCGATAGATCATCGTAACGCGATCCGCGCCCAGGCGTTTCGCGATCGTCGCGCAATCGATGGCCGTATTTCCCGCGCCGATCACCACTACGTTACGACCGATCCGCAAACTGGGCTGGTCCAGCTTGCTTTGCTGAATGAATTCGAGACCGTCGAGAATGTGCTCCTCCCCCGGGATTTGAAGTGCGGGCGTCGCGCCCAGGCCAACGCTGACGAACACCGCATCGAAGTCGCGTTGCAAGTCCGCCACGCCGATGTCGGCGCCCACTTCCACACCGGTCTTGATTTCCACGCCGAGGCCGCGAATCATTTCCACTTCCGCGAGCGCAATGTCCACGGGTTCGCGCAGCACGATGATGCCGTAAGTGGATAAGCCGCCCCCTAAAGCGCGCCGTTCGAAGATCGTGACGGCGTGGCCTTGACGCGCCAGTTCGCCTGCGCACGATAGACCAGCGGGGCCCGCGCCGATAACCGCAATCCGTTTGCCTGTGGGAGTTCCTGCCCTCACCAGATGGTTGCCGTTGCTGTAGGCGTAATCCATCGCGAAACGTTGCAGGCGGCCGATCATAATGGGCCGATGCTCCGCCCCCAGCACGCATGCGCCTTCGCACAGCTCCTGGACCGGGCAGACGCGCGCGCAAGTTGCACCCAGCAAGTTTGAACTTAGAATGGTTGTGGCCGAACCCTTCAAATTGTCTGTCGAAATCTTCTTAATGAAGCGCGGGATGTCGATGTGAGTGGGACATGCTTGCGTGCATGGCGCGTCGTAACAGAAGAGACAACGATGCGCCTCGACGAAGGCTTCGTTATTCGTGAGTGGCGGCCAATGCTCGCTGAGGCCGGACGTTTCAGTACTCAACACTTCCCCCTTTCAGGCGAGGCGTGATCGAAACGTAGACCAGCGCGGAGACGGCGAATCCTACGAACCAAGAGTAATCGTACAGCCAGCGGACCGCGGGAACGGCAAGACCAATCAGCGCCACCACGATTCCTGCTGCTAAGCTCACCAAACTGCGAGGGTTGATGCCATTGCGATACTCATACTCGCCGCCGCGGCGGTACAGGTCGTCGACATTCAGTTGACGATGGCGTACCAGGAAGTAATCGGCGATCATGATGCCTGCTACTGGCCCGAGGAGTCCTGAATAACCAACCAGCCATCCAGTGATATAAGAACCATAATCGCCCAGCAGTTTCCAGGGCATCAGCAGCACACCCAGGACGCCGGTGATCAGGCCGCCGGTGCGAAACGAGATGCGCTGAGGATTCAGATTCGAAAAGTCGTTCGATGGCGAAACGACGTTCGCCGCGACGTTGGTGTTTAGGGTCGCCAGCAGGATGGCAAACAACGCTACCAGCGCGGCGGCCGGTTGATGGAAGCGGCCAATCAACACGACCGGGTCCCATACGGCGGAACCGAAAAGCACCACCGAAGCGGACGTCACCGCCACGCCGATAAATGAGTACAGGGTCATGGCTGTCGGCAAACCTAGCGCTTGTCCGACAGCCTGCGCTCGCTGGCTGATGGCGTAACGGGTGAAGTCCGGAATGTTCAGCGCGACAGTAGACCAGAATCCGACCATCGCTGTGAGAGACGGCACGAAGAACTTCAGGAACTCGCCTTTGGTTTGAAATTTGCCTGGGGAACTCAGCACTGGCCCGAAGCCGCCCGCTTTGTTGGTGATCCAGAAGAGAAGCACCAGGCCGACGATCAACATCAGCGGCGCGCCGATGCCCTCCAGGATGCGGATGGTCTCGATGCCGCGCCACACCACAACCATATTCAGCAGCCAGAAAGCGAAGAAGCAAAACCACACGGTGCTCGGAGCGGACGCGGAAGCCGGCCACAATACACCCAGCATCGATGCGACCGCCTGGCCGCCGATCCAGGTCTGAATGCCGAACCATCCGCAAGCCACCAGCGCGCGCAGAACGGCCGGCAGATTCGCCCCGCGCACGCCGAACGAGGCTCGCACGAAGACCGGAAACGGGATACCGTACTTGGCGCCCGCGTGGGCGTTGAGCAACATGGGGATCAGCACGATCAAGTTGCCGAGCAGAATAGTTCCGATCGCCTGCCACCAATTCATCCCTCCCGCAATCAGGCCGGAAGCTAGCATGTAGGTGGGAATGCAGACGCTCATCGCGACCCACAGCGACGCATAGTTGTAAGTGGTCCAGGTTCTGCGCGAGGCAGGGACGGGCGCGAGATCCTCGTTAAAGAGCTCGGGCGCAAAGGACGGCTTGGGTTCGGTGGCTCTCACGGGGAAAAGGCTATTTTACTCCGTTTCCCAGATCGGGGATTGAGGTTCACACTTCCACGGGACCTATGCCCATCGGAAAAGGTTATTTTACTCATTATGGGAATATTGGCGAAGTTAGGCCTGATCGCGCTTGGCGCCGCCGTTGGCGTTGCCGCGGAAACGGGACGCGATGCATGGCTCCGATATGCCCCCGTGGATCGTAAACCGATACCAGCCGAGGTCGCCAGTTTTGGTAACTCCCCGCTCATCCAGACCGCCCAAGACGAACTGGTGCGCGGTGTGCGCGGAATGTCCGGGCGTACGTTGCGGATCACCACCGGCCTGCCGAACGAGACCGCATTTCTGCTTGGCACACTGACGGATATGCCTGGGTTGGGTTTGACTGGGCAACTAAAGCCTGACGGTTATTGGCTTAAGACCATGGGCCGTTACACGGTCGTCACGGCGTCGAACGATCGCGGTGTGTTGTACGGCGTTTTCGCTCTGCTGCGGCGGATCGGAACCGGCCAGCCGATCACGGCTCTGGATGAACGGCAATCGCCAAGCGTACCGGATCGGTGGATCAATCAATGGGACAACCTGGATGGCGTCATCGAACGCGGTTACGGCGGCCGTTCCATCTTTTGGGACAACGGACAAGTCCGCGCGGACCTGACGCGCGTCGGTGAGTATGGACGCCTCCTCGCTTCCATTGGGATCAACGTCTGCGCGATCAATAATGTAAACGCCAACCCCCGGGTGCTCGCGCCTGACTTCCTTCCGCAGATCACGCGCATCGCGGAGGCTTTTCGCCCGTGGGGAATTCGAGTCGCTATTTCAGTCGATTTCGGAAGTCCCAAGAGCGTGGGAGGACTTGATACTTTCGATCCTTTG
>Ga0302319_10019181_pt1 | contig 12434 bp, 9 predicted proteins | sample Bog_T0_2_FD_203319 | JGI IMG/M metagenome (GOLD analysis project Ga0302319, IMG submission 203319) | Peat permafrost microbial communities from Stordalen Mire near Abisko, Sweden - Bog_T0_2 | ecosystem: Environmental > Terrestrial > Soil > Wetlands > Peat | place: Sweden: Abisko, Stordalen Mire... | reverse complement strand
GGTGGCGGCGTTGATCCGGGTGATCCACAGGCGGCGGAAGTCGCGCTTGCGGTTGCGCCGGTCGCGGTAGGCGTAGGCGTCCGCCTTCATCAGCGCTTCCTTCGCCCGCTTGTAATTCGAGTTGGCCTCGCCGCGGAAGCCCTTGGTCAGCTCGAGCGTCGCGCGGCGCTTCTTCTTCGCGTGCAGGGAGCGCTTGACGCGGGTCATTTGCCGACCCCCAGCATCTTCTTGATCCGCGGCGCGTCGTGGTCGGAGATCATCGCGTCCTGGCCCAGATGGCGCTTACGCTTGGGTGACTTCTTCTCGAGGATGTGGCTCGTGAAGGCGTGCCTGCCCTTGACCTTGCCGGTGGCGGTCAGCTTGAAGCGCTTCTTGGCGCCGGAGTGTGTCTTCATCTTGGGCATCGCGACGAAGGAGTATGGCAGACGAGGCGCCGCCAGCCCGGCTAGGTGGCTTCAGGTGCGCCCGGCGCGACCGCCGGTTCCGCGCCGGGCAGATCGTCGGCGTCGGGTGCCTGCGGCAGCTCGTCAACGTCGGGCGCATCGGGCACCGCGTTGACGTCGGGCCCGTCCGGGCGCTCGCCGGTGTCCGGCGGGGCGGGCAGATCGTCGCCGCTGGGCGGCTCGACGATCTCGGCCGCCGGCGCGTCGCCGTTGGCAGCGTGGGCGACCTCGGCTGCGCCCGCCTGCGCGAGCACCGCCTGATCGGTGCCGTCGCCATTGGTGTGCTTGTCGAACTGCCCGGCGAGCACGGCCTTGGACGGCCCGAGCATCATCGTCATGTTGCGGCCGTCCTGCAGCGGGCGCTGCTCGACGATCGCAAATTCGGCGAGCTCCTCGGCCAGACGGTCGAGGATCGCGACGCCGCGCTCGGGATGGGTGACCTCGCGCCCGCGGAACATGATCGTCACCTTGACCTTGTCCTTGTGGCGCAGAAAGCGCTCGACGTGGCCCTTCTTGGTGTCGTAGTCGTGCTGCGCGATCTTCGGGCGGAACTTGATCTCGCGGATCGTGATCTGCTGCTGGTGCTTGCGCGCCGCCTTCAGCTTCTGCGCCTGCTCGTACTTGTACTTGGAGTAGTCGAGCACGCGGCAGACGGGCGGCTTGGCCTCGGGCGCGACCTCGACCAGGTCGAGATCGCGCTCCGCGGCATAGCGCAGGGCGTCGTCGATCTTCATCAGGCCGATCTGTTCGCCGTCTTCCCCGATCAGCCGGACCTCGGGGACCCGGATGCGCTCATTGATCCTGGTCGGATCGCGCTCTGGCGGGCGCCGGTCGAATCTACGCGGGACCGGCACTAATGCTCACGCGCGCGCGTCAAGCGGGCTGCCGGCGCGGCATGGTGGTTGTTGCGAAGGCCAAGGTGGGCGAGTATAGCGGGGCGAGGGGCCGGTGGCGAGGGATTGTTGGCAAGCTGTGAAGCGGCGCTCAGCGTGAGCGCTGCGAGGTCTCGCTGCGCAGCCGCTCCACGAACTCCTCGAGCGCGACGACGCCAACGTCACCGGCGCTGCGCTCGCGTACCGCAACCGTTCCCGCCGCCGCCTCGCGCTCGCCGACCACCAGCATGTAGGGGAGCTTGCGCAGCTGGGCATCGCGGATCTTGCGTCCGACGGACTCCGAGCGGGCATCCAGCTCGCCGCGCAGTCCGGCGGAGCCCAGCGCCGCGAGCACATCGGCGGCAGCCGCGTTCTGGTGATCGGTGATCGGCAGCACGATCGCCTGTACCGGCGCGAGCCAGACCGGCAGCTGGCCGTCGAGGTGCTCGAGCAGGATCCCGATGAAGCGCTCGAAGGAGCCGAACAGTGCGCGGTGGATCATCACGGGGCGGTGCTCGGCGTTGTCGGCGCCGGTGTAGGTGAGCTCGAAGCGCTCGGGGAAGTTGTAATCCAGCTGCACGGTGCCGAGCTGCCACGAGCGCCCGAGCGAGTCGGTCATGTGCATGTCGATCTTCGGCGCGTAGAACGCCCCCTCCCCCTCCATAACCCTGTAGTCGAGGCCGAGACTCTCGAGCGCGGCTGCGAGCACCCCCTCCGCGTGATCCCAGAACGCGTCGTCGCCGAAACGCTGCTGCGGTCTGGTCGAGAGCTCGATGCGCGTTTCGAAGCCGAACAGGCGATAGACCTCGAAGCCGAAGTCGACGCAGCCGGCGACCTCGTCGCGGATCTGCTCCTCGGTGCAGAAGATGTGCGCGTCGTCCTGCGCGAAGGCGCGGGCACGCAGCAGGCCGTGCAGCGTGCCGGAGGGCTCGTTGCGGTGCAGCAGGCCCGGCTCGGAGAAGCGCACCGGCAGGTCGCGGTAGGAGCGTGGCTCCATCGCGTACAGCACGCAATGTCCCGGGCAGTTCATCGGCTTGAGCGCCATCGGGCGCTCCTCGTCCTGGGTGACGAACATGTTCTCGCGGTATTTGTCCCAATGACCCGAGATGCGCCACAGCTGGGCGTCGAAGAGCTGCGGTGTCTTGACCTCCGTGTAGCCGTGGGCCCGCGTCAACTCGCCGGCGAGGTCGCGCAGGCTGTTCCACAGCGTCGTGCCGTGCGGCGTCCAGAAGGCGTTGCCGGGTGCGAGCTCGGAGAAGTTGAAAAGCCCGAGCTCGCGGCCCAGCCGGCGGTGGTCGCGTGCCCGCGCCAGCTCGAGACGCTCGAGATAGGAGTCGAGCTCCGCCTTGGACCCAAAGGCGGTGCCGTAGATCCGCGTCAGCATCGCTCGCTTGGAGTCGCCGCGCCAGTAGGCGCCGGCGACGGACTGCAGCGCGAAGGCGTTGATCGCGGCGGTGCTCGGGGCGTGCGGGCCGCGACAGAGGTCGGTGAACGGGCCGTTGGTGTAGAGCGAGACCGTGGAGATCTGCTGGTCGCGCACGAGATCGTCGATCAGCTCGACCTTGTACGGCTGGCCCTCGGCGAGGAAGCGCTCGCGCGCGGCGGCGACCGCCACCTCCTCGCGCACGAAGGGCTCGGCGCGCTTGACGTGCTCGCGCATCCGCGCCTCGATCGCCGGGAAGTCCTCCTCGGAGATCGACGTGCCAGCCGGAAAGTCGAAGTCGTAATAGAAGCCGTTCTCGATCGCGGGGCCGATGCTGATCTTCACGCCCGGATAGAGCTCCGTCACCGCGGCGGCGAGGACGTGCGCGGCGTCATGGCGGATCAGGCCGAGCGCCCCCTCCCCCTTGGCTGTCAGGATCGAGACCGTCGCACCATCGGCCACCGGGCGCGCAAGGTCGCGCAGTTCGCCGTCCACCTCGATCGCCAGCGCCGCGCGGGCCAGTCCCGCACCGATCGCGGTCGCGACATCGGCGCCAGTTGCCCCGTCTGGGAGCTCGAGCGACTTTCCGTCGGGGAGTGTCACGTGCGTGCTCATCGCCGTAGCGATCCTACGTCAAGCGGGCCCGGCGATCCTGGCCGCGCAGCGGCGGGGGTAGGCTGAAGGCAATGGAATCGCTGCGCGGGAAGCTCCTGATCGCCCCGCCAATGCTGGCCGACCCCAACTTCACGCGCACCGTCGTGCTGATCGCAGCACACGACGAGGAGGGCGCGCTCGGCCTGGTGCTGAACCGTCCGCTGCAGACGCCGCTGTGGGAGGTTTCGCCGGTGCTTCAATCGCTCGCGGAGCCCGGCTCGATGCTGCATGCGGGCGGTCCCGTGGCGCCCGAGTCGGCGGTCGTGCTGGCCGACTTCCGCGACCCGACCCTCGCGGCGCTGATGATCTTCGGCAGCGTCGGCTTCCCGAGCGCGGCATGCGAACTGGACGACCTCGCGGCCGGCGCGCGCCGCGCGCGGGTCTTCGCGGGCCACTCGGGCTGGGGTCCGGGTCAGCTCGACGGCGAGCTGACCGACGACGGCTGGATCGTGGGCCAGCTCGCCCCGGACGAGCTCTGGCAGCCCGACAGCTCGCAGCTGTGGTCGACGGCGCTGCGCCGCAAGGGCGGGAGCTACGCGCTGCTCGCGCGGATGCCCGAGAACCCATCGGTCAACTAGCGCCGCGCGAGCGTCGCGCTCGGCGTGAGGGGGCCTCAGGCGGCTGCGTGCCAGATCGCGTCGTCGCCGAGCGGCTCGCGACGCACGCGCCCCTCCGCAAGCAGTGCCAGCAGCGCGTCCTCGGCGCCGGCGCGATCCACGTCGACGAGGTTCCCGGCCGCAAGCGCTGCGACCTCCTGCGTGCAGAGCCCCGCCCTGAAGTACTCGAGCAGCTCGAGCGGGCCCGCCTGCGGCGGCGCGAAGCGCTCGAGCGTCACATCGAGGTTGGCGATCAGCACGTCGTAGGCCTCCAGCGGCTGGAAGCCGCCCGCCTCCAGCCGGCGCCCGTCGGCCGACTCGAACAGGATCGACGGCGCCGTGTAGCGGACGACGCCGTCGCTCACGGCCGCCTTGCCCTGGAATTCGGTGGCTCCGCCGGCCGCGCTGCGTGCTCGTGCGCGGTCCGCCGCGTAGGCCTCCTCGACGGCGGCTGAGTCGAGCGCGGCGACGAGCGCCGCCACGTCGACGCCGTCGAGGTCGCGCAGCGCTTCGGCGATCCCCTCGTCCTCGTCGAGCGCCAGCGGCGAGTTGAACCAGGCGAATGCGAGGGCGCGAAGGACCGCGAACTCGCGCCCCGGGTGAGCGAGCCGCGCTGCCACGACGGCTCGGCAGGCGCGGCCGGTCGCGACAGGCCGCGCGCGGGGCGCAGCCGTGATCGGCATCCCGTAGCGGTCGCGAAAATGCCGCGCCCCGGCGGCCTGGCGCGCCGGCGTGTAGCCGCCGGGCGGCGCCGGCGGGCCGGCCTGGTCGCGCAGCCCGATCGTCACGAGCTGCCAGTCGAGCTGGTCGCGGTAGCGCCAGCGCAGGACCGTCAGGGCGGGCGTCGCCGAATAGGCCCAGGGGCAGGCCGGGTCGCTGAAGAGCGTCGCGCGAATCGCCATGCGCGAACTCTATTGAAGCGCCCCAGCGGGCTTTGGCGGGGCGCCGGCCTGCTGACGGACGCATCGCCCACACGGGCGGGCGAGCGGCGCCGGAGCGGCCGAGTCGCGGTTTCTTCGCCACCATGGCGGGTGAGGAAGCTCCGGTCCCCTCCACTTGTACAAACGCCGGGCCGGGGATTTGCTCCGCCGGGAGGTATGGGCGCCGCGGCTCGCTGCATAGAACTCCGGGCGAGGCCGCAGCAGCGGCCACTGGTCATACCCACGCCCCAGGAGGAGCGAATGCTCGCAACCACATTACTGCCGTACAAGAGCTATTTGAATGCAGGCGACAACGCGTGGCAGATGACCGCCGCGACGTTCGTCGGCCTGATGAGCGTCCCGGGTCTCGTCGTGCTGTACGGCGGCGTCATGCAGAAGCGCTGGTCGGTCAACAGCATGATGCTGACCTTCATCACGTTCGGTGTGGTGCTAATCGCGTGGTGCCTGTGGGCGTTCAAGATGGGCTTCGGCAGTCCAGTCCACCTCTTCGGGGCGGGTTCGAGCAACTTCTTCTCGAACATGGTCGGAAACCCGCAGAGCGTCCTCGGCCATGTCGGCCTTCAGGCGCAGGCCAACATACCCCTGTTGGATGGGTTCATACCGAAATTCCGCTTCCCTGAAGCGTCACTTGTCTACTTCCAGTTCGTGTTCGCGGCAATCACGCCGATCCTGATGCTCGGGAGCGTGATCGGGCGCGTCAACTACAAGGCGTGGATCCCGTTCGTGCTGCTGTGGATCACGTTCGTCTACGCGATCGACGCGTTCCTCATCTGGGGTGGCGGCTACTGGGGGGCCCACGGGGCGCTGGACTACTCCGGCGGCTACGTGATCCACCTCTCAGCCGGCATCTCGGGGTTCGTCGCGGCGTTCGTGATAGGTCCACGCCTGAAGCGAGACCGAGAAGTCGACGCTCCAAACAACCTGCTGATGGTGGCCACCGGAGCCGGCCTGCTGTGGCTCGGCTGGAACGGCTTCAACGGCGGCGATCCGTACTTCGCCGGCGCGAGCGCCTCGGCGGCCGTCGTCAACACGAACCTCTGCACGGCTGTCGCGATGCTCGTGTGGATTGCCTGGGACCTCATCTACAAGGACAAGCCGTCGCTGATCGGCACCGTCAACGGCATGATCACCGGCCTCGTGGCGATCACGCCGGCCGCGGGCTACGTCAACGGCTACGGCGCGATCATCGAAGGTGTGGTCGGCGCCACGGTCGTGTGGATGTCGATCCGCTACCTCAGCCGGACGTGGTTCTTCCGCAAGGTCGACGACACGCTCGGTGTGATCTACACCCACGGTATCGCCGGGCTGGTCGGCGGCCTGCTGGTTGGCCTGCTCAGCGATCCCCACATGAACATCTACCTCGGGGCGACCAACTTCACCGGTCTGTTCCAGCCCGGAGGCAATGCCACGCTGCTTCGTTGGCAGGCTGAGACGGCGCTCTGGGTCATCATCTGGTCCGCAGTCGTCACCTACATCCTGCTCAAGCTGGTGGGGTTGGTGATCCCACTGAGAGCCAGCGACGAGGAACTCGAGATCGGGGACCACGCGATCCACGGGCACGAGGTCTATCCGGCCGACGTTGCCTCGCTGGGCAGCTACGGCTCGCCACCACTTCAGCCTGCCCCCGCGTCAGGAGGGGGTTCGGCCTGAGGACGCGCGTGGCCGCGGACCGCAGCAGCGAGCGCTGCGCGTCCGCGGCCACGAACGCGCCATCAATTCGGGGTTTGCACGTTTGCTCACCTCAGCGAAGTTTTGACCGCTCGCACGGATTTGTTCAAGTGACTTCCCCCGCCCGGCCTGGAGAAGCCGTCGCGGGTCAGTCTGTCGGCCTCATATCCCGCCGGCAGTAGGGGAATCCTTCTCCTCCCTCTCCCGAACCCCCGGGGCGGCCTCGCAAGAGACCGCCCCGGTGGTCGATTGAGTGAGGGTTGAGCGTCACTGCCAACCGCCCGCCGCCACTGCTGCCTCGCCCCCCGTGAGCGACGTGCGCCGCCCACCGCGCCGCAGTTGCTGTCCACGCGTGCCGCGAAGGACCTCGGGCGATGCCGGCGCGCGAGCGCCGGCGCGTCAGACCTCTGCCTTCAACCTCGCGCCGGGCAAGGGCGCCGCCGGGCGGCCTCTCCCGCCAAACTTCACCCACGCGCCGGCCGGCGAGACGGCGCGCCGGGGCTTGCCACGCGGCAATGCTTCTACGAGGCCGACGACCGATACGTTCCAAAGCCAACCCCGGATACGCACCACACCACCGCAGCAGGCCCTCGGTAGGCAGGCTTGATCTCGTGCTACTCGACGATCACAAGATCGCCGACCGCGAGCATCCCGTAGACAACCTGGGCGGTCGCGATCGGAAGCTCGACGCAGCCGTTCGACTGCGGAACGCCGTAGCTAGGGCGAGGGTAACCGTGGACCGCATCGCCGCCGTTGAAGTAGTTGACCCAGGGCACGCCGGGGTCGTCGTAATGCGATCCGTCGACGTTGGTCCCGATCATCGTCGTGGCGACATAGCGGACGTAGATTGGGAAGATGCCCTGCTGCGTGGCTGCGCCTGGCACACCCGTGTTGGCCGGGCTGCTGAGCGCGATCTTGTTGTCCTCGTGCACCTCGAGCGTCTCCGGAATGGTTTCGGTGACGGTGACCCAGGTGTAGGGACGCGGGTTCTTTTTGGCCAGCGCCTCGTCCGCCAGGAGCTCGGTCCAAAGCTGCTGCGTCGGAGTCGTGCTGAGCGGCAAGCCGTGATCCTCCTCGAAGACCTCCATCGCCCCGGTTGTGGTCGGATCGACGGTGCCCATCGTCAGCGGCGGTGCGGCGCGGACGTTCGCCCGCAGAATTCCGTTGGGGAGATCGAACGCGCGCCGCGCAGCCGCTGCGCGACTGAGCGGCGCGGCGCTCGAAGCGCCGATGAAGCCGTGCAGACTGTAGGGCAGGTAGTTGAGCCGTGCGAGCGCCTCCTGGACGGCGGTGATCCCGGGACAGGCAACCTTGAAGGCGGTCGTGCGCGCGCGACCGAGCTTGCGGTGACCAGCCGCAGCGGTTGCTGCCGGGACCGTCAGCGTGTAGGTCGCGCAGGGCGCCAGCGTCGAGACGGGCCGGAAGAACTCGTAGTCGCCGAGGTCCGTCCAGGTTCCCGCCGTCTGAGGCGTCAGCGTGGGTCGCGGCGTGGCTGCGGCGGGGTCGCCGTTGAGGCGGATCGCGACACCCCGCGTACCGTCGCTGACGACCAGCGGCAGGTGTGTGAGGGTGGTGCGCCGGCCGGTCGGCGAGGCGGCGACGACCGCGCCCGGTGCCGCGTGGGTCGCGGCCGGCCCGGTGACGGTCGCTGCGCTGCCGCCATGCGGACGCAGTGCTCCAGACGCGCTGGCCACGAGCACCGCTGCGGCGCCGGCAAGCACGGCGGTGCCGACGGCGGCAGAAGCCGTCATCCGTCGCCCCGTCCCGTGCCATTTCGAACGCATCTACAGCTCGCTTTCGCTTTCCGGTTGACGCGTCATGTTAGTGAGCGCCAGACTGGAACTGCGTCGGCAGCGTTGCATCCACGACGCTTCGGCAGGCGACGGCCTGCGGCTGAGCCGCGCTCAGTGTTGGACGGCGAGTTGCGCGGTCCGCCCGGCGCAGTCGTAGAGAATCAGGTTCCACCCACCACGCAGGTAGGCATAGATCGGGTGAGCGGTGGTGCCGATGTTCTGCGGGCTGCGCCATCGCGACGGCGCGATCCTGCGACAGGCCTGCGCGACCGCGGTGGATGCCGCGTTGCCGCCGTTTGACGCGTAGCCGCCGCCGAGTGCCACGTAGCGCACCTCGCCGCGGCTCACGAGCATCGCGAGCGCACGCGGCGTGAGCACCGGATCGATTGTGCCGTAGCCGCCCAGCGCCGCAACGCGGCCGCCCAGCAACGTCAACGGCGCGGCTGTCGTGGCGCCCTGCGTCAGCACATCCCAGCGGCTCGGGGGCTGGTGCGCCCGGACGTAGCTCAGCAACTGGCGGTAGATCGGGACCTGATCGAGCGGAATGCCGAGCGCCTCCGTGTCGTCCTCGATGTAGGGGCCGGCGGTCGGGAAGGTGCCGTTGACCGGCACCTCCCACGTTGTCGCGCAGTAGATGGCGGGCACCACGAGCAGCGTGCACAGGCCGACAGCGACCGCCGCGCGCGCCACGCGCGGCTGCCAAAGCATGACCACCACGGCGGCGCCGACGATCCCGACCAAAAGCGGCCAGAACCAGTGCAGGTAGTCGTGTTCGCGACGCAGCAGCACCAGCGTCACGGCGACGGTCGCGACCATCGCCGCGGCCGCCAGGATCAGCCGCAGCCGCCTTCGGCGGCCCAGCGCGACAAACGCCGCAGCGCCGGCACCGGTCATCGCAGCGCTACCGGGGCCGAGCGCCGAGACGTAATAGGGGTGCACGATCCCGGACGAGACGCTGAGCACCACGGCCTCGACGGCGAACCACCCACCCATCACGTAGAGCAGGGCGAGTTGAGGATTGCGTCGGCCGGCGCCGCGGGTGACGACCACGAGCGCGAGCAGTCCGCCGAGTGCGAACAGCAGCAGCCATGCCCCCTGATCGCCATCGGGGAGATCGAAGAGCCGCAGCGGGCCAGGCGCACCGCTGGACGAGAGCGCGCCGGCCAAGCGCAGACTTCCGAGCGCCTGCACGATCCTGACGTTGGGCGTCGGCGCGTTGCGCTCGCCGAGCACCCGCCCGAAGCCGTTGTGGCCGAAACTCAGAGACAGCTCGGAATTGTCGACTGTGCCGCCGACATATGGCCGCTGCGAGGCGGGAGTAAGGTCGACCGCAACCAGCCAGATGAGAGATGTGACGGCCAGCACCGCGGTCGCGCCGGCGAGCAGGCGCATGCGGCGCGAGAGGCTTCCCGGCGCACAGACGATCCATGCGGCCGCGAGGCCCGGCAGGATCAGGTAGGCCGCGAGCGTCTTGGTGTTGAAGGCCAACCCCACCAGCACGGCCGCTGTGAGGAGCCACCGCCACGCGCCCGTCTCGATAGCGCGCAATCCGGCCAGGCAGGCGAGCGACATCAGCAGGATCAGCGCGGCGTCGAGGTTGTTGTCGCGTCCGGAGGCGACGAATGACGGGAACACCGCCAGCGCCGCCGCCGCAGCGATGCCAGGCCAGAGGCCGAATCGCGGCGCCACGATCAGATACATCACACCGACCGCCGCGACCGCGCACAGTGCTTCCGGTAGCAGGAGGCTGAGCGGGTGAAACCCGAAGATGGCGGCACTCAGCGTCTGCAGCCACAGCCCGACCGGCGGCTTGTCGACACTCACCAGGCCGCCGGGATCTGAGGAGACGAAGAAGAAGTTGTGCAGTGAGCCGAGCATCGACTTCACCGCGGCCGAGTAATACGTGTTGGCCCAGCCATTCTGGCCGAGGCGGTAGCACTCGAGCAGGGCCGAGAAGGCCAGCACGAGCGCGAGGGCGAGGCGATGCGGGCGAGGTCTGGTCATCAGGCGGGTGCGGCGGCGGCAGCCGACCCTACACGTCGCGCGCCCGCCACCCCGCAATCAGGCGGGCGGATATCCCCAGGCTCCTGCGCAGAGCAGGAACCCCGACGACACGATGCCGTCGCGTGGGAGCAGGCCGTACGCCACAAGCGCGCACTGAAGGGTCGCCGGAACGACCATTGCCGCGAGGTAGTCCTGGTCGGCTCGCCAGCCGCTGGCCGCGGCGATCAGCGGCCTCGACGCACCCGCTGGGCCGGTCTGCTCGAAGACGTGGCTGCCGTAGCTGCGCGTCGCCCCGTCGAACTTTCGCCGCGCGAGGATCGCCTGGTAGGAGTCGAGCCCGGTGCGTACGCATTCGAAGGCCTTCAGACGCGTGACGTCGCGCCTGGAGAACCCGAGCGACTCGATCACGGTGCTGGTCGCCGCCGACCCATGGTCGGCGATCAGGCGCCGCTGCATGTGATCGATCACCGCCCGGGCGTCCTTGGCATCGGGGAGCGCAGCAGCGCCATCGTCGGGCCCGCTGAAGATCGCGATGTGCAGTTCACCCACAGGGCAGTCGTCGCGGAGCTCCAGCACGTTTCGCGAGGCGGCCTCGGCGAGCACCAGGGCATGCAGGGCTGCCTCGGGGTCGATCGCAAATGGCTCGTGCGGGTCGGACATCGGCCTCGCGGTCATGGTAGGCCAGTTGCGACGGCGATCGCCGGGCGCTCGCGCGGCGGAACCTGGCGCGCCAGCCCGCCGGGGCCGGGCCGCCCGCTCGCCCCTGGCCACCGCGCGGGTAGAACAGGCGTCTGGTTTGGCTTCTTTCGCCGTTTCGCGCCGATCCGGCGGCTTTGACGCCAGCGGGGTCCGTCCGCCATAGTGATGTCGTGCTTGAAGCCGGTCCGCCCTCGATGCAGCCGCCGCTCCGCCCCGGAAACCGGCGCAAGCGCCGCCGTGCGTCCCTGCTTTGGCGTGGCTGCCTGGCCGCAGCCGGCGCCACGCTTGCCGTGGCTGTTGGGCTCGCGCTGCTGACGGGCGCCACCGGCGAGCGCGCCGGATTGGCGCGCGAGGCCCCCGCCCTGCCGGCCGCCGCGGTCGCGAACGTTGGCGCTGCGGCGACGCCGGTGAAGGACGCCGGCGGAGGAAGATCGGCGCGGCAGGGCCTGATCGCCGCTGCCAGCAACGCTCCGGCCGCGTCCAGGCCGGTCAAACATCCGCCGAGGTCAGATCAGGGCTCATCTCCCGCCATCGTGAGGTCGTTCTCCTTCCGCGCGGATGCGCCGACGCCCTTGACAGGCGCCGCAAATACACCGGATGGCGGCCTTCGGGCAGACTCGCTGGACCCCTCAAACGGCACCGGCGGCGACGCGATCTCGATCGACTTCGCCGGTGATCCCGCCGGCGGCAGCGTGTCCGTAACCGACGACACCGCGTCCGACTGCAGTGTGACCTCGGGTGACCCTAGTTCGTCCCCGTGCCTGGTCACCGACAGCGACTCGATCGTGCTGGTGGCCACGCCTGCGGATTCTTCAGACTCCGTTAGCTGGTCCGGCTGCGGCCAGGGCGACGTCGGCACGATCAGCTCGACCTACAGCGCGAACGACACCTGCAGCTTCCAAGCGGGCGGGGACGAGAGCGACACCGTGACCTTCACCGCTCCTCCCCCGACCTACCAGGTCGCCACGAGCGTGCTGCCGAGCGCCGCGGCCGGGTCGGTCACGATCAGCGACTCCGACAACGACTGCGGCGGATCGAGCTGCTCCGACGCCCCCTACGGCGACGTCATCACCTTCACCGCAAACGCCGCCAGCGGCTACAGCTTCGCCAACAGCGGCTGGAGCGCGGTCTGCTCAACCTTCCCCACCGCCAACAGCTGCCAAACCACCGCGATCACCGGCAACATCAGCGCAACCGCAACATTCACGATCAACACCTACCAGGTCGCCACGAGCGTGCTGCCGAGCGCCGCGGCCGGGTCGGTCACGATCAGCGACTCCGACAACGACTGCGGCGGATCGAGCTGCTCCGACGCCCCCTACGGCGACGTCATCACCTTCA
>Ga0302319_10019180_pt1 | contig 12435 bp, 2 predicted proteins | sample Bog_T0_2_FD_203319 | JGI IMG/M metagenome (GOLD analysis project Ga0302319, IMG submission 203319) | Peat permafrost microbial communities from Stordalen Mire near Abisko, Sweden - Bog_T0_2 | ecosystem: Environmental > Terrestrial > Soil > Wetlands > Peat | place: Sweden: Abisko, Stordalen Mire... | reverse complement strand
AAGTCCAACCCGGCTCGTGGTTCTCTCGTTCTTCCTCCTTTTCGGTGGGCAGGGATTGGTTTGGGGTGAGCAGATCCATTTGCCTCTGCATCAAGTTTCCCATTCGGTGTGGGAGGGCTTCAGTGTTGTCCAGGCGATGGCGGAGAGGGTGGATTCCACTGTCCAGCCCTTTGATTCGGTGGGTTGGGAGAGATTCGGCCGCACCCGAGAGGGCCTCCGGGTGATTGAGGGTGGCCGCTTCCGTGCGCATTCCACCGGTCCCCCGGCGCTGCTGGCTGATGCGTTTCCTGGGCGCGATGGCAATCCGCTTGGCCGATTCGAGGCTTTGGTCCCTGAATCGATAAAGGGCGACCTTGCCGCGCTCGTGGGCGCATTGATGCTGGCGACCGCCGCGTGGGTGGTGATTCTGCGCCGCCAGGTACGCGCCAAGACGAAGGAAATTCGCGAATGGCTGCGGCGGGAAGCGGCGCTGACGGAGCGCTACCGCGACCTGTGGGAAAATGCCATCGATATGGTCTACACCCGGGACCTGCAAGGGAACTTCACCTCTGTAAATAACACGACGGTCAAAACTCTGGGTTATACGCATGAGGAATTGCTGCGCATGAACATTGCGCAGATTGTGGCTCCGGGATGCCGCGAAATGCTGCAACGGGTCTTTGCCCGAAGCGTAGAAGGGGCGGAGATTGGGGATATTGAGCTCGAAATAGTTACAAGGGGTGGGGTTCGCCTGGCCGTGGAGACCCGCACGCGCCTGCTATACGAAAATGGGAATGTCGTTGGAGTGCAGGGGATCGCCCGCAATGTTACCGAGCGCAAGCGGGTGGAGGAAGAGCTTGCCCTGCTCAAACATTCCATTGATGTCTACCCTGATGGCGCCTATTGGACGGATGTTGATGACCGAATTATCTATGTCAACGATGCCGGCTGCAAAGCGCTGGGTTACGGGCGTGAGGAACTGATCGGAAAAAGGATGGGCGAGTTGATTCCCGCAGCAACCCCCCTGATGTTAAAGAAAGTATGGGAGAGTCTTCGCAACCAGGGCTTCGCGTCCTTTGACGTGGTGCACAGGCGTAAGGACGGCACCGAGTTTCCGGTGGAGTTGGTCATCACCTACGTGCAATTCAGCGGAAGGGAATATGCCTGCGGCTTCGCGCGGGATGTTACCGAGCGCCGGAATGTTGAGGCGCGGCTGCGGCTGCAGTCAGCGGCGCTTGAAGCCGCCCACAACGCGATCGTGATTACCGATCGGGAGGGCGTTATCCTCTGGGTCAACCCCGGGTTTTCCAAGCTTACTGGATACCCGCGGGAAGAGGCTGTTGGCAAGAATCCGCGTATCTTGAAATCAGATCAGCAGGAGCCTGGACTCTACAAAAATCTGTGGGAAACAGTATTGGCAGGAAATGTCTGGCATGGCGAACTCACCAACCGGCGCAAAGATGGAACCTTATATGAAGAGGAGATGACGATCACTCCGGTTCGGGACGAAACCGGAATTGTTGCGCACTTCATCGCCATCAAGCAGGACGTGACCCAGCGAAAATGGGCGGACAAGGCGCTGCGTGACAGCGAATCGCGGTATCGTGAGTTTATTGCCCGTTCCATAGAAGCAGTTTGGCGAATTGAATTGGACCACCCCATCCCGATGCAGTTGCCGAAAAAGGAGTTGGTGGGAAAGATTCTGAAGTTCGCATATGTGGCGGAAGCCAACGACGCCATGGCCCGGCAACTTGGCCTCGCCAGTGCCAGGCAAATCCTTGGGAAACATCTGGGTGACCTGCTCCGGAATTCCGGCGAAGGGACACTCGAAACAGTTCTTTCCGCGGCAGAAGGCAATTTTCAAACCAGAACCGTTTCCTTCAAGACCATCGATGCGGTTGGCAACCCGCATTACTTGCTGAGAACGGAAATGCCGGTTGTGCAGGACGGTATGCTTGTTCGCGCCTGGGGAATAACCCGCGATATCACCAAGCTGCACCTGGCGGAAGAGGCGCTGAAGGCGAGTGAGGAGCGCTACCGTACCCTTTTTGAGAACGCGACCGTTGGAATTTATCGCACCACGCCTGCCGGGAAAATTGTCTTGGCGAACCCCGCCTTGATAAAAATGTTGGGTTACGAAAAATTCGACGATTTAGCCCAACGCAACCTGGAAGAGCAGGGGTTTGAGCCCACCTACCCGCGGCAACTTTTTCACGAGCGGATGGCACGGGATGGCGAAGTTGTGGGTTTGGAAACTGTTTGGAAGAGGCGGGATGGATCTGCGATGCATGTGCGGGAATGCGCGCGGGCCATCCGCGACGAGGGCGATCAGATTCTCTATTACGATGGAATTGTGGAAGACATTACAGAGAGCAAGCTCGCCGAAGAGATGCTGCTGGAAAGTGAAGAGCGCTTCCGGCAATTGGCGGAGAACGTGGAGGAGGTTCTCTTACTTTTTGACCCGCAGGTGAACAAGGTCTTCTATGTCAGCCCTGCCTACGAAAAGGTCTGGGGCCGGAGTTGCGAGAGCTTGTATGTGCATCCCCGTTCCTTTCTGGAAGGCATCCATCCTGATGACCGCCCTATTATTGCTGCGAGTCTGGAGCTTTCAAATCGCAGCCGGGGAGAGTGGGAATATCGCGTGATTCGTCCCAATGGAACGCTCCGTTGGGTTTGGGACCGCGCCTTTCCCATCCGTGACTCTGTCGGCAGGGTCGTCAGGATCGCCGAACTGGTTCAGGACATTACCGATCGCAAACAGGTGGAAGTGGCAACGCACAAAGCCATGAAGGCAGCCGAAGATGCCAACCGGGCAAAGAGTGAGTTTCTTGCCAACATGAGCCACGAGCTCCGAACCCCCATGAATGCGGTCATCGGGATGACTGAGCTCGCTCTTGCCACAGACCTGAATGCCGAGCAGCGCCATTATCTGGAATTGGTGGAGTCCTCGGCAGACTCATTGCTTGAACTTATCAATCACATCCTGGATTTCTCCAAGATCGAGGCAGGAAAACTGGAATTGGAGGCCACTCCCTTTAATTTGGCTGACGTGCTGGAAGAAGCCCTTCGTCCACTGGCGACACAGGCATATCGCAAGGGTTTGGAGGTGGCCTGCGCTTTGGATCCCGCCATCCCCTCCCCACTATTGGGTGACCCGGTCCGCCTCAAGCAGATTCTGCTGAATCTGGTTGAAAATGCCATCAAATTTACCGATCACGGTGAGGTGGTAATCCGAGCCTCTATTGATTCACAATCCGAAAACGAAATCGTTCTGCATATCTCCGTGGCTGATACGGGCGTGGGAATCCCCGAAGATAAAGTCGCCATTGTTTTCGAAGCATTTACCCAGGTTGATGGGTCCTCTACTCGCCGTTTTGAAGGTGCGGGGTTGGGCCTGGCCATTTGCTCGGAATTGGTCAAAATGATGGGTGGCTATATCTCAGTTGAAAGCGGCCCGGGCCGGGGAAGCAAGTTTCATTTTACAGTGAGTCTGAGTTTGGGTGCCAGCAGGGCTTCGATACTGGATTTGGAGCCCCGTGGCCTTCTTCGGGATGTGCCGGTATTGGTTGTGGATGACCATGCTGCCAGTCGTGGTGTCCTCGCCGAAATGCTGCGCTATCGGGGGATGATTCCCACCATAGTGGAGTGTGCGGCGGCGGCGTTGGCAGCGATCCAAGCAACACAGAGCTCCGCATCACCTTTTCGCATCGCCCTGATCGATGCCCACATGCCGGGCACAGACGGTTTTGCTTTAGCGGAACAGGCGCGCCAAATCCCCGGATTCCTGGCTCCAATTCTGATGATGCTCACCCCCACGGAATCCGGACCAGATGCGAACCGTTGCCGCGAGCTTGGCATTGTTGACTATTGTCCAAAGCCGGTTTGGGAATCGAACATGGTAAGAGTCATCACCAAGGCGTTGGAGACGGCTTGGGCCGGACCAGCCACCTTGAAGTTGGCGGGCTCTTTGCCGGAACCAGTTCGCGTTCTACGCGTGCTATTGGCCGAGGGCAACGAGGTAACCCGGGTGCTCCTAACCCATCTGCTGGAAAAGCGTGGACACAAGGTTTTTGCGGCCGTTGACGGCACGCAGGCTTTGGGTGCTTTTGAGGAAGCTCATGGCCAGGACTTCGACCTGATTTTGATGGACACAGAGCTGCCAGGCATGAACGGATTGGATGCTGCACGAGGAATCAGGGAGATCGAGCGGCGGGTGGCCGGACGCACGCCGATCATTGCCATGACTGCCAGTCCCAACCCGACCGAAGAGGGTGCCTGCGTTGCCGCTGGCTCAGCTGCTTACCTTGCCAAGCCCGTTCGGCCCACCGTTTTATTTGAGTGCATCCAGAAACTTACAACACAGTCTGATTCCACTGCCATCCCGGAGGCTCTCCCCCCCATGATATTTGACAAAGCCAGTTTCTTTTCCCGATTGGAAGGCGACGAACTCCTTGGTAAGGAGATCATCGAAATGTTTCTTCAGGAGTACCCCAAACTCCTGGAAAAAGTCCGACACGCTGCTGAGCAGCGGAACGCTTCAGACCTGGAGCGGGCCGCGCACGCTCTCAAAGGTTCCGTGGGCGACATTTCAGCACCTCAGGCCTACGCCGCCGCACGAACTTTGGAGGAGGCTGGTAGAAGCGGCGACTTGCAGGGTGTTGACGCTGCTGTTGAGAAACTGGAAGTTGAGCTTCTAGAACTCGCGCGCGAATTAGGTAAGCCGGAAAAAAGGGCGGCATGATGCCACATTGTCCCCACGCGCAGAGCCGTGAATTCATCCACAATGTGGCTCATGGGTCGAGAGATTTACGCGTCATGGTGGAAGTCTTGCCCGTGGCTGGGTCGGCATGATTGAGCCCTCAAACCTGCGCCCATCTTCTGGACGAATTGCTGCAAGTGCGGAAGGCAGCGAGGATCCAAATTGATCTCATCGAAGATTGACGGCGTGGACACCCTCTTGTTGATTCGGGAAATACATTCGAATCAATATCCGTCAGAAGTAATACCACAAGTTCAACGGTGCCCTCACAATTCTAATCAAACGTCAATTGACGCACCTAAATGGGTAGCGTATAGTCCGCAAAGGGAGCGCCACCAGGCCCCATTGGGCGGGAGGAATGAGTCCGCCGGTTTGGGCCTAATGGAATTCCCTGTGTGCCCCTCGAACTTCCGCCAATCGACGGGAAATATTGAGTTTGCATGAGTTGTTGCGAGCGGGGTGGCGGGGGCCGAACCCGCCTGGATGGATAGCAATGGGGAATCTTCTTAGCAGTCCGGGGTTTGCTCTCTTTCTTCCGGTTCTGGCGGTCGCGCTGGTTCTGGCGGTGGTGCTTGTTCCTTACTTGCGCGGTCGAAACCACACCTTGCGCCGCAACACTGATGTTTACTGGTTTTCCAGTCTCCACTTTTTCGGCAAGGAACTTTCCGAGTGTCGCGACCCTCAACAGATGGCGGAGCATGCGCTGAGTGGGGCCCTGGAGATGCTTGGGGCGGACCAGGGTTACATCCTGCTGCAGGAAGAAGGCGATGGGGGGAAGATTCACTCCACCATTCGTGGATTTTCGACCCAGGCGATGGAGCGGCTGAGCCTGGATCCTTTACGCTACTATCTGCTTTCCAGTGGTGAACGGTGGGGTGCTCTGATGGTCTTTCCGGACCTGCGGCGCTCGGAAGTGGTGGCTGCGTGGCAGCGGGACCCGGACTTCCATGAATTTCGCGATGCGATCAGACGCGAGGGAATCCGCACGCTCGTTGTTGTGGGGATGCAAGTTCGCGAGAAACCCTATGGCGCCCTGATTCTTGGTTTCCGCCGCATCCGGACCTTTGAGCCGCAGGAATTACGGGTGGCGCTGGCGATTGGCAACCAGGTCAGTGTGGCCGTCGAAAACTGGTCCCTAAACCGGGCGGCGGAGCGTCGAAATGAAGAGTTGCGAATCCTCCACCGCGTTGGGGAAGCCCTTCGCTCCACTTTTGATATGCACGCCCAAATTGAAATCCTCCGGCATGAATTAAAAGGCTTGATGGGTGGAACAAATTTTGGTCTGGCATTGCAGGACACCGCGGAGGGGCCGCTGGAAGTTGTTGTGCCTTTTGAAAATGAAGGCCCACAGAGCACCCCTCAAGGAGGTCCAGCCAACTCTCTGGCGCAATATGTGCAGCGCACCCGTCAGCCACTGCTGGTGGCGAGCGACGTGCCGGGGGCAGCGCGCCGATTGGGATTGCCCCCATTGAATTCGTGCATTAAGACCTGGAGCGGAGTGCCCCTCCACTTCTCCGACGGGTCGGTGGGTGTCCTGGCGCTGGCGGACATGGAGCATGAATACGCAATCACCAAGACCCAGTTCGAACTTGTGCAAGTATTGGCACAGGAGGCTGCCGGCGCGGTGGAGAACGCCCGCCTCTTTAAACGGGAACAGCGCCGCTCCAGCCACCTGGCATTACTCAATGAATTGGGACGCAAAGCCAGTTTGGTTCTGAATCCGCAAGAATTGCTGCCCTCCATTTGCCGGCAAGTCCGCAACGCATTCGGGTACGACCTCGGCCGAATCGAAATAATGGACCCGAGTGGTGAAGAGTTGGTTGTGGAAGCGGAGGCAGGTTACGGGCTCGAGTTGATCGGGCGCCGTGTTCGCATAGGAGAAGGCCTTTCGGGAGTGGCGGCAGACTCCGGCGAGCCCGTCCTGGCGAACTCCGTTGTGAAAGAACCGCGCTACATTGCCCTCCATCCCGGCATCCGCTCAGCGTTGAGTCTTCCCCTGAAGTACCGGGAGGAATTGATGGGGGTGCTCAGCCTGGAGAGCAAGCAGGCCTACGCTTTCTCGCAGCAGGATGTGCTGACGTTGCGAACCCTGGCGGACCAGCTTGCGGTTGCCCTGCACAATGCGCGTGCCTACCAGGTGGCATTGGAGCAGGCCATCACTGACGGGCTGACAGGGTTGAAGACCCATCGCTATTTCATGGAAGCGCTTGACCGCGAGTGGCGCCGCTCCACGCGGTCCGGACAGACCTTCTCTGTCATCATGATGGATTTGGACGGGTTTAAGCAGGTCAACGACCGCCACGGTCATTTGGAAGGTGACAAGGTCTTGACAGCGGTTGCCAACTTGCTGAACGATCGAGTGCGGCAATCGAACGTTGTGGCGCGCTATGGCGGCGACGAGTTTGCCATCATGCTGCCCGAGGCTCGGACGGATCAGGCGGAAATTCTTGCCGAACGACTGCGCGCAAGCATTGAATCGGACCGATACCTGGCAGCACATCATGTTACAGCCAGCTTTGGCATTGCCACTTTCCCCCTGCATGGCCCGACGCAGGAGGAGATTCTACGAGTGGCCGATTCCGGCATGTACCTTGCCAAGCATCACCACGGCAATCGCGTTCGCGTGGCGTCCCTCACCCTTGCCTCGGCGCAGGCCGACTGGGAGAGTAAACTACTTGAGGCCTACCTGGGCGTCACCATGAAGCGCATGTTCTCCACGGGCCCGGAAGTTTTTGATCATTACCTGGAACGCTTTCAAGACGTCACGCTGAAAGGCAAAGGTGACGCCCCCTCGCTATTGGATACGGTGACGGCGCTGGCATTTGCCATCGATGCCAAGGACCACTACACGCAGGGTCACTCGCAGTCAGTCTCACGCATCGCAGCCCAGATTGCGCGGCAGATGGGGCTTTCCGACCCGCTCATTGAGGAAGTTCGCCTCGGTGGCATTCTCCATGATATTGGTAAGATTGGCGTGCCGGAGTCGGTTCTCAACAAGCCAACTCGTCTGACCGTGGAAGAATTTGAGTTGATGAAGAGCCACGCCGTGTTGGGAGCGAAGATTCTGGAGCCCCTTAGGGTAAAGGCCATTGAACGGATTCGAGGGATGGTGCGGCATCATCATGAGATGGTCGACGGGTCTGGCTACCCTGATCGTCTGAAGGGTGAGAAGATCCCCCTCGGCGCGCGCATTATTACCGTGGCGGATTGCTTCGATACCATGGTCTCCGAAAGGGCATATAAGCCTGGCCGCAGCATTGAAGAGGCCCTTGAGGAATTACGCCGCTGCCGCGGGACCCAGTTCGATCCCGACATCGTGGATGCCTTTGCCCGGTCGTTGGAAAACACCGAGGAACTTGAGCCTCAAGTGGACTTCAAAGAGCCGCTGATCAACTGATCGGGCAATCACCTCAGCAATTGGCAGATTTGAGCCTCAGTGCTTTCCCCGTCATCCAATCTTCAGGTCTTCCGATCACTTGAACCGCGTTGGTCGATAGGCTTCAATCGGGCGGGAAGTCGATCCCTTCAAAACGATGTCCGCAATAATTTCGGCAGTTACCGGCGTCAGCAGAATGCCATTGCGGAAGTGGCCGGTGGCGAAGATTAGATTTTCAATCTCACCATAACCCAGAATGGGCAGGTGGTCCGCCGTGTCGGGCCGCAAGCCGGCCCACGCGCGCAGGAATCGAGCCTTGCCCACCATGGGCGCCAGGCGGACTGCGCCTTCAATAATGGAACGCAGTCCCTGGGCCGTTACTGATTTTTCGAAGCCAGTGTTTTCTGAGGTTGCTCCCACTACAAGGCGGCAATTCGGGCGGGGCACCAGGTAGGTGATTCCAGAGCGAACTACAAACGGAAAATCCTTCTGAACTTCAAACTCCATCATTTGCCCGCAACACGGAGTTACAGGCACGCGTACACCAAGCCCCTCAGCCACCTTTCCTGACCAGCATCCCGCCGCCAGCACGTAGGTCTTTGCGGTAAATCTGGAGTCGCTTCCGGCAATAATGCTCTCAACGCGGTCGCCCTTGGTATTGAACTTGTGAACAGCGCATCCTGACTCAATCCTTACGCCCGCGCGCTGGCAGGCGATCAGCAAGGCGCGCATTAGTCGCTCGTTGTCAATCCAGTGATCATCGGGGATAAAGAGGCCGCTGCGGACGTGCTGGGAAAGTTCAGCGCCCCGCTCTTGGATTTCCGTGATTGTCAGGGGATGAAGAGAATAGCCCTGTGAGCTTTGGCGGCGGTGAATTGCTGCCAGCTCTTCCTCTTGCGCGTCGTCAAGTGCCACCATAAGTGAGCCGTCACTGCGATAAGCCGTGTTGTGCCCGCTGGACTCTTCCACCTCGGCGGCAAAGTGTGGGTAGAGATTACGGCTGGTGATACACAAATCGGAAAAGGTCCGTGGCTCCAGCATCTCGCCCCAGGGGGCAAGCATTCCTCCTGCGGCGGTGCTGGCCTCGGCACCCGGTTCGGAGCGATCAAGAACCGTTACCTTCATCCCAGCTTGCGCCAGGCGCCAGGCGATCGAGCATCCGATGATCCCTCCGCCGATGACCACGACGTCGGCGGCGCGTGAAGAATGCTCAGTCATGACTAAACAGGTCCTCAATGTCCAGTTTTCGCCATGCAGGGCGGGGGGTCAAGCGGATTCTAAGGGCTTTCGGTTTTGGAGTTCTTCCCTGCCGAGGATTCCGCGCCCAGCAGGGTGACTTTCTTGGTGTTATCGTCAGGGATTCGGTCAATGAGAAGCAGGAAAGGATCGACGCCTGCCTGGTCCGGCATCTCGCTGGAAGTGAAGGTATAGGTGGCGTGGGTTTGGGCCATGTGGACCCGGTCGCGATACAGTGTTCGTCCGTATTTGTGTCCTTTTTCCGGTTTGGCGAAAGCGCCGATATCAATCCAGTCATCGATAGGGACTTCAGTTTCATAACCCTTTGCGTCGGCTTTGAACTTGTGGGTCTCCACGTTGATCGTGACGTCGTACTTGCCGTCCGGGCGGCGGCGAGCCGTGGCGTCAAGGGCGCGGTTGGAAAACAAAGTGATGTCTTCAAATAGATCCTTGATCAGGTATTGATACTGTGGCGGTGTTTGCTCGCTTAGCGCGTCCACCAGCGCCCACGAAGTTGGATAGGGCGGCGCTTTGTAGGCATAGTGCTGAATCAGTTTGCGCAGGGCGGCGTTCATCTTGTCTTCGCCGATCATCTCCTTGAGGTAATAGAGCACCACACTGGCCTTGCGATAGTGGACGTAGCCTTGCTGCGCTTCCACTGTCAGCAGGGGCCGTTCCTTCAGCCGTTCGCGTCCACGGGCCCGCAGGTAATTATCCATTTCATAGCGCAGGAATTTCCGCATCGCATCGCGGCCGTATTCTTTCTCCATCACCATCAGCGCGGAGTATTGTGCCAGCGATTCGGAAAGGAGCGTGGCTCCCTGCATATCAGCGCCCACCACTTGATGAGCCCACCATTGGTGGCCCATCTCATGCGCCACAACGTAAAACACCATGTCAAGGTCGTCCGGGTCGTTCAGATTGGCGATAAAGCCGATGCCCTCTGAATACGGCATGGTACCGGCAAAGGCCTGCGCGAATCTCCCTACACGCGGGAATTCGATGATGCGAGCCTCTTTCTGATAGTACGGTCCGAAGTTGTGCGTATAGTAATCAAGGGACTTCTTGAGCGAATTCATCATGCGCGGCACGTTCCACGGATGACTCGGGTCGTAGTAGATTTCCAGTTTAATGCCGTTCCATTCCTCCCTCCGGACTTCATAGCGCGCCGACAAGAAAGATATGAACGCGAGCGCGGAGTGATCCAGCTTGTACTCGAAATAACGCCGCCCGTCCTGCCGCCATTCCCGCATCAGTGACCCGGGGGCGATGGCAATTTGGTCCGGTGAGGTGCCGATCACCGTATCCACGTCCACCCAGTCGGCGTGGCCCCGCAGGTAGTTGTCGCGGCAGTCATCGGTGCAATTGCGTTCAAGGGGTGGCATCAGAACTTGTTCTCCCAAGCCGTATTTGTGGCGGTCATTGGGGTCGGTCAATTCTGCATTTGGCTCATAGCCGATCAACGGACCGGCGGTGTTGTTGAAAAAAGTCCCGTTCTGCACCAGTGCGATATTGCTGACGGTATTTTCAAAGCCGCGGTTGTGGCTCCTTACGGTGAACTTTATGGTGCGGCTCTCGCCTGGCTGGAGCGAAGGAGTGAAGTGATAGATTCGGTAGTCGAGGCGCTTATCATCCTTCGTAAGCACCGCGCCCGGAACGTCAATGTTTGCGTCATAGTTCACGTCCAGGGTGAAATGGATTTCATTGAGCGGTTGCTTGTAGGGGTTGGTGATCACCGCTTCCCCACGCATGGCCATGTTGCGAGTTTCGGGAAAGATATCGATGAAGTATTTTACGCTGCGCAGGCGTGGCTGCGGCAGCTTGTCAAACGGCTTGTAGTCCTTCTCGTAGTCCGCCTGGCGCCGTTCCCAGTCCCTGGGTCCAAGCAGGCGATTCAGAATTTTGGTGTTGTAGTAGATCCATCCTCCCGTTGCAGCGAAGGCAAGGAAGCATGCGAGTGTCAGTGCCGGCCACGCGCCATGAAAGCGAAGGCGCGCATGGCCCAGGCGTTCGCGCCACCCCGTCTCCCGGCCCCGCGGCCAGAAGATGACCGTGGCAATGCCCAGAAGGCCGCAGAACAGCAACCAGTAAAGGGTGAACCAACGCCACGCGGCAATGTAGGGAGCGTTGCCGAATATATCGGAATAAGTCACATCGGGCGCCGCCCCGAACTGTAAGAGATAAGTGGCGATGTTCAGCGGCCTCCAGATGAAGAAATTGGCAATGGCGAAGGCGATGTAGAGGAAATAACCCACGTACTTGTTGGGTGAAATGGCATGAATGAAAAATGCCAGCACCCCAAAGAAGAGGAAAAAGGAGCCGTCGATGACGAAAAGTTGATTGCAGTAGAGGCCGAGTTGATAGCGATGATAGCCGTAGCAGGTCTGGACGATCACCCCGCTAGCGAGCGCCAGAAATTGCACCAGCATTACAGTAACGGCCAGTGCCACGAGCCGTGAAAGATATGCAATCCATTCCGGCGTTGGAAGCGAGTCCACAATTTCATCGAGACGCTGGTCGCGGTCCTTCCACACCAGCACCCCGGCGTAGTAGGTGATGATGGCGATGATGAAAAGGTAGAGGGAGCCTGCAATGATCTCAAGGATCCAATAGGTGACGGGCAGCGTGCTCACGCCGTAGCCTTCGCGTGCGCTCATCACCATGCTGGGAATGGTGTTCAGCAGTGCGGCAAGCAGGACTACCACAAAAACCGTACTCTTCAGGATGCCGAGCAGGTGAATTCGGGTTGAGGCCAGAAAGGTCGCAATGGGCGCATCATGCCGGGTGAAGGCGACGGCGGGAAGGGGAGTGATGACTGCCACGTTTTCCCTCTCATCGTCGTGAATTCGCCGTGCTTTGGTGCGCTTCTCCGTGAAGCTGAATCGGAAGTAGGCAAAAGCGAGAAACGCCACGCCCACGGCGACCCAAATAAGGCGATTCCAAAACAGCAGGCCGCTGGCGCCCACGGCCACGGAGTTTTTCTCCGCCACCGTCCAATACTTGGTGACAAGATTGAACGTCCGGATGCCAAAAGGATCAAGGAAGGCCCCAATGCGTTCACGCTCAAGCTTCTGCGTAAGCGCTT
>Ga0302319_10019177_pt1 | contig 12435 bp, 8 predicted proteins | sample Bog_T0_2_FD_203319 | JGI IMG/M metagenome (GOLD analysis project Ga0302319, IMG submission 203319) | Peat permafrost microbial communities from Stordalen Mire near Abisko, Sweden - Bog_T0_2 | ecosystem: Environmental > Terrestrial > Soil > Wetlands > Peat | place: Sweden: Abisko, Stordalen Mire... | reverse complement strand
CGGAAACGGAGCTGGCCACCACGGAGGCCGAAAATGCGTCGCTCAAAAGCCAGCGCGACGAGCTGGAAAATGCGATCGCGGTGCTGGTCGGAAAGAATCCCGCCCAATTCAAACTCGCCGCGCTGGACAATGCCAACATCAATTGGAATCCGCCACCGCCACGCATTCCCGCCGGCCTGCCGGCTGATCTGCTGGAACGGCGTCCGGATGTGGCCGCAGCCGAGCGACGGCTCGCGTCGGCGAACGCCAAGATCGGCGTGGCCAAGGCCGCGTTTTTTCCCGTGCTGACGCTGACCGGTTCCGGCGGATACCTGAGCGGCGATGTGGCGAGCCTGTTCACCTGGGACAGCCGCACCTGGTCCATCGGCCCGAGCGTGTCCCTGCCGGTTTTCGCGGGCGGCCGCAACCGCGCGAATTACGAACGATCGCAGGCCGCGCTGGCCGAGACGGCGGCGCTGTACCGCCAGCAAATTCTCGTGGCGTTCGGCGAAGTGGAGAACAGTCTTTCGGCGATTGAGCATCTGGCGGTCCAGTCGGAAGCGCAGGAACGCGCGGTGGCCAATGCCCGCCGGGCGGCTGAACTGGCGAGCGACCGTTACCGTTCCGGCATCGTGGCCTACCTGGAGGTTGTGGATGCCAGTCGCGATACGCTCTCGGCCGAGCGGGCCAACGCGCAACTCGCGGGCCAGCGCTTGATCGCCGCAGTGCAACTGATCAAAGTCCTGGGCGGCGGCTGGAGCGAAACCCAAACCCTGGCCGGGACTTCGCCCAGTGCTTTCAAACCGTGAATCTCCGATTGGAGGATGCCCGCGCGGGTGCGGAATCGGGATCCGGCAACCGGGTGCCGATCAATCGATTTTGCACCGTTACCTCCCGTTCGCACTCCGCGCCAGCAAGCGTTCGAGCGTTGACAATCCCCGGCTGCCCGATACAATCGCTCATATGTTTCAGGAGCTCATCTTTATTGCTGCCGATGCCGATTGGGGTGGAACAATCGCCCGGGCAAGCGTGCGGTGAATGGGCGCTTTGGCGCGATGCGCTTATCAAAGCATTTCCCCCGGCTTTAGCTAAAAATGAATTTTTTCAAGAAAAACGAGCTTTTTATCAAGCCAATCACGGATCGCCTTTCCAGATTTCTGCCGGAATGCGGCGGGAAGGACTCCTTGCGGTGCTGGTTTTATAATCTGCTGAACGCGGATTTCAAAATGCACGTTTTGAAAAACGGCGGGCTGAGGGCGCGGAAAATTGAGGCGATTGAGGGCATGAAAAGCATTTTGCAATCCGGGAAAACCGCGTTTGCCATGGCCTCGTATCTGGCCCTGGAAAAGTCTTTCAAGCTACCTGAGGATCTGGTTCGCTCTGGACACCCGATCCATTTAACGAACCGACAGCCGAAAAGCCTGATTGACGGCTTGGGGGCCAAATGTTGCGCGGTGTGATGTGAACGAAACCTTTGATTTCCGGTCCAAGGATTTCATGCCACGCAAATATCCTGGCGTTTCGACAATATGAAACCAAATAATCCGGCCGCCAAGAGCGGTCTTTTTCCCATCGGACTGATCGCCGCAGTTCTATGCCTGATGTTTTGGCGCAGCTTTTTGCCCGGTTATGTGCATTTTTCCAACGACGGCCCGTTAGGTCAACAAATGAACGAATGTGGCCGGATCCCGGCCGCGTTCACCGGCGTCTGGTTTGATTTGGGATATGTCGGCTGCAGCGGCGGCACCGCCACTTTGAGCGTTACCAGCTTGCTGCTGATCGTGCTCAGCCCCGTGATGTTCGCCAAATTTTATCCCGTGGTGTGCTTGTTCCTGCTGGGACTCGGGGCTTGGACTTTTTTCCGGCAACTTAGGCTATCGCCGCTGGCGGCGGTGTTGGGCGCGGTGGCGGTCACGCTCAATTCCACTTTTTTCTCCTCCGCCTGCTGGGGGGTGGGATCGCAAGAGATCGCCTTGAGCATGGTATTCTTTGCCTTGGCGCTGATTGTCGGCTGTGCTGAGACCACTCCATTCCTCACTCGCTGGGCCCGCTTGGCGCTGGCCGGGCTGTGCGTGGGAATGAACGTCATCGAAGCCGCCGACATCGGGGCGCTGTACAGCATATTGCTGGCGCTGTTTGTATTTTGTTATTCCCTGTCCGAAAGTGAAGGCATGGTGTTGAGCAAGGCCCTGCGCGGGGTCGTTCGCGTTGCGGTGGTGGCGATATTCGCCGGATTCATCGCGTATCAGTCCATTCTCTCACTGGTCGGGAATCAAATCAAGGGGGTGGTGGGGACCTCCCAAGACGTCGAAACCAAGGCCGCGCACTGGGATTTTGCCACGCAGTGGAGTCTGCCCAAATCGGAAACCCTGGGTTTGCTGGTGCCGGGTCTGTTTGGCTACAAGATGGATACGCCCAAAGATATGATGGAGCTGCCAATGCTGCCGTCGTTGCGTGCTGCCTATCAAAATGGAGTTTATTGGGGCGGCGTGGGCCGGGCTCCGGAGTTGGACCGGTATTTTGACAGCGGCAGCCAGGGACCGCAGCCATCCGGGCCGGGTCTCTTTATGCGCTTCACGGGTGGCGGCAACTATTGTGGCATCCTGGTGCTGCTGGTGGCCGGGTGGGCCTTGGCCCAATCGTTACGACGTCAAAATTCGATTTTTTCCAGCCCCCAGAAGCGCGTGATCTGGTTCTGGGCGGTGGTGGCCGTGATTTGTCTGCCACTGGCTTGGGGGCGGTTTGCGCCGGGATCGAAAACGAGCGACGGTTTTCTGTTTTATGCGTTCCTCTACAAACTTCCCTATTTCTCGACCATCCGCAATCCGGCAAAATTCATCCTGTTTTTCAGTTGGGCGCTGACGATCATTTTTGCCTACGGCGTCCATGCATTGAATCGGCGCTATCTGGATATGGCAGCCAGCAAGGCGGCCGATCTGAGTGTTCAGTTCACCAACTGGTGGTCCCGGGCCACCCCATTTGACCGTAAATGGACTTTTGCCAGTGTTGGCCTGGTGGGTGTCAGCGTGGTGGGCTGGCTGGTTTACTCATCCGAAAAGCCGGCCATGATCCAGTATCTGAAAGCAGTCGGCTTTCCGAATGATGAAAACGCGGCTGCCATGGTGAATTTCAGCCTCGGCCAAGTGGTTTGGTTTCTGGTGCTCCTGGCCCTCGGCGTGGGTCTGTTGCTGGTTATTCTGACCGGCTATTTTAGCGGACCCCGCGCCAGAATGGGTTCCCTGTTGCTCGGCGGTTTTCTGCTATTTGACCTGGGGCGCGCCAATTTGCCGTGGGTGATCCATTGGGATTACCAGCAAAAATATGAAGTCGGTTCGCTGAACCCGATTCTCCGGTTTCTGTGCGACAAACCCTACGAACACCGGGTGGCTGGCCTGCCGTTCCGCACCCCTCCCGGCTTGGAATTATTCGAGGAATTGTACCGCATTGAGTGGATGCAGCATCAATTTCCGTATTACAATATTCAGAGCGTGGACCTCGTGCAGATGCCGCGCATGCTGGAAGACATGAAGACCTACAGGGAAGCGCTGGCACCCGGCGGCGATGCGGCCTCCGCTCCCCGCATGGCCCGCGAATGGATGCTCACCAGCACCCGCTACCTGCTGGGTCCGGCCGGATTTCTCGACGTGATGAATCAGCAGTTGGACCCGGCGAAGCAGCGGTTTCGCATCCTGCAACGATTTGAAGTCATGCCCAAGCCCGGCATTGCCCAGCCCACCCGGCTGGAGGAACTCACCGCGGTGCCCAACGAGAATGGGAATTACGCCCTCTTTGAATTCACCGGAGCCCTGCCCCGCGCGGGCATCTATACGAGCTGGCAGGTCAACACCAATGACGTGGCGAATCTGAAAACCCTGGCGGACCTGGATTTTGACCCCGCCAAAACCGTGCTGGTTTCCACCCCGCAAACGGGCCTCCCAGCGGTCGCCACCAATCAAGGTTCCGGCAGTGTGGAGTATCAAAGCTATGCCCCCAAGCATATCGTCTTGTCCGCCCAAACCGACGCCCCGTCGGTCCTGTTGCTGAACGACAAATTTGATGCGCAATGGCAGGTCAAGGTGGACGGCAAGCCGGCGGAACTCCTGCGCTGCAACTTCCTCATGCGCGGCGTGTATCTGCCCGCTCCCGGCAAGCATACGGTGGATTTCAGCTTCAGCCTGCCGCACAAACCGCTTTACGTCACGCTCTCCGCGTTTCTGGTGGGGCTGGGGTTGGGCGGTTTCCTGTGGTATTCGTCACGGCGCGCGGGCGGCCAGGCCCCGACCTCGAATTGATCGCTGGCTCGCCTGGCCCCGGGCCGGGCGGACGGCTGATCGGTTCCGGGTGCCGCCCAGCCATTTCACCCGTAAATGTTTTTCGGATGCCGCGGGCGGCGCAGCAGGGTGAACAGATAAAAATCGCGTAGTTCCACCAGGGTCTGGCCGGCCAGCCACAGGGGCCAGCCGGTGATGCCCCGCGCCGCCTGGGCGATCTCGCGGGAATACGTCGCGTTCCCATTCTGCCGCACCCGCTTGGCCTTGATGCCCGAACGCACGGCAAAGAGACCCTTCAACTTGAGTTTTCGCCTCAAGCTCCAGCCTTTGCCGCGCAGCAGTTCGTTCGTTTCCATCGTCCGCCATTCGTCCAGAATCAGCGGCTGCAAGCCCGGGGCCAGAAACACCGTCTGATTGCTACCGTGCCAGCGGTATTTCGCCAGCGCGCGATGCACATGCACCAGCTTGTCGCACTCCAACCCGTACGCGGCCCAAAAAATGGTGTCGCCCAAAATCGGGAAATCCTCGCGAAACCGGCACGGGGCCGGCAAGCCGCCGGTCTTGAACAGCACCGCGCAAAACGACTGGTTGCTCAATTCCGCCTTGCGTTGTAAAAACACATCCTTCACCAGGACTTCGACCTTCCCGTCCGCCTTCCCGGAGTAGCTCAGGTGCCGGTTGTCTTCGTCTATCCGCTCGTCCAGCGACCACGCCATGCCGCGTCCCGGACAGTCCCGGAGCATCGGAATCATGACTTCATAAAAATCGGGGTTGATGACGTCGTCCGCGTGGAGGATCTGCAAAAATTCCGTTTCCGTGGAAAAATCCAAGGACCGGTTCAGGTTGCCAAACAGTCCGATGTTCCTGGGGTTGCGTATGAATTCGCAGGGGATGCCCGCGAAATTTTTCACGATTTCCTCGGTCCGGTCGGTTGAACAATTGTCCAGCACCACCACCCGATCTGGACGGCGCTGCTGGCGCGCGACCGATTCCAGGGTCTGGGTCAGGAAAGGCTCGCCGTTATAAACGGGAATGACCGTAAGCAATTGGCTCTTCATTTGGTAATCAATCGCCGACAGGAAATCACAAAGCCAGCTTGGCTTCAAGTTTTCGCAGCGCAATAGTGGGGCAGGGCAGGGGCGGGGCACGGCGGGCGTTTCACCCCCGGACACCTCGCTTCGATTGGCCTCGCCGCTGCCAAAACCCACGTGAATCGCAAATCGAAAATGCAGGAGGGCATTGATCCCTTGTCGCCTTCAAGCCAGGTCAAGCCAGGCATGCGAAGGAAATGTGGACTTGACCTTTTCCAATCCAAACCAGATCATCCAATTCAAAGTAATGAACATCCGCACATTAGTTTTCAAGTTGATGGTTGAGCGCCTGCCCTTGTTTTTCAATGCCTTTCGGCGGTTTCAAAACTGGTCGTGGTTCTATCGAACTCCCAAGCAAAACCCGCACGGATTTCTGTTTGCTGGCCGCCCGGACATGGAAACGGGGGTGTTCGAATCGAATGAAGTGACGGACGTTTTGAAAATATTGGAATCGGTCAGCGTGGTCGTGAATGTCGGCGCAAATTGCGGCTATTATTCCTGCCTCGCTCGAAAGCGGGGAAAGCAGGTGATCGCCATCGAGCCGCTGGCCCTCAATTTCCGCATTTTGCTCAGGAATCTTCTCCTCAATGGCTGGGAGGATGTGGAGGCCTATCCGGTTGGAATTTCTGACCAGCCCGGCATCGTCAAACTTTTTGGCGCAAGCACGCAGGCATCACTATTGCCCGGATGGTCCAGGGATAATTCCAACAGATATACCGTGATTCCTGTGACCACCCTCGATTTGCTTTTGGGCGACCGCCTGAATCATAAGCGGGCGCTTTTCATCGTTGACATTGAAGGGGCTGAATATCGTCTGTTGCTTGGTGCCGCCAAGCAACTGAGCATCAAGCCCAAACCGATCTGGATGGTGGAGATTGACGTCAGTATGTTCCAACCGCAGGCAGCGGGAGGCAACGTGACCAGCGTGCCAGTGAATCCCAATCTTTTGCAAACGTTCAATCTCTTCTGGGAACAGGGATACACTTGCAAGATGGTCGGCGAAAAGGGGCTTGCGGAAGCGGTGCCGGTCACTCGCTCCCAGGTGGTTGATTGGAGCCAAGGCAGAAACCAGCCGGATCATTACAACTTCATTTTTGAATGAAAATCGTGGCGCGGCCATGCGCCCGTGCGTTTCATTGCTTCGGCGGGCGTCCCCACCTGCACCACGCATAAATCGCAAATGATTTGGAAGGACATCGCTTCTGACGAATGGTCTCGTTGGCTGCTATCCGTTCAATGGGAATGCCAACGACGCGAGCGGAAAGGGAAACAACGGGGTTGTCCATGGCGCAACCCTGATCAGTGACCGTTTTGGCAATCCCAATCAAGCCTACAGTTGCGATGGCTCCTCCAGCTACATCAGCATTGCCACCGTGCCGTTGCAGCAAACCGACAACTGGACCATGTCTGCGTGGATTTATCCAGCGTCAGCCTATCAGGATGATCAGGTTAGGGCGAGTTGGGGGACGTGGGTTGGCGTGAGCGGATTGTTGCCGCTGGATTCCAATCGGGCCAGCCAGGCGGCAATGAGGTGTTCGACGCCGGCGAGGTTCAGGCGCTCGTATTGGACGGGATAGGGTGCGAAGTTGGCCCGGGCCAGCTTCAGGAGGGCGGCGGACGGTCCCAGCCGGTTTTTTTGCAAATGGACGAACGCACCCGCGAGCTGGATCAGCGCCTTGTAAAAGTTGCCTTGGGGAGCCGGCCGCACGGGCAGCCACAGTTCTTCCAGGACCTCGTGCGCCTCGAAATAAAGCTGCCGGTTGAAGCAGTCGAAATAGGCAAGGTAGCGCGCATCCAGGTCCTGTCCCTGAAAGGCCTCAATCATGGCGGTGATGCGGGGGCTTTTACGGCTCACCCGGGCAGGGTAAAGGGATGGCAGGCGAATGACAAACAACTTGCAAGCCGGGCCAAGCCGGAAGAGCCGGAAGGATTCAGTTTAACCACGAATGAACACGAATAAACACGAATGAACGCAGATAAAAAGTGTGGTTTCAATCCGCACATACAACGCACCATTTAGTGACCGGCGGAAAACCCGGCCAGAACGCGGTTCTGACATTTCTTCATCTGTGTTTATCTGTGTTCATTCGTGGTTAATCCATAACCCGCATATTTCATGGTGATTGGGAAACAGATGCGAAAACCCCGAAGCGGTGGGACCCCCGGGCCACTATCCACTCGTCAAGTGTTTTAATGACAAGACAGGCACCGAAAAATTTCGGAAGATGACCAACCACCGACGCGAAGGCATTTACCATCATGCCCTGCCTAACCCGAACTCCGAAGTTGGGACGGGGAAACTCGAGGAAGGTCTTGATCGGCAGCGGGTCGGGAAGGCGACGCCGGGGAAAGTTTGCACCCGCTGGTTGCAGGCGCGGCGCGCACGGAGTGACGCGCCCTACCGCGCCGGGCGCGCGGCAGGTCCTTTCGATTTCATTGCCCACTTCGGAATTCGGGCTTGACGAACTGGCCGCGCCCGGGAGTCGCGGCGGATTCCGACGACTGTAGTTGGCTGGCCGCCTTCGCCGGTCGCGGGGGCGGCAGATTTGGCCGGCATCCGCCAGCGGCGAAGACCGGCTCAGGCGGCGCAAGTTTGAATATGAAAATAGATTCGTGTATAAGCCGCCGGTGGCGCTGCGCGCCAATGGCGATTACAGTTTGGGGCGCGTTGCTGCTGCTGGCCAGTTGCGGGATCGCGCCGGCCAGCGAGTCCGCGCTGCCGCATCTCGTGCAGAAGGACGGACGCCACGCGCTGATCGTGGACGGGGCACCGTTCCTGATTCTCGGCGCGCAGTGCCACAATTCCAGTGCCTGGCCGTTGACCCTGCCCAAGGTCTGGACGGCCATCGAAACCCTCCAGGCCAACACGCTTGAAGTTCCGGTTTCCTGGGAACAATTCGAGCCGGCCCCGGGCAAGTTTGATTACTCCGTGGTGGATCAACTGCTCGCGGGCGCCCGCGAACACCGGGTGCGGCTGGTGCTGCTTTGGTTTGGCACCTGGAAAAACGGCAGCGCCCACTATCTGCCTTTATGGATGAAACAACAGCCGGAACTGTATCCGCGCATCATCGGCCAGGACGGCCAGCGCGTGGACTCGCCATCGCCGCATGCGCCGGCGCTGCTCGCGGCGGACATGAAGGCTTTCCGCGCCCTGATGCGCCATCTCAAGCAGGCGGACCGCCGGCACACGGTGATCCTGGTGCAGGTGGAAAACGAGCCGGGCTCGTGGAACACGGTCCGCGATTTTTCGCCCGCCGCGCAAACACTTTTCACGGCTCCCGTCCCGGCGGAATTACTGAAGGCGCTGGGCAAGGAGGGCGCGGCTGGCGATTGGAGGGCGGTTTTTGGAAAGGATGCGGATGAATTTTTCCAGGCGTGGTCGGTGGCGCGTTTCATCGGTCAGGTGGCCGCCGCAGGCAAGGCGGAATATCCGCTGCCGCTCTATGTCAATGTCGCGTTGCGCGATCCGCTCAGCCCGCCACAGGCCGGTTCCTATGAGAGCGGCGGGGCGACGGACAACGTGCTCGATATCTGGAAGGCCGCCGCCCCGGCGGTGGACGTACTCGCACCTGACATCTACCTGAACGACAGCGCGCGCTATCTGAAAGTGCTGGAGCTTTACCACCGGCCGGACAACGCGCTCTTCGTGCCGGAAACCTTCCGGTCGCCGGTCGTCGCGCGCTATGGCTATGCGGCGATTGCGCGGGGCGCGATTGGCTGGTCGCCCTTCGGCGTGGACCGCGAAAACCAGGTTGCGATGACGCCGGGGGCGACGCCGGCCGCCGATGACGCGCTGGAAGCCATCGCCGGCAACTACCGGGTGCTCGGCCCGATGATGCGCGAGGTGGCGCAGTTGAGTTTCGAGGGAAAACTCCAGGCGGCGGTGGAGGAGAAGGATGAGCGCGCGCAAACGCTCGCGCTGGGCCGGTGGCAGGCGGTCGTGACCTTTGGCCCGCCCGTGTTCGGGTATGGCCGGAATCCGCAGGGCAACCCGGAGCCGGTGGGACGCGCGCTGATCGCGACGCTGAGGGAGAACGAATTTCTGGTGACCGGCCAGCTCTGCCGCGTGGATTTCAGACCGGCCGGGGCCACGTCCGGGGCGCACCGTGATTTTCTGCGGGTGGAGGAGGGGAGTTATCACGGCGGCGTCTTTCGTCCGGCGCGGATCTGGAATGGCGATGAGACCGATTGGGGATTGAATTTTGGTTCGGCGCCGCAAGTCGTCCGCGCTCAACTGGGGACTTATTGAATCCCGCGCATGAACCGATTTATGAAAAACATCAAGCAACGGGTGATGCCCATGGCGGCTTCGGCTGCCCTGACCTGGCTGTGCCTGCCCAACAGCGTCCTCGCCCGGGACACAAATCCACCCGCGCCAACCGTGTCAAGCAGCGCGCCGGACCGGCTGCATTCCTGGTGGCGGGACGGGGCACCGGGACAGCAGCCGTACACGGTGGACAATAAAAAAATGCCGTTGATCTCGGTCAAGGGCAACAAGTTCGTGGACCCCGACGGGAACCCGGTGCTGTTTCGCGGGCTGGCGATCTCGGATCCCGACAAGCTGGAGATGCAGGGGCATTGGAGCAAGGCGCATTTCCTCAAGGTCAAGGAGCTGGGCGCGAAGCTGGTTCGCATCCCGATTCATCCGGTCGCGTGGCGGGAACGGACGCCGGCGGAGTATCTCAAGTTGCTGGATCAGGCCGTGGGCTGGTGCACGGAGCTGGACCTGTACGTCATGCTGGACTGGCATTCGATTGGCAATCTGGAAATGGAGGTGTTTCAGGACCCGATGTATGTCACCACGAAACAAGAAACCTATGATTTCTGGCGGACCGTTTCCCGGCATTACGCCGGTCACAACACGGTGGTGTTTTTTGAATTGTTTAACGAGCCGACCACCTATCGCGAGCAACTCGGTCCGGTTTCCTGGGACGATTGGAAGAAAATTGTGATGAATGAAATCACCCTCATTCGGGCCAACAATCCGCAGGCCATTCCGGTGGTGGCCGGCTTCGATTGGGCGTACGATTTGACGCCGCTCCGCCTCAGCCCGATTGCCGCTGAGGGGATTGCTTATGCCGTTCACCCCTATGCGAACAAGCGGCCGCAACCCTGGGAGTCGAAATGGGAGGAGGATTTTGGTTTCGCCGCGGAAAAATATCCGGTCATTGCCACCGAATTCGGCGGCTTCGCGCGGCCGCCGTCCACGAACGGCCCACCGGCGAGCGCCGAGTCCACCGGGCGGGGCAATCGCACCAACCCCGCCTACGGCCCGGCGATCTTCAAGTATCTCGAAGGCAAAGGCATTAGTTGGACGGTCTGGTGCTTCGATCCGGAATGGGGGCCGACGCTGATCCGGAATTGGAGCTACGAGCTGACCCCCTCGGGCGAGTTCGCCAAAGCGGCCATGAACGGCGGGATCAAATGATGGCGACCCCTCCCAAACCAAGATGAAATCTCTGAAGACCAGGCGAATCCACCTCGGGGTGTTGATCGGGTTATTGTGCCTCAACGCGGCCGGGTTGAGCGCCGCCGAGGGGGTCCCGGCCGAGGAGCTGAATGCGGGGGCGACGCTTTTGCCGAAACCGGCCGCGCGTCCGGCGGATTGGGTGGTGGAACACGATCCGGTGAACCCAAACGCCACGCCGGAGGCTAGAGCGCTGTTGAAATATCTTTACACCATTGCGGGCAAGCACACCTTGATTGGGCAGCACAATTTCATCGGGGTGCAAGCACGGTCAACCGCCGCGGCCGCGCAACGGCTTGGCAAGACGCCCGCGCTCTATGGCACGGACTGGGGATTCGCCAAGGCCGGGGATATTGACACGATTTATGCCCGTGACCTGGCGGTGAAAGAATTGATCCAGCAGCACCGAAACGGTTCGATCATCGCCATTTGCTGGCACGAGGTGCGGCCCACCGCCGATGAGCCGGTGACGTTCCGGGGCAGCCCGACGAGTATTCAGGGGCAGCTCAGCCATGCCGAGTGGGAGCAACTGCTGACGCCCGGCTCGGAGATCAACCTGAGGTGGTGCGCGCAAGTGGATGTCATCGCGGGATATTTGAAGCAACTCCAGGCGGCGCGGGTGCCCGTCCTGTGGCGGCCGGTGCATGAAATGAACGGCGGCTGGTTTTGGTGGGGTGGCCGGGTCGGAGATCGCGGGACCAGGCAATTATATCGCATGATGTATGACCGGTTGGTACACGTTCACCGGTTGAACAATCTGATCTGGGTTTGGAATTGTGACCGGCCGAACGGGACGTACGCGCAATTTGTGGATTATTTCCCCGGCCAGCAATACGTGGATGTCCTGGCGCTGGATTGCTACGCGGCCGTGGACCAACGCTATTACGATGAGCTGAACGCGCTCTCGGACGGCAAGGTGATGGCCATCAGCGAGGGGAATGTGCCGTCGCTGGAAACCTATCAGACGCAGCCCAAGTGGACTTACTACCTGAGTTGGGCGGGGGTCCGAAGCCCGGTCACGGACAGCAAGACCCTGCCCGGCGCGGCCGCGACGAACGCGCCCAGCGGACGAAGGGGCGGTGGTGACGGTGGTCGCGGCGGGGTGAATCTGGCCGAGATGGCCAAAGATCCGCGCATGTTCAGCCTGGAAGACGAAACATATTGGGAGTCAATCCGGCCGCTGCGCGCGGCGTGCGGTTTGTCACTGGAAAGGGTGAGGCCGCCGGCCATTCCCGCGCCGCTAACGCCGTCAGCTGCCCCGTAATCAGAAGCTCGAAGTGGAGAACATCGACTTCTGGATTGGCCGACATTCCAAGAAAAGCTGGCGTTTCGCGGCGTCGCCTGCCGACCCATAGCAGCCTGTCGGACTTAGCCAGGAAAAAATCTTTAAGTCGTTTATTTGCAATGTCCTAACATGCACTTATCAGCTCATAAGGCAGATTGTTAGTTGTTGTAAATCAGGTTGGTGTGCAAAATAATTTTTCTAAGTCCGACAGGCTGCTAGTGTAGTGTCGCTCAAATAACTTTACGTATCAGCCGCAGGTTTTTTGCCTTTGGGCAGGCTGCATCCGGGTTTCATCTGCTCCAACTTGGCCCGAGCACGGTCAATCTTTTTGATAATCTCCTC
>Ga0302319_10019175_pt1 | contig 12436 bp, 7 predicted proteins | sample Bog_T0_2_FD_203319 | JGI IMG/M metagenome (GOLD analysis project Ga0302319, IMG submission 203319) | Peat permafrost microbial communities from Stordalen Mire near Abisko, Sweden - Bog_T0_2 | ecosystem: Environmental > Terrestrial > Soil > Wetlands > Peat | place: Sweden: Abisko, Stordalen Mire... | reverse complement strand
GAAAATGATCTGCTCTCTGCCGGAACGTTTTCCATTACGCCAATCGACACGTCATACGGCCAGGTGACAGGCAGTACCGTCACGATCGCGTTTGACACACCGGTTACCGTGGGCGGATTGATTTCTACAATCAACAGCACCAGCGGGATGAATATCGCGGCCAGCTACATCAATGGCCAGCTTAATCTTGCGGAAACGGCCGGCGCCACCTTTCTCGTGTCAACCAACATGACCGACACCACGAGCGGAGGCGGTGCTGCCAACGCCGTTACATTCACTGGCGGCAACATCCTCACAAGCCCGCTCATCACCGTGACGCAAGTGAGCGGCGGAGCCTCCGACCCCAATGCGCCGCAGGTTTTTACGATTGAAGACCCGGCAAATACCGACATGACTGGCGACAACGGCTACTCCGACTGGGGAGCTCCCGCGGGCGTGCTGATGGTGAACTCGTCGAAGGACGCGAGCCTCGACACAAACATTGACACAAGAAATTATTACGGCACCCTTGACGTACTGGACATCGAAACTCCGTTGGAAACTGCCGGATTTACACTCGTGGATGCCGGAAATTTTGGCTCTCAGTATGACGCCACCAACAAGGCGGACTTCTTCCAGGTGCAGGCGCCCAGCTACAACAGTGCTGGCGCTATCACTTTTAACTCGACTCTCGTAGACCTCTCAGCCGGAAACACGAGTTCCGATCCCGGCGACTCAACCTATGCAACCGGCGCAATCACCGGCATCGCCCCCGGCGGCACGCTTACCGGCACCATCGCCATCACGCAGGCCGATCCGACCAACCATTGGAACGAGACAACTCACTCCTTCACCCTCGATCCCAACCTGTCGCTTTCTGACGAAGTGGACGAAATCAATGACCAGGTAAATGGCAGCAATATCTGGGGTTTCAACGTAACGGCTTCGCTGGGGCCAAATAACCAAAGCATCCTCTTTACCTCCAACATAGCCGGCGTTATCGGTGATTTCAGCATCGACACCACAGCGCTCCACGATCCTGCCCCCGTCGGCGCTTCGCTCAGCTACACTCCATCCGCCGCCTACTCCATCGGCCTCTCCAACGACGCCACAAACTCCGTCTACGATTCCGACACTTCGCAATCCAGTAACGCCGCCGCCACCTTTACCTCCGGCTCTTTCAGCACCAGCGGCGTGGCCACCATCAGCTACTCCGCCCAGGCCGGACAGGATCTTAGTAACACCGACCTGCTCACCCAGGCCGACTCCCAGAGCGCTTTAGCCGGCATCACTTCCGCCATCACCGACATCGCCGCGCAGGACGGATACATCGGCTCACAGATCAACACCCTTAACGCCGTCTCGCAAGTCTTCGGTACCCAGCTGGAAAACATTCAATCGGCGCAGAATGCAGTCCAGGCTACTGACTACGCGTCGGCCACCTCGAACATGGCGAAGTACGAGATTCTGATGCAGACCGGCATCTCTGCACTGGCCCAGGCCAACATCGTGCAGCAGGAAGTGACCAAATTGCTCCAATAAGCAGTCATGCCGACAACCTGATCCGATTCGCATGCCGAGTCGAAAACCATGTTTCTGGATACGAAAAATTGACGTCGGTTTACGCCCAGGCTCCTCTCGGAAATAAGTTCGACTAATATCTGGTCCCCTTTTGCCTCGCTATCACTGACCGGTGCCCCCGCTACTTTCGTCGGCTCTGACTGCGCACTATCCTTGGTTGCCGCCAACAGGCCAATGCGCTCATCCATCTATTCACATTGGTCTACTGCTTCGGCAACCGGACGTAAACCGGCATCTCGGACAAATGATCGTTGCCAATTGACTCGTTATCACTTTCTCGAGGAGCGCACTATCGCCGTCTAGTACTTCGCTGAACGAAGAGGAAGTCGAATTGTCGATTCTGTATGTACACATATTGGTACGGGTGCGGAGAGATCGGGTACGCGATCTTCAATCTCGAATAAATGAACTCTGAAGACAGCAATTTCAGCTATGGAAGCATTTCCACAAAACCTATGTCCGAGTGCGTCGAAACAGTGCGTTTAAGTTACACAAAATAAACAACTTATATGGCGGAGAGGGAGGGATTCGAACCCCCGATACCCTTTCGGGTATGCCGGTTTTCAAGACCGGAGCCATCAACCGCTCGGCCACCTCTCCGCTTACCGCCGGTCCTCTTTGATTGTACGTCGAATCGTGCTGGTTTTTGGAATCGGCGGCGCCACATCCGGCCGCGCACTTCCGAAAATGCACAAACCGATAAGGGCAGCGCGCGGCGCTTCTTGCGTTACAGCTACGGCAGCACCAGTACCTCCACGCCGGAGGCAGCGTCTCTTTGATGAAAAACTTGTTCCGTAGCTTTCTTGAAATCTTCAGGCTTGGCAAAAGGAATGTCATTAAAAGTTTGCGGATTGCGATCGGTGAGCGGGAACCACGAGCTCTGCACCTGCACCATGATGCGATGGCCGCGGCGGAATGTGTGGTAGAGATCGGGCATCGTAAAGTCGATGGCAGTTTGCTTGCCGGGCGTCAACGGCTCCGGCTTCTCCCAGCTGGAACGGAACTTGGCGCGGAAGGGCTCGCCGCGCAGCAATTGCTGGTATCCGCCCATGTGCAGCGGCGGCGGCCCGAGGATGCGCTTGCCGAGGGTTGATGTGTCGGGATCGGGATAGTCGTCGGGATAAACATCGATGAGCTTAACGTCGAAGTCAGAGTCCGTGCCGGAACTCGCAACTTTGAGATGCGGAGTAATGGGGCCGGCAATCGTCACATCCTCGGTCAGCGGATCGGTTTCGTAGGTGACCACATCGGGCCGCGAGCTGGCAAAGCGCTGGTCGTCGACCATGTAACGCTGCGGCACGGTATCCGTGGTGTAGCCCACGAAGGGCACGGGATGATTGGGATCGCTCAGGTACTCGTCCGTGCTCTTCTCTTCAATCGGTGGATCGAAGCTGAGCTTGCCGCCGGCGTGAAAATAGAGCGTCTTCGACGTTGCGGCTTTCGGCGGCCACTCCTCATAACGGCGCCACACATTGCTTCCGGTTTCAAACACCATAGCCGCCGGAAGCGTCTTGCCGCCGCCCTTCAAATAATGCGCGAAGAACGGAAACTGGATGCTGGTCCTGAAGTACTCCGAGGTCTTCGCGTTGAACTGCACATCGCCCAGGCGGTCACCGTCGCTGCGCGCCCAGCCGCCATGCACCCAGGGCCCCTCGACCAACGTGATCGGCGTGTCGGGATTGAATTTGTGAATGGCGTAATAGGTGCGGTACGGGCCCTCGAGATCTTCCGCGTCGTACCAGCCGCCCACCACCAGCACCGCGCACTTTACGTTCTTCATATGCCGGGAAAGGTCGCGCATCTGCCAGTAGTCGTCGTAGGTGTCGTGTTTGTACTGGTCATCCCACAGCGTAGTCGGGCTCTTCATGAACTTATCCAGGTTCGCCACGTTGCCGGCTTCGAGGTAAAACTTGTACATGTCCGTCGTGCCGAAAGCGAAAGAAGTGCCGTCGGGCGCCGCCGTCGGATTCTGCTGCACATGGAAGCCCGGCGCATAAAATCCATAGCCGGCCGCAAGCATGAAGGCGCCGCCGTGATAAGAATCGTCACCGAGAAAGAGATCGGTCATCGGCGCCTGGGGGCTGGCTGCGGCGATAGCAGGATGCGAATCGATGATCGACGCAGAAGTGTAGAACCCCGGATACGAGATGCCCCAGATGCCCACCTTGCCGTTGTTGTTGGGCACATTCTTCAGCAGGAACTCGATGGTGTCGTATGTATCGGAGGATTCGTCGACATCCTTTGCGGAGTTTTTCTTGTCGATGGCCGGATGCATCTCCACAAACGTCCCCTCGCTCATCCAGCGGCCGCGCACATCCTGGTAAACAAAGATGTAACCGGAATTTTCGAATTCATCCGAAGGTCCGAGGCGTGCAGGGTAACGATCTTCGCCGTAAGGAGCGACGCTATAGGGCGTGCGATCCATCATGAAGGGATATGGCCCCGGATCTGCGGGAAACGCCGAAGCCTTGGGCACGTAGACGGCGGTAAACAATCGCGCGCCATCGCGCATGGGGATGCGGTACTCGTATTTGGTGTAATGCGCGCGAACGAATTCATCGCTTGCCGGCTGCGGCGCAGCCGGCTGCGCAAGGGCGAAAGGCAACGCAAGAGTCGAGGCAGCAATGACGGCGAGGGCGAAACGATGCGCAGAGAGCATTGTTGGAGAAATCTCCTGAATTCGAGAGTAACTCGGCCGGAAGCAGGAATGCCGTGCGCGTGACGGATTCGATTCCCGACGCGCACCGCACCCTCATTCCTCCGCTTTCTTTTCTTCTTCCGGCGCCTTCTGCGGCGTGGTCAGCGGCTTGGTTATATCGTCCAGATAGGCTGGCGTTCCCTCCACTCGTTCCATCACCGGAAAGCGCTCGCCATCGTGGTAGTCGAGGTCGATCATAGAAACGAACGAGTCGGCCTGCACGATCAGGTGAATCGGCTCAGTGTTTCCCTTGGCGTCGCGTATGGCCGATCGCAAGGCCTCCGCCGAATAGATCTGCCCGTTGACGGCGATGATTTTCTCGGCTGGCGCCAGGTGCGCTTTGTCCGCGGGACCGTTCCACCGCACATCGGAGATCGTTCCATCGCCGCCTACACGCAATCCGATCGAGAACCAACAGTTCGTGCCGCTATTGCGGCCGCCCGGAGCAGCGGCCATGGTGCGCTGGGTTGCGCTCTGTTTGTCCTTGAAGACCAGTTTGTAGCCGCCCTGCTCGATACCGGCCAGGTCCGCATGTGGATTGATCTTGTCGATGCGGTCGTGCAGAAAGGTCGCCCAATCGTAGGGAACCACGGCATTCAGGTCCTGCACCAACTCATCGAAGCCATAAGTCACAATCAGCGGGCCGGTGTTGCCGCCCTTGGCTAGAAAGATCTTCTGAAAGTCGTCCAGCGACTTCTTGTCTCCGCTCAGCTTGCGGATCAGCGTGTCGGCATCGAGCCACAGCAGTTCGCCTTCCGGGTAGTAATCCTGTCCGCGCTTCCAATTCCACCAGGCCCGAGCCCCTTGCACCACGCTGGCAGCAACCGCTGTATCTTCGGTTGAGCGCCACTCGCGACCGGGAGTGTAGTCCAGATTCGCGGCAGTTTGCGCCAGCTTGTCGCGATACTGCGCCTGCGTCTCAAAACCCGCGCGCACGGAAAGTACATCGCCAAGGTATTCCGTCATTCCTTCGTAAACCCACAGCAGAGCTCCCTGCTGCGCCGTGGCAAAGTCGGGCTGATACAGTCCCACGGGCCGGCGATACTTGCCATTCCATGAATGCGTAAACTCGTGCGGCAGCAGATCGGCCTCACGCAGTTCGTGCGCGTCGTCGGCAAATCCCTTCTCGCCCACGCCGTTGTCTGACGACTGGCCGTGCTCCAATCCCATGCCTCCGGCCACATCCGAGAGCGTCAGCAGGAAGTGGTAAACGAGGTAGTGGTGCGATCCGTAAAGCGCATCCGCCTCGCGCACCAGGTTGTTCATGGATGCCAGCACGGAGGGGCGCAGGTTCGAGTCTTCCGGTTGATCCGCAACCACATCAATATAGTGCTTGGGCGATATCTCGGGGGCCAGCGGAAACTCGTGGAAGTATTGGCCAGTAATGATCGGCGAGTCTTGCAACTGCTCAACATTTGTCACTGCAAATTGCGTCACGGCTCCAGCAGCGGGAACCGGATACGAACCCGAGCTGACGGGCGTGAGTGCGGTGCCAACGCCCCATCCCGCCGGTACCTTCACCGAAGGCTGTATCGCAATGTCGCGCACCGGCATGTTGGCCGGATAAAGCAGCAGCGTCTCCCACTCCATGGCTGCCATCTTTTGTGAGATGCGCGATGTAACAATGCAGTCCAGATGCGCGTGGAGCGTCGTCACCCCCTGGGGAATCGTCAAATGGAACTGGTAGATATCCACGTCGTCGCGTCGCCACGGAAGGGTTTGGCCGTTGGCAGTGAACACAACGCCTGTAATCTCCTCCACCGGGCCATTCGGCATGTGATGGCCAGGAATCCACTTGGGCGTCGTCAGCGAAATCGGGCCGGCCATTACAGGCAAGTCGACATCGGCATGAAACAGCTTGCGCGGTGCATCGCTTAGGTCGACAGTGATCTCGATCGGCGCCTTTTGCGCACGGCCAAGGGGTAGTGCAAAAACCGCCAGAAGCAAGGGCAAACTGGCCTGAAATACTCGTGGAGAGCGGTACATGAGTCAAGACTCCTGACCGTTCAGGTTACCCTATAGCAGCAGGCAGCGGGTAGTTTTCCCCCGTCCGCAGAGGCTCAGATCGTTGCACATAGCGGCATGGAAGCACGGCGTTTGGCCGGATTCTGCAACTTCTTTATACGATCCTTATACGATTCGGCAGACCTCAATTTAAGCTGTAAGTGAACCCACCCTCACCGGCGAGTCGTTTCTTCGCCAGGGCTACATTCAATTTCCGACGTCTAAGGAGATCCATGTCAAAGTACAAACTTGAATACATTTGGCTTGACGGAAAGAAGCCCATTCCCGAGCTTCGCGGCAAAACCAATATCAAGGAGTTCGACAAGACTCCCACACTGGCCGACCTGCCCCTGTGGGGATTTGACGGCAGCTCCACCATGCAGGCGGCGGGCAACAAGTCCGATTGCGTGCTCAAGCCGGTTGCTCTCTACCCTGATGCCAGCCGTAAAGACGCCTTCATCGTGCTCAGCGAAGTCATGCTCCCGGACGGCACGCCGCACCCGACCAACATGCGCGCCACGGCCCCGGACGATCCGGATCTCTGGTTCGGCTTTGAGCAGGAGTACTTCCTCTATAAGGATGGCCGCCCACTTGGCTTCCCCAAAGACGGCTACCCCAGCACTCCTCAAGGCCCCTACTATTGCGGCGTCGGTTACAAGTACATGGGCTCCATTGCTCGCACCATCGTCGAGGAGCACCTCGATCTATGCCTTTACGCCGGCATCAACCATGAAGGCATCAATGCCGAAGTGGCCAAGGGCCAGTGGGAGTATCAGATCTTCGGCAAGGGCTCGCATAAGGCCGCCGATGACCTGTGGACCGCCCGCTATCTGATGGCGCGCCTATGCGAGAAATACGAAGTCGACGTGCAGTTGCATTGCAAGCCAATCAAGGGCGACTGGAACGGCTCCGGCATGCATTCCAATTTCTCTTCCAAGTACCTTCGCGAAACCGGTGGCAAGGAATATTTCGAAGCCCTGATGAAGGCCTTCGAGAAGAATATCCCCGATCACATCGCAGTTTACGGCCCGGACAATCACCTGCGCCTCACCGGCCTCCACGAGACCCAGGCCATCGACAAGTTCAGCTACGGCCTCTCGGATCGTGGCGCTTCCGTCCGCTTGCCTGTCAACTTCATCAAGAACGGTTACAAGGGCTACCTCGAAGATCGCCGTCCCAACTCCGAAGCCGATCCTTACCAGATCGTTTCGCAGATTGTGAAGACGATCGGCGAGGTCCCGACCAAGTAACTGATTTGAACCGGCAGCCGGATGGGACCCAATTCCAGTCCGGCTGCAAACTGTAAGAGCGAGGCGCGGCCAGCGGGTCGCGCCTCGGCTCTTTTCCCTTATCATTCGCCGCCTGAGTTTCCTGATGGCCCCTTTATCTCCCGCATGTTAAAAACAAAAGAACGGACCACAGGCCGAGTCTGCTCGAAAATCGGCGACTGCGCGCGTCATGCCAATTCTCTTGCGCCTGCCGCGTAACCGCCGTGAGTCCACTGGGAGGAAGGTTCTCGACCCGACCATGAAAGCAGGCCATTCGGTGGAACTCGATTCCCTCTACGGCGATTACCCCCTCGACTACGCCTTCGACGAAATGCGCGAGCCCAGCGGTGAGGTACGCGCGCAATACCGCGCTCTCGCCGAAACTCTGGCCGCCTTGCCCGCCGACGAGTTGCACCGGCGCAAACAATCGGTCGACCTCGCGTTCCTGACTCAGGGCATCACCTTCACCGTCTACGGCCGCGAAGAAGGCACCGAGCGGATCTTTCCCTACGATCTGCTGCCTCGCCTTGTCACAGCCCAGGAGTGGGATCGCATCGAGCGTGGCCTCACTCAGCGCATCACCGCGCTTAACCTCTTCCTCCGCGACGTCTATTCCGACGCCAAAATCCTTGCCGACCGCGTAATCCCGCGCGAGCTCGTCTACAGTTGCAAACATTACCGGCGTCAGATGCGTGGCCTTCAGGTGCCGCGCAACGTCTACATTGCCGTCGTCGGCTCCGACCTGCTGCGTCTCAACAACGGCGAGTTCGTCGTGCTTGAAGACAATCTCCGCGTGCCCTCGGGCGTCAGTTACATGCTCACCAACCGCCGCGTCATGAAGCGGACCTTTCCGCGGCTCTTCGCGAGTTACGGCGTGCGGCCCATCGAGCACTACCCGCAGTTGCTGCTGGCCACGCTTCGCTCGCTCGCGCCCGAAGGCCGGCCTGAGCCCAACATCGTACTGCTCACGCCGGGCGTCTTCAACTCCGCTTACTTTGAGCACACCTACCTCGCGCGCCAGATGGGCGTCGACCTCGTCGAGGGCCGCGATCTGGTCACGCACGACAACATCGTCTACATGCGCACCACCGACGGCCTCAAGCGCGTCGATGTCATCTACCGCCGCGTAGACGACGACTTCAGCGATCCGCTTGTCTTTCGCTCCGACTCTGCACTGGGCTGCGCGGGCCTGTTCAACGCCTATCGCGCCGGCAACGTCACGGTATCCAATGCTTTCGGCACCGGCCTCGCGGACGACAAGGCCGTCTACGCCTACGTGCCGCGCATGATCCGCTATTACCTCAACGAAGATCCAATTTTGTCCAACGTGGAAACTTTTCTCCTCAGCGAAGATAAGGACCGCAAGCACGTGCTCGCCAATCTCGACAAGCTGGTGGTCAAAGCCGTGGGCGAGAGCGGCGGCTACGGCATGTTGATCGGCCCGCATTCCACTGCGTCGCAGCGCGAAGAGTTCGCGCGGCAGATCGAGGCCAACCCACGCAACTACATTGCCCAGCCCACGCTCCAATTCTCGCGCGCTCCTTGCCTTATCGACGACCGGTTGGAGCCGCGCCACGTGGATCTGCGGCCTTACATTCTTTTTGGTGACAAGGTAAACATCGTGCCCGGCGGATTGACCCGCGTGGCGCTCGAAAGAGGCTCTCTCGTCGTCAACTCCTCGCAAGGCGGAGGCAGCAAGGACACATGGGTTCTGGAATAGTCGGATTCGAAAAAGCTCATACCGAAAAGAAGGACAGAATGCTATCGCGAGTCGCCGACAGCCTGTACTGGATGAGCCGCTACCTCGAGCGCGCGGAAAATGCCGTGCGCCAACTCGACGTGACCATGAGCCTGGTGCTCGATACCGGCGGCCCCAACGTGGAAACGCGATGGCATCGCATGATGGCCGCGCTCGGCAAGCCGGAAGGCATGCCTTGGAACGGCTCACTCGAACAGATGGCCCGCACGCTCATCTTCGATCCCATTGATCCGCTGTCCGTCACCTTCTGTGTGAGCGGTGCGCGCGAAAACGCTCGCCAGGTGCGCGAAGAAATCTCGACTGAGCAGTGGCAGCGTCTCAATCGCCTCTATCATCACATTCATTCGCCGCACGCGCAGTCCCAATTCAGCTCCAGCGTCAACGACCTGCTCGCGTCGATTATCGACGGCATCTATCTCTTCAAGGGCACAACCGATACCACAATGATCCACGGCCAGGGCTGGCAGTTCATCCGCCTCGGCCGCTACCTTGAGCGGGCCTATGCCACGGCAACCTTGCTCGAGGTTTACCAGCCCGAACTCTTTCAGCATGGCGCGCAGGAAAGCGCCGCTCACCTTTACCTCGAGTTCGTCGGTCTGCTGCGCAGTTGCACGTCGTTCGAAGCGTATTGTCAGGTCTACACCGCCGATCTATCCCCCGCTCGCGTCCTTGAGTTCCTCCTCCTCAATCGCGACTTTCCCCACGCCATCCGCTATTGTGTCGACGGCGCGCGCGAGTCGATCCAGGGTATTCAACACACCGGCGGCAGGCGCGCTCCAGATGAGCTCATCTCCGGCATCGGCAAGCTTCACGCCATGCTTGTGTACACCAACATTCAAGAGATCCTCGCTGGCGATGCGGCATCGTTCCTGCACAACATCCGTGCACAATGCCTCTACATTCACGAGCTCATTTACCGCTACTACGTGCATTACTCGATTCAATCCGCGTTAGCTTTTTAAGGGTGCAGCCATGAACTTCTATTCCATCCGGCACCTCACGCGCTTCCGCTACTCGCATCCCATCAGCGAGAGCATCATGGAAACGCGCATGCACCCACGCTCCGACTCGGCCCAGCACTGCCTCACCTTTACGCTCTCCGTCAGCCCGCGCTGCCGCGTCTTCAGCTACCGCGATCATCTTGGCAATAACGTTCAGCACTTCGACATCCCAGGCGAGCACAACCAGCTCGTCATCGTGGCCGAGTCCGTCGTCGAGCAACAGCCTTTCCCCGATGTCCCGCTCTCTCTTGCGCCCGAAGCGTGGGGCGAGCTGGACGCGCTAATCGACGCGGGCGATTACTGGGAGATGCTGCTGCCCAGCGCTTTCGTCGTTGAAACCCCGGCGGTGACCCTGCTCGCTCAACAGATGGGCGTCACCCGCCGCGACGATCCACTCATGCTCGTACTTGAGCTTAACCAGCGCCTCTTCAATTATTTCGAATACGTGCCCCGCTCCACGCGCGTCGATTCGCCGATCGACGAGGCCATTGTCAGCGGCAAGGGCGTGTGCCAGGATTTCGCGCACACCATGATCGCCCTGCTGCGCCATGTGCGCATTCCCGCTCGCTACGTGTCCGGTTATTTATATCGCAGCCGTGAGGACCACGACCGCTCCACGCCCGATGCCACGCATGCATGGGTTGAGGCGTTAATGCCCAGCCTTGGCTGGGTGGGCATCGACCCTACCAACAACCTCGTCGCCCATCATCGTCACATCCGCACCGCCGTGGGCCGCGATTACGCAGACGTTCCACCCACGCATGGCGTTTTCCGTGGCAACACCGCGAGCGAGCTGTATGTGGCCGTGCAGGTTGAAGCCAGCGATAGCCCGCCGCCCCTCGATCGCAAGCTGCCCATCCCCGAGGACTGGAGTGTGCTGGTAGAGCGCGCCCAGCAACCGCCCGAGCCCGCCCCGCCCTTTATCGACCTCCAGCAGATGCAGCAGCAACAGCAGCAGTGACCCGCCGTCTGTACCGCCGGATTCCGCATGAATTTGCCGGTCTCGACGATTTGTACCGCCGGTCTCCTGACCGGCTGTAGTGCGGGTCTCCAGACCCGCACATGAGACTCGCTGTGATCGAGTGGCCTCGAACTACTTCGCCGCCGCCGTCTCCTGCGCACCCATCGCCTTCAACCGTATCTGCGCCAGCTTCCACGTCGAAGTGGAAAGCATCAGCATCTCTTTCGGCTTCTCCAGCTTGCGATAGTCCGCAATGGCGATCTCGCGCTCGCCGTATTGCTCCGCGATACGGCCCAGCACGTACCAGACCTCGTCATTCGGCTCATCGAGATTCCAGTCGTCCATGGCGCGCAACAGAACGTCATGCGCATCCTTGGTATTTCCCGCCTCCGCGTAGAGGCAAGCGAGTGTGTGCAGAATTCCCGGCGCGTCTTTCTGCATCTCGGTAGCGTGAATGGCCTTGGCAATGTCGGTCTGCTCCACCTTGCCGGTGAAGAGCGCGTACCACGTCTCGTTGTTCAGCAGCATCGCGTCTTCCTTGCCGAGATCGGCAAGTTTCTGCGCCCAACCGCGCGCCGCCGCAAAGTTTCCGCGGTTCGCTTCGATTTCGATCTTCATTTCGTAAGCGTCACTGTCGTTCTCCAGCAGCTTCAGCCGTGCGTCGGCCTGCGCCAGCGCCTCGTCGTAGCGGCCCAAACCCATGAGCGCGTACACGTTGTCGATAAAGGCCGTCTTCGATTCCGGCTCATCCTTCAGCAGCGCCGATGAAACTTCGAGTAGCGGCGCAAACTTGTCCTGGATCAGGTATCCAACCGCCAGCGCGATCCGAATATTGGTGCGCTCGCGATCGCCGGTCGCATCCTTCAGGCCCTCCTCCAGAATCGGAATGCCCTGCGCCACTGTGGGTTTTGACCCAATGAGAATCGCCGCCGCGGCCAGCCTCATCTTGCGTGCATCCGGGGCTTCGCCCTTCGTCCAGAAGCGCGGAAACACCGGGCCGCCGAGCGGATCGTCGCCGCCCTCGAGGTGCATATCCTCGCGCATCCAGTCCAGCAGCGCCTTCGCACCCCGCAGATCGCCGGCCTCGATACGGTCGAGCATTTCAAGTCCGATGGCGTTTGGCTTTTCGCCGGTGTCGAGCAGTTTGTAATGCCCGTCTTCCTTCACGATGTAAATTGTCATTGT
>Ga0302319_10019174_pt1 | contig 12436 bp, 8 predicted proteins | sample Bog_T0_2_FD_203319 | JGI IMG/M metagenome (GOLD analysis project Ga0302319, IMG submission 203319) | Peat permafrost microbial communities from Stordalen Mire near Abisko, Sweden - Bog_T0_2 | ecosystem: Environmental > Terrestrial > Soil > Wetlands > Peat | place: Sweden: Abisko, Stordalen Mire... | reverse complement strand
GCCCCTTGCGCTCGCGCTCGGCCAGGGCGGCCTGGCAGCGATCGTGCAAACCCGTCCGAGCGGCCGGGGACTTTGGCGCGGAGAGCCCCGACAGAGTTGGGATTGTCGTGGCACGGGCTTCCAGCCCGTGTTCGCCAAGGACACGGGCAGGGATGCCCGTGCCACGTTCGGCTTGCGCACCATTCCCATTAAGAAATGCCAGCACGCGCTCAGGTGCTTCCGGCAAAGCCGCGCCATGCGCCTGCTCCGCCCACAGCGGCACGCCGGCCCGCCGCAGACCCGCGCGGTTGGAGGCGCCCACCGCGCGGTCGACCGGGGCGCAGGCGTTGAGCCACACGCCAGCCGGCGCGGCCGCCTCGCCGGCGCGCGCCCATGCCAGCCGGGCCTGATTGATCGCCCCCAGCCGGTCGGGCACGACCAATACGACCGTATCAACGCCCGCGGCGACGGCGAAATCGGCCCAGTCCCGGCCCCGGTCGTCAATCGGCGAGGCGATGCCGCCCGCCCCTTCGCAGATCCGCCAGTCGCAGGGCGGCAGGCCCTGCAATTTTTCGACCAGCGACTCCAGCGCCAGGCCGCGACCCGCCGCCTCCGCCGCATCCACCGGCGCCAACGGGAGGGCAAACGACTCCAGGGTCTCGGCCGCCACGCCCGGGCCGGCCGCGCGCCGGGCCCGCGCCGCATCGCCCTCTCCTCCCGCCGCCACACCCGTCTCCACGACTTTCACTATCTGCACGCCGCCGCCCCGGCGGGCGAGCAGCCGGGCCAGCGCCGCCACGACGTGCGTCTTGCCGATGCCCGTGTCCGAGCCGGTGACGAGAATTGTTCGCATCGCTGCTGAGATTTTGATTCGAACGTTTCGGATGCCTAACCGGAAGGTCGGGAAAAAGGCCGATCGATTGAATCCTTCCCGATCTTCCCGTCCTTCCTGTTCAAATGTTACACCTGGACCCCACGAGCGGCCTGAGCCGCCAACGGATGCATCCCGAGTTCCTGCAGGAGCCGCAGGTCGTCCGAGCGCTCGGGATTCGGCGTCGTCAGCAGCTTGTCCCCGAGAAAGATGCTGTTGGCCCCGGCGAGGAAACAGAGCGCCTGCAGCTCGTCGCTCATCGCCGTGCGCCCGGCGGAAAGCCGCACCATCGCGCGCGGCATCAGGATCCGCGCCAGCGCGATCATGCGCACGAACTCGAACGCCCCGATCGGCGCGCTCTCGGCCAGCGGCGTGCCCGGGACGGGCACCAGGGCGTTGATCGGCACGGAGTCGGGCTGCGGATCGAGGCTGGCCAGCTCGCGCAGCAGCTTCAGGCGGTCCTCGACGCCCTCCCCCATTCCGAGAATGCCGCCGCTGCACACCTGCAGCCCGGCCGCGCGCACCGCCGCGAGGGTTTCCATGCGGTCGTCATAGGTCCGGGTCGTGATGATCTCCGGATAGAATTCGCGGGAGGTGTCGAGGTTGTGATTGTAGACGGTGCAGCCCGCCTCCTTCAGGCGGCCGGCCTGCGCGCCGGTGACCATCCCCAGCGTGCAGCAGACCTCGAGCCCGAGCTCGGACACCCCGCGCACCGTGGCCAGCACGGAATCGAACTGCGCGCCGTCGCGCACCTCGCGCCAGGCGGCGCCCATGCAGAAGCGCGACGCGCCCCCGTCCCGGGCCGCGCGCGCCGCGGCCAGCACGGCGGCCTCGTCCATCAGCGGCTCGGCGTCCAGCCCGGTGTTGTAATGGGCGGACTGGGGACAGTATTTGCAGTCCTCCGGACAGCGCCCGGTCTTGATCGACTGGAGCGTGCATAGCTGCACGCCCGCCGGGTCGTGATGACGGCGATGCGTCTCCTGCGCGCGGAACATCAGTTCCGGCAGCGGCAATTCATAAATTTCGCGGATGCTTTCGAGATCGAGGGTCATGGGATGAATTCGGAATTTGAACAGGAAGGCCGGGAAGATCGGGAAGGTTCAAGGCATTGGGCTTTCTTCCCGATCTTCCCGACCTTCCTGTTTAAAAATAGTTCAGGATCATTTCGCAAAGACATCGTCGATGGCGGCGGCGGTGCGGTCGACCAGCTGGCCGAGTTCGCTTTCGTCCAGGCACAGGGGTGGCACCAGCAGCAGCGAATCGCCCAGCGGCCGCAGCAGCAGCCCATGCTCGCGCGCCCGCAGGCATATCTCCACCCCCACCCGCCGCCCCCCGTCCGCCTTCCGCCCTCCGCCATCCGCCGTTCCGTCAATATCAATCGCCGCCGCCAACCCCCGCTGGCGGATCTCTCCGACCCGCGGGTGCCGCGCGAACGCCTCGTCCAGCAGCCGCCCGAAGCAGCCGATGCGGGCGGCCAGCGCCCCCCCGTCGATCAGCTCGCGAAGCTTGCGGATGTTCTCGAGCGCCACGGCCGCGGCGAGCGGATTGCCGGTGAAGGTGTGGCCGTGAAAGAACGCCCGGCGGCTGGCGTAGGTGCCCAGGAAGGCCGCAAAGATCTCCTCCCGGGCCAGGGTGGCGGCCAGCGGCAGGTACCCGCCGGTGAGGCCCTTGGCCAGGCACAGAAAGTCCGGCGCCACGCCCTCCTCGGTGCAGACCAGCAGGGACCCGAGCCGGCCAAAGGCGACGAACACCTCGTCGAGGATCAAATGCACCCCCTGGGCCCGGCAAAGCGCCGCGACCTCGCGCACGAAGCCCGGCGGCTGCAGCCGCATGCCGGCAGCGCCCTGCACCGAGGGCTCCAGGATGAGGCAAGCCGTCTGACCGGCCTGCGCCGCGAGCAGCGCGCGCAGCGCCTCCAGGCTGGCCGCCGCGTCGGCGGCGCGCACCCGCCCGCCCCATTCGCTGCAACCCGGCGCCGGAAAGTGCGCCGCGGGGAAGCACCAGGAACGGAACCGGTCGTGGAAGAATCCGCTGTCGCCGACCGCCATCGCCCCGAAGGTGTCGCCATGATATCCGCCCGCCATGCCGATGACGCCCCGCTTTTCGGGCCGGCCGGCCAGCTGCCAGTATTGGAAGGACATCTTCAGGGCCACCTCGACCGCGCCGGCGCCGTTGTCGCTGAAAAACACCCGGTCGAGCCCGGCCGGCGCCATCCCGGCCAGCGCGGCCGCCAGTTCCGCGCCCACCGGATGGGTCAGGCCGAGCATGGTCGAGTGCGCGACGGACTGGAGCTGCCGCTGGAGCGCCGCGTTGAGGTCCGGGTCGTTGTGCCCATGGACGTTCGTCCAGACTGACGCATTGCCATCGAGGTACGTCCGGCCCTCGGTGTCGGTCAACCAGCCGCCCCGCCCCGCGGCGATCGCCAGCGGCGGCAGGTCAAAATATTCCTGCATCTGCGTGAAGGGGTGCCAGACATGCCGCTGATCGGCGGCAGGGGTTGAATCGGGAAGCGTCGAGACCGTCACGGTGCGCCCCATCCTAACGCCGTTTCACCCGAAAACAAGCCCCGTGTTAAGCCAGAAATACAAATCGCTTAACAAAGGATTACGAAACGGAAAGGAGTAATTTCTACTTTCCGCCTACTCCTTATCCCCGTCCTCCCCGATGGCCTCCACCGGGCAGCCCTCCAGGGCCTCCATGCAAAGCGCGATTTCCTCCTCGGTCGTCGGCTGCTTGAAAACATAGGAGTGCCCGCCCTCGTCGTTGCGGGTGAAGAACGCCGGCGCGGTCTCGCGGCAGAGATCGCAATCGATGCACTGCTGATCGACATAGAACTTGCCGGCGGCATTGGGCGCCCACTTGTCTGCTTTGTTGGCCATGGTTGCGGGAACAAAGCTGCCACTCGGGCACACTGTCAAGCGGGGATAATGTCAAATGGCATGGGCCGGTGGCCCATGATCACATGAGACACGGGCAGGATGCCCGTGCCACGTCCGAGACACGGGCAGGATGCCCGTGCCACGTCCGGGCTCGAAACGTGGCTTCCAGCCCAAGAACTCATGGGACGGGCGGAACGCCCGTGCCACGCCAAGGCTTGGAACGTGGCTTGGGCATCCTGCCCAAGATTTCCCGAGGACACGGGCTGGAAGCCCGTGCTGCGTAGGATTGCCGCTGCCCGCGCGAATTGGGACACCGCTGAATCCTTCCTTTTCGCTTTCCGCCCTCCCCTTTTCCACTATCTTGGTCCCAATGCTCTCCGATCGCCCGTATATGCGCGACTCCCGGCAGGGCGGAGGTCCCACCTCCGTCCTCGTCTGGCTGATCTCGGCAATCGTGGCCGTCTACCTGCTCCAGCACGTCTTCCTCAACCTGCTGCACGCCGGCCCCGTGATGGAGTCCCTCTTCATGCTCTCGGCCGCCAGCCTGCGGGCCGGACACGTCTGGACCCTTGTCACCTACAGCTTCCTGCACAGCCCGGACAACCTGCTGCACATCGTTTGCAACCTCCTCGCCCTCTACTTCCTCGGGCGGGAGCTGCTGCCGCTGCTGGGGCCGAAGCGTTTCCTGGGCGTTTATTTCGCCGGGGTGGTCCTCGGCGGCCTGGTGTGGAGCGCAATCAACTGGCACACCGGCGCGATGGTGATGGGCGCGTCGGCCGGGGTCATGACGCTTCTCGTCCTCTTCGCCTGCGTCTATCCGAACCAGGAGGTGACGTTCCTGCTTTTCTTCGTGCTGCCGGTGACGATGAAGCCGAAATACCTGGCGATCGGCTGCGTGGCCCTCGACCTCTTCGGCTGCGTCTTTTACGAGGTCATGGGCAATGCCTCGCCGGTCGGCTTCGCCCACTCCGCCCATCTCGGCGGCATGGCCGCGGGCTGGCTCTATTTCCGATTCGTCCATTCCCCGCCGGCCTGGGGAGTAAGGGCCGGCTCGCGGGCCAGCATCGAGCTGCCCCAGTGGATGAAGCGCTCCGCCCCCGCGGGATCCGCGCCGCGCCCCGCCTACCGGGTCAACCTGGGCAATCGCGAGGACCTGCGCGCCGAGCTCGACCGCATTCTCGACAAGATCAACAGCCAGGGTTTCGGGGCCCTCACCCCCGACGAAAAACGCCTCCTCGACGAAGCCAAGGATTCGCTGAGCCGCCGATGAGATGATGGCGGGGCCGTGGCCATCGACGCTCGCCGCCGCGGTGCGGGCGCGCCGGGAGCGGCTCGAACTGGCCAGTCCGCTTTACGCCCAGGTGCTGCGCCAGCGCCCCGAGCTGGGCCGCTGGCTGGAGGAGGAGCGGAATCTCCGCGCCGTCTACCGCTATCAGGCCCTGATCGAGGAATGGGCGGAGTTCTTGGGGTCCGCCATCGAGCCCGACGACGCCTATTTCGCCCACCTCCGGCAGTGGCGGCGCCTGATGTCGCTGCGCATCGCGTACCGCAGCGTCAATCACCTGGCGGACGAGGCGGCGACCGTCGGCGAACTCACCCGGCTCGCCGAGTTCTGCCTGCGGGAGTGCCTGGACCGCGCCAGCCGCCGCTGGACCGCCCGGTTCGGGGTGCCCTGGGACGAGCAGACCCGGCGCCCGGCGCGGTTCTGCGTGCTCGCGCTCGGCAAGCTCGGCGGCGGCGAGTTGAACTTCTCCTCCGACATCGACCTCGTCTATTGCTACGAGGGCGCCGGCTCCTGCCGCCGCGGCGGCGCGGCCGCCGCGACCACCAACGTCGAGTACTTCACCAAGGTCGCCGAGACCGTGAACCAACTGCTTAACGCCCAGACCGCCGAGGGTTTCCTCTTTCGGGCGGACGTGCGCCTGCGGCCGGAGGGCGCCTGGGGGCCGCTCGTCCAGTCGCTCTCGGCCATCGAGAATTACTACGCCACCGCCGGTCAGACCTGGGAGCGGCTCGCGTTGCTCAAGGCGCGGCCCGTCGCGGGCGACCTGGCGCTCGGCGCCGAGCTCCTCGAGGATCTGCACTCCTTCCGCTACCCCCGGCGTCCCCCGCCCTCGCTCCTGGCCGAGGTCGCGGCGATGAAGCTCGGCGCCGAGCGCGGGATCGCCGGCGGCGACGCGCTCGATCGCGACGTCAAGCAGGGCCCGGGCGGCATCCGCGAGATCGAGTTCATCGTGCAGTCGCTGCAATTGCTCCACGCCGGCCGCTTTCCCTTCCTGCAAACGCCGGAGACCGCCGCGGCCCTTGAGCAGCTCGTCCGCTATGACCTGCTCGACCCCGACGACGCCCGGTTCCTCCGGGACGCCTACTGGTTCCTACGGCGCGTGGAGCACAGCCTGCAGATGCGCGACGAGCGCCAGACCCACGAGCTGCCCGCCGAGCCGGCGGACCTGGCGGCGGTCGCCGCGGTGCTGGACTTCGACTCCGCAGCCGCCTTCCTGGGGGCGCTGGGCGAGCGTCGCCGCCGGGTGCACGCGCTCTACGCGGGACTCTTCGCCGACCGCGAGGTGGACCGCAACTACGAGGCCTGGTGGGAGTTCTTCACGACCGAGAACGTGCCCGGGCTCGCCGCCGCCCGGATCGCCGACTGGTTTGGCGATGCGCCCGGGGCGGCCGCGGCGCTGCGGCTCTTCGTCTGCGGCGGGCACCGGCCGCAGGTGACCCGCGAGCTGGTCACCCGTTTCCAGCACCTGGCCGCGAATTTCGACGGGCTCATCCCCCAGCTGGCGCGGCCGCTCGAGACGCTGGCGCGCCTGGCCCTCTGCGCCGAGCGCTACGGCACCCGCCAGCAGTTCCTCAACAGCTGCTCGGCCAATCCCCAGCTCCTTCGCACGCTGGCATTACTTTGCGATCGAAGCAGTTACAGTGTTGAGCTGCTCTGCGCGCACCCGGAGATTCTCGAGGAGATCCTGCGGCCGGAGATGCTGCGCCGGCGCAAGTCGGCGCGGGACCTGGCCGCCGAGCTCGCGGCCGGAGTCCAGGGGCCGGACCCCTTCCCGGAATGGCTATGGCTCTACGTGCGGGCTGAGCAGACGCGCGCCTCCGTCGGTGAATTGCTGGGCCTCCTGACGGTCGCCGAGGTCGCGGACGCCCTGACGTTCCTGGCCGACGCGGTCATCGAGCGCCTCGCGGGCGGCTCCGGCTGCCTCGTCGTCGCGCTCGGCAACTACGGCGGCGGCGAGCTGACGCTCGGGTCCGATCTCGACCTCCTGTTCGTCGCCGCCCCCGGCGCCGAAACCGCCGGGGGCGATCTCGCCGCCGGCGTCCGCCGTATCCTCCACCAGGGCGGTCCGCTCGGCGCCACGTTCCCGATTGACCTGCGGCTCCGTCCGCACGGCGACGCCGGCCCGCTCGCCACCTCCGTGCCCGCCCTCGCCGCCTATCACGCCCACGGCGCGCAGACCTGGGAAAAGCAGCTGCTGACGCGCGCCCGCGTGGTCTGCGGTCCGGCGGATCTCGCCGCGGAGTTCCACCGCTGGGTGGACGGGCTGCTCTACGCGCGCCCGCTGGCGCCGGCGGAGCAGGCGGACATCCGCGCGATGCGGCGGCGGATCGAGCGGGAGCGGGACGGCGGCAAGCCCCCTCAGCGCGCGTTCAAGACCGGGCCGGGCGGGATCGTCGATTGTGAGTTCCTCGTCCAAACCCTCCAATTGCGCCACGGCCACGCCCGCCCGGCGCTGCGCCTTCCCCGGACGCGGGCCGCGCTGGATGCCCTGGCCGCCGAGGGCCTGATCCCCGCCCGGGCGGCCGCGGCTCTCCTGGATAACTACGGCTTCCTCAGGCACATCGAATTCGCCCTGCGCCGGGATGCCTACCGCGGCGTCAGCGCGCTGGCGGCCACCCCGGCCGAGCGCCAGCCGCTGGCCCGTTGGCTCGGCTTTCCCGACGAGCGCTCGTTCTGGGCCGAGCATGTCCGCCGGATGGCCCGCACCCGGCGCCTGTGCCAAAAGCTGAATTCCCAGTCCGAAACCTGAGCGATTTCGTCCTTCTGCATCATTGAGTCCGGCCTATTTGCATGAAACAATCGCCTCCAGCCCTTTTCTTTTCGGCCCTTCTGCGCCACACTCCGAACCTTTGACATGAATCGACCCTCCCTCTTCCGCCGACTCTGGCTGGCCATCCTGCCCCTGGCCCTGGCCGCCGCCAGTCCCGGCCTTTTCGCGTTCGAGCACAATTTCACCACCTCGCCCGCGCTCGCCACGGAGGCTGCCCTGCTGATGCAGTTGCTCGACCGGGCCCATTACAACCACGCGGCCGTCCATAGCGCCGATTTCGCCCAGGTGATCCCGGACTACATGACCGCCCTCGACGGCCAGCACCTGTTTTTCCTGGAGAGCGACGAAACCCGCTTCGCGCAGCTCTACGGCAGCAGCGTTTACTACAACGTCGCCTACCTCGGCAACGTGGACCCGGCCTACGAAATCTTCTACACCTTCGAGTCGCGCATCGAATCGCGGGTCAACTGGATCTTCGACCAGCTCAAGCAGAACGTCGACTTCACCAACTACGACACCCTGGCGGCCGACCGCTCCAAGGCCGAGTGGCCCGCCAACCCCGCCGACGCCGATTCGCTCTGGCGCCGCCGGCTGAAGTTCGAGCTGCTCGCCGAGATCCTGAACAAGAAGACGCCGGTCCAGGCCCGCGAGATCGTGCACAAGCGCTATGAGCGGATGCTGAAGAACCTCGGCGACAGCGAGGCCGGCGACCTGGCCGAGCTCTACCTGACGAGCATCACCATGCTCTTCGATCCGCATTCGCAGTATTTCTCGCCGGATTCCTACGAGGAATTCGGCATCCAGATGAAGCTGCACCTCGACGGGATCGGGGCCATGCTCGGCTCGAAGGACGATTATTGCACGGTCGAGGAACTCGTGCCCGGCGGGCCGGCCGACCTCGGCCACCAGCTCAAGCCCCACGACCGGATCATTTCGGTCGCGCAGGACGGCAAGGAGCCGGTCGAGGTGATCGGCATGAAGCTGCGCCGGATCGTGACGATGATCCGCGGGCCCAAGGGCTCGCGCGTCCATCTGGTGGTGCAGCCGGCCAACGCGACCGATCCGTCGGTCCGCAAGTCCATCACCATCACCCGCGACGTGGTGAAGCTCAATTCGGCCCGGGCCCACGCCGCGATCTTCGAGGTGCCGGGGACCGGCGGGAAAAACGTGCCGATCGGGGTCATTGCCCTGCCCGAGTTCTACGGCGCGGCGGACGACGGCGGGCCGGCCGCGGACAAGACCAGTGCGACCCAGGACGTCGCCCACCTGATCGACGAGCTCCAGCAGGCGGGCATCCAGGGGCTCGTGCTCGACCTCCGCCACAACGGCGGCGGCTTCCTGACCGAGGCGATCAACCTCACCGGGCTCTTCATCCACCGCGGCCCGGTCGTGCAGGTGCGCGAAAGCGGCGGGGAAATCACCGTGGACAGCGACGACGCCAACCACGTCGCCTACACTGGGCCCCTGGCCGTGCTGGTCGACCGCATGAGCGCCTCGGCCTCGGAAATCGTCACCGGCGCGCTGCAGAATTACGGCCGGGCGATCATCATCGGCGACACCTCGACCCACGGCAAGGGCACGGTCCAGACCGTGCTGGAAATGCGGAACCTCTCACCCGAGCTGGCCGACTCCCCGGCCAAGACCGGCGCGGCCAAGATCACCGTGCAGAAATTCTACCTGCCCAACGGCTCCTCCACCCAGCTCAAGGGGGTCGTGCCCGACATCATCCTGCCCTCGATCGACGACTACCTGCCGCTCGGGGAGTCCAGCCTGCCCCACGCGCTGGTCTGGGACCGCATCCCCAGCGCCCGCTTTGACGGCCAGGCCCTGGACCCGAAGACGGTCGCGGTGCTCCGCAGCGACAGCCTCGCCCGGCAGTCGCGGTTGGAGGAATTCGCCTACCTCAACAAAATCGTGGACTGGTTCAAGGCCCGCGAGGAGGAGAAGGTCATCTCGCTCAATCTCGCCGAGCGGGAGAAGCAAAAAGTGGCCGATGACCTCTTCCGCAAGGAGATCATGGCCGAACGCACCCGTTTGGAGAAAGGCGGCTATGCGATGACCGAATTCCGCCTGGGTCCCGTCCCGCCGAAGCTCAAGCTGAACGACGACGACGACTCCACCGTCAGTCCGGACAATCCCGACGACGACAGCGTCCTCAGCACCGACGAGGACACCGAAAGCTTCGACAAGATGGACGTGCACCTGCGCGAGGCGCTGCGCATCCTGAACGACGCCATCGACCTCGGCCAGAACCGCGCCTTCTGGGCCAGCGACCACGCCCCCCTGACCGTCGCGGACAAAAACTAGTCCCTGGTAAGCTCGGAATTCCGTCGATCCGTTCTCACGCAAAGGCGCAAAGCCGCAAAGGATCGGGACAACTCGGGATGACCGGGCAGTAGCGTAATCAAAAACCGGCTTCGGTTTGTTTCAGATCCACGCCAGCACAAACCGATCCCGCCCGGCCAGGTCCTGGAGTGATTCGGTCCTTTTGTACGCATGTTCGGCCGCGAGCGCGAGAAGCGCGGCGTGGTGGGACGGCCCGGTTTCGAGGGCCAGCAGGCCTCCGGATTCGAGAAACCCCGGCGCCGCCCGCACGATCGCGCGCAAGGCGGCCAGGCCCGCCTCCCCCGCCGTCAACGCCAGGGCCGGCTCATAGCTCCTGACCTCCGGCGCCGCCTGGGCGGTCTCCTCGGCCGATAGATACGGCGGATTCGCCACGATCAAGTCGAAACGCGAACCGGGCGTCAGTTGGGCGAACCAATCCGACCGCACCAGGCTGATGCGCCCCGCGTGGGCGCCGGCCGCCGCGTTTTCTCCCGCCAGCGCGAGCGCCTCGCCGCTGAGGTCCACCGCGGTAAATGTTGCGGCCGGCCAGGCTTCGGCCAGCGCGAGCGCGATGGCCCCGCTCCCCGTGCCGAGGTCGAGCACGCGGGCGGGAGCCGGCGCGACGCACCGCTCCACCAGGATTTCGACCAGCCGCTCGGTCTCCGGCCGCGGGATGAGGGCCCGGCGGTCGATTTTCAGCTTCAGCCCGGAGAACTCCACCGACCCCACGATGTGCTGCAGGGGCTCGTGCTGGCCGCGCCGGCGCACGAGCAGCCGGATGGCGTCGAGTTCCGGCTCCGTCACCGCCCGCTCGAATTGCAGGTAAAGCTGCATCCGTTTCAGCCCCAGGGCATGTCCGACGAGCAGCTCGGCATTGAGCCGCGCCGACGGGATGCCCTTGCCCTCAAAAAAGTCCGCGGACTTCTTGATGACCTCCAATACCGTCATTCTTCCTCCGGTTTGGCCGGCCGGACGTAGGTCGTCCCCGTCAGCGCCGCCAACTTCTCCTCATAGGCGGCATTCTGGAGGGCGGCGATGATGGCGTCGATCGAGCCTTCCATGACCTGCGGCAGGTTGTAGAGCGTGAGGCCGATGCGATGATCGGTCACGCGATTCTGGGGGAAACTGTAGGTCCGGATCCGCTCGCTGCGGTCCCCGGATCCGATCTGGTTGCGCCGCTGGGCCGCGTAGCGGGCCCGCTCCTCGTCCTCCTTCAGCTTCAGCAGGCGGGAACGGAGCACCGTCATCGCGCGGGCCTTGTTCTTGATCTGGGAGCGCTCGTCGGCGCATTGCACGATCAGCCCGGTCGGCCGGTGGAGGATCTGGACGGCGGAGTCGGTGGTGTTCACCCCCTGCCCGCCCGGGCCGCTCGCCCGGCTGACGGTGATTTCCAGGTCGGCGGGGTCGATCTGCACGTCCACCTCGCCGGCCTCCGGCAGGACCGCGACCGTGACGGTGGAGGTGTGCACCCGGCCGTTGGCCTCCGTCACCGGCACCCGCTGCACCCGGTGGACGCCGCTCTCGAACTTGAGCTGTTTGTAAACCTCCGTGCCGGTGATGAGGAAGATGACTTCCTTGTAGCCGCCCCGTTCCGACAGGCTGCTGCTCATGGATTGGGCTTTCCAGCCGCGCGCATCGGCGTACTTCTGGTAGGCCCGGGCGAGCTCGGCCGCAAACAGCGCCGCCTCCTCGCCGCCGGTGCCGGCGCGGATCTCCATCACGGTGTTGCGCGAGTCGGTCGGCTCGGGCGGGATCATCGCCAGGAGCACCGCCTGCGCCAGGGCGGCGCCCCGGCGCTCCAGGTCGGCCAGCTCCGCCGCCGCCATCTCGCGGAAGGCCGGATCGGCCGCCGGATCCCGGGCCATCGCCGCCGCCTGCCGCGCCTCCTGCGCGATGCGCTCGCTCGCCTGGTGATCCGCGACGAGCTGCTGCAGTTTCTGGTGCTCCCGCATCACCTCGGCCGCCCGGCGCTGGTTGCCGTAAAAGCCCGGATCCGCCATCTGCGCGTCGAGTTCCTCGAGGCGGCGGCGAAAGGGGGAGATGTCGGGTAGTTCGTCCACAGTTGGGTTATCCTAGCAACGTCCTCAGGTTATTGAACAGAAAGATCGGAATTTTGAACAGGAAGGGCGGGAAGATCGGGAAGCGCCCAAGCCACGGATTGGCTTCCCGCTCTTCCCGCCCTTCCTGTTCAAATGGATCGGATGCCTGGCGCAAAAGAGGCTGGCAGTATGGCGGCGTGACCGGCACAGTCTGCGGTCAAAGCATGCCTGCGTCGCTCTTCACCCAACGGATCATCGCGTGCATCTGGGACTTCGACAAGACCCTGA
>Ga0302319_10019172_pt1 | contig 12437 bp, 7 predicted proteins | sample Bog_T0_2_FD_203319 | JGI IMG/M metagenome (GOLD analysis project Ga0302319, IMG submission 203319) | Peat permafrost microbial communities from Stordalen Mire near Abisko, Sweden - Bog_T0_2 | ecosystem: Environmental > Terrestrial > Soil > Wetlands > Peat | place: Sweden: Abisko, Stordalen Mire... | reverse complement strand
GGACCCGGTGTCGGTCGCCGGTGATAATTTTTGGAAAAATGGCCGCTACGATGTGCAGGAGCTGGAGAATGTTTATATCGGTTCCAATCCACAGGCCCAGCAACGAGTCGATACTGTGCTGGAGACGCTTGCCCGTTACGAGCCCGATCTGGCTCGGGTGCGCGGACTTGGCTTTTGTGTCAGCGTGAAGCACGCCGAATTCATGGCGGCGGAATGCAACCAGCGTGGCATTAAGTCTGCCGTGCTAGTCGGCGACACGGAGGATCAGGCGCGCGCGCAACACATCGAAGACCTGCGCGCGGGACGCCTCACACTATTATTCACCCGTGACGTGCTAAATGAAGGTCTCGACGTGCCCGAGGTGAATACGGTGCTTTTCCTCCGACCCACCGAAAGCCTTACCATTTTTCTTCAGCAGTTGGGGCGCGGCTTGCGGCATTCGCCTGGCAAGGATTGCCTGACCGTCTTGGATTTTGTCGGCCAGGTGCATCGCCGCTACCGGATCGACCGCAAGCTCAAAGCGTTGTTGCCCAAGCGACGATTCAACATCCTTCGGGAAGTGGAAATGGATTTTCCTCATCTGCCGGCCGGATGCAGTATCCAACTTGATCGTGTAGCCCGGGAGCATGTGCTGGCCAACATACGTGAAAATCTGCGCAATCTGGCTGACCAAGTGCCGGATCGTCTGGAATCCTTCGAGCATGAAGCCGGGCAATCATTGACGTTCGGCAACTTCGTCCGCTTCCACGATTACGAGCCGGAAGCCTTGCTGTCACGCAACACCTGGACGCAATGGAAGGCCAGTGCCCGTCTGACTCCACCGCCCACCGACCCGGATATCAATCGTTTGCAGGATGCGCTGATCAGCGCCGCGCAAACGAGCGGACCAAATGAAATTGCGCGGTTACGGAAAGTGGTCACCCATTTAAAGTCTGGGAACGCAGCGGCGGCGCTCGCCGATGCCGGCGACTCAGCCCTCGTCGCTCACTACCGCATCTGGGGACAACCGGGCCGCAAACTGGGGATGGCCAATCTCGAAGAATCGTTTCAGCGAGCAGCCAAAAACCCGACGGTGCTGAATGACCTTGAAGAAGTCTTGGCGTGGTCGGATGAAGAATCGCGGATTGGTGCCGCAGCGCTAAACCTGCCATTTCCATGCTCGCTGGAGCTTCACGCCACCTACGGCAGCGATGAAATCAAAGCTTCGCTGGGTGGTGCGAGCTTCGAATCAGCCGGTGTTACCGGCGTTGGCCGGTTGCATTTCCCAGAAATCAAAACCGTGGTATCCTTGGTCACGTTCCAGAAAACCGAGAAGGAATTTTCTCCCACCACCATGTATCAAGATTATCCCATCAGCCGTGAATTGCTGCACTGGGAAACCCAAGCGCAGACCAGCCAAGCCAGCGAATCTGGACAAAATCTGATTCATCACGAACGGCGCGGCTACACGATGCTGTTTTTTGTTCGCGCACGGAAAAAGGTCGATGGCGTCACCGCTCCATTTACTTTCCTTGGACCAGCCAAACTCGTTAGCCACCAGTCGGAACGCCCCATGCAGATGGTCTGGCGACTTTCCCATCCGATGCCGGCCGAGATGTTTGAGGAAAACCGGCGCGGTGGTTAAACTAGTTAGGGATCACCAATATTTTACTTTCCCTGGGAGTATTTATCGCACGCCGCCGCGTGGATCAGCCTCTTCGCCCAATGATGCTTTGGGTATAAGCAATACCATTGGACGGTTTGCACCTTCTCCTTTTCACCAGTTTATCCACGGACATAAAAGGGTATGGGTGGATTCTAGAGTGAAGCCTGCGAATTTCGATTAATTTGGACCTCGTCGTCGGGGACATGGTTTATACCAATTTACAAGAGCAACTAGAGATCCGCTAAATCTGGCGCCGGATGAAAGACTCTACAAAACCCCTACGAATTCACCGACGACGATCATCTGTTCGGCTTCCTGGGGTTCGACCTCGATCGGGTTGAATTCCGGATTTAGCGGCAAAAGTTGGATGCGTTGGTGAACCCAGGATTCGTCCGTTAGCTTCTTTTCGGAGTGATACTTCTTCACCGTGTAGCGACTCCCGGTTTCGGAGTCGCTCGTGTTGCTAAACTGCACCAGCACGATTTTGCCCTGGCGAGAGCCCGGAGGGCATTGGCGGAACAAGCACCAGGAGCCGTCTGGAATCATCGGCTCCATCGACCGGCCGCGCACTTTTATCACGAACATCCCCGGTCGGGGTTTGAGCTTTGAAGCATCCGTCCAACCAGACTCTTCAGGCTGCATTTCGGGCCCCCAAAGACCAGCTGCGGCCTCAAGGGCGTAGACGGGTACAAAGCGCGTGAATCGATCCGACATTTCCGGCGAATGGATGAGCTCGATAACGTTTGATTCGGGCGGATTAGCCAGAGGCTTCGCGGTAGACGGCGTGGAAATAGACGGCGCCGCAATGGGGGTTACAGACCAGCCTTCGGCGGAATGCTGGAATTTCACCGTAAACCCGGTGCCCGGAAGGCCTGCATCCTGGCCAAACCAGTCTCGCAACAGTTCGCCGATTCTATTGGAATCTGTCCCTTGGGGCGCGGCGACATTGCACGCAATTCGAACGAAGCGGAAAACCCATACGGAACCGTTGGGAAGTTTCACTTCGACCGGGCCAAAAAGTCTTCCCGGGAGTTCCTCTACAGTCGGTAGCATCAGAATCGGCCGTCCCCCGGAATGAGTCACCTTAGCCAGAAAACTCGCGGGTGCGTCGGCCTCGGATTTTTCGAGTCGCGTTCTGGTGTATTGGGCCAGTCGGTAATCAACCAACTCGCCGGTGAGCGATTCAAAATCCGGCTGGGATTCTTGCGGACAACTGAAGGCCGGAACAAACTTGCCGTCCTCCTGTTTAAACCACTGCCGTCCTCCTTGATTGTCCATCCAGCGGCTTAAGGGCCATTCCAACCACCAGGCCGACCACTGCTCAATGGAGGCGGTGGCGTGATTAGGGAATTCCTTGGTAGGGGGAAGGTCGTGCCTCAAGGCCGGATGCGAAAGGAGGAAGTCGCGGCACGCTGTTGCGAGCGGCTCGATCGGCATTCCGGTCCAAAGGGCGTCATTATCGAGGAGCACTCGCAGGACGACCATTTTGTAGGATTTGTTCAATGCGGTGACTTCCAACATTGCCAGCCATTCCCGGAAAGAGACCGCCACCGCGTTTTCTGCTGCGGACAAATCTCCTTCACCGGCGACGAAGCCAAACCAAGAGCCATGCCGTGCCCTGATCGTGGACGGGAGATAACCCCGGTGGAACAACTCCGCCATGGTGGGCCGGCGTTGGAGATCATCTCGCATTGCCCGATATGCCTCAACCGCGGCGCTTCCGCCGGTCGGCAACAGTTGTCGAAGAACATCCCGCGCCTCAAGTTCCACATCGATGAGGCAGCCAGGTGGAAGTTCTGGCGGTTTCCCTTTCAGCCACGCGTCCAAGTCTGCCCAACTGCAGGCTTTTCCACCCAGGGAAAAGAGATGCATTAGCCGGCTTGCGAAAACTCGGTGGTTGCCCACGAAATCAATGACGGAAAGTCGTAATTTTCCCTCACAGGAGCGGAGGCCTCGTCCGAGTTGTTGGATGAAGATGATTTTTGATTCGGTCGGACGAAGCATGACCACGCGATCCACTTTGGGAATGTCGATACCCTCATTGAACAGGTCGACAACGCAGAGCGCTTCCAACTTGCCTTCGACGAAATCTGCCAGGCTCTCGCCCCGGGGATCGCCGCCTTCTCCTGAGAATACCGCGGCCACACGCACTCCGCGCCGGTGTAACCAATCACGACTGAATAACGCGTGCCGCCGGGAACAACAAAAGACCAGGGTTCGCGACCCCGTTTCGTTGTTCCAAGCCGTCCACAACCGTTCCATGCGGTCACTGTTTTCCACCTTTTCCTCAAGAACGTCGGGATCAAAGCGGCCGCTTCTCCATGGAATCTGCTGAAAATCAATGTTGTCCTTTAAACCGACGTACCGAAAGGGGACCAACGAGCCTTCTTCGATGCCGTTTCCAATGGTGGCCTGCCACGCCAGCACATCATCGAAAAGACTCGCCACGTCAACGCCGTCCGTTCGCTCGGGGGTGGCGGTCAGACCGACAGTGAATGAAGCCTGCAACCGTGCCAGGACCTTGCGATAGCTCGGAGCTTCCGCGTGATGAACTTCGTCGATGACGGCATAGTCGAACTTTTCCGAAGACAGTCTGGCCAAACCTTCCGGTCGCGACAGCTTCTGCACGGACGCAATTACAAGGTCGCCGCCCATGTCCGAGGTCGACGCCAGATACCACGACACCTTTGTGTTCTCCCACTGCGAATTCAGAGCGGTGCGAAAAGTGGCTTCCGCCTGAATCAAGATCTCCGCCCGATGGGCCACGACGAGGACTCTCGGCCGCCGTCCCAGTTGACCTCCGAGCCACACTGCGTCGAAGGCTGCGAGCCAGGTCTTCCCGAGTCCAGTCGCGACAGCAATGAGGGCGCGCCGAAAACCCTCTGATCGGACCCGCGCCAGTGATTCCAAGGCCTTCTTTTGCCAGGGTCTGGGGCTCTTGGGTTCCCCGGGAGCATCCTGTGCCTCGGGTTGAATAATGAGCTTCCGTGATGCCGATGCCAAAGCTGCATACTGTTGGACAAGCATATCGGTCAGGACCGCTGATTGATCCCACAATGCAGCGAAAGCGCTGAGTAATTCGGCATGGAGTCTTTCGCCCGGCGCGACCTGGCCAATCAGGTTCCATTCGATCCCGGTCGCGAGGGCCGGTCTCGAAATATTACTGCTGCCGACGACGATGAGTCCACCGGATTGGTCGGCGATCCGCCAGGCTTTCGGGTGGAATGAACTCGGGTTTGCCTCCAGAGCCTTGATCTCAGCGAGGCGGACCTCAAAGCTGCCGGTAGCACGTTCCGCTTTTGCGAGCCCCATCCAGACAAGCAGGCGGCGGAGGGCTTCTGGATCCGTAATGTACAAATAATCGCCAACCAGAATGCGAACCCGAGCCCCTGCCTTCAGAGCGAGAAACAGCGCGGACTGAATCAAGTCAAGGCCCGATGGTTGGACGAACGAGGCGAGAACATCGATCTCAGTGGCGCCTTGGAGGCGTGGCTCGATTCGCGCCCAGAGGGGATCGTCGGGATGCCCGGTGGACAGGTGCAACCTCGCTGAGGCCTTGGGGTCACCAGATTTCTTGAGGTAGTTTCCCTTGCCGGGGATCACATGGCGCACCCCGCCCCGCGGATCAGGCACGTCACCATGATATCGCGGAATGACATGCACATGGAGATGTGGGACCGTCTGGCCTGCGGAAAGGCCGGCGTTGAATCCAACGTTGTAACCGTCCGGGCGAGGATGGAGCCGGGCGTCCAGGAGCTCCTTGGTCTGGTTAACCAGATCCATGATGGCCTTCTGCTCATCAAGACTGGCATCAAACCAAGTTGCTACGACCCGCTTGGTGATGACAAGGGTGTGACCAGGGGAAACGGGGAAGCCGTCGAAGATTGCGAATGCCAAGCTGGTCGAGCACAGCCATTCGCTCTCCGGACGCTTCAAGAATGGAGAATCAAAACTCGGCACGCGGGACAACAATGCTGCTTTTATGGACCACCGACGGCAAGCAATATCAATATTGAGGAACGTTGATGGCGGTCCGTACGGATTGCCCGGCTTTCAAGTTGCCGACGGAATTAAAAATGATACCGTGAAAAACAGAGCCCGGAGGCAGCCAGCTGAATCTGATGCCGGTCTGCGTAAATCTGGGCATTTTTAATAGTATGTCATCATCCATAATGTTGTCTCAGTCGAATGGCGCACGACATTATTCGTCGGTTGTCCGGATGCAACTTGTGGTGGACGGAATTTCAATCCCCGTCGCCCAAATGGGGCCAGATTTTGTTCTTCGGCGCGAGCCTATTTCGTTGCCCCCGTGCGGTGCAACGGTCGTCTTTCAGGTTGATAACGAAGAGGAACGATGGCAGGTTTGTTTGCCAAACGGAGTTGCCGGGTCGAAACAGGTGCTGATTGCTCCGCGCTAACTGACCAGCGCAAGAAGCGATAAATCCATCAGTCTGTCGCCGACTCATCGTCCGGATCGGGTTCACGCACCTCCAGCGTCGGCCGCCGGTGCAACTGATCGTCGGGCACAAACTCAATCCGCATGCCCCAGCCCGCATAGGTCGTCAGCATCCGGCCAAACTCCTCCAGGCTGAGTTCTTTGTCATCGATCTCCACCACCAACTGACTGTTTTCATCATCCTCAATCCGGCAGCGCAACACCCCGCCACGGGGACACCATTGGTTGCCGTGGGCAAAGTGTTTGATCTGTGGCGAGCCCAGTGGCACCTCGACGGCCACATGCTTGTATTCGGCTGCCAACTGCGCTTGGGCTCGCAGGGTATCGTTGAATAGTTCCAGAATCGCTTCATTGGTCATGCCCGCGATCTGAGGGCCAATCTTCAAGTGTGTCGTCAGTATCCCCTCCTCCTGGTACTGGATGACAGCGCAATCACCCTCACGGGTGATGATTACTTCGTCGAGGCGCACGATATAGCGTTGCTTTCGTTTCATAGGCCGCCCAGCAAAGGCAAATGCGCCTAAAAAGTCAATCCTCGCCATCATTTGATGGCCTGCCAGTCGAGGTCGAATCGGGCAAGGTATTTCCGGAGCCGGTCCGAGTCATTGGCCGTTTTGCGATTTTCGCGGGTTGCGGCAAATAGTTTACGGCCCGCTTCGGAGATGGTGCCGGATTCCCGGCAGATGCGGATGACGAAGGCCAATTGCACTTGGTCGAATAGGTCGAGCTTTTCGATCTCCTTCGGCCCGAGCACCGCTGCAAGAATGCCGTCATGATCCGGTGCACCGGCCGGAGGCGCCCAACTTGACCGCAGCCGCTCGAGCTCGGCGGTCAGCACAGGCGCGGTAATTCGCCCGCCGGGTGAAAGGGTTCCCATGCGGGTGATGCAAGCGTTCAGGTCGCGAAAATTGGCGGTCCACCGGGCGGAGGGCGAACGGGCGAAGGACAAAAATTGCTCCCGAACCTCCTTGCTCATGGTCGCATGGAGGGAACTGCGCTGCGCGAACTGTTCCAGCTCGTAGTCGAGGTTTGGTTCAATGTCCTCGGGACGCTCCGCCAAACCAGGTAATCGGAAAGTCCAAAGGTTCATCCGAGCCAGCAGGTCCTCCCGGAATTTCCCGTTACGAACAGCCTCGGCGAGATCGCGATTGGTCCCGGCGATCAGTTGGAAATCGCTGGTCACCTCACGATCGCTGCCCAGCGGAAGAAAGCGCTTTTCCTCAAGCGCCCGCAGCAGCATCGCCTGTTCATCCAATCCAAGTTCTGCCACCTCATCCAGGAACAACAGGCCGCCATTGGCTGCCCGCAGCAAACCGGGTCGATCCTTTACCGCGCCGGTGAAAGCGCCTTTAACATGGCCAAACAGGGTGGACATGGCGGCGTCACCACGCACGGTCGCGCAATTTACCTCAACAAAAGCTCCGGCAACCTGGTGCCGGCTTTTTTTGAGTTCAAAAATGCGGCGGGCGAGCTGGGTTTTGCCGGCGCCCGTCGGCCCCATTAGCAAAATGGGTTCCTTGGCATGGATGGCGACATGTTCGATCTGTTCAATCAATTGATTGAATTGCGGATTGCGCGTCTCGATCCCGGCCTTCAGAAATGACACGGCGTCGGTGGCTTCCCGCTGAAACCGGGCGGCGATGCGGTCGTATTTTGACAGGTCCAAGTCTATGACGTGATATTTCCCCTCCGGGCCGCGTCGCCGCGGCAGTTCCGGCGAAGTTTGGACCAATCGGGCCGGAAAATGTCGGGATTCGGTCAGCAGGAACAGGCAAATTTGCTGCACGTGGGTGCCCGTCGTGATGTGGATGAGATAATCCTCTTCATCGGGACGGAAAGGGTACTGCCGCGCAAACTCGTAAAGGGAACTGTAGACCTCCTCAAAGTCCCAAGGATTCTTAAGGGTTTGCACTGTCAATTGAACTTCCGTGTCTGGGGAGACACGTTTAATGTCCGCGGCCACACAGCGGGCAATGTCCTGATGGATATCGAGATGGATCAGGTCGAAACGGGCGATGGGCAGGTCCTTATGCTGGCAAAGAGAAACGCTGGGACGCCATTTATTCCAGCGTTCCCGATGAAAGCCCGAATCCAACACGCTGCCGAGCAGGCCGATGACCACCGCCTTTCGAGAACTCATAGCTTATAATCGTCTAAAATAGCCTATAAGCGCAACATCGAACTATTTGCTAATGTCCCTTTCGTAAGATGATTCGATGGATTTGCATCGCAATCGCTTGATTTTAAAAGGGTTTCGGAGGCGGGTGGTCACCACCCGGTCGCATGGCATAAACATTGCGTTAAGAATACTCGCTTGCTGAATCAGACAGCAGCCGACGGAAAGTTATCTCGTTCGGTTCTGCGCATTGGGTTCGGCAACATCTGCGGCCTAAACCACCGCTGGGTTTACACCCCATCAAATGGTTGGCCCCGGCAGCCGGCACGCAAGTGCAATCGGGAAACGGCCTGCAGGTAAACGTGAGTCTGCCTCCGTCGTCAACGGTGGTTGCCGGGCGTCCGCCTAACTAAGAAAGCAGAAGAATATGAACATGGATTTATTCATGATGAACACGAACTCGAATGAACCGGTGAAGGTGCGCGGATGGCGCCATCAGTTCGTCGTCCGCGAATTTGAATGCGGATTGCTCTACCGTTACGGAAAGTATCAGGCCCGGCTTGAAGCCGGCCGGCACGTCCGTTGGGGACGCGGATTCGCTTATCTGGCCGTCGATCTCCGCAAACAGAATTTCCCGGTTGCAGGGCAGGAACTCTTGAGCGCTGACAATGTCGGTCTCAAGGTCAGCTTGGCGGTGGTCGCCCAGGTTTCAGATCCAGTCAAGGCCATGCATGAAGTGCAGGACTGGCGGAGCCACTTATACAATGTTGTGCAGCTCGCTTTGCGTGCCTTGATTGCAGCTCAACCGGTGGAAGCATTACTCGGGCAACGGCTTGATATTGGGAAACAGCTCCTGGCCGTCGTTCAGCCAGAGGCGGAAAAGATCGGCCTCACGGTTCCCGCCACTGAAGTGAAGGATGTCATGTTTCCGGGAGAATTGAAACGGGTCTTCACGGAAGTCTTGAAAGCGAAACAGGAAGGCCAGGCGGCCCTGGAACGGGCGCGGGGCGAAAGTGCCGCCTTGCGAAACCTCGCCAATGCAGCGCGGTTGTTGGAAAACAACCCGGCCTTGCAAAATTTGCGATTGATCCAGTCGATCAGCGCACCGGGTAACACCTTGGTAATGGGGCTGCCTGCCGGATTTGTCCCGTTGAAAGCAGGAAAACCTGCCGCCAATGGGCCAGAGGGGAAGGGAAGCGAAAGGGAACCGTGATGAATGCGGGAGCGGGCAATTTGGCCCGCTCCCGCGTGACTAAAATCAATGAATCGAGCAGACTGAAGTTATGAACACAAAAGATTTAATCCGATTGGGCGTGCCTCCGGGTGAGCCGTCCCGCCGGGGAATGGAATACATTGCCCAATACGTCCTCAAGGGCCTCGACAAAACGAAGCTCGCTGAAGACGTGGCGGCCGTGGTCCACAATCCGGGCGCCTTTGCCGATGACGACCTGCGCGGCGAATTTGCGAAATCCTTGATCCGCTGTGAACGGGTTATCCGCGAAGCTCCGGCTCCCTGGAAACAGTGGGGCGAAGGATTGGAACCGGAAGCGGTCAACCAAATGGGACGTGCCTGCCAGTTGCCAGTGTCCGTTCTGGGCGCTTTGATGCCTGACGCTCACGTAGGGTACGGCCTGCCGATCGGTGGCGTCCTGGCTACGGACAACGCGGTCATTCCGTATGCCGTGGGTGTGGATATCGCGTGCCGCATGAAGCTCACGGTGCTGGATTTACCGGTGCGCGAATTGGAACGGCAGCGTGAACAATTGACGAAAGCAATCGAAGTCGAAACCCGCTTTGGTGTCGGCGCGACTTTCAAACAACGGCGCGATCACGAAGTGCTGGAAGCGGATTGGTCGGTCAGTCCGGTGACCAAGCAGAACAAGGACCGGGCGTGGGCGCAATTGGGCACCAGCGGAAGTGGAAATCACTTCGTCGAGTTCGGCATTTTCACCAATGAAAATCAGATCGCGGGATTGCCGTCGGGCGAATATGTGGCTCTGTTGAGCCATAGCGGTAGTCGCGGAACTGGCGCGGCCGTTTGCGACCATTACAGCAAATTGGCTATGGCCATGCTGCCGAACCTGGAAAAGGAGCACAAACGCCTGGCGTGGTTCTCGCTCGATTCCGCGGAAGGGCAGGAATATTGGGCGGCGATGGAATTGATGGGACGTTATGCGGCGGCGAATCACTCGTTGATTCATCGTCACCTGGCGCAGCACCTGCGGTTGAACGTGCTCTTGGATGTCGAGAACCATCACAATTTCGCCTGGAAAGAGCGGCATGTGATCAATGGCGTGGAACGGGACTTGGTGGTGCATCGAAAGGGCGCCACGCCGGCCGGTGTCGGTGTGCTCGGAGTCATTCCCGGTTCGATGGCTTCACCCGGATACTTGGTCCGTGGCAAGGGTAATGCCGAATCGTTGAAATCGGCTTCACACGGCGCCGGTCGCATAATGAGCCGGACGAAAGCGATGGAGACGTTCGAATGGGAAAAGGTTAACCGCGTGTTGAAAGATCGCGGGGTGAAACTCATCTCGGCGGGCTTGGATGAAGTGCCGGGAGTGTACAAAGACATCCATCAGGTGATGGCCGCGCAGGCGGATTTGGTGGAAGTGTTGGGCCGTTTTGATCCGAAGCTGGTCAAGATGGCGCCGCATGGCGAACGCCCCGAGGATTAAAACGGTCGGAACCCGGTGCTGATTTAGTTCGGCGCCGGGCTTTCGCCGCATCGGAAATTTAAAATGATTGTTATTGATGGATCACAAGGTGAAGGCGGCGGGCAGATCCTGCGCACGTCGCTCGCGCTGTCGATGGTCACCGGCCAGGCATTCCGGCTCGAACAAATTCGGGCCGGGCGGCAAAAGCCCGGTTTGCTGCGCCAGCATTTGACCGCGGTGGAAGCGGCCAAGACCGTTGGAAATGCGGAAGTACTCGGCGCAGCACTCGGCTCGCAATTCTTGGAATTTCGTCCCGGTGCGGTTACGCCGGGTAACTATCGCTTTGCAGTGGGAACAGCCGGCAGCGCGACCTTGGTTTTGCAAACAATCCTGCCTGCGCTCCTGACGGCCAATGGAATCAGCACGCTCACGTTGGAGGGCGGCACGCACAATCCTTTTGCGCCGCCGTTCGATTTTCTAGCGCGTTGCTTTGTGCCATTGATTCAACGGATGGGACCAAAGATTGAACTGGAACTTCGGCGGCCGGGATTTTACCCGGCCGGTGGCGGCAAATTTCATGCACGCATCGAACCGGTGAAGCAGTTGAAGAGTTTTGATTTGATGGAGCGGGGAGCAATTCTTCGTCAATGTGCCCGGGCAGTCATTTCAAAGCTGCCAGCGCAAGTGGCGGAGCGCGAACTGGCGGTGGTCCAGGAACAAATTGGCTGGTCGACGGAAGATTGCATCGTGGATTCAGTGGCCAACCCGGTTGGGCCGGGCAATGCGCTATTGTTGGAAATCGAGTCAGAGCAGGTTACCGAGATTTTCACCAGCTTTGGCGAACGCGGCCGGTCCGCCGAGGCCGTGGCAGCCGAAGCCGCTGCCGCCGCAAAAGTCTGGCTGAACACCGACGTGCCCGTGGATGAACATTTGGCGGATCAATTGTTGTTGCCAATGGCCTTGGCCGGTGGCGGCAGATTCCGCACCGTCCAGCCGTCCATGCACTCAACCACCAACGCAAAAATTATCGAAATGTTTTTGCCCATTAAAATTCAGTTCGAGCCGGATGGGGATCAAACTTGGAAAGTCAGTGTAAATCCTAGATAATTAAAGGCGCCCCGCATATCAGGGATTGATCAAATGTCACGTTTAACACAATGGCCTGAATTGGAACCGGGAAAGCTGTAATCCAATGTTGCTCACCATCACCACCACGCACCAACTGGCGACTGATCTAGGTTACCTGTTGCGCAAAAATCCGGCACGGCCGCAGGTCTTCGAACTGACCTTCGGCAAGGCCCATGTCTTTTATCCGGAAGCCACCAATGATCGATGTACCGTCGCGTTGCTGGTAGAGCTTGATCCGGTGGGGCTGGTGCGGAATCGTCGGGGTCCGTCCGGCGAAGGCGGCGCGTTGGAACAATATGTTAACGACCGGCCTTACGCGGCCTCGTCTTTCCTGAGCGTGGCGATTGCGGATGTGTTTGGCACCGCGTTGTCAGGAAACAGCAAAGAGCGTCCCGAACTGGTGAATGTGGCTATGCCATTCCATGTCATCTTTTC
>Ga0302319_10019171_pt1 | contig 12438 bp, 8 predicted proteins | sample Bog_T0_2_FD_203319 | JGI IMG/M metagenome (GOLD analysis project Ga0302319, IMG submission 203319) | Peat permafrost microbial communities from Stordalen Mire near Abisko, Sweden - Bog_T0_2 | ecosystem: Environmental > Terrestrial > Soil > Wetlands > Peat | place: Sweden: Abisko, Stordalen Mire... | reverse complement strand
CAACTCCAATGTCGGTCGCTGAAACGCCGCTCAGTCGATTGCTAACAAATCATGCATGAACTCTCCATCGCCGAATCCATCCTTGACGCCGTCCGCAAAGAGTTGCAGGCGCATCCCAACGCCCGCCCGAAGCGCGTCGGTCTGCGAATCGGCGAGTTTGCGGCGATCGATTCCGACTCGCTCACCTTCTGTTTCGAGTCCATTGTTAGCGGGACAGAGTGGGGCTCACTGACTTTGGATATCAAACGCTGTCCTCCGCTCCGCGTCTGTACTAAATGCAATAGCGAATTTGCGGTCATCGACTATAATTCCGCCTGCCCTGATTGCGGTTGCCCCAACACCACTCCCACAGGCGGAGATGAACTGGACTTCGATTACCTGGAGGTAGAAACCGATGAGTTCGACCGAAATCCTGCCGCTTAAGTCGAAGGTGTTGAGTGAAAACCAGCGCATTGCCGAAGAACTGCGCGAGAAATTCCGTGCTCACGGAGTACTCTGCCTTAACCTCATCAGCTCTCCCGGTTCCGGTAAGACCGCCCTTCTTGAACGCACCCTCGCCTCAATCGATCCTTCGACGCGCGTCGCCGTGCTCACTGGGGATATCCAGACCGACAACGATGCGAAGCGACTCGCCCGGTTCGGTTTTCCCGTCCAGCAGATCACCACCGGAGGCACCTGTCACCTCGATGGCCGCATGATTAAACGCCATCTTGCCGCCTGGAACCTCGACGAAATTGATCTTCTCTTCATAGAAAACGTCGGCAACCTTGTCTGCCCCTCCAGCTACGACCTCGGCGAAGCCTCCAAAATTGTCCTCCTCTCAGTCACGGAAGGCGACGACAAGCCGCTCAAATACCCATCCATCTTCTTCAAATCCGACCTCTTCGTCCTCACCAAAATCGACCTGCTCCCCTACGTTCCTTTCAGTGCTGAGGCAGCAGAAGCCAATGCCCGCAAAGTCCATCCCGGCATGGAAATCATCCACGCATCCTCAACTACCGAAAACGGACTCGACGCCTGGCTTACCTGGCTTAAGCGGCGAATCGCCCGCGCCCAGCAGGAAGCTCTCGTTCTCTCCGCCAACTGACCCTTCTAAAAAGCAGAGCGCAACCCGAACGATTTAAACTCTCGCAAGCGATTCTGCTCAGGAGATTCACGTTGCGCGCTTCCGCAAACCCAGTTCAACCTCTTGTCGCTCTGGCAGTCTTCCTCTGCTGTAACGCGCCTTTGCCTGCCCAGATGCAGATGCCAGCCTGCCATTCCATGCCGGCCAAATCGGACCTGGTCGCGCCAGAAAATCTCCCCACGCCGCAGAAACTCACCGGAATCGGCAATCTTCATTTCCCCATCAGCTCCAAAAATCCCGAAACACAGGCCTGGTTTGACCAGGGCATCAACCTCGTCTTCGATTTCTGGGACTACGAAGCCAACCGCGCCTTCGAACAGGCGATCCGCAGCGATCCCAGTTGCGCCATCTGCCACTGGGCGCTCTCCGAATCGATGGGCATTCACAACAAGGAAGTGGAAGGCTACGCGCACGACGAACTGATGAAGGCCGTCGCCCTTCGCAGCCACGCCGACAAACGCGAAAAGATGTATATCGACGCCTCCCAGGCTGAAGCTGGCTCAGACGGAGAAAATCAAGATCGCGCCAAGGCAGCTCTCCGCCAGATCGTTCACAAATACCCCAAAGACTTGACCGCCCGGCTGCTTCTCGCCGAAGCCGTCCAGGATGGCTACGACCGCGACACTGGCAAGCCTCATCCGGGAACTGCGGAAATGAAGACTCTCCTGCAAGACATCCTTAAGGAAAAGCCCGACGACTCGGCCGCCAACCACCTCTGGATCCACGCTGTCGAAGCCAGCCCTCATCCCGAACAGGCCCTGCACTCCGCCGACATCCTTGCTGACCTCGCGCCAAACTCGGGCCACATGACCCACATGCCGGGTCACATCTTCTACCGCACCGGCAATTACGCACGCGCCCAGGTTTCCTTCGACCTCTCCACTTCCGTCGACGAAACATATATGAATACCCAGCATGTCGCCGCGGACGATGACTGGAACTACGTCCATAACCTCATGTACTCCATCGCCAACCTGCTCGAACAAGGGCGAATGAATCAGGCCACGCAGGTCTCGGCCAAACTCATTGGCGCCCGGGGAACACGCGCATCCACGCTCTATACCCGGTCAACCCGGGACTCGATCACGCGTCTCAATCCTCTTCTGCCTATCGCTCTGCGTACCGGTGACTGGCCCCGTGTCGAATCGCTGCTTGCAACTGCAACTCCACCTGCATCGCTTCCCAATCTGCAATCGCTCGCAACCGCGCTCAGCGTCTTTGCACAGGGAATGGAGGCCGTAAGCCAGAAAGACCTTGAATGGGCGCAGAGATACTCCACCGAACTCGACGCCCAGCTCTGGCGCATCTCCAAGCAGGTCGATCAGGAAGCAAGTGCAGAGAAATCCAAATCCAAAGAGACGAAGGCTCCCGCAAACCATCCCCAGCCCACCGATCAAGACCTTCCCTCCATGATCAAGAATCTCTCCATCATGTCGCTGGAGCTGCGCGCAGCGATTCTCATCCCGAGCGGAAAAATCACCGAAGCCAAAGCTCTCTTTGAACAAGCCCGGCACGAAGAGCAGGACCTCGGATACCATGAGCCGCCCGCATTCATCCAGCCCGTGGCTGAGCAGGAGGCCGAATTCCTCACCGCTGCCAACGAGAAAGCAGTAGCAGAAAAAGCCTGGAAGCAGGCCCTCGAAGATCGCCCAAACTCCGGATTCCCACTCTATGGCCTCGGCGTTCTTGCAGAGCAGTCCGGCGACACCGCCAAAACCTCAGCCGCGTACAATGAATTTCTCAACGCCTGGAAAACGGCTGACCCGCAACTACCCCAAATCCAGCACGCCCAGCAGTGGATGATGGCACACCCAAACCAGGCGCTTGCATCGACAGCAAAATAGCGCAGGATTTCTTTCTGGCGAATGCGGTTGGTCAAATCCGCATTCCACGAGGAAATTCGACACTTTCAGTAAAACCGCGTTTCATATCCCCGATATAGAGCAAAATCGAGCATCTTCGCGATCCGACGATTCGGTAGATTTTTATTCACACCGCAACCAATAGGAGCAGGAAATTGAGTAAGACGTTGATAGTCCCAAAGAAGATTGTGAAAGCGAAGAAACCGAGAACTCGCAATGTCCTGGTAAATCTGTCTGCCGAGGATCACAAGAGCGCTTCAATCGCCGCAAAGCTTTCAAACGAGACCGTCGCCGTCTGGATAAGCTCTCTCGTCAACACCGCCCTGATGCCTTAGTTCCCGGCTCTCCGACCGGCCCTCAAATGGTCCATCCTCTCAGATCCTCCCGCGAAAACCTGCGATCGGCGAAAATAGAACTATGCCAGAGAGTTCCCCGGAGAAAATCAGGGAGTCCGAAGCTCGCAAAGCCATAGTGCCCGAGCCCGACGAGTTCTATTACGACGGCCCGTACATAGTTTTCACGGCAGCCTATCATCTGCGTCGCGGGTGGTGCTGCCAATCCGGCTGCCGCCACTGCCCATATGGCTTCGAGAAGGAAGCAAGTCTGCCGGAAATCGCGAAGTAATGTCCTGCGCTACTTTGGCGTTGGCGCCGTAACCTGCCCCGTCGTCGGAACTGCAGCAGGAGCCATCGGAGCGGCCTGATCCTCACGTACGAGGACCGCAAATCGCGGAAACGCGAAGCTTCCGCCCGCATCGTCCACAACATTCAGCTGACCGATGTAGGGCCCGGGCTTCAGCTTATCCAGCGGCACATCGAGTTCGAAGGCGACCGCGTCGCGCCCGGCAACATTGAGCGCCGTCGCCTGCACCACCGGAGTCTCAAACACCTTCGTCGAACCCTGAATCAATTCCAGGCTGCTGATCAGGTTGATGGCGCCCTTTGCCACCTTCGTTGCCGCTCCCGTCGTGGCATCGACCGCAGGCTTCACCTTTGCCGGACCATATACCTCATACAGTAAGTACAGATGCTGCCCCTGCCGGAAAACGTGGCTGATATTCGGCACATACTGCTCCCCATCGTGCACCAGCGGATTCGTCGACTTGGTCGGCACCCGCTGCGAAGCCAGCAGGATTGAACTCATCTTCAGCGGCACCTTTTTCATATCCGGCAAAGTAATATCCGTCTCAAACGAGCCCATGTGACCGCTTTCGTTCTCGCGCACGACAAACTTCAAAGTGTACTTACCGGGCGGCAGACTGAAGTTCGTCGAATACTGGATGTTCTTCTGTCGCACCTGCTGATTCTCGTCAACAGATAATTTCACCGTCTCGCGCACATGCCCGATCGGCCGCTTCGCATCGTCAATGACTTCGCCAATCACATCCAGCGTAGCCTTATCCTTGTCGCCGCCCTTCACAAAGGGAATCTGCGATCCGGGCACAATCAACGAAACCGGCACATAGTACCGGTTCTCATCCAGCCGGAAGTAATAAGCATCCAGATACAGCGCCACATCCGTAGCGGGAAGATCGCTCGCGAGTTCCTCTTCCAGTTCGCGCTCCCTGTCTTCCTTGCCCGAATGCTTGAAATCAGCAGGCGCATAATATCCGGGCCTATATTCCAGTTTCACTCCTGGCCGATTCACTCGAATCGTCAGCTTTCGATATTTCCCATCGCGCGCGTGGTCCGTCGAATGGAAACCGATGACGTAGTAAGCCGAAGTATCCCGCTGTATCTGCGCAAACGCCGGCGCAAAATCGTTATTATCCAGAAACGCCTTCCCACCCGTATCCGCTGAAAGCGTCGTCATGACTTCCTGCGAAGCAAAGTTGGCATTGAAGTTATTCTGGATCGCCCCGCCGTTATATCCGCCCGTTCCCCGCAGACTGCCCGTCGATGCATCCCCCAGCGGAGAAACAGCCTGCAAACCGCGCGTATCCAGGCTGTAAATTGCGAGATTCGCCCTCACCGCGGCATTAATCGCCTGACGCAAGGAAGCCTGATTCTCAATCCCGTCCCGTGAAATCCCACCCGAAAAGTACAGCAGCGACTTCTTCTGATTGATCCTCTCCAACGATTTGGAAATCGCTCTCAGCGCATATAACTCCCGATCGGTATTGATATCGTTATATTCACTCTCATCCGGCGTGTAACCGCTGGCGTCTTCCACCTGGTTCGAGTTGGCAGTCGCGCCCTGGGCGAACGCCGCGCCCTCGGTTCCGTTGTACATTCCGATCTCACCGGCGAGTCGATCCTTGTCCGAAGTAAAATCCTGATCGACCTTCAGTTCCGTATCCAGCGAAACCAGCGCCACCAGGTCTGCCGGCTGCATTTTGTTCTTGAGAAACTCGCGCGCCGCCTCGACACTGCGATCCAGATCCTCCGGCTGCATCGAAGTCAGATCGAAGAAAAACACGATCAGCCGATGATCCTTCAAATCCTCGGGCCTTACTCCGCTGGTCGCCGTTTTACCAATCGCAGAAGAAGCCAGACCGCTGATGGTCGCCTCATTCAGCGGCTTTGCCATGTCCACACTTTCAAAATCGAAGTCAGAGATTTGCTGCGCCTTGCCGTTCTCGAGAACCGTAAAGTCGTTTTGCTTCAACCCGGTCACAACCTGCCCTGTCTTGGCATCCCGCACAACGACATTGGTCAGCACCAGATCCGACTCAGCCCTCAGAACAAACCCAGTGTCCTGGTTTGCGTTCTGCTGCGCAGGCATCGGCATCGCCAGCAAGAGCGCCAGACCCAGGGCAAACGCGCGTTGTAGGTTCTCAATCACTGACTTCCTTTTCAACTTCCGAATACGGCTCTGATAGCTGCTGGTTAGAATCGAAATCTTGCCAGAAAAGTAAAAGACCTCATCCCCGCCGCCGATGTCACCTCGCCAAAGGTAGCTGATTGCACATTCGTATCGACGCCCGAGTACTGCACAGTATTGAAGACATTATTCGCTGTCGCACGAATCTCAAAGCTCCGCGTGTCGCCTAACTGTTCTGTCTTCGACAACGACATTGCGTTCGAAATCGTGCCCGGCCCCGGTATCGAGTTTCGCGAAGCATTGCCTATCCCGTTCGTGGGAGCAGTCGGGCTGAATGCTTCGGTATTGAACCATTTCAGCAGCGATCCTCCACCCGCCGTCAGCGAAGTTCCCGGTACTCTGTTCGGCCGTTCTGACCCGGCCGTGTTGCTCGCAATCTCCGACAGAGAAGCCTGATAACTGGGATTGAGCGGCGATCCTGTGGCGAATGTGAATGTGCCGGAAACCGAAAGTCCCTCCAGCACCTTGGAAGCCACTCCCCCGCCTGTCAGGAAAGACTTGTCCTTGCCGAATGGCAACTCATAAAGATAGTCACCCGTAACCTGGTGCCGTTTGTCAAAGCTCGAATTCCCCTCTTCCGCAGCCAGATCCTGCCAGTTCTGCGCTACCACAGTCGACGTCCCACCTACCGACCCAGCATCGTCTATCGAATGCGAATACTGGTAATACGCTCCAAGCGAAATGCCTTTTGAAAGCCGCTTGCGCAGCCTCACCGTTCCATTGTGAAAATTCGAGAACGCCGACGATTGCTCGTACTTGAAGAGCACATTATTTACGCCGTATGAGTTCGTCTGCGTAACAGGCAGCGGCGCACTCGCAACATCCAGATGGGTTCCCTTTGACCCGTTGTACCCGATGTTCAGGAGAATTCCGGCTCCAAAGGTCTTCTGAATATCGATATTCCAAACCTGCACATACGGCAGGAAGTAGTGCGGGTCCAGCGAATAGTTGGGCGCCTGGCTCGATTCCGGCGTTCGAAATCCATTCTCCAGCGATATCGTCGCAGGATCGGTATTCGTTTGCACATTGGCAAACGGCGGCTGATGCACCATCGACGTCGCGAATGTCGAAAACTGGCCGTTAATGAAGTTGATTGCATACCCGGCGCGCACAACCGTCGACTTCGGCAGTCTCAGCGCCAGTGCCAACCGTGGCGCAAAGCCCGTGCGGAATGGATAAACCAGGCTGTTCGGAACCGTCCCGCAGAACAGTCCCGTGCAGCCCGGATAAATCTCCGCCACCTGCGTAAATCCAGGCCCGGTCGCCAACTCAGCAAGGTGATCGTATTTCTCGACGTACGGCGAGAAATACTCATAACGAATGCCGTAGTTCAAGGTCAGATACGAAAACGCCCTGAAATCGTCCTGCGCATAAACGTCCCAGACATTCTGCCGCAGATAACTCTTCGAAATTGACGACTGAATCGAGCTCCCCTGGGGATCGTCGGCCAGAAGATTGGCAAAAGCAGCGTCTGGAGTTTCCCCGGTAAAATCAAACGTCCCAGTAGCATTCGAGCTGCCCAGAATATCCTGATGCACCCGGCGATAATCCCCGCCAAATCGAAAGTTATGCTTTCCCTGCCGGTAACTCAGCGTCTCCGAAAGTGAAATCGTCTGCTGCACTCGGAAGCTGGGCTGTTGCTCATTGAGTCCAGTCGTCCCGCTCAACACGACATCCGGCACACCGTAGTTCAAAGCACTCGTGTTCAGCGGCCCGCCGTCAGGCCCCAGAATCCCGATCTGCGTCGCAATATCCTGTCCATTCGTGAAGAAGTTCGTTACCTGGCTGAGCGATCGATTCCATCCTGCGGTGAAGTTGCTATTGACCCTTCGATAGCCCAATGAATATCCAGCCTGCAGCGAATAATTGTGGGATGCTGTCTTTCCACCAAGCTCGGGAAACAGGTTGATATTGTCCGATGCCGAGTCGCTCCAGTTGAAGTTGGCGTTCATGCTCTGCCGAAGACCCTGATTCTGCGTCTGGCTTCGCCGTCCGCCGCCTCTTCCGCCTCCGGTCGGCAGAACTGCGTTTGAACCAATCGCGCGCATGTAACGAAATCCCGCCTGGGTCGTATTCGATTGTCCCGTCGAAGCGAAGTAGTAGTTATAACTTCCGTTGTCCTGCGCCAGATTCGGCAGTGGGAAGAATGTCAGCAGATTGCATGCTGCCGACTGCGTCGCCATGATCGTATTTGCGCAGGTGCCTCGCTCTTCAGCCGTAGGCACCACAGCATACTGGTCCGTCGGAGTCGACGAGCGAGTCCCCGACAGCGTAAGAAAAACCGTGTCCTTCCCGCTCGGCTTGGTCAGCTTCGGAATAAAAGGCTCGCCGATAAACGTGATCCCAAAGTTATTCGATCCATAATCCGGCTGATTCGCCTCCTGGCCGCGCAACGCGAAGGGCTCGGCATTCAATGCCGAATTACTGCCGTTCCAGAAAATCGCTCCATGCGGCTGGTCCGGCCGGAACCCGCGGAAACTTCCTCGGCCGCCACCAAAACCCCCGCCAGGTCCGCCAAATCCACCACCGCCAAAGCCGCCGCCGCCAAAACCAGGCCCGCCAAAGAATCCACCGCCACCGCCTTGCGCTCGCGCCGTCTCAATCGCATCCCGAACCCGGTCCATATCCACGCCAGCCAGCGGACTCACCTGCCCCGACTGACCATTCACCGCAACCGAATCCGAACTGAACGTCGAACTGCTCGCAGCACCCGGCAGCGCCGCGCCTGCCGCACTCGTTCCCCCCTCGGCAGCATCGGTGCCACCGGTCAGCGAACTGATCAGGCTCAAGCTCTGCGCACCGTTCACACCCAGCTGTCGCATCGCCTGCGTAATCTGCTGCGTCTGTTCCTGCTGATCCTGGCGTGCATTTTGCTGCGCCGCACGGGAGGCCAGCAGCAAATCAAAGTTCACAGTCTGGTCATGCGACGTCGCGTTCAGCAAAGCCTCGTGTGTGCTCGCAGCAAACGCCGCGAATTCCGTCCGAATTACGTACCGGCCGTTCTGAGGAATCGTCATCGACCACGCGCCGGTTATATCCGTCGTAGTGGCAAACTTCTTGCCCGTCAGAGTATTGGTCGCAGTCACGGCAACACCCGGCAGAGGGATGTTTCCGGACTTGATCACCCCATGCAGCGTTCCTCCGGAACTCGTCGCAGCTTGAGCCGAAGTGGGCGCCTGCGGCGCAGCCAGCTGGCCAACCCCATTCAACGGGAGAACCGCTGCGAAGCAGAACGCGATCAGAAAACTGCTCCAACGCCGAGACGATACTGTCATCAACATAGTCTTCGCCAGCCCGTCCACGCGCGGAGCGCCGCGCAAGCATCTATTTGCGTTCCTATTCTCGCGCTCATTTTGGATAATGATCGCTTCATCGATACCACGCTCCGCGCTATCGTCTGCTTGCATTCGTCTGACGTACCGGCGCAGGATAAGGTTTACGTCCATGAATGCAACTCTAGCCCAATCTGGCGAGTCACATCCGAACACCGCGCAGAGCTACTCATTGCATGAACTGGCGGTGAATTCGCCAGATTCCCTCCTGGCTTCTGCACGAGAATTGCTCCGCGAGTATGGACGATTCGTAGTCGCGCAACCGTCGATCTCCAGCTTCTGCTATGGCGACCTGGAGAGAGAGGCCGCAAACCTTCCGCAAAGCTATCTCGATAAGCCAGGAGGCGCAATCGTCGCCATCCAAAACGATCATCCAATCGGATTCGTGGCATGGCGCTCCCTTCCCGATCCGAACCTGGCCAATGCCTGGGAGTTGAAACGGCTCTGGCTCCGCGCTGAGGCTCGTGGCTCCGGAATAGGCCGCGCATTGATTCAAGCAGTGCTGGATCGCGCAAAAGCCAATGCGAAATCGGTTGTCCTTCTTGATACTGCTCCCGATGCTATGGCCACGGCCCACAAACTCTATCTTCAAATGGGTTTCGTCGAATGCCCTCCGTACAACGGCCGATCTTCGGATGCAATCATTTACATGCAAAAGCGGCTTGAAAATTCATAGAAAATCCTTGCTTTCGCATACTGCGCATGTTAACTATTGAAGCAACACCTCAGCAGTTGCGACCGCGGGAATCAGTTCCCCAGGAGCATGGGGTTTTGGGGCTGCAGCAATGAAAATTGGGACGACGATTCGGGGCCACCGACTTCAAAAAGGCCTGTCACAGGGAGACATTGAAAAGAAGACCGGACTGCTGCGTTGCTACCTTTCGCGCGTGGAAAACGGCCACACCATTCCCTCGCTCGATACACTCTCGAAGATCGCCCAGGCTCTCGACCTGCCCATCGCCCAGTTTTTCGCCGAGGATTCTCTCAACCGCGAATTGAACACTCAGAAGCTCTCTGACGAGGAACTCCGCTTCCTCACCCAGATCCGCCGCTACTCGACTAACCTCAATGAAAGCGACCGGAAACTGCTGCTGGCCATGGTCAAAAAGTTTGCAGCGACTGCTGTCCGTTAGGCAATCGGTTGCGCTAACGCCCCGGCCAGGATGAACCCGGGAACACTGAGCTCAGATAAAACCCGAAAAAGACCAGCACTCCGCTCAACAATCCAACAGCAAGTCTTCGTCGCACGAGAAAAAGATGCTTCGGCGATCCCAGCAGCGGCACAAGTGGCAACGCAAAGATGATTCCGCCCAAGAATCCTCCCAGGTGCGCCATATTGTCGATCCTTACAATCGAGCCGACGGCCATGCTTCCGAAGCCAATCACAAAGTTAATAGCAGCGAAGTAAATTACATATCTCCGTAATCCGCTCAGCTCTTTAGGCGGAATCGGCAGCCGAGGAGATTTCAAAAGAACGATCAGCACACCGGCAATTCCAAATACGGCACCCGATGCGCCGGCACCAACCGAGTCGGAACGAAACGCCAAATTTACGCCGACTGAGAGCAGGTTCCCAGCAGCGCCTGACAGAACGTAGGCCGCAAAGACGCCAAGGGGCCCGACCAGCGGCTCCCCCAGCAGGCCAAGATTCCAAAGGCACCACATATTGGTAGCCAGATGCAGAATTCCTACGTGGACGAACATCGCCGTGACAACCCGCCACCACTCTCCGTAATACAGCACTGCCGTGGGATTGTTGGCGCCAAAATGCATCAACTGTTCGACCGTGGGATTCGCAAAAGAAACGCCGGAGAATACCATCCACAGATAAACCAGGCAGTTGATGCCTACCAGCAGATAGGTCGCCGGCGCATAAGCCCAGGATCGTGGACCCGATTGAGCGCGTTGTCCTGGCAGCCGCTCCCTGACCGCGCGTAATTCCTCCCGCTGCGCAGCGCTTTCTTCCCCCTCCGGCGGCAGAATCTCGGGCGGGTGCGTCGGAAAGCCTGAAGGCGGGGGATAACTTGCCATAGCATTACTCTAGTTGGCTTAAGTCGCGCTGGCAATCTGACTCCGGAAATCCACAATTCGCTTCATTTGGCTTGATCTATTCTGGAACCTCACGCATCCATACAATGTACCCTGTAGAGTGCGCTGCAAGCGTTCTACTACTCCCGAGAGTGGCGCGGCATCAACAGCGACTCAAATCTCCAGTAAGTGAGCAGATAACTTGTCCGACAATCCAGACTTGAAGCAGATTCGCCGCGCCCTTCTCAGTGTCACTGACAAATCCGGCCTCGTAGAATTCGCCAGGACGCTCACCGCTTTTGGCGTCGAGTTGGTGTCCACCGGCGGTACTGCCCGCACCCTCCGCGAAGCTGGCTTGGCAGTCAAGGACATCAGCGAACTCACCGGATTCCCCGAAATGCTCGATGGCCGCGTCAAGACCCTGCACCCCCGAGTTCATGGAGGACTGCTCTACATTCGCGGCAAAGCCGAACACGAATCCGCTGTCGCCGAACATGGAATCCTGCCCATCGACATGGTTGTCGTCAATCTCTACGCCTTCGAAAAAACAGCGGTGCAGCCCGGCGTTCCTTTCGGCCATCTCATCGAGAACATCGACATCGGCGGCCCATCCATGGTCCGCTCCGCCGCCAAGAACTTTGAAGACGTCGCGATCGTCACAAAAGCTTCGGATTACACTGCCATCTCAGAGGAGCTGCACTCCAGCCACGGCAGCCTCAGCCGTGCCACTCGCTGGAGGCTCGCGAAGCAGGCCTTTGCCACAACCGCAGCCTACGATACAGCCATCGCCAATGCCCTCGACAAGATCCCCGTTTCGCCAGAACCGGAATTCCCGGTCACATTCGATTCAGAATCCCTTCCGCCCACCCTTCGCATCAACCTGTCCCAGGCAGCCAGCCTGCGCTACGGCGAAAACCCGCACCAGCGCGCCGCGCTCTACGCCGACGGCACCGGTCTGGGCATCGCCAACGCCCGCCAGCTCCAGGGTAAGGAGCTCAGCTATAACAACCTGGTCGACCTCGACGCATGCTGGGCGTTGGCCGAAGAATTCCCTGAAACCGCAGTCGCCATCATCAAGCACACCAACCCCTGCGGCGCGGCCACCGGTTCCACCGTCCTCGAAGCCTACGAAAAAGCGCTCGCCGCCGACCCCATCTCCGCCTTTGGAGGCGTCATCGGCATCAACCGCGAGGTAGACGTTGCCGCCGCTGCCGCGATAGCAAAGCTCTTCGTCGAAGCCATCGCTGCGCCGTCCTTCACTCCCGAA
>Ga0302319_10019169_pt1 | contig 12438 bp, 12 predicted proteins | sample Bog_T0_2_FD_203319 | JGI IMG/M metagenome (GOLD analysis project Ga0302319, IMG submission 203319) | Peat permafrost microbial communities from Stordalen Mire near Abisko, Sweden - Bog_T0_2 | ecosystem: Environmental > Terrestrial > Soil > Wetlands > Peat | place: Sweden: Abisko, Stordalen Mire... | reverse complement strand
AAAACAGACTGGCTCTGCAGGCCATCGTTTTTATAAAAATAAGTATATCCGCCTTCCTTAAACGGAGCGCTGTACTTTTCATAGTTCCACAATTGCTCCAGGCGCTTATATATCGAATCGCGGTAGGGAATCCGGGACAGGTAATCCATCGTAACCTTGTTTTCAGCCTTTACCCAGGCTTTGGTATCTTCCGCACGGTCATCTTCCAGCCAACGGAAAGGATCGGGTACCCGGGCGCCGAAATAAGTATCCACGGTATCCACCTTTTTGGTGGCGGGGTAAGTCAGTTTATTGTTCATTTGTTGTGCAAAGGTAAAACTGCAAAGTAATACTGCAACGGATAAACACGTTAAGGTTTTCATACGATAATTATAGGTTGGCTGGATAAAGATAGTTTTTTTTATTAAAAACGGAATACCGTGAGGGGAGAAGGGTGAAGGGCGAAAGGTGAAGGGTGAAAGGGGGAGAAGTGAATATCGAATGAAGGGTTTATAATTTGAATTTTATATCCGGCTTGTCATATGTCTCAATTTCGCTTTTAAAATTTTCACTTGAGATAATAACCTGGTAAGCATTTTGTTTTAACCTTTGGTGCTGAAAGCCAAAAGTGGCAAATTTTTGAGGGTAGTTTAGTTCATTTGCATAATAAACAAGCAAATCGCTTTTATGAAAACTCATAATTAATTGGTTTACCCCACCGGTACCGGTATAAATAAAATCAGACCTGTCGAAATAAATGAAATAACCCGCTATATTTTTAAAGCTCTCGTTAAAATTAATTTTAACGTTGCAGCCCGATATTGTTAAGCCACCTTGCTGTTTCCCCCTAAAAGCTACCCTATTATATGATTGCTGCGGACCGTCTAAAAACAAAACAATTAAAGAAGTTTGATAACCTGAATTTCGGGCATCATCAACTATATCTTTAAATGATACGTCATTAAAAACCGTTTCGATCAAAATATCCTTGCGCAGGTCAATGGCTTTTTTTGCCAGTTCTTTCGTCCGCCCTTTGTAAACGTCTGTCATCAATATTTCAAACCCTTCCAACTCACTGAGCCTTGTACGGATAAATGTTGATTTACCAGCCGCGTTACAACCGGCTATAAAAACCAGTTCGGGTTTTTTCATTAATCATCCAGTTTTTTAATAATCGTATCCTTTATCTCCACCGGCATATCATTTTCATCTGCTATTATTTCTACAGTCACCAAATATTTGTCCCCGTTTGGCAATTCTTTGCGCCAGTACCCCCCGTCTTCCTCAAATTGTGCATAAAACGGATTGCCCCGTTCAAAAGCACCCTGGCGGCCAAGCTCATGCATGTTGCCCATATTTTTTAACAAGCGGTCTACTATTGAAGGTTGTTCCATACCGGTATTTAATTTTATTTTAATACTTCTCCAACTCCGCTTTCACTGCTTGCATAAGCCACATGGGGGTTGAGGTGGCGCCTGCAATGCCTACTTTGTCGCCGGGCGAAAACAGGTTGTTTTCAAGTTCGTTAACTGAGGAAATAAAATAAGTATTGGGGTTATGTTTTTTGCAAACTTCAAACAAGACCTTCCCATTTGACGATTTTTTGCCCGAAACAAATACAATCTTATCAAACTGACTTACAAACTTCGGCAGGTCCTGGTCGCGGTTGCTTACCTGGCGGCATATAGTATCATTGGCTTTTAAGTTATATCCGCGTTCCAAAAGCTGGTCTTTTATATGATAAAACTTTTCCATGCTCTTGGTGGTTTGGCTGTAAAGTGTAATATTATGCGGCAGCTCAACATCGTCCAGTTCTGCTATATCCTGAAAAACCAGTGCTTCATTATTAGTCTGCCCTTGTAAACCCACTACTTCAGCGTGGCCGTGTTTGCCGAAAATCAAAATCTTTTCATTGGCGTCAAACGAGGTTTTTATGCGGTTTTGCAATTTCAATACTACCGGGCAGGAAGCATCAATCAGCAAAATATTATTTTCTAATGCTATCCTGTACGTATCGGGGGCTTCGCCGTGGGCACGGATTAATACTTTTTCGTTGGCAAGATTTTTCAGGTCCGAATGTTCAATTATCCTTAAGCCTTTTGCTTTCAGCCTTTCTACTTCTTCGTCATTGTGCACTATGTCACCCAGGCAATACAGGTAGCCATCTTCTGCAAGCAATTCTTCGGCCATATCAATGGCGTATACAACCCCAAAGCAAAAACCAGAATCCCGATCGATAGTAACCTGTAAATTATAATCGCCCATATTGCAAAATTAACACGATTTAATGATTTTCACACGATTTAATGATTTTATCGATATTCAGGATTATAAAACCATTGATAATCAGATTTGAACTCTTCAAATACCAAGACACTTAATCAAACTCTAACCTCTAATCTCTAACCAAACGCCCTTTCCAAACATTAGTTTTTGTTAGGTGTTTTTGAATGGATAAAAACGCGATGATAACCAGGTTTATCATTTGTATGGGATGGAATATTATGTTAAACCATACATTTTGACCTGTTGATAAGGAAATCATCACCCTGCTTAAGATGATCAAACCGGCCATAAAAAATATCAGGTTAACGTTTAATGTCATGATTACAATCATCGGGCCGCCGATTAGTAATAAAATAAAAATTAAAAGAGCGGGCACACTATAATTAAATACCGCCAATGCGTTTTTACTGAACCCGGTAATTGCCTCCTTATAACCTTTGTACATACGGCAACCCATCATACCGTTTGCCAATAAAACTTCGCCTTTGTATTTAGATTCTTTTAATAACTTCATTATTTCCGCATCTTCCACCACTTTGTTCTTACTCATTTCGTGCCATTGTTTTTGTCTGTAAATAGCCGCGTTAAATAGCATAAATTGCCCGCAGGCGAATGAAAAAACTGAATTTTTTAAAAGGAAAACCAACCTCAGCGGTAACATATTCAGCAGCAAATAATGTAATAAGGGCACTGTAACCTTTTCACCGGTGGTTTTCATTATTTGATTGGCAAAAAAGCTTAGTAATCCCAATTTGTACAAATGCATACGGTGCACCGCGCTATTGATCAGGTTTTTGTTTATAATGGTGTCTGCGTCTAAAAACAAAAAAAAATTTCCTTTTGCCTGCTTTGCCAATTGATAACAGGCATAATTTTTACCTGTCCATCCGTCCGGAAGCGCAGTCCCTTTGATAACCTGGAAACGCGGATGACCCGCAGCAAACGCTGAACAGATTTTATAGGTTTTGTCGGATGATTCATCGTCGTAAACAATTACCTCATAATCCTTGTAATCCTGCTGATGTATTGACCTCAGGAGCGGCAAAATATTATCTTCCTCATTCCTGGCCGGGATCAGTATAGATACAAAGTCGCCATATTGCCTGCTAACCCTGGTCAGTTTCGGGTTTGAAATAAAATTGAAGAGCGTTACTGTAAAGCGCAGTATAATAAAGAATAAGGTAATGGATATGGCGATGATCACGGTTATAGGGCAATTTCGGTTTGAAGTTTTTTTGCTGAATTATAATGTTGCTGGTAAGCGTTCTTTAAAACGTCAATTGTATTGTCGGCATAGTTTTCAGTTTCATTTTTTAAATAAACATTTACACTTTGTTTTTTATGTTTATAATATTGTATAAATGTGGAGGCAAAGACCAGTTGAAATTTTCCTGTCGCCTGCTTCATTACTTTTAATACTCCTTTTTCAAAGTGAATATCCTCAACAAAATTGGAGAACAGTTTTCCTTGCGGAAAAAGAAGGACAAGATTTAACGGGTCGTCCAAAAGTTTTGCCGCGTAGTTCAGTGAGTCCATCATTCCCCTTGAATTTTTATTGATGGAAAACGCGCCGCCGTACCTTAGGAAGTGTAATTTATAAGTAGTCTTCTCATTAACCATTACGTGGAATTTTTTATTAAACAACCTGTCGTTAATGCAGTACAATATCAGGCCATCCCAAAAACTAAAATGATTGGCCAGCAAAAGGATAGACTTGTTCTGGTCAATTTCAATGGTATTAAATAAAAGTTCGTGAAATGTTTTTCCAACCAACCATTTTACATAGTAAGAGAAACCCCAGTGAATTAAGGTGTTTTGTTTAGGATAAACCATTCAATTTGCGCGTATTTGTTATCCAATCTGTAATTGTTTTAGTAGCTCCCGTGTGCTGTTCTACATAATTCTTAATTTGTTCTCTTGCCGCGTCATAGAATTTATTATCCATCACAAGCTTATCTGTAATTACTTTCAATTCCCGTTCATCAGCTATGCTAAACCCCGCTTTTAATTCAATAAGGTCCCTGGCTTCTTTAAATTTCGAAAAATTAGGACCAAAAATCACCGGTAAACCAAAAGCCGCGGCCTCCAGCGTATTATGGATACCTGCCCCAAAACCACCTCCAATATAAGCAATATCCCCATATTGGTATAAAGAAGATAGCATACCTATATTATCGATGATCAGGATGTTGAGATTTGAGTCCCGATAGCTATCGGGATGAGATTTGAGATTTGAGATTTCTGAATATCTTCCTGTGGTCCCTTCCGGTAAAAGATCAATCAGATTTTTAATTTTTTCCTCATTGATTTCATGGGGGGCAAAAATGAATTTCCATTCGGGGTATAACGTTACTAATGTTGCCACGAGTTTTTCATCAGGAGGCCAGGTGCTTCCGGCAATGAATACTTTTTGCCCGTTTTTAAATTCCGTAACAAAGGGGGCACTTTTAGGATTTTGGGCGTTTGCCCAAACCCTGTCAAAGCGGGTATCACCGCTTACCTCCGCATTATTTATTCCTATGCCCGCAAGCAGTTGTTTTGACCGCTCATCCTGGAGAAAAAAATAACTGACAAAACCTAAAATTTTTCTATGCAGGCCGCCATACCATTTAAAAAATATTTGCCGCGGCCTGAAAATTCCTGAAATAATATACAAAGGTGTTTTATACTTGTGCAGTTCGTTGAAAAAATGATACCAGTATTCATATTTAGTAAACACCGCGAACTTTGGTTTTATTGCATCAATAAATGCCAGTGCATTTTTTGCAGTATCCAAAGGGAGGTAGTATACGGCATCGGCGAGCGGGGTGTTTTTTCTTATTTCATAACCCGAAGGAGAGAAAAAAGTAATAATAATTTTATCATCGGGATATAACGCCCTTATTTGTTCCAAAACAGGGCGGCCCTGTTCAAACTCACCAAGCGACGCGAAATGAAACCAAATACAATCATTAACACGTATAACAGTACAATCTCTTCTACCATTAACCCAAAGCTTTGCTTTTTTGTTGAAAAACGAAGCTAAATAAATGATCAGGAAATATATTCGGATACCAAAATTATAAAAGAATAGCATTTTAATTATAATTATTATCTTAGCAGGGCATAAAAGTAATCACAATAAAAATAAATATCTATGAAAATTGCTGTTGTAGGAACAGGATACGTAGGACTTGTAACCGGGACATGTTTGGCTGAAACCGGTAATCAGGTCATTTGCGTTGATATCAACGAACAAAAAGTTAAAATGATGCAGGAGGGCCAACTGCCTATTTACGAGCCAGGGCTTGAATTATTGTTTTACAGGAATATAATTCAAAAGAGGTTACATTTTACTTCAAACCTTGCAGAGGCTATCGCTGAAGCAAAAATAATTTTCCTGGCACTTCCAACGCCGCCAGGTGGAGACGGATCTGCCGATTTGAGTTATGTATTAGGCGCGGCCAAAGACATCGCAAAACTCATTACAGAGTTCAAGGTTATTGTAACGAAATCGACTGTTCCGGTTGGTACCGCTGATAAAGTCACTGCAATAATGAAAGCGAACACGGAAACAGATTTCGCGGTTGTTTCGAACCCTGAGTTTTTAAGGGAAGGGGTTGCGGTTGACGATTTTATGAAACCAGACCGCGTTGTTGTTGGTACCCTTGACGAACGGGCCCGTAAACTGATGGGCGAATTATACGGGCCATATGTAAGGCAGGGAAACCCGGTTATTTTTATGGATGAAAGATCATCTGAATTAACAAAATATGCTGCCAATTCATTCCTGGCGACAAAGATTTCTTTTATGAATGAAATAGCGAACCTTTGCGAATTAGTTGGTGCAGACGTGGACATGGTGAGGCGCGGAATAGGCGCCGATGAACGAATAGGAAGAAGGTTCTTATTTTCGGGAATTGGCTACGGCGGTAGCTGTTTTCCAAAGGATGTGCAGGCGCTTGCAAAATCTGCAGAAGAACACAAATACGATTTTAAGATTTTGAATTCTGTGATGGACGTCAACAAAATCCAAAAAACGGTGCTGGTTGAAAAAGTTAAGAAGTATTTTAACGACGACCTGAAGGGTAAGAAATTTGCACTTTGGGGACTCGCATTTAAACCGGAAACCGATGATATAAGAGAAGCACCATCTTTGTACATTATCGAAGACCTGCTAAACGCCGGTGCGACTGTAACCGCGTTTGATCCGGAGGCGATTAAAAACGTAAAGAATTTAATTGGTGATAAAATCAGTTACGCGAATGATCAATATGAAGCATTAAAAGGCGCCGATGCCTTACTAATTGTTACAGAATGGTCGGTATTCAGGACCCCGGATTTTGAACAGATTGACTCACTTTTAAAAAGTAAGGTGATTTTTGATGGCCGTAATTTATACGACCTTCAAAAGATGACAGATGGCGGGTATTATTATAACAGTATAGGCAGAAAATTAATTTCGAAATAAATGGGCCGGAAACGTATTTTAATTACCGGCGCGGCCGGATTTTTAGGTTCACATCTTTGCGATAGGTTTATTAAAGAAGATTATCACGTTATTGCTATGGATAATCTGATAACCGGGGATTTGCGTAATATAGAGCACCTTTTTAAACTGGAAAATTTTGAATTTTATCATCACGACGTTTCCAAATTTGTTTATGTACCGGGTGAATTGCATTACATTCTTCATTTTGCGTCACCGGCAAGCCCTATTGATTATTTAAAAATACCGATTCAAACTTTAAAAGTCGGGTCGCTGGGCACGCATAACCTTTTGGGCCTGGCGCGGGCAAAAAAGGCCAGAATGCTGATTGCGTCGACGTCAGAGGTCTACGGTGATCCGAATGTTAACCCCCAACCGGAGGAGTATTGGGGAAATGTAAACCCTGTTGGCCCCCGCGGCGTTTATGACGAAGCTAAACGTTTCCAGGAAGCTATTACGATGGCTTATCATACTTTTCACGGGCTGGAAACCCGTATCGTAAGAATATTTAATACTTACGGTCCAAGGATGCGCCTGAATGACGGACGGGTATTGCCGGCTTTCATCGGCCAGGCATTGAGAGGAGAACCATTAACAGTATTTGGGGATGGATCGCAAACCAGGGCTTTTTGCTATGTTGACGACCTTGTTGAAGGCATTTACCGCCTGCTGTTCAGCGATTATCCTTATCCTGTAAATATTGGCAACCCGGATGAAATAACTATACGGGAATTTGGTGAGGAGATTATTAAATTAACAGGCACTGACCAGCAATTGGTAAGCCTGCCCCTACCTACCGATGATCCAAAACAACGCCGGCCGGATATCACAAAAGCTAAAAGTATTTTAGGTTGGGAACCAAAGGTTTCAAGGAGCGAAGGGTTGAAAATAACTTATGAGTATTTCAAATCGCTGCCCGAGAAAGAAATACAGCATAAAGATTTTACCTATTATAATAAACACTGATGGCAAAGATATTAGTTACCGGGGGGATGGGTTTTATTGGATCGCATACGGTTGTTGAATTGGTAAACTCGGGATATGAGCCTGTGATAGTGGATGATTTGTCCAACTCTAATCCGAAAATGTTGGACCAGATTAGTAAAATAATAGGTTTCAAGCCCGTTTTCTATAAAATGGACCTTTGCGATGAAAAAAAGGTAAAAGAGCTAAAGGAATCAGAACCGGATATATCAGGAATTATCCATTTTGCCGCATTCAAAGCTGTAGGGGAATCGGTGAAGAAGCCATTAAAATATTATCGCAATAATTTTTATTCGTTAATTAATTTATTAGATGCTTACGATGGCGAACCTGTGAGTTTTGTTTTTTCATCAAGCTGCACGGTGTACGGGCAGCCCGACGAATTGCCGGTAACAGAAAATGCGCCGGTGAAACCTGCACAGTCGCCATATGGCAATACAAAACAAGTAGCGGAGGAAATATTAAAAGACGCGGTTTTGGCCGGGAGTGCGAAAAAAGTGGTCTCCTTGCGGTACTTTAACCCGGTGGGTGCACACGAATCGGCGTTGATTGGCGAGCTTCCAATTGGCGTACCACAAAACCTGGTTCCATTTATAACACAGTCAGCGATCGGAAAACGTGGAAAGATTACCGTATTTGGCGATGATTATGATACTAAAGATGGGAGTTGCGTTCGCGACTATATTCATGTGGTCGACCTTGCCAAAGCCCATGTAGCAGCTTTGAAATTCATGGAAAATAATTGGGCCGGTTATGAGATGTTTAATATAGGTACCGGCGAAGGCAACACTGTGTTAGAAATCATAACTGCCTTTGAACGCGCGACTGGTATAAAATTAAATTATGAAATAGGCCCGCGCCGGGGCGGGGATGTTGAAAAAGTGTGGGGAGATGTAACCAAGTCGGCAAAAGAATTAAAATGGAAGACAGCATTGAGTATTGATATGATGATGTCATCTGCCTGGGAATGGGAAAAATATTTATCTCAAAATCCGTTATAAATAAAATAGGTTTCAAATGCAAAAAGTTATTATCACTGGGGGTGCTGGTTTTATCGGGTCGCATGTGGTGCGGCGTTTCGTAAAAAATTACCCGGATTATAAAATTATTAATCTGGATAAACTTACCTATGCTGGCAACCTGGCCAACTTAAAGGATATTGAAAATGAGCCAAATTATAAATTTGTAAAAGGTGATATTGTTGATATCGATTTTTTGAATGAGCTTTTTACACTTGAAAAGCCGGATGCTGTAATACACCTGGCAGCAGAATCGCACGTGGACAGATCAATTACCAATCCGCTGGAATTTGTTATGACCAATGTGGTAGGTACGGTAAATCTGTTAAACGCTGCCCGGAATTTATGGAAGGGCAACTATGATAAGACCCGCTTTTATCATGTATCAACAGACGAAGTTTATGGTACTCTGGGCGAAACAGGTATGTTTACCGAGGAAACAGGCTACGATCCTCATTCACCCTATTCCGCATCAAAAGCCGGTTCCGATCATTTTGTACGTGCGTATCATGATACTTATGGCCTTAATGTAGTGGTGTCAAACTGTTCAAATAATTATGGTTCTTTCCATTTTCCCGAAAAACTTATACCGCTGGCGATCAATAATATCAAACAAAAAAAACCTGTTCCTGTATACGGAAAAGGCGAAAACATACGCGACTGGTTATGGGTTGAGGATCATGCCCGGGCAATAGACCTTATATTTCACAAAGCAAAAGCCGGCGCTACTTACAATATCGGAGGGCATAACGAGTGGAAAAACATAGATCTTATTAAGTTATTATGCCGGATAATGGATGATAGGTTAAACAGGATACCCGGCGAGTCAGCGTCATTGATTACATTTGTAACTGACAGGGCCGGGCATGACTTAAGGTATGCGATTGACGCATCGAAATTTAAAAATGAATTAGGCTGGGTGCCGTCGATTACTTTCCAGAAAGGCCTGGAAAAAACAGTAGACTGGTACCTTGCTAACGAAGAGTGGTTGAATGATGTCACTTCAGGACATTATCAGCAGTATTATGAAGAGCAATATAACCGTTAAAAATGTTTAGTTTTCTTAAAAAAAAAGAAGTAAAGAAAGAAATCACTTTTAATTATAGTTCACTGATGGTGGACATGCACTCGCATGTCCTTCCGGGAATTGATGACGGCGCGCAAACGCCCGAAGAATCCGTCCTGCTCATCAGAAAAATGATGGACCTGGGCATAAAGAAAGTTATCGCCACTCCGCATATAATGGTCGACTATTATAAAAATACGCCCGCGACCATAAATGCCGCCCTTAGTGTACTAAAAGCCGAACTGGAGAAAGAGCAAATCGATATACCTGTAGAAGCTGCGGCCGAACACTATTTTGATGAAACTTTTGAACACCAGGTGGATGAGGGCAGGGTAATGACAATGGGCAATAATTACGTTCTTTTTGAGCTTTCATTCATAAGTAAGCCACCAAACCTGATAGAAGTTATTCATAAATTAAATACGCTCAGGTACAGGCCTATACTCGCCCACCCGGAAAGATACCCGTATTTGGAAATGGAGCAGTTTAAAAAATTACACGATTGGGGCGTTTGCTTCCAGTTAAACACCATATCATTAGTAGGTTATTACGGAAAGGAATCCAAAAAAATCGCCGAAAATTTAGTCGACCTTCAAATGATTGACTTCATATCCAGCGATATGCACCACCTGAGACATGCCGAAGCATTGGAAAACGCACTCAGGACACCGTATGTAGAAAAACTTCTTTTTGATTACCCGCTGAAGAATGTGTTGCTGAAGTGAGAAAAGGTGAAAGGTAAAAGTCGAAAGGTTAAAGGTGAAAGGTGAAAGGTGAAAGGTGAAAGGTGAACCAGGCAACCTTTCGCCTTTTGCCTTTCACCTTTAATCTCCTACTCGTATCGCAAAGCTTCCACCGGATCAAGGCGGGCAGCTTTTTTAGCCGGATAAAACCCGGATAACAGACCAATAAGGGTACACAAAACAATTGCAGCAAAGAGCCAGGCCCAGGGCGCCACAAACGATCCGCTGATTTGAACGGCTATAAGGTTCCCGACAGCCATCCCGAGTATAATGCCGCCGACCCCGCCAATCATGCATATAACAATTGCTTCAATTAAGAATTGCTTGCGGATAACCGAAGGTGTTGCCCCCAGCGCTTTGCGCAGGCCTATTTCCCTTGTGCGTTCGGTAACAGATACCAGCATAATATTCATTAAGCCAATGGCCGCACCTATCAGGGTAATTATGCCAATTGCGAAACCTGCAGCTGTCATCCCAAATAACTGACCGGATAATTCCTGTTGTATTGAATCACTTCGCTCTATCTCAAAATTATCATCATTGCCGACGTGCAGGTCGCGGATGTTTCTAAAAAGAGAAGTGGCCTCGCCAACTGATTCATCTAATGCGGCGGCGCTGTTAACCATTACTGTAATCGTAAACGAAGGGTTTGTTGTGGCAACAATCTGTTTGGCCCGTAGCACCGGGATAATGCAAAACTTGTCGCCCCCAAACCCCGCGCTCGATCCTTTTGACGCCAAAACTCCGATAACCTTGAATTTATTACTTCCAATAAATATTAATTTGTTTATGGGATCGTCTTTCTTAAAAAGCTGGGTTTTAATATCATTACCTATAATTACCACACTTGCGCCATGCTGTATTTCCGACGTTGAAAAGTTACGGCCAAAGGCTACCTTATACCCGTTGGTAAGTATATAATTTTCGTTTGAGCCGGTTACTGAAATATTGGGGTTTGTTTTCACGTTCTCATATTTCGCGACAGCAGTGCCCGATACCTGTAAATTTATTGTGGTAACAACCGGAAGGGCGAATACCTTTTTAAAATGGTCTGCCTGATCATAACGGATGGAAGGATATTCTTTTCGGTGCCCGCCATTGCCAAAATTTAACCCCGAACCCCGGTTTTGTATGGTAAATGAATTGGCACCCAGACCGGCAAAGGCATCGTTGGTAAACTTTTTAACGCCTTCAATTGCCGTTAAAATACCAACCAAAGCCATAATTCCTATGGCAATAATTAAGGAAGTAAGGGACGTACGCAACCTGTTGCCCGCTATAGACTGTAATGCTATGGAGATATTTTCTTTGAGAGAGGTCTTTACAGGCATGGGCTATATAATAAATATGGTGTTAAGACTAAAGTACATAATGGTTTGTTACAGTTGGTAATTTTTAATTTATTTAAAGAATAGTCGGAAAGTCCGGGAAGTCCGAAAGTCTGGAAGAAGCCGCGACTGACGCATCGGAAAAAAAACTTAGGTGAATTTAATCGAAAGGTATTTTTACTCCTCATTACTCAGCAGGGCCAAAGAAAGCGCGGCTATATCGCCAATATTTTCTGATAAGCCAGCAGGAACAATACGGCAGGCTTCCCGTGACACCGCGATCGCTTCGCGCCGGATCGCCGTCATCATACCTGGTTCAATCAATGATTTGGAACGCCCGTAAATACTGCCTAAAATAATAAGCTCAGGGTTCAGGATATCGATAAACAAGGATAGTGCCCTGCCTAAATATTCCGCGCAAATTTCATAAACGGCAATGGCGGTTTCGTCACCTTCCATCGCCGCTTCGGCTACAGATTTCGCTGTGATCTTTGGTAAATCACCCAATGCTTTGCAGAAAGGCACCGGTTCGCCCATTTGTAATTTTTCGCGGGCTTTTATTTGT
>Ga0302319_10019168_pt1 | contig 12438 bp, 10 predicted proteins | sample Bog_T0_2_FD_203319 | JGI IMG/M metagenome (GOLD analysis project Ga0302319, IMG submission 203319) | Peat permafrost microbial communities from Stordalen Mire near Abisko, Sweden - Bog_T0_2 | ecosystem: Environmental > Terrestrial > Soil > Wetlands > Peat | place: Sweden: Abisko, Stordalen Mire... | reverse complement strand
TGGCGGCGCTCGCCAGTTCCGATGGCGGACAAGACCCGGTGGACGCAGCCATTCGCTCCGCTGCTGCGCAGAAAGTGTCGGCGAACCCGCCCAAACTGTCGCACTTCAAACCGTTCGATCCCGCGACGAAAATGTCCGAGGCGACGGCGACGGATTCGAAGCTCGGAACCCTGCGCATCGTCAAAGGCGCCTTCACCGTTGTTGTCGCGATTGCGGCACCGTCACCGACAGCGTCGGCGGCGGCGACGGAACTGGAAGGAAAAGGTTTTCGAGTGCTGGCAGTTGCCGCAGGGCCACCGGCGGCGATGCAACTCATGGGATTGATCGCGCTCAGCGACCCGGCCCGCGAAGACTCGGCGGAATTAGTTACCCAATTGAAAACTCTTGGCGTGCGCATGGTGATGGTGACCGGCGACGCGCCCGCGACGGCGGCGATTGTTGCTCATGCGGTCGGTCTTGATGGCGCGGTGTGTCCGCCGGGGCCGATACCGAATGACGTTCGCCCGGAAAGTTTCGCTGTGTTCGCCGGCGTGCTGCCTGAGGATAAATTCAAATTGGTTAAGGCATTTCAAAAGACCGGCAACATCGTCGGCATGTGCGGCGATGGAGCCAACGATGCACCAGCGTTGCGGCAGGCGCAAATGGGCATCGCGGTTTCGACCGCAACCGATGTCGCCAAGTCGGCGGCGGGAATCGTGCTGACCTCGCCGGGCCTCATCGGCGTGGTCGCGGCGGTGAAAGAAGGGCGCATTACGTTCCAGCGTATTCTGACTTACACGCTAAATTCCCTGACCAAGAAAATCGTGCAAGTGCTGCTACTGGGCATCGGCCTCATCATGACCGGCCATGCGATTCTGACGCCGATGCTGATGATCATTGTGATGATGGTGGGCGACCTCCTTGGCATGTCGTTGACCACCGACAATGTCCAGCCATCCCCATTGCCCAATAGCTGGCCCATTGGCAAGTTGACGATCGCGGCCATCTTCATGGGTTTTTCCGAACTAGCCTTTTGCGTCGGCATTATTGCCCTCGGACATTTCCGTCTCGGACTGGGTATTGCCGCGTTGCAGACGCTGGCGTTCTTCACCTTGGTGTGCGGAAATCAGGCAACTACCTATGCTGTTCGCGCCCGTGGGCGAATCTGGTCATCGCCCCATCCCTGCCGCTGGCTGGTCTCCTCGTCCGTCCTTGATGTATTCATTGCCGCAACCTTGGCCGGATTTGGCTGGCTCATGACGCCGCTGCCGGTCTGGGTATTGGCCAGCGTGTTGGCTGGGGCCATGGTTTTTGTCTTCGTCCTGGATTTGGTGAAGGTGTCCGTCTTCGCCCGCTTGGAGATCTCCTAAATCACAAGGACCGGACGGCACGGAATTTCACAATTTATAAACTGATGGGGTGTTCACCCCATTGTTCTCCGTGTCCCAAACGGACACTTTTCACGGTAGATTCTTGTGAACATAGAAACTAAGAAGCGTATTAACCCAGGAAGCAAACGAACTCTCAAATGACTGTGCCCGTCCCACCAACTGCGCCGAAGACCATGACCATGAAACCCACTCAAAAACTGCACGACCTGGGCCAGAGCCTCTGGCTTGACAATATCACGCGCGATCTACTGAACAGCGGTACCCTCAAACGGTACATTGCCGAGCTGTCCGTAACCGGGCTGACCTCAAACCCGACCATCTTTGATCACGCCATCAAAAGTTCCGCCTACGACGCGGCCATCCGCGAGGGTCTCGAAAAGGGGAAATCCGGCGAAGGACTCTTTTTCGATCTGGCGCTGGACGATCTCACCCGTGCCGCCGACCTGTTCCGGCCAATTCACGACCGGACGAACGGCGTGGACGGCTGGGTGTCGCTGGAGGTTTCGCCATTGCTGACGCATGACACGGCCAGCACCATCGCCACCGCCAAAAAACTATTTGCGCGAGCGGGTCGGCCCAACTTGTTCATCAAGATTCCCGGCACCAAGGAAGGTTTGCCGGCCATCGAGGAGGCGATTTTTGTCGGCGTGCCGGTCAACGTGACGTTGCTGTTTTCCCGCGAGCAATACGTTGCCGCTGCCGAGGCGTATTGGCGTGGCATCGAACGGCGCATCGCCGCCGGGCTTAATCCGCAGGTCGGCTCCGTGGCCTCGATGTTCATTAGTCGTTGGGACGTCGCCGTGGCGGGCAAGGTTCCGCAGGCGCTGGACAACCAGCTCGGCATCGCTATTGCCGGTCGCATCTATCAGTCTTATGTCGAACTGATAAATACTCCACGCTCACAGCGGGCGTACAATGCCGGTGCTAGGCCGCAACGCCTGCTCTGGGCCAGCACCGGCACCAAGGATCCCCACGCCTCGGACATTCTCTACATCAAAGCGCTTGCCTCGCCGTTCACGGTGAACACGATGCCCGAGGCGACGTTGAAAGCTCTCGCGGATCACGGCGAAATCGGACCGGTCATGGCCGCCGACGGTGGTGATTGCGAAAAAATCCTGGCCGAATTTGCGAAGGCCAGCATCATCGTGGATGATCTGGCCGCGCAACTTCAGGACGCGGGCGCAAAATCTTTTGTGAAATCCTGGAACGAATTGCTGGCGGTGATCGCGTCCAAGAGCGCCGCGCTCAAGCAGGCCAACTGATTCGGCAGATGAATCAACTGGAAAAATCATGATTGCCTCCACCAAACTAAAACCACTCACCCAACGCCCGGCTTGGAAAGCCCTCGCCACGCACCACAAACAAATCCAAAAACTGCCGCTGCGAAAACTATTCGCTGAGGACGCCAAACGCGGCCAGCGATTTACCGCCGAAGCCGCTGGATTGTTTCTGGATTACTCGAAGAATTGTGTCACGGAAAAAACTTTAAAGCTGCTGCTGCAATTGGCGAAGGAATCGAGTTTGCGCGAAAAGATTGACGCGATGTTTCGCGGCGAAAAAATCAACGTCACCGAAAACCGCGCCGTGTTGCACGTCGCTTTGCGCGCGCCGAAAGGTGCCACCATTCTCGTGGACGGGAAAAATGTGGTGCCGGAAGTCCACGCCGTGCTCGAAAAGATGACGGCGTTTTCCAATCGCGTGCGTAGTGGCGAATGGAAAGGTCATACCGGTAAACGAATCAAGAACATCATCAATGTCGGCATCGGCGGTTCTGATCTGGGGCCGGTTATGGCTTACGAGGCGCTTAAACATTACAGCGACCGCAGCCTGACTTTTCGTTTCGTGTCCAACGTGGACGGGATTGATTTCGTCGAAGCGACGCACGATCTTGATCCGGCAGAAACGCTCTTCATCATTTCGTCCAAAACTTTCACGACGCTCGAAACGATGACGAACGCGCAAAGTGCGCGCGATTGGCTGCTAGCCGGACTAGGCGGCGACGCCAAAGCAGTGGCAAAACATTTTGTCGCGGTCTCGACCAATGCCGAAAAAGTTTCCGCATTCGGCATTGATACGGCGAATATGTTCGGCTTTTGGGACTGGGTTGGCGGACGCTATTCAATGGATTCCGCCATCGGCCTTTCGACGATGCTGGCGATTGGCCCGGATAATTTCCGCGCGATGCTCGCCGGCTTTCATGCGATGGACAAACATTTCCGCACCGTGCCGTTTGAAAAGAACCTGCCCGTGCTGATGGGACTCCTGGCGGTTTGGAACAACGATTTTCTGGGCGCACAAACCGTGGCAGTGCTGCCCTACGAACAATATCTGAAACGCTTTCCGGCGTATCTTCAGCAGTTGACGATGGAAAGCAATGGTAAACACGTCAACCTCGACGGCAAAAAGGTGAATTACCAGACTGGGCCGGTTTATTGGGGCGAACCCGGCACCAACGGCCAGCACTCGTTTTATCAATTGATTCATCAAGGCACGCGGCTGATCCCGTGCGACTTCATCGCGTTCGGCCACGCGCTCACACCGCTGGGCCAACATCACGACATTCTTCTCGCGAATGTTTTTGCGCAGGCCGAAGCGCTGGCGTTTGGCAAAACCGCCGAGGAAGTCAAAGCCGAAGGCACGCCGGACTGGCTGGTGCCTCATCGGGTTTTTGAAGGCAACCGGCCGTCCAACGTGATTCTCGCCGACCGGCTCACGCCGGAGGTTCTCGGCCAGCTCGTCGCGCTTTACGAGCACAGCGTCTTCACGCAGGGCGCGATCTGGAACATTGATTCGTTTGATCAATGGGGCGTAGAACTGGGCAAGGTGCTCGCCCAGCGAATTGTTCCCGAATTGGAAAGTAAAACCGCGCCCAAACTTAAACACGACAGTTCAACGAACAATTTAATCAGCCGCTATCGGAGAATGAAAAACGCGAAATAAATACTTTGAGGAGAGTGGAGATTGTGGTGGTCATTCTGAATTTCTTGGTAGGGTTTCACCCCATCGCGGAATCATCGCTCGCAGGTGCAAACTTCGGCATCAAATTCACTCCCGGCTCAAAACTAGCCGGGAACCAAATAAATCATTATGTCTCAACTGACGAATTTTTATGTGGCGGTGCTGGCCACCGACGGTTTCGAAGTGACTGAATTAACCGGGCCGGTGGAGGCCTTGGAGGCCGCTGGGGCAAAGACGAGTATCATATCGCTCAAGGGCGGCAAAATCCGCGGCTTTCATCATGACCTTGATAAAGCAGTAGAGATCGAGGTGGATCGTGTAATCCAAGATGTCAGCGCGGAAAATTTTGATGCCGTTCATCTTCCCGGCGGCACGGTGAACGCCGACAAACTGCGCATGGTGCCGGAACTGCAAGCCTTTCTATGCGCGATGCAGGCGGTTGGCAAGCCCATCTCCGCCATCTGTCACGCGCCGTGGGAACTCATCTCGGCCGGGTTGGTTCGGGGGAGGACGTTGACCAGTTGTCACACCATCCAGGACGACATCCGCAATGCGGGCGGCAACTGGGTGGACCGAGAAGTGGTTGAGGACCGCAATTGGGTGACCAGCCGCAGTCCCAGCGATCTGCCAGCTTTCAACCGGGCCATCATTGGTCTGTTTTCCCGAAGCTGTTCCGCCGTCCTCCATTGAATATGAGACCATTTAACTTTTTACCAAACAACGCTCGACGCGTGACCAATTTGCGGCAAAGAAATAATCATCATGTTAAGCAAAGTCAAAACCCTGAAGGGTTACAAATTGGACGCAGTGGATGAACAGGATGGCAAAATCGGGAAGGTCAAAGAATTCTACTTTGATGACCGGTTCTGGACCATCCGTTATCTGGTCGCTGAAACGGGAACCTGGCTGGCGAGCCGACAAGTGCTGATTTCGCCCTATGCACTGGTTGCCATCTTCAAAGAAGAGAAAACAATCGACGTCACTCTGAGCAAAAAACAGATTGAGAACAGCCCCTCACTGGATACCGACAAGCCCGTTTCCCGCCAATTCGAGAATTCGTTTTATGGGTATTATGATATTCCCATGTATTGGGTTGGCCCACACCGTTGGGGATATTATCCCTACATTGAGCGCGACCGTGGACAATGGAAAACATTCACTCCAGTGCAGACAGTATGGGATCCCCATCTGCGTAGCACGGAGGCGGTAAGCGGTTATAATATCCACGCCAGCGATGGCGAGATTGGTCATGTGGAAGATTTTATCATTGATGATGAAACGTGGGAAATTCGCTATCTCATCGTGAACACAAGTAATTGGTGGGCTGGGAAAAAAGTCCTAATATCACCACAATGGATTGATCGTGTCAGTTGGGACGAGAAAGCTGTCTTTATCAATCTTTCCCGCGAGGCCATCAGGCAGTCACCGGAATACACCGACGCATCGCTGCTGACCCGGGATTATGAAATTGGTCTGCATGGCCACTACAATCGGAAAGGCTACTAACCCGACTTTACCATCTGACCCGGGGAAACGCGGTCATCCCAATCATATGGGTTGTCATCTCATCAATTCAAGCCAGCCGGTTGAAGGAGTTGGCAGCGTCAAAGGTTCACCGTGGTTTTGTCCTGTGCAAACGGACTGGATTTCAGAAGCCGAGAGAGCGCGTTTGTATATGGCAATTTCGTCCATCAAACCTGCGTAAGCCCGGTCAGTTGACCATTTGCCCGGACGACGATCAATCTGGCTGAACCAAAGATCGCCTTTTGTGTTGGCAACCAGCTGCGGAGCCAACTGGTGCTGCGCCACCATCACGCCGTTCACATACATCACGCTCATGCCGCTGGCTTTGTCAAAGGTGAGGGCGACATGTTGGAAAACACCTTTGGTTAGCACGCCTTGCTGTGAAATCAGCCACTTGTTCTGGTCGCCGTTGGGATTTGGAGGGGTTCCAATCACGGCTCGCAAGACGCCATTTTCGTCGGGGCGGGCGGCAATCCACAAGTTCAACATATTGTCGTCGGACCATTAAATTAATGGATGAAGCCCTTTGACATTTGATGGCTTGATCCAGGCCATGATGGTAAAACCCTGATCCGCGCCAACGTCCAGAGACGGGCTAGCGGAAATCCTGATGCTAGAACTCTTGCCATTGAAATGAAACGCCTGCCCGACGATGCCTTTTGTAAAAGTTATGTCCGTCAATGTCGCAGCGTTCCCGCCTATCGAATCTTTTCCATCGCCTTCGCCCGACCATAACGCAACCAAGCCCGGAGGCATATTTCCCTCCGCAACATGCATCCTGACAATGTTCATTTTGATTTTCGAGTAGTCATACCGGCCGGCGAGTCCGAGTCCGGCGAGAACGAACACCACTGCGGCAATGACCAAGGCATTGCGCAAGGCGCGCGACTTTGAGCGAACCGGTGCACTGGAAGGTTGTTGTCAAGCCGCAAGAACTGGAGTGCCCGCCGAAATGCAGAAGTTGTTGCCGCTGGGGGTGGAACAGGTATCGGTGGTGGGGCGGAGGAAGCAGGTGCTAGCAGCACGATGATGGCCTGTTGGTAAACCGGACAATTGATTTGCCTGCCAGCATAGCTGGTGTCGCACTGAATATGCTGGCCACATTGCGGGCAGGAAAATTGATTTCAGCCATAATTATTATTGGCCGCAGAGTGGATCGATCGGTGAATTATTATGCTGATTGCCAACACACAATACTCGGAAATAACCGTCATTGTGCCCCAGTGTAAATCGCCTGGATTTCCGTGCCGGAAAGGGCACGGTTATAAATCCGGACATCTTCAATCAGTCCGCGATACCGCCAACTGCCATCATATCGCGCGCCAATGGCCCAGCCATGATCGGTCGGAGCAAGGCCGGTGGAACTGGTTGCGGTGCCGTCCAGTTTGCCGTCCACATAAATGGAATAGATATATTCGGAACCGCTTTTGCTCATGGTGCCGGCCACATGGTGCCATTGATTGTCCTGTACATCAGCTTTGGAACTGGCCCCGACAATTCCGTAATGGCCGAAAGTGACTGAAGTGCCGTTGTAGTCCATCATCAAGCCGATGCCATCCGGCCTATCCCACATGCTTCGCTCCACGATATTCTGCCATTGGGACCGGCCATGCTTCACCCAGCAAGCAATCGAAATCTCATCGTAACCGCCTTGGAATATTTCGCCCAAGGACACATATTGGTTTCCGTCGAACCGTAACGCGCCGCCCGTTCTGCCTTTGGCCCACTTGGGATCACCCACCAATGTTCCGTCGTTACCCTTGATGGCATGAGTGCTGTCTTTTACCACGGTTCCGCTGCCGTCGGCCAGCTTCCACCAGCCGATTAGATTTTGACCGGCTTTGCGCATTTTGATTGCCGAGTAACCAAACCAACCACCCAGACCAAGCCCGGCGAGAACCAGCACCACTGCGATGACGAGCAAAATTTTCCGCACCAAATACGACTTCGCGGCGACCGGTTGTCGTTCCACCGCCAGCACCGGTGTGCCTTGCCGCAGCGCAGGCGAGGCTGCCGTTGGCGGTGAAACTGGCGCGGGCGACGGCACGACAATCGCCTGCTGGCAGACCGGGCAATTGATTTGCCGACCGGCAAAGCTGGTGTCGCACTGGATATGCTGGCCACATTGCGGGCAGAAGAATTTGAATTCAGCCATAACTCTTATTGGCCGCAAAACTTTCCGATTTCAACTGAAATTTCCCTTTTGGTTTCATTTCTTCGACGAAGGGGCGGCTTTTCGCAGATGTTCTGCCGGCTCCACAGATTTGCAAGGACTTTTCAAGGCCTCCCTCGTTCTTCACTGGCACAAGCAATGATCTGGCGCCAGTTACGCTTTTCCACACATATTTATATGCCACCTGAAGAAATTGCCTCCAGGCTTCAGTGAAATGCTACTCATTTGTTATATGGGTTAAACTGGATCAATTCAGCACTCATTCGCTAACACGGACAAACGCTTCCCGTATTCACGCTCAAATAATTTGTGAGTTTTCGGATCTTCGGTTCATTTGGTCACGGCCAGTAGGCCCGCCAGAACAGATGGGTGGCACCGGCACTGACTGGGTTTGTGACATTGACGGACGAATAAGTCACGGTATTGGTCGAGACGGAGGTCCAGTTGACCAGGTTGGTGGAGCTTTCAATCCAATACGACTGGCCGGAAAGGCCGGACAGTCGCAGCACGAACGAGCCGGACGAGGGACCGGCCGAAGCCACATCCATGGCTGGCGGGGTGGCAGCATTCAGTTGGACGGAATCCAAATAGAATGTCACAGTTCCAAGGTTGTTCGCATAGAACCAGAAGCCCTGGCAGTTCGCGATGTTCGACACGCCCAGGGCAGAGAGCGGAATATTAAACTGAACCCAGGTGTTTGCGGCCAGAGGTGGAAGGTTGTAGATGGCCGAATAATTACTATTGGTCACGCCCATCACCTGCAGCCCGGACGCTCCAGCAGGCCCGCCGTTGATCCTAAAGTTCAGGCTGGCGTAGGGAGCCGAGCTGAAATTGTCATAAAGCCAAAGTGCCGTGTATTGCGCCGCCGTGACACTGATGGAATCGCTGCCGGAATAAACCGGAGAGGGGTTTTGAAAATTGACGGTCGCCCAGCTGTAGTCCTGAAAGCCGTTTTCCAAGGTGTCATCGTAGATCACCAGATTGGAGGCGGCTGCCGGCACGGATGCGGGCGTCCAGTTTTGGAGGGTGTAACAGACTTCACGCCAGCTTCCGTTGGTATTGAGCATGCCGTATTGGCTAAAATCAGTCGTCTGCCAGTCGGGCAGCGCATAGGACCAGATGCTTACCCCAGCGTAGCCGCCACTGTAGCCGGTGTTAAGCGCCCCTAATTCGCAGCTGCTTTGGAGCGGGTCGCTCCACGTCAGGTCGGCGTTGGCCTGGCCGCATTCACCCACCCAAACCGGCTTGTCCACGTTCAGGCTGGACACCGGCGGCAGGGAAATGGAATCCGCATAGTAATGGAAGTCGTAGAAATCAAGTCCCAGCCCCTCCCAATAGGGAAGATTGACCCAGGTATGATAGACCTGCGAACAGCTCACCAGCCGGGTAGAATCGGCACCATGGACGGCGGCGGCAAAGTTGGTGATATAAGCCTTGGCCTGCGCCCAGGTGGCGCCACTAGAAATCCAAGGGTTGCCATAGGTCGGGTCGGCTACCCAGTTGTCGAGCTCGTTCATCAGGTCCAGGCCAAAAATATTGGTGCTGCCCTTGTAGCGCTGGACCAGCGGGATGAGGCAGTTGGTCTTGTAGGCGTTGGCCATCGCACTGTTGGTCAGCCAGTCGGCTCGCCCTTCGCTCAGGGTCAGATAGAGGCTGATATGGTTGCTGCCGGCGAGGGACAACAGATTGTCCAGGTTGGTCCAGAGCAGTGGGGTGACGCCCGTGACATGGCCGTTGCCATCGAGCGTGCAGCCCTGGTCGTCGGTGGTGAGCCAGAACCGCACGACGGTTACCCCCATGCTGTGCAAATCCACCAGATAGCCGTTCACCTGCGCCGAATTGTAGATGCAGCCCGAGCTGGAGTAATGCGGATTGACCGCGATGTCGTTGTAAAAACCATTGGCAGCGGTCGGATCCTCAAACCACGGCATATTTGCGCCCTTGATGAAGGACGAGCCGTTGAGGTAGTTGCCACCGGCCAGCCCGGTGAATGCCGGCAATAAAAGCAGGACGGCCAACAGGAGCGGGTGGGTGATTCTTGTAGCCGGCTGGTTTTTCATGGCAAGACCTGTCGCGCATCAAAGTATCACGCTGGCCACCCGATGGAGTGGCCCTGACGATGGCTCGGTGCGATGAGTTATTTCTTCTTGGCGGCTTTGATTTTGGCCCAGCGAGCCTTCGCCGCCGCACTGATCTTGGCTTTCGCCGCAGCGCTCATGGTGAATTTCTTCCTGGCTGCGGGCGCTGATTTGGGGGCCGGGGTGGCCTTGGCGGCTTGGGCCGCGTGGACTTTGGCCCAGCGGGCTTTTTGCGCCGCTGCGATTTTGGCTTTGCCGGCGGCGCTCATGCCGCTCTTTTTCGCGCGGGTGGGTTTCGCTGCCGACGCTGGCGCCGGGGTACCGTTGCCACCGAACAGGGCCGTGATTTGAGATTGAAGCTGCTCGATCTGTTCCTTGAGATCGGCTGCTTGTCTTAGCTGGGCGGGAGATAAATTGAACATATGCTTGGGTCAGGTTTACTTGGTGCCGAGGATGGCGTCTTTGGCGGCCTTGGCGACACGGAATTTCACGACGCGCTTGGCCTTGATCTGGATTGTTTCACCGGTTGCAGGATTACGGCCGACACGAGCTTTGCGATTGACCAGAACGAGCTTGCCGAGGCCCGGAATGGTGAAACTGTTCTTGGCGTTCTTGTAGGCCAGTTGAACGAGGGATTCCAGGACTTCGACCGCTTGTTTTTTTGTAAGGTTGTTTTTGGTGGCGACTTCCGCCGCGATTTGAGATTTGGTTAGGGCTTTAGCCATGATTTTATTGGTGAATATTGTGTGGTGGTTAACTGAAGCCCCATTAAAGCTGGTCGAAAACGATATGCCAAGTAGAAAACGCTGATTTTATTAAGGAATATCGATGGCTTTGGAATCAAAGATGGCGTCGCCGGTTTGCCCGCTAGGCAAGGGCGATGATAGAGAATGGGGGAATGAAACGGTTTTTCCGGCGGTGGGAGGGTTGAAATAAAAAGAGTCCTGACAGCTGGCGAAGGTGGGTTTTGCCCCATTTTGAGGACATAATCAAGCCATCGTCTTCGACCAAAGTCTGTCATGTGCGTTTGCAAAGTATACAAGCCCGGTGCGTGCCGCACGGGCCATTTTCCGGCGGGGCAGCTTCTTTTAAAAATAGAAATTGGGTTAGCTGCGGGTATCGGCGGAATCTGCGGATGGAAATGCCAGTGAACAAAAAAACCTTAATTCCCTCAATACCGCCGCCGATAGGGAACAGGGTGCATCAGTCTATCCTCACAAATGGAATGAAAACCAAACTCTCGCGTGATTGCGCTGGAGCGGTTGCCGCGCTTCCGCCGCCGGAAATTAATTTGGTGGTTCAAAAAAACAACAAAACACAATTGCATGAAAACAAAACTCATTAAACTCACCTGCGGCCTCGCCCTGTTGGGTGCGGCGGCCCCGGCCTGGGCCGCGGGAATTCCGGCCCTGACTATCACGTTGCAGGATGCCGGCAACGGCCAGACGGAGTTTTCGCTCTCCGCCAACCCCTTTTTCATCAGCACTGGAGCTGCCGCTTCGGCAACCCTGTCCTCTGGAATAAATGCACTGGACCCGACCTTCAGTGGCTGGATCAATGATCTCGGAACCTACACCTCGGTCATTTCATTGACCGGCTTTGGAACGTTCAACAATCCCAATGGCGTCGCCCATGGGGGAACTTCCAGCGCGCAGTTGACGGACATCCAACTGGTGGCCGGCAGTGGTTCGACTTACGCTTTGGCGCTGGACCTGAATAGCACCTTGGGGACGGCTTCCGGCGATCGGGTGACCTACTCTGCGGCGACGGATTTGGCCGTGATTGATGTGCCGTTTTCCAGCTTCAATCCGGGAACATATAGTTATACGGAGCTACCCTCAGCCGGACAGTTCGGCCAAAACGTAAGTTACACCCTGGATATCATCCAACCCGCCCCCGAACCCGCCTCGCTGGCGCTGGCCGGTATGGGCGGGCTGGGAATGTTGTGGCAGTTCCGCCGCCGGAAATAATTTTATAAAAAACGTCGAAAATCGGGCGTTTTTCACACTAGAATTTAACCATAAGGCTGCCCGGACAATACGAAAAGTGCGGGCCGGTGGCAGCGCCACGGACAATTAGGCCAAGTTCACCTCATCCGGCCTGCGGCCACCTACTCCCCTGAGCGGAGAAGTTTTTTTCGGTTAGATACTGGCGCTCGTGCCCCGCCTCACCCGCCAGCCGTGGGTCAACTTGGCCACCGGGGTGGTGTTCGCGATCCTCGTCATTTTGCCATGGTGGCGGGCATTGGCGTAGAGCGGCTGAGTACAAAAGTGGGTTGGTGGCGTTACCTTGGAGGCTCTTGCCCGGTACCGCCGGGGTCAGGCGGTGACGTCGC
>Ga0302319_10019165_pt1 | contig 12440 bp, 10 predicted proteins | sample Bog_T0_2_FD_203319 | JGI IMG/M metagenome (GOLD analysis project Ga0302319, IMG submission 203319) | Peat permafrost microbial communities from Stordalen Mire near Abisko, Sweden - Bog_T0_2 | ecosystem: Environmental > Terrestrial > Soil > Wetlands > Peat | place: Sweden: Abisko, Stordalen Mire... | reverse complement strand
GGCGTTGATTGTGCTGGCTCCGACGGACGGCGGCGCCGCACTGCTGATTCGCGAATTTGTCCGCCGCTCGGGGCGTGGCTGGCCCAGCATTCTGCTGCTTGGCGCGGCCTATGCGCTGCTGGGAGAAGGCTTCATCACTCAGTCGCTCTTTAATCCCGACTACCTGCGGCTGCATCTGCATTTTCTGGACCATGGCTGGATACCGGCACTGGGGATTGGCGCGTGGTGGACGCTCTTCATGCTCAACCTGCACGCCTTCTGGAGTGTCGGGGTTTCCATCGCTTTGGTCGAAGGGCTGTTTCCAAACCGCGCCGAGGGTGCGTGGCTGGGCCCGATCGGGGAATCCGTGGTTGCAATCTTGTTTCTGCTTGGTTCGCTGGCGATGAGGCGTTATACGTTGCGGACGGAACACTTCAACGCTTCTCATGCGCAGGCGGCCGGGACCGCGGCTTTGTGTCTTCTGCTTATCGCTGTTGCGTTTCTGCTTCCCAGGGTTAGGGCAAGCGCAGGCGAGCTGCCAGCGCCAAGCGCGTGGCTTATGGGCGCGGCAGCGCTTTTGCTGGGAATGGCGGTGCTGATGATTCCGCCGGTCTGGAATTGGGGTGCGGCGGCTGTGATGCTGGCGATCGATGTTTGCTTTCTCTTGAGCGTGGGGTGGCTCTCGCACAGTCATGGCTGGACTGGGCTGCATACGCTGTCGCTTGGTGCTGGCGGAGCTCTCGCTTACGGGATTCATGCCTTTTTTCAGCCGCCGCTCAACACCGGGAGCCGGGCGCTGGGGCTCGCCGGCAATGCGGTGTTTCTTTCCCTGGCATTGGTTGTGATCGTGGCGGGGGTCAAGAGGACTTCGAGCGCGGTTCGGTATCGGGTTTTCTCTTGAGCTTCTTGCCGCGCATTGCCCGGTCGCCGAGAGACCTCGTCGGTTCCATTTACAATTGCTGAGGTATGTCCTGGTTTAAGCGTCCCAATTCCAACCTGAACAACGATGACGGCGAGCCGAACGGCGACGGTGACGGCGAATTTGGCGCGGAATCTACGTTTGCGCCGGTGTCGGACGGAGGGCCAGGCCGGGTGCGGACCGAAGGTCTGTGGATCAAGTGCCCCGGCTGCCGGACGATTCTGTTCAAGGCCGAACTGGAGAAGAACCTCGATGTCTGCGCCAAGTGCGGGCACCACTTCAAGATCGGCGCGATGCGCCGTATCGAGCTGCTGCTGGAGCCCGGCTACGAGATCGTCGATGGCAACCTGCGCTCGACCGACCCGCTGGACTTTACTGACATCAAGAGCTACAAATCGCGGCTGGCGGCAGCGCAGAAGCAGACCGGTCTCAATGACGCGCTGATTACCGCGCTTGGCAAGCTGGGCCATCACGACGTGGTGCTTGCCGCGATGGAGTACACCTTTATCGGCGGCAGCATGGGCGCAGTGGTGGGCGAGTTGATTGCCCGTGCCATCGACCGCTCGCTGGCTACGCGGCGCCCGCTGGTGATCGTCAGCGCTTCCGGCGGCGCACGCATGATGGAAGGCGTGGTCAGCCTGATGCAGCTGGCCAAGATCGCCACTGGACTGGCGCAACTGGATGAGGCGCGGATCCCTTACATCTGCCTGCTGACCGACCCGACTACGGGCGGCATTACCGCGAGTTTTGCCATGCTGGGCGACCTCAATATTGCGGAGCCGGGCGCGCTGATCGGATTCGCCGGGCCTCGGGTGATTGAGCAGACTATTCGCCAGAAGCTGCCGGAGGGCTTTCAGCGGAGCGAGTTCCTGCTGGAACATGGTTTTCTGGATGCCGTGGTGCCGCGCAGCGAGTTGAAAGCGTACCTTGTTCGGGCGTTGGACTTTATGGTGCGGGCGGCGTAAAAATCCCGTCGCGCCAATTTCCTCTCTGGTACTTCAGTGGATGGCCAGGAGCCGGGCCTGAAGGCCAGATTTTTTGCCATTTTCCAGGGGGATGAATCCCCCTGCTCCCTCTGAAGTAGCTATCGGAAACTGTGATGCAAGCCTGATCAAGTGAAATCTGAAGCGCTCTGCGATACGATTCGCTGAAAAGCGGATCCTTTCCTTCGTTCAGCTTGAAAACAAAGGCAGGTCAGTTGGAGTTTTGGGAATGACTGAAGAGTTGGAAGACAATCCGGTCTGGGCGCAGGTGGACGAATACCTCGCCGATGCTTTGATCCCGCCTGACTCCGCGTTGGATGCGGCGCGTGCCGCCAATGCAGCGGCTGAGCTGCCGCCAATCGATGTCAGCCCGTTGCAGGGCAAGTTTCTTCATCTGCTGGCGCAGGTTCGCGGGGCGGCCCGCATTCTGGAGATTGGAACGCTGGGCGGCTACAGCACGATCTGGCTGGCGCGCGCTTTGCCGTCCGGGGGCAAGCTGATCACACTGGAATACTCTCCGCACCATGCCGCGGTGGCCGCGGAGAACATTGCCCGCGCCGGTCTCGCCGACAGAGTAGAGATTCGGGTGGGCGCGGCGGCGGATTCGCTGGCCGCGCTTTGCGCTGAGGGAGCTGAGCCCTTCGATATGATCTTTATCGATGCGGATAAGCCCAACAATCCTGTTTACCTGGAGTTGTCGCTGAAACTGGCGCGCAAAGGCACGCTGATCGTTACGGACAACGTGATCCGCGATGGCGAGGTGGCGAACCCGGAGAGCGACGATCCCAGCGTGGTAGGCACGCGCGCCATGTTTGCCGGTATGGCCAGCGAGCCTCGACTGAGCGCCACGGCGATTCAGACCGTGGGCGCGAAAGGGTACGACGGATTTGCGCTGGCGCTGGTTATCGCCGACTGACCTGCTCCATCCTGAATTGACATTGTTCTTCGGAGTTGATATCAACGTTCCGGCTGAGAATGACGCCCGGTCTTGTAGCATGCCTTCGAAACCGGGTGGAGAATGGAGCGCGCCATGTCTGAATCCCCCTGCAACTTTGCCTGGTTCGAGCTGATGACCACCGATACCGCGTCCGCCGCGGGGTTTTACAACTCCGTGGTGGGCTGGAACACCACCGATGTCGGGACGCCGGCGCATCCCTACAGCACCTTCAACGTTGGCCGCACAGGTGTGGCCGGGCTGATGACGCTGCCCAAGGAAGCCGGGCCAAATGCGGCCTGGATCGGATACATTTCCGTGCCGGACGTGGACGCGCATGTGGAGCGCTTCGTCGCCGCCGGGGGGCAACTGCATCGCGGCCCGACGGATGTGCCGGGAATGCTGCGCTTTGCGGTGATGCTCGATCCGGAGGGGGCGCCGCTGGTGATGTTTACCGCCGACCCGGCGATGCCGTCGAACCCGGTACGGCCGGAGCCGGGAACTGCGGGAACCATGGGGTGGGCTGAGTTGATGGCGACCGACGGCGATGCTGCGTTTGCCTTTTACTCCGGGCTTTTCGGATGGACCAAGGGCGCTGAGCACGATATGGGCGCGATGGGAATTTACCAGATCTTCGATATCAATGGGGTGCCCAGCGGCGGAATGATGTCGCGACCGCCGAATGTGCCGGGGCCGTTCTGGTCGTATTACTTCAATGTGGATGGTATCGGCGCGGCGGTGACGCGCATTCACACCGGGGGCGGACGCGTGGTGAATGGGCCGCACCAGGTTCCGGGCGGGCAGTGGATTGTGCAGGCGGTCGACCCGCAGGGGGCTGCGTTTGCGCTGGTTAGCTGGGTGGCTTGATGGGGAAAGGCTGAAGCAGCTTCTAGGGAAGCTGAACAAGTCGCAACATTCCCTCAGCGGCTAAAGCCGCGTTGATTTGCTTGGCTTTACGGCGTGGCTGAAGCCACGCCCTTTCCAAGCGTCTACTTAATCAGAGGTTCCCTCGAGCAGAATCAGCATAGGCGTCCCCGATCCGGTCTTTGTGCGGTTGGATTTTTCCTGGCAAAAAATCCAGGCTGGCATCTCTGCCGATGGGTACAGTTGTGCTGATTGTGCTCTAGAATTCGATGCCGCGCTGCGCGAGAATTCCCTTCTGATAGGCGTGCTTTACTTCGCGCATCTCTGTCACTGTATCGGCGATCTCTACGAGCTTTGGATGGGCGTTGCGGCCGGTCAGGATCACGTGCACCATCTCCGGGCGCTCCAGCAGTGTTGTGGCGACGGCTTCGGGGTCCAGCATGCCGTAGCCGATGGCGTAATTGATCTCATCGAGCACAACCAGGTCCCACTCGCCGGAAAGAATGGCGGCTTTCGATTCTGCCCACGCTTCGTCGACCATGCGCTGGTCTTCGGGATCGGTTTCGGCTCCGCCCACTTTGACGAAGCCGCGACCTAACTGCTTGATGACGAAGTTATCGCCGTGGGGAAGAACGGCGTCCAGTTCGCCGTAATGCCAGGAGCCTTTGAGGAACTGGAGGAAGAGGACGCGCATGCCGCATCCTACGGCGCGGAAGGCGGTGCCGAGGGCGGCGGTGGTTTTGCCTTTTCCGGGGCCGGTGTTGATGAGGATGAGGCCTTTGCGGGACTGGGGTTCGGATTGGGACTCGGGCATGGGACCTCTTTTGGCGAGTTAGCGCGCTTTGCGCTTGAGCGGGTTAGCAAGTTAGCGGGGTTAGAGCAGAATCAGCATAGGTGTCCCCGATCCGGTATTTGTGCGGTTGGATTTTTCCTGGCAAAAAATCCAGGCTGGCATCTCTGCCGATGGGTACAGTTGTGCTGATTCTGCTCTAGTGGCCGCTGTGATAAGGGTGGCCTGCGAGGATTGTACAGGCGCGATAGATCTGTTCGGCCAGCACCAGGCGGGCGAGTTCATGAGCCATTGTGATGGGACCAAACGAGAGCAGCAGTGCGGGCGGCGTCTGGGCAAGCGCGCGGGCTGCCTGCGACCAGCCATCAGCCGGTCCAATGGCGAAGACGATGTGCTGCGTTCCCTGATCGCGACGCGCGCCGATCCATTGCGCGAACTCCGTGGACGCAAGTTGCCGACCGCGGCTGTCGAGGAGCACAGGAAGCGCCGGCAAGCGCGCTGCCTTGCCTGACTGCTTCGGCTGCGCAAGCCAGGCGAGAAATGCCGCTTCCGAAGAGAACGCTTCCGATTGAATTGGGTGGCAAGGGGCGATGCGATCGAGATAGAGGCGAGTCAGAGCTTCGTAGTTGGACTTGGGTCCGGACTTGCCTGACTTAGGACCGATATGTGCCAGGGTAAGCTGCATCGAGTCCAGAGTGGAGCGTCGAGGGGGCGCGAATGGCCCCCTTGAGCAACCGGCTTACTTTTTGCCCTTCTTGGCGGCTTTCTTGGCAGCTTTTTTTGCAGCTTTTTTGGCGGCCTTTTTCACCGCATTTGGAGCGGCGCTGGCAGCCATGCTGACTGGGGCCTCGGCGCCGGCGGGAGCTTCGACTCCATCCTTTAGGCTTTTGAGTCCAAATCCGCCTGAAGAAACGCGGCCGTCCGGATCGTTAGGCGCGACAACGCCGACTACTTTCGGAGCGGCCTTTTTGGCAGGGGCTTTTTTCGCGGCGGCTTTGGCCGGGGCAGGCTTGCTGGCTGTGGTTTTGGCCTTCACGGCCTTGACGGCGGCTTTCTTGACAGCCTTCTTGGCTGGTTTAGCGGTCACGTTGAGTTCTCCTTTGGCGGATTTCTTCGGAGTTACAGCGGGGGACTTACTGGCAGCTTTCGCTGGCGCAGATTTTCGCACGGCCAGCGTCTTTTTGGCGAGAACCGATTTGAGCTCCGCTTCGACTTCGGAAGCGGATAGGTTACGGGCCGACTTGCGCAGCCGCTCGATATCGTAAAACGCCCGCTTTTCCGCCAGGAACACGTGGATCACGATGTCCACATAGTCGAGCAGGATCCACTCCGCCTGGCGGCGTCCTTCGACAGAAGCCGCGTAGAGGCCGAAGTCCTTCTTGAGCCGGAACTCGATCTCGTCGGCGATGGCTACTGCCTGGCGATCGTTGCTTGCGGAGGTGATGAGAAAGAAGTCGGCAAGGCCGGAGTCAACGGGGTCAAGTTCGAGGATGCGTGTATCTTCGCCCTTTTTATCGTCGCAGGCGGCGACGGCTACGAGAAGCTGGCGGCGGGTTTCCGGAGTGGCCATTGTGTACGTGATTCTCCCTGCACCTTTCTTAAGAAAGGCACCACTCATGTTAGCAGCAACGGAAGCGCGACAACGGAAACGCGCCTGCGGAATCGCAGTCAGCCGCCTGCGATTCCCCGCTCAGGAGCTACTGGGGGGTGGTCTTGTTTTCCACCTTGTCGGCCGTTTTGGCGGTTCCTTTGGCAGCGCTGTGGACGACTTTCTTCGTCCCCCTTGCTGTAGCTTTGGCTGCCGTTTTGGTGCCGTTGGCGGTGTCCTTCGCGGCCGTCTTGGCGCCCTTGGCGGTATCTTTGGCTGCGGTCTTGGTGCCGTTTGCCGTGTCTTTTGCCGCTACCTTGGTTCCCTTCTCGGTGTCTTTGGCGGCGGTTTTGGTTCCTTTGGCAATGGCGTGGCCGGTCTTTTTGGTTGCGTCCTTGGTATCTGCGCCGGCTTTCTTGATGTCCTGTTTGGCGGTTGGCTTGGTGGTGTCCTGGGCAAATGCGGTGTGCGCAGCGGGAATCAGAAGCGCGGCGGCAAGAAGCGAAAGTGCAATGCGGTCAAGTTTCATGTCGTCCTCGATTGTCGAACAGTTTCGTTTGGATGTTCGGTGAGTTGGATGCTGTGGGTCGCGAAGTGGTTGTGATTGTTTTGGCGTATCACCAAGCGCGACGTTTTCGGGGCCTAATTCCCATCAAATTTTACGGAACCGGAGCACATGAGGCGGCGTATCTTCGGCAGTACGCTTGGGGCACACTGCCCGAATGCCGAGTGCGCATCCGATTGTGACCAGGAGGAGAACTATGAACGCCGACCTGCGACTCGCCCTGCGCCAACTGCGCAAAGCTCCCGGTTTCTCCGTGACCGCTGTGCTCACGCTGGCTTTGGCCATTGGCGCCAATGCGGTTGTCTTCAGTGTACTGAACGCTCTGGTGCTTAGGCCGCTGAAGGTTCAGCACCCCGAGAGCCTGTTCATGGTGGAGCGCTATTTTGGAACGCGATCTGCGCCATCCGAGGCCTATCCGGATTACCTCGATCTGCGGGACCGCAGCCGCAGCTTTGAATCCCTGGTCACCTACGATATTCCGGGCTCCGTCGGACTCGACACGGGCAGCGGTACTCCCTCGGTTGTGTGGCCGTACATGGTCAGCGGCAATTACTTCGACGCACTCGGCATCCAGCCGTATCTTGGCCGCCTCCTCCACGCTTCCGACGAGCATGGAAAGAACAGCGCGCCCTACATTGTGCTGAGCTATGCGTATTGGCGCAGCCACTTCAATGGCGATCCCGCGGCTGTGGGCCGCACGGTGCAGATCAACAAGCACCCGTTCATCATTGCCGGCGTGGCGCCATCCGATTTCCGCGGCACTGAGCTCTTTTTCGCGCCCGAGCTCTGGGCTCCCATTGTCGATCTACCGCAAATCGGCGGATGGGATCCGCTGGACCAGCGCGGCGATCATTTCACCTGGGTGGTGGGCCATTTGAAGCGCGGTGTGACGCCGGATGCGGCCACGGCGGAGCTGAACACTCTTGCCAGTACTCTCGCCAAGTCGTATCCGAAAGAGGATGACGGTCTCAAATTCAAGCTGGCGCGGCCGGGCCTGGTGGGCGATACGCTTGGCGACCCGGCGCGCGCCTTCATGGCTGGGCTGATGCTGCTGGCCGGCCTGATTCTGCTGGCTGCCTGCGCCAACCTCGGGAGTCTCTTTGCGGCTCGCGCCGCGGACCGCTCACGCGAGATCGCGCTGCGGATGGCTCTTGGATCGCCGCGCAAGTTTATCCTGCGCCAGCTCTTCACCGAAGCGATTCTGGTTTCCCTGATGGGTGGAATCCTGGGTATGGCCGGCGCCTATGGCATTCTCCGCGTGCTGAGCGTGTGGCAGCCTATCCCTGATATTCCGATCAACGTCCCTGTGAACCCGGACGCCAATACTTACATCCTGGCGCTGGTGCTGGCGCTGGTGAGCGGATTGCTCTTCGGCTCGGTTCCGGTTCGCCAGGTGCTTCGCTCCGATCCATGGCAGGTCATCCGCACCGGCTCCTCTGCAGCGGGCAGTGCGCGCCGCATTACTTTGCGGGACGTGTTGCTGGCCTTGCAGGTGGCCATCTGCGCGGTTCTGGTTACCAGCTCGCTGGTGGCGGTGCGCGGCCTGGCTCGCTCGCTGAAGAGCGACTACGGCTTCCAGCCACAAGGAGCGCTGCTGGTCCAGACCGATCTGCACATGGCCGGTTATGACGGCGACCAGCGCGTCGTGATGCAGCGCAAAATGATTGACGCGGCGGCTGCCATTCCCGGCGTTACCGCGGCTGGGTACACGGACCGGCTGCCGCTTTCGATCGGCGGTAACGACTCTTCGGTCTTCCCGGACAGCGCCACTGACTTCCGGCCGACGAACTCCGTGGCCGAAGCGCAGCAGTTTAACGTGTCCCCGGATTACTTCCGGGCCGCCGGAACGAAGCTCCTGGATGGGCGCACCTTCACCATTCACGACGTCAAAGACGCGCCGCTGGTGGCCGTCGTCAATCGCGAGTTTGCACGCAAGGTTCTTGGGAGGGTGGAGAATGCGGTCGGCAGCCATTACAAAGTGTGGGGCGGCACGCGGGTTGAAATTATCGGTCTCGTGGAGGACGGCAAATACCAGACGCTGACCGAAGACACCCAGCCGGCGATGTTCTATTCCTTCCAGCAAGAGCCTTCGAACGACGCCCGTATTGTCGTGCGCTCGAATCGCGACACGCAGGAGCTGGCTACCGCACTGCAGCGCTCTCTGCATAACCTCGATCCGGCGATGCCGTTCGCGATCAAAACGTGGAGCAGCGAATTGGATTCCGCTCTCTTCGCTGCGCGCGTGGCCACTGTTGCCCTGGGCGTTATGGGCCTGCTGGGCGCGATGCTGGCGATCACCGGCATCTTTGGCATGGCCTCTTACGCGGTCAGCAAACGCCTTCGCGAACTGGGCATCCGCGTGGCGCTGGGAGCTAACCGGCGTAAAGTGCTGAATGCCGCGCTTGGACCGGCGTTCCGGCTGCTGGCCATCGGCTCTGTGGCGGGCTTGATCCTGGGCATTCTTTCCACGCGCGTGCTCTCCTTTATCGTTTACCAGGCGACACCGAAGGATCCTGTGGTGCTGGGAGGCGTCATTTTGACGATGCTTGCCGTAGGGCTGGTGGCTGCGTGGATTCCGGCACGGCATGCGCTGGCTGTCGATCCTATGATTCTGCTTCGGGAAGAGTGAGGCATATCGAAGTGATCTCTGAAAAAAGCTTGGCATGGCTTCCCACGGGCTAAAGCCCTATGCATTGGATTGGCATTATCGGCACGACTGAAGTCGTGCCCTTTCACAAGGCCTTTCCGAAAGGGACATTTCCGCAACCTGTATAGGCCGCCGGTTCTGCCGGGCCTTGTGTACGGGCTGAAGCCTGTACCCTTCGCAATTCGGGTTCCATCTGAGGTTCCTTAAGTCCCGCAAGGCGGACAAAGCTCTGCGCCCATAGGCGAGCTTCAACCGTGCCAATGCATGGTTGTGCGAGAATTTTGGCTACGCCTTCGAATGCGTAGAGGAAATGCGGATGGACAATGCCCTGGCGATCGAGCGCCTCTCCAAGCAGTTTGGCAAAACTCTCGCACTCGATCAAGTCAGCTTCGCCGTTCCGGAGGGCGCTATCTTTGCACTGGTAGGCGCCAATGGAGCCGGTAAGACGACGCTTATCCGTATCCTGATGAATATCGCACGGCCAACGGAAGGCCGCGCGCTTGTCCTTGGCGGTAACTCCGAAGATCTGAGCGGCAAAGGCTTTTGCGAGATCGGTTATGTTTCGGAGAACCAGGATCTCGCGGACTGGACGACTGTCGGAGGGATGCTGGACTACTTCCGCCCTTTCTATCCTGCGTGGGACCGCGAACTCGAGTCGCGGCTGGTCCGCCAGTTCGATCTGCCCCTCAAGCGCAGGCTGAAGCATCTCTCGCGCGGCATGCGCATGAAGGCTGCTTTCGTGAGCTCGCTTGCCTATCGTCCGCGCATGCTGGTGCTCGATGAACCGCTCTCCGGGCTTGACCCGTTTGTACGCGATGAGCTGATCGAGAGCCTGCGCGAACAGGCTGCGGGAACGACGGTCTTTCTCTCTTCGCACGATCTGGCGGAGATTGAGAGTTTTGCCAGCCACGTTGGATTCCTCGAAGAAGGGCGAATGCTTTTTTCCGAGCCGCTCCCCACGCTCATGGGGCGCTTTCGCGAGGTTACCGTCAGCGGCGGAATCGTGCCCAGGCCATTGCCTCCCGAATGGCTGAATCTTGAGCCGATCGAAGGGGGCTTCCGCTGGATTCACTCGGTGTACCGCGGCCCGGACAGCGAAGCCGAAGTGCGGTCTCTCTTCCCCGGCGCGGCACTCCGGTTTGCGCCGATGCCGCTGCGCTCGATCTTCCTGGCCATGGCCCGCTCCGGGCGTATGAAAAAGCGCGCCGAAGGCAGGGCTGCATGAGGCAGATTCTGCATATCTTCTGGAAGGACGCGCGCCGTTTCTGGCCTGAAATTCTGATCTCGCTGGCGATTACAGCCGCGTTTGCGAGGATTTACCCGGTCAACTGGCTCCCGCACGATCAGTTCTACTCCCGCGGGCTGTTCCAGTACGCGAGCCAGATGCAGATCCTGGCCAATACGTTGGCAGGGCTGCTGCCGGCTAGCTGGTGGCTTCTGATCGCGCGTGTGATTCACGCGGAGGCATTAGTTGGCGAGCGCCAGTTCTGGGTGACGCGGCCCTATGAATGGCCAAAGCTACTCGCGGCCAAAGCACTCTTTCTTGCAGCGTTCCTCTATTTGCCGTTTCTCGCTGCGGAGTGCGCGTTGCTAGGGGAGGGTGGATTCCAGCCGCTGAGTTATTTGCCCGGGTTGCTCTTCAATCTGCTGCTGTTGAGCGGGATTCTGATCGTGCCGCTGGTGGCGCTGGCAACGGTGACTTCGACGCTGGTGCGCATGGTTCTCACGCTCCTGGGAGTGGCGGCGGTGCTGGCGGGGGTGGTGTTCATCGGGGCCAATTCGGATATCGGCGCCGGAGGAGTCTCGACACCGTACGGCGATCGCTATTCGATTCCGGCGGTGCTGGTGATGTGCGGCAGCGCCATTGTGCTGATGTACGCGCGCCGCAAAGTCTGGTTTGCGCGGATGCTGCTGTTTTCCGTGCCGGTGGTCATCACGGTTGTGGCCTTCTCTGTGCCCAATGCGGGGATGGTCGAGACAGCCTATCCGCTGGGCGCCGACATGGCTGCGCGGACCGATGTGCCGATCCAATTCGCGGTGCATGCCGATTCCCAAAGCAAAGTCGAAGTGAGCGGGGATTCCAGATCCGATAGCGTCGAGGTCAAGATACCTCTCGAAGCAACCGGCGTCCTGATCGGCCATGTGGTCACCGTGGACGACGTTATGGGTCTGGCCACGGATGGGCGCGGAGTCACGCATCCTTTGCCCTGGATAGCCGTTTATAACCACTACTACCTGCACGGCGACTGGCTCTCAAGCGTAGACCTGAAGATGAAGCGGGCCGAGTATCAGGCGTTGAAGGGGAAGCCGCTGACACTGAAACTTTCTCTGGCGCTGTCCGAGGCGAAGACCGAAGCGGTCAGCCGGATTGCGCTGCCGGCGCATGATTTTGCGGTGCCGGGGTTTGGGAATTGCGCGGGAGCTCACGGGATGAGTGCGCTGATGACTAGCCTGGGATGCTGGACGGCGCTGCATGGGCCTCCACTGACCTTCGTGAAGGCGAATCTGGAGAGCACGCCTTGCGGGGGGAAAGCGGCGCTGGCGCAAGATGACGGAAGCACGCCGGAGACGGATCCGGGACCGGATGCGGCGGGGATGCATGCGACCGCCTGGGTGGGGTCGCTGGAGCATGATCCGGCAGATTTTGGATTGACATCTGTGTGGAACACCGGTGTGTCGCTGGCGGAGGGGAGTTATTACCAAACGAAGTATCTATGCCCCGGCACCCTGATCAGCTTCACCCGCTTCGGCCTGGTCCGCCGCCTTCGCACCGTGCTGACGATCCCCAATTTCAGCCTTCCCGAAGAGAATAAGTATTCGGTGCAGGAGTGACCGGCGAGCAAATCAAAGCGGACTTTATGCCGGAAGGATGCCCTATACGTATACCTATCACGACGACATCCTGAAGGCTGCCTGCAGCTTGCAAAACCTCGTCCAGGAACTTGTTGAAAAGGTCCGCGATCGTGCGAAATTGACAAAGTCAGCGTCCTCAGGGGCTAAAGTGTCCGCGTGAGAACTCGTAGGAGTGGGCAACAGGCGGTTTCCGAAAGGCCCGCGGCTCAAGCCGCCACGATTTCTTGCGACATTTCAGCAGCCTGAAGGCTGCTGCTCCCTCCAAAAAGCGCAAGAGATTGTTGGAGAGGCAGGTTCTCACGCATACACGAAAGCTCG
>Ga0302319_10019164_pt1 | contig 12440 bp, 14 predicted proteins | sample Bog_T0_2_FD_203319 | JGI IMG/M metagenome (GOLD analysis project Ga0302319, IMG submission 203319) | Peat permafrost microbial communities from Stordalen Mire near Abisko, Sweden - Bog_T0_2 | ecosystem: Environmental > Terrestrial > Soil > Wetlands > Peat | place: Sweden: Abisko, Stordalen Mire... | reverse complement strand
CTACCCACATAGAAGCAAGAATGAGCAAGCATGTCAAGCGGCATTAGGAAGCAAGACGCTTTCATCCCTTCCCCTGAAGGGGAAGGGAATTCCCGCTTATTTGTTAAACTCATCGGGGTTCGTGACGGTCAGAGCGCCAACAAGGTCCATGACGCCGAATTTCAGAACGGAAACGCCCTTCTTGCGTGACGACAGCTTCATGAAGCGGGTCGCCGCGACGGCAAGATCTGCTTCATCCAAGCTGAACAGTCCAACACCCTGCTTCGTAAGCCACGCATAAGCTGTTTCCGCAATCACGGCATCTTTTTCAGATGCCGTGAAATTCGGGGTCGTCGCCCGCAATTGCCTGACTGAGAGGTGCGAGAATGGCGTCCAACTCGTCTGTCGTCGGTCTGTTTTCATACAACTCGACCCATTCGTCATTGTCCTGCGGCTGCTTGGCGATCGCGAGAATGCCGATGATGAGTTCCAGCGACGCCGCCCGAAAATCAGCGCGGGCGTAATTGATGGTGATCACCGGGTTTTCGGTATCTGCGATTTGCGCGATGGATATTACATCGCGTGTGCCATCTCGCCGGATAGCTGGAATCCATCTGTCTTTGATCAAGTTCATGTGCCGCCTCCTGTGTGGTGGCAGTTGATACGGCCGGCAGGGGAAACCGTCAAGCCAAAAATAAGGTAGCAGGTTGAAGCGAGCGAATGGCTCGTCTCCGCCATTTTCCCGTTGAAGGCGGTCCCCAACGGTGATAGGAAACAGAGGTTCTCTGCGTGTTGCGGGGATGATCCGGTAGCCGGTTGGACCTTGTTACCAACGGAGACAATGTTCCCCACGTGTGCGGGGTATACCTCTGATGCATTACAGATATGCGTTGCATAATTAGTTGACTTTTTGGCGGCGGGTGGTAAACGGAAAAAATGATCATATCAGAAAGTTATCTCAGTTTTTGGGGCAAAGCCCATCCTGCGCAAAACAGCACGGGACCCCAGTGGCACCCCGCCGCTTACCATATGCTCGACGTGGCGGCGGTGTTCGATGCCCTGTTTCCGTACTATATGTCCGATGAAGACGCTTGGCTGCGCCCATATCTGACCTTTCTGGTGGCGCTTCACGACATCGGCAAATTCACACAGTCTTTCCAGTTCCAGGCAGCTTCGGTTCCGGGAGCGTGGCCGGTAGACATTCTTGGCCCCGTTCCAAACGCCGACCCACCCAGGACTGCGCGGCACGACACACTCGGATTTCACATCCTGGCGGAAACCTTCATGAAAGATTTCCCCCGGTTGACGCATAAAATGAAGTTCTTTACCCTCAAGCCATTGATCCGCGCGGCCACCGGACATCACGGCAAGCCGCCAAAGGAAGGAACCGAGTTTCGCCCTAATTCGATGAAAGAATTTTGCCCAAAATGCAAAAGCCATGCGAGCGACCTTCTGAATGATTTCAAGAACCTGCTTCTAGTTGGTTTTCAGTGCCGCGATATCGACAACAACTTGAGCAATCTCGTCGCCAACCTCTCCTGGATTTTTGCGGGGATGGTGAACTTGGCAGATTGGATCGGGTCATCCACAGAATGGTTTCCGTATCACGTTCCGAATATGTCAGTTGCTGACTATTGGACGTATGCGCAGGGGCAGGCGACGAAAGCTATTCATGAAGTCGGGCTTGTCCCAGCACACTCAGCAGATCGCACATCCTTTGAAAATCTTTTCGGGTTCAGCCCATCACCGGTCCAGGCTTGGTGTGACACCGTTGGGTTTCCATGGGGTCCTAAGCTGTTCATCATTGAAGACGAAACTGGCAACGGAAAGACAGAAGCTGCGCTGACCATTGCTCATCGGATTATTTCCAGTGGCGAAGCAACTGGATTTTATTGCGCGCTTCCCACAATGGCAACCGCGAATGCGATGTATGACCGCTGCATCAAAAACTATCGCAAGTTCTTTATTGGCACGGCGTCCCTTGCGCTCATGCACGGCAGGGATTGGTCCAATGAGGTATTTTGCGCGTCAATCCTGGAGGGTATTGGCGACATAGACGACGCCAAGGACCCGGATGACGAACCGACTGGTGCATCATGTGCAGCCTGGATCGCGAGTGACAAGCGAACCCGTTTTTTGGCTGAAGCCGGTGTTGGAACTATCGATCAGGCACTCTTGGGCGTTATGCCGAGCAAATTTGCCATGCTTCGCCTGCTCGGTCTCTCTAAACACGTTCTGATTATCGATGAAGCACATGCTTATGACAACTATATGATGGAAATCATCAAGAAACTGATTTTCTTTCATTCACGGATGGGTGGCACGACAGTGGTTTTATCCGCTACCCTTCCCATGTCGATGCGCAAAGATATCGCGTCCGCTTATGCAGACGGATGCGCTGGAGCAAAACCAAACTTAATTTCTCGAGGCTATCCCCTTGCCACGTTAATTTCCAAGGATGGCGCGCTTGAGGAGCATGATGCTTTGATGACTGGACCGAAGCGGAAGCGTGCCAAAGATTTCGCAAAGGTTAAAATCATAAGTAGCTTCAGCGAGGCTATCGATGAGATTGTGTCGGCGGCGCAGGACGGCCAAGCCGTTGGGTGGGTACGAAATACCGTCAAGGATGCCGTTGCTGCATTTGATATTCTCAATAAACGTGGATGTGATGTGGTTCTTTTTCACTCCAGGTTCACGGTAAGTGACCGCGCTGAGATAGAGAGCCGCGTTCTGCGCTTAGTTGGGAAGGATGGTGATCCGGCACTCCGAACCGGAAAAATCATAATTGCAACTCAGGTCATTGAACAAAGCCTGGATATAGACTTTGATCTGATGGTGAGTGATCTGGCTCCATTGGATTTGCTTTTTCAACGTGTTGGGCGAGAGTGGAGGCACACTTACCACGACCGGCGCAATATGACGGAAGCTCGTTTTATCATTCTCTCACCTGTTCCAGTGGCTGATCCACCGGAAAATTGGTTGTCTGGTATGGATGATGACCAACTCAGCCTTTCGACTACAAAATGGGTCTATGGGAATATTTCCTTACTTTGGCGTAGTGTGCTGATTGCCCAGCAAGTAGGCACCATCGGCGACATAACGAAAACACGGTGTATGATCGAAGCGGCGTACGAGGAAGATGATTTTAAGACATATGGCAAGGTTTTCATCCCTAACGGATTGCAGAAGGCGACGGCTGCCGCCGAAAATTGGGACATCCGTGCGACAAATAAGGGTATGTGTGCGCCGTTAAAATTGGATAAAGACGGCTATTGTGGAGAGAATTTCCGGGATGATGTCTTTGTATGCACACGCCTTGTCAAACCAACGACGACGCTCAGGCTTGCACGATTCGAGAATGGACGGATAGTGCCGTGGGATGAAAGCGGAAAAAATCAGTTTAGAAAATGGGCTCTTTCCGAAGTGACGTTGAACCGAGGAGGATGGGAAGACCTGACTTATGGTGAGCCGGACATCACACAAGAGGTAGCGGAGACCAAAAAGAACTGGGCAAAATTTGACAAGAGAATACCAATTATCCCTTTGGAAGATTCCGGAGATGGTTGGTTTGCCGCATGGATTCGTGTGCCTGATGAAGGAAAATCCGCTGATTACAAAGTGAATTACAATAAGGAATATGGGCTAATCGTCACCAAAATCAGCTAGCTTGCCAACGAAAACGGTTGACAGACAGGGCTGGAGTGTTATGATATGAAAACTATCCGACGCCGTACGATCATTGAAAACCGAATCATGGTGTGATATCAAACACTTCCAGCCAGAGTGTTCCCCGCGTGTGCGGGGATGAACCGATAGTACGCCCGAACTTCAGCACAATTTTTGCGTGTTCCCCGCGTGTGCGGGGATGAACCGATGTGATATGCATCACCGAGCTTGCCGACAAGGTGTTCCCCGCGTGTGCGGGGATGAACCGTTAAGCGGTAGATCGCAGGGCGGGACCCGTAAGTGTTCCCCGCGTGTGCGGGGATGAACCGTTTGAATTCGACAGCAACAGCCTGCTACGAGCGTGTTCCCCGCGTGTGCGGGGATGAACCGGCTCGGTGCCGGCTGTCAGCGACCCAACTGCGGTGTTCCCCGCGTGTGCGGGGATGAACCGAACCGACCACGCAGGTCAGGCAGGAGGTGGAGAGGGAGTGTTCCCCGCGGGTGCTGGGATGAACCGACCCAGTTGCTGGCTGACTCGATCCCGGCGTCGTGTTCCCCGCGTGTGCAGGGACTAACCGTTTGACAAAATCGGTTTTACTCCTATAATAGCAGTATGATAAACTAGCATCCTCACACCGTAACCACGACTGAGCAGGAGGGAATTCGCAAGTGCACAAAGAAACCTCGTTCTGGCTGTTGATTGCTGCCATCGCAATTACTGGCGTCATGATTCGACCGGAGTTGCTGTTCATCAGCGCGCTGGCGTTCATGGCGACAACAGGCTTTGCGTGGCGCTGGCTTCTGCAAAACAACGACCGCACCAAGAAATGGCTGAACAATGTTGAGACCGGCGCGGTGGTCGTCACCGCGTTGACATCGGCGATCATTATACGTCCAAGTTTCGGCGCTTTAATTGCGTTCGGTATCATTGCGGCATTTCTTTACGGAGTTCGTTATACTGCCATTTACTAAGCAGAGAGTGCTCGAAGCCCTTGCCAGTGCCGGCACAATAGCCGGCATGGCGCTGGGCTCGACTGAATACCACGGGATTATTGTTTATTTTGTTGGACAGATATTCTGGTTTTGGCTCATCGCCGTCACGCGGATGTGGGGCTTGGTTCCGCTCAACGTTGTCACAACAATCGTTTTAGTTTATAACGCTTATCGCGTCATTCACTCTTGACAGGGAGGCCGGCGTGTATTAGCAGGAGCCCATGCGCGCGTCATCGGGCTGGCAGGACTTGTCGGGGAACTCAATCATGAACTCGCTTTCTTCCATCCATCGTTTTCTGGATGACGCCAGGAAAATCATTTTAGGGGTGACGCCGGCACTTGAAATGGATTTGCGGGAAAACGGCTATAGTGTTTCTGTCATTGTCAACGGCGAATGGCTTGATATGCTCATCGACGATGATTGCTTTCCAGTTGAAGAAGCCGATGGCTGGCGTTGCCGCATTGGATTGGATCAGGCTGAACGGTTCGAAACCAAGGAACTGATGTTTGAAGATCACCTGTGGCGCCATTTGCTTTCCTGGCTTGAGAAGTTGAAGAGCTATTCTGCTGTCGGAGTATGGATTTACCCCAGTGAGGGCAGTTATGCAAAACTTGTCGTTGAAAGCGATGATTTGTCAGAGTGGACGTACGTCATTCCGCTTTGGACGCAGCCAAACGAATCAGGTTCATAGAACTCCGGTATCAAGAAAATCTTTAAGTGATTTTCCCTTGAGGCGGCTGGTGACAGGCACTCCATCAGGGCGGTCAATAATGTCTATCTGAAGGGCAGGGAGGGCAATCTTCCCTGCAAGCCACTCAGCACCCTGGTGAGCCAAGCGCCCGCTCGCGGCCATGACCAGCGGAACGTCATAGCCGTCAGGCTCATCATTGATCCGGACCCACCCACGTTTCATCGCGAGGACCGTCAACACGTCGATCACGTGGTCTGAACCATGCCGTTCCTTGACACGCTCAGCCATATCGTCTGGCAGACCGAACCGGCGTGGATATTCGAACACGGTTGCGCCATGGTCTTCCTGTGTGCTTACTGGGATGATTTTCCGGGTGCGCGGCTGATACCACACTCTGACGGTTTTCTGCGGAGCCTCGATGCGTCCTGCGTCTCCCAGCCCCTCCACCAGCCGCATCAACCGTCGCATGTCATTTTCCATGATGATATTTATCACGCGTGCAATAAATAGCCGATGGACCATTCCCGGTCAAGCTGTGGCGTAAACTATGAAAATCGAGCAAATCTTCCTGCTGAATGATAAGAATTGCGTCAGCGCCTGCCTTCTTGAGCGCAATGAGCCTGTTGCGCTGCCTAATCGCAATTCACGTGGTATTAATCCGGCTTTGTTGACATTCAATGAATACTACGAAATAGCCAATAAACATGACGAGTGGCATGATGATGAATCTTATAATGTGACATTAGAGCAACTTAATAGCTATTTGCCAAAAACAGATTACCAAAAATTGTATCGTCGCGTCAAGATAAACGAAATCATGTTTGAGATTCGGTTGCATGAAAACGGCTCAGAATGGGGTCTCGGTGTTTTTAACGGTGACACCAAAGTGGCCGCTGTGCAGGACGAATGGGGATGTTTGCTCATTTTAGCCGCCACTCCCTATCGCGGTTTCGGATTCGGACCGCTGTTGGTTAAGTTGGCTCGAACGATTGAACCTGACCGTCCCTCTGGTGGTTTTACTCCAGGCGGCTATAAGAACTTTATTAAGGTCTATCAAAACATGGTGCGCGAAGCTTTGTCCTCCGGACTATATCATCGTTTGGTTACTGACGGCAAAATATCGCTGCAACGGGTCAAGGACATCATCGCCAGTGCCAAGTTACCGAAACAAAAAATCATACCCTCGCGCAATCTTAACAGCGATGATTCGAAATCATGGCTGGTATATGTCGGAAAATTCGGTGACTTCGTGATCTATGACCGAAAGTTGAAGGAATTGCTTGAAAACGAAACTGATCAGGATGCCTATTGGATTGACAAAATGATTAAAGGCTTCGCCTATGTCACGCTGCATGATGAGCGTGAAAGTTGGGCCATGCTGCGGCAATTCGGTGGCGACTCGCCTGCAATCAAGAAGTTTCTTATCAATTGCGCCGTGCAATTTACCAATCAAAATGATACACCATTATGGCTGGAACCGCCAGAGATTGACTTTATTGACAAACGCATAATTGAACGCATTGAAGGTCCACTATTGACGCGTGGATTTAAATCATATAAGGTGATTCCGACAGGTGAGGACTTCAATGTCACACAATTTGGTGATGTTGAACGGCGTTGGCGTAAATCCTTTGACCGCTACGACGAGTTCTATCATCGGATGCTGGAACTTGCGCATAGTAAATATCAGTATCCTTGATCGAGATTATTCGCACTTGAAATCCATCCCGCGATAAACCCGCACAGGATTTCCGCGTTCCCAATGCTTTATTACGATATTGAAGCGATACCTGTTGGTATGGGTCACACGAACTGTCGAATTGGTCTTGCTTACATGCTGTCCACCGGGTCCTGCCGCTCTATACACCTCGAAACACAAATCACTTTCTCGGAAAGTCCTGGCTTTCGATGGTGGTTGCACAACGCTGGCTGACACGAACCAATTTTTGCGCTTCCACGTTTTCTTATCGGGCTTTGGCAAATCCATTGAATCGTGCCGTTCCATGGAACTACCTTTCTTTGGGTTAGATTTTGGCGCCCATTCTCCGCAGCGCGGCTACACACTCACCAGCTATGCTGACACGACGGTGACGGATGCAATTAACTTGGTTTCGGACGGCAGCCGGAGTACGCTCTTTGCCAAACCGTCGTACTAGACTCTCAGTGATATCATTGTATGCGACGTTGGCATATAGCGGAATATGATAGTTGCCGGCATCAGGACGCGTATAATCAACCGTCATCTGACGCAGCAGGAACAGATGCTCATCAATGGACCAACCGATTTTGCCAGTGTCCTGTTGGGACGGCGGTGGTGATGACTCTGGCTTGTTGGCGGCGGTAGGCTTACATTGCGCCGTGGTCGTCGCTCTGACAGAAGACTTAAGAAGCTGAGCGATTTCGCGCTCTAACTGTCTGTTACGCACTTCAGCAGTGCGGAGTGCGGCTTTGACACTGCGCAGTTCATCTTTAACGAAAATAAAATTCGCAACTTGAGTGCGCAATTTCGACAACTCTTGGTACTGCTGCGATGCAGTTTGGCTGCACATCCGCTGCTGACCAGCCAAAACATCATCAAAACTGGTGTTCGGCGGCAGTAAGGCAACTTTCTTATGCAACAGGGTAATGCTGTTTTCGCGTTCGGCAGGCATGGCGCTGGAGGCGACGGCCATGTTCAATAGCTTTATGATTGTGTTACACAACCCTTGGTCTACTACCTTATCAGCCATGACATGTCTCCTCAAGAGTTATAAGGAAGTTACCACCCCCGCAAGGGGGTGGCAACCACGCACATTAGGCAGCCTGGGCGATTGCCGGCGAAGCCCACGCATTCTGATTGGAGGCGGTAAGAGTCTTCTTCGCACGATTCAGGGCATCTGTCACGACCGACAATGTTTCCTGGGTTTCCTGCAACGTTGCCGCATCGCTGGCAAGCACGGTCACGCCTTCGATCAGCCCTGCGGTTGCATTATGAAACGCTGTCGGTGTTCCTGACCAGTTGCGACGCAACACGGACAGGGACACACTGGCGACTGCCAGTACGTTGTTGACGGCGCCGGACGATGTTGGGGAAACAATAAGCTGTGTGCCAGCGGTCGGATACGGAACAATGGTCTGATCCGGCAGCGTGTAGAACCAATCGGGATAGCGTCCGTATTGAAGGGGGAGGGAAATCTTCCCCTGCCGCGCGAGCTTGTTGACGCGACTGCTGAGCGCGATGAGACGGTTAACTGCCGTCTTCGAGACGTTCACGGTGGGATGAAACGCGATTTCATCCGGTGACAAAGAGCCACCTTTTGGCAAGCTGTTAAGAAGCTTAACGATGCTATTGGCAACAGCGTTGTTGCTCTGCTTTGACATGTGTTAAAAATCCTTTATCCAAAATATGTCTCTGACTGACCGGGGCGATTCCCCTGTCAGCCCAACGGTTATAGAATGCCACCAAAGCCGATTTGACGCAAGTCCTTTTTTGCCTTCCGAAAAAGATTTGTCGCTCAAAACAGATTCAATATACGCTTGTATGCCGTACACGCTTGTATGCCGTCGTGAGTCTCCCATCCCCCTAAGAGGGTGCACGCTTCTGGGGGAGGGCTTCGAGGACGCGTCCTTGCGGTTGCAACGCCCCGGAGCCGCTTGCGTTTCTCACATCACATGGGGAGAACGTATCACGACTCAAACCGGAACGCACGCGCCGCAACCGACCGGCAGCTTGGTCGCCGTCAAACCACGCCACAGCGCCCAACGAGTCGCGTTCATCGCAGCCGCGCTGGCCAGTGGCTTCTTCAGTCCAGCCTTGATCTTTGCCAGCCGCTCCGGGTCGCAGGCCAGAAACGCCTCGACTGATTTCGCGCCCTTCTTCCTGTTGCAGGGCTCGCATGCCAACGTCAAATTGGACACCCGGTCGGAACCACTGTTCGCCTTGGCAACGACATGCTCGATCTGGAGCGGAACGTTCTCCTTGTCGCAATAGGCGCATTTCCGGTGCCACTTCTCCAGCAGGTATTCCCGCACCTCATATCCAGCAAGCGCCCCTGCTGGTAAGCAACGCCACCTTGCTCCGCCACCTCCGGTGCTGACATGGCGTGGGTATCAAAACGGACCAGTTCCATCGCGATGGCTGAGACCGGGGCAAAGCGGCGGTAGCGGGTCACCCATGCGAAAACGGTATCAACGCGATGTTGCAGGGATGGCGCAAGCCATCCCTTCTTGCGGGTGCGGTTATTGAAGCGAGCGGGGCGATAACGAAGATTGGTGCTGCGACGGCGTCTCCGATACCCAGCGCGCTGCTTCAGTGATTTGCGAATCGCCTTGCCACGGTGCTCCAACTCGGAAAGATGGATAACGTGGTGAATTGGTGCGGCATTGGTTGTTTCGACGCGGACCAGGGCTACCCCGGTTGTGCCGGCACCTGGGTCAAGCTTGATGGTGATCGGCTGCAACGCGCAGTCAGCGGCGTTTCTGTCAACCAGCCGGATGGTGAACGGAACCATCTTGTGTACCCGTGCACGACCGCGATTCAACAGCAGCCGTGCCCGCTTTTCGGAGCACGGCATCAGTGGTTTTTTGGTCCTGTCAAGCACGAAAACGCTCATCTGGTTATCCTAAGTAGTTGCCCTTACGGGTCTTGTGACGCGGGATTTCCGTAAATCCCATCTCCCCTCGGGAAGCAAAAGACCGGCTGTATGATCCGCCCCGTTTCGTACTCAACCCCTGGGCTTGTCTGCTGACGGACCTTGTATAATCGCCCGGAACTGAGGAAGCATTCCGGGGTATGTCTTGAACCTGTCTAAGTGCGGCTGCCATTGCTGGCTCCCTGGTCAATGTGGGCTCAGTTAGATCACTCCTTCCAAGCCCCTCCCTTCAGGGAGGGGTCATTGACTGGAAAACATTTCAGAGGCTATTATCGGTCCGGAGATAGATGAGCTTTCCACCATGCCCAACGAATTCACTGGCGCATAACGCAATCTCATCGTCCATACAATGTTCCGTGCCATCGTCGCTGACGATGAACACCGTCCGCTTTCGCAGCGCCGAACCGAAAAGCTTTTTAATTTGTAAAATGTTATCCCGTGTTGCAAACGATGTGTCAAGAAACTTGCTGGCAATGCCATGCCGCTTTAGTGTTTCTTTCAGCACTATGAGCTTGCCTGAGACCAAGCTGCCGATTATTTTCATGGGGCGCGCTTCAAATCCCATCAAATCATTGACCATTGTTTCGGTCACGGCGACGACCGTAGCTTCCGTTACTTTGATATATCCAGAGCGCGCAAACATTTTTTGCTCCATGTGTTCTCAAAGGCATTTATCTTGCTTCGTGAGCCATTGCACACGTATTTTCGCAAACGCGTGGAACGCTATCACGAAAGATTTTTGTATGTCAAGAGAAAAACAGCACGAAAAGCGCACAATCCTCATGTCTGTCGAAACGGAAGACGGCAAAGAGTAAATTATCAACAGACCAAAGACCGCGTATGTTAATCCTACACCATACCATCATTTCATTAATATCGTTGCCGACATCCAGGTAAACAAATACCGCATAAGGAAGTTTTGCTGTTTCGGTTGTATTTGGCACTCTCATGAAGAAATAATGAACAAAACGCACGTAGTATTTAGCCCCGCCCGCACGCGGCGAGCATACTCATCCCAATCCCGTTGGAGGGTTTCGACGCATGGAAATTTGCCTTTATGGTATAATGATACGCAGACACTATACCACAGTGAATTTCCATACGCAAGGTCACAATTCCGACTCTCTTCCCCATCTGGCTCACGCATTGGCAGCAAGCAATTTGCTCACGATGCCGTAGGCAAGAGCGGAATCAGCAAGCACTGGCTTGATAGCCAGCGTGCCGACAACCGGGAGCAACACCGCTGCAATGTCTTCATCGCCCTTTGCAAAGAGCACTTCCAGGGCATCGCCGTCAACGACTGTCTTAGAAACGCCATCTTGCTTCAGAATGAAATCGTCCGGAATGTCCTTCACGCCATTCAACGCTTTCTGGACCTTGGCGAGCAGATCAGCGTTGCCAAGATATGCAGGGTTAATCACCAAAGTTTCTGCAACCACGGTGTCAGTGCGCATCGGAATATTGAACTTCGTCAGCAGTTCCTGCTCTTCGGCGCTCAGGGTTGAGGCGGAAGAACGAGCACGAAGTTCGCACGAAGCGGATGCATTGCCGTCGATACCACGGAAATTAACCGGGCGGCTTTTTGTTTCGCAACCGGCTTCAACGAAATGGACCTTCATTGAAGCCTTGATATTTCCTTCGAGAATCGCCTTTAGGGCAGTCATGGACTTGATCGCGGCATCAAGCGCGGCGAAATCTTCCAGATCGGCGATAGAAACCTCAGGGCGGTCCGACTTCTTTGCCTTAACGGACTTGATGGTGCCAGCGGTTGCAAAATTGATAGCCATGTGTGCAGTTCCTTTGGGGCAAATGCTTTCTGATATAGTGACAATACGCCGAAAATGATTTTCGTCAACAGATTTTAGCATCCTGATGTGAAAATAATTTCAGTCGTCCCAGCGCAACCGATAGTGCACAACATCAGTGTCGGAAATGAGGAAAAGGTGATTCTTGCTGACACACCATTCTCCACCCAGTGTATCCACCAACCAATGTAAGCGGATCGCGAGCCGCAGAGGATGCATATGCCCGATATCAAATGACGTGGCCAGGCTCATGATGGCTGCATTGAATCGTGGTAGGTCATGCATCGTTTTCTGACCGCCCAGCCAAGCAGGCTGCGCAATGGTAGCCATGCGCAATAGCCGTGAGTCAACACGGTCCAATCTCGCGCCGAAAAATCTCTCAAGCGTGTGTGCCTGCGCCAGTAGGGCAGCCATATGATTTGACTTGTCGTCCATGCCGGCATGGTAGCACCGGATGCATGGGCGATCAAAGGCACTTGTCAGGCTGCCTTGGAAGCCTTTTCCATCTCGTTGAACTCAATCACAAGCCGTTCGATGAAGGGCGCGCTATGGCCCGGGTCCTTAACAAATAAGCGGGAATTCCCTTCCCCTTCAGGGGAAGGGATGAAAGCGTCTTGCTTCCTAATGCCGCTTGACATGCTTGCTAATTCATGCTTCTATGTGGGTAGACACGA